>ENA-UEQJ01002642-UEQJ01002642.1-human-gut-metagenome-genome-assembly--contig:-NODE-2642-length-12469-cov-9.937379_pt1 | contig 12469 bp, 9 predicted proteins | sample MGYA00242937_ERZ507938 | MGnify/ENA primary metagenome ERZ507938 (study PRJEB26167, sample SAMN06115437) | human gut metagenome | host: Homo sapiens | place: China:Gansu | collected 2015-07-03 | study...
GTCCTACGGCACTCTTGATGATGCCCCAAGACTTGATAATGCCGATGATACCTGCCATGGCAATGCCACCGATACCGCTCCAGCCATATTCCACATTTCCATTCTTAAGTCTTCTTGCTATTATACTTATATCTGCCATCTTGCATTTCTCCTTTTAGTATCGCATATACGATATATATTACATAATAAAACGTATGTCAATATATCAACATACGTTTTTCCTATATTATTCTAATTATCACTTTCCTGCAAAGCTTCCAGATATCCAAGTAATCTTTCCTTTTGCTTGTTCTTAAGATTTCTAAATCCCCTAAGTAACAATTCTTCATCTTTGTTCAATACAATTGTGTAGTCCATACTTTCCTTACGATTTTTATCACCTTTAATCCAGCTCTCTGAAAGCAGCTCGTATGGTGTAATATTTAGCACCTCGCATATTTTTAAGATTTTATCTGCTGACGGATTGGTCTTTTTTCTTCTCCAATCACTTATTGTGCTTTGTGAAATCCCCGTGCACTGTGAGAATTCTTTCTGTGTCATACCTTTCTGTTCCATATACTTATATATTTTTTCACTAATTAACAAATCTTCTCTCCTGTCTGTGTTATAATACTCTACTTCTGCTTATTTAATATCTTTCGATATTCCTCCCTATCTTTTTCCTCTATATCCAGCGTATCCATTGCCTCTTCTGCTGTCTGATTCAACTTTCTCATTAATGTTCTTATGCTGTCAAGACGCGCCTGTTTCTCCCCTCGTGCCATTCCACGTTCCATTCCTCGTCTTTCTCCGCGTTCCTCGCTTTCTTCTACCAGCAAATCACTTATATTACACATATCATTCACACACCCTTCTAATTCTGTTGTCATCTCAAGTCCGTATTCTTCTAACCGGTTCATCTTATCCTGTCTTGCCCTGCAAGAAAATAATACTTCCAGCATTGCTATAAGCTTATTTTTTGATTCTTCGACATCTGCCCTGCTTCTTATTCTTATAACCGCTCCATTCATTATGCTTCGCTGTGGAAGCCAGCTTGTATTGCCATAGATTACTCTTGGCTGCAAGCCTAATTCTATTATAGAGTCTTCATCGGCTTCTGTATCCATACATATCCATATGCTGTATACATCTTTGATGTCATCATAGTTTGATTTTATGAATTCTACATTTTTCTGTGAAGACACTAGTCTTGCCATATAATACACCATTCTTGATTCGATATGATAACCAAGCTTTGTATATGAAATACTTTTCTGTGCCTCAACATTTACAAGTATTTTAATTGTTCTATTATTATAATACAATGGAAATCTTATGTCGTAAATAATTTTTCCATCTTCTATATCTACGTCTTCAGTTCCATCACTTTCAATTTTAATGCACAGCTTTTCCGGAACTGTAAGTGATACTATTGTCTCTCCTATGCAGGGAATTATGTCTTTTATGCTGTATTCCCTGAATTCTGGCACTATTACTTTTACTATATTGGCTAATATCTGTGGGTCTGCCAATATACATTTAGCATAGTCGTCTCTCATTGCTTTATCTACATCAAGCTTTGACATTGTTTCTGCAAGATGTGTGGTTACTCTCTGATACTTCATTAAACCTCCTTTTCATTGGTTATCATTTATCCACCATAGTCAGTTATTCGCACTAAAATTTTAAATATTGGAATTATATTGGCGAATTGCCATTAGATTTCATATATAGTTCCGATATGGTTGCCACATATTACTATCAAATATTATTATATTTAGATTAGATACTATACAAATAGAATACCACATATCACTATGTATTGCAATAGAATATTTAGAAAACAAAAAGGCATTGCCAGACCACTTAAATGGACTTTCCTTCCGTGCACACCTGGCCAGTCAAGAAAGCCCATACCATAGGCCCGATAATACCTCTCTTTATTAATTACATTAGGTGATTGCGGTTACTTGTGTTCACAGTACAAATAACAATCAATTTTGCTGAGTTTCGCAAACGCCTATTAATTATATAATTATGCCAGTGACCCTCTCTTAAGCCATCTTCCACTAACAAACCTTACAACAAAGCATGCTGACCTTGCTGCCCAGTCAATGAACATTCCTATCCATACGCCAAGAACTCCCATTCCAAGCATTACGCCAAGGACGTAGCTGCTTCCGACCCTGAACAGCCACATCGAGATAATACTTGCTGTCATTGTAAATTTTACATCTCCCGCCGCTCTTAATGGGTTGGATAACGTAAATGAAAGTGGCCATATAAATAATGAAACCACATTAAAGCACCTTAAAATCATTACTGTAATCTGTGTTGCCTCACCTGATAAGTTAAACCACGAAGCAATAAATGGTGCCAAGAAGAATAATGGAATATTACATATCCAGTCGCCGAAATACGCATATTTAAGTACCTTTTTAGTATACATTTTTGCCTGCTCTTTTTCCCCTGCACCTATGCACTGTCCAACAACTGTGATAAGTGCAAGTCCCATAGATGAAGCCGGAATATTTGCAAAATCGATAACTGTATAGCCAACCGAATTAGCGGCTGTAGATGCTGTTCCAAATGTTGCAACCATACTTACAACCATAAGCTTTCCTATCTGGAACATACCATTTTCTATGCCTGATGGAATACCTATTGTCAGAATCTTCTTTATATATATCCAGTCTGGAACAAAATATTTTATATGATCTATTCTTATCGGATTAGTCTTTCCGCATACAAGTACTGTCATAACTATTCCAGCTGCAACACGGCTAAGTGCTGTTGACAGTGCAACACCAGCTACACTCCACTTAAATACGAATACAAACAACGCATTTCCAGCTACATTAATCACGTTCATAAGAATACTTATATTCATACTTACCTTGCTGTTACCGACACTTCTGAATATTGCAGCTCCTGCATTGTACATTCCAAGGAAAGGATATGAAAGGGCTGTTATAACAAAATATAACACAGCACAATCCATAACCGAATCTTCAACAGTTCCGAATATCACCTTAAGTAATGGTCTTGTAAATGAAACTGAAAATGCAGTCATTATAACTGAAAATATTAACAAAACGGTCTCAAGCTGTGCTCCTGACTTTCTTGATTCATCATCCCTGCCTTTACCTATATACTGACTGCAGACAACAGCACCACCTGTCGCAAGTGCTGCCATAACCTGTATGATAAGCCTGTTGATATTATCAACAAGTGCAACTCCTGCAACTGCCGCTTCTCCTGACTGTGATACCATAAGTGTATCCACAAGTCCTACAAGAACAGCAAGCAGCTGTTCAAACATAAGCGGAATTATAAGCTTCCTTAAATCTTTACCACTAAACAACATATGTTTACTCCATCTATATTTTCATTTTATGGTGTAAGTGTTAATTGCACAACTATTCTGCACAGCTTATATTAAAGAGCTGCAGAATATGCCTTTGACCCCATCACCAATCATACATTTATCACATAAAAATTCGGTCAGAACGTACTTTTAACATTCTGACCGAATATAATAACTATATTATCAGCTGTAATAAACATCTATAGACCAGTTAGCTAAGCTTCTAACAAGCCTTTTTAACCATCAGCAATATTAGTCTACTGTGTAAATCCAGCCCTTAGGAGCTTCGATTCTACCCATCTGGATACCTGTGAGTGTTTCGTATAACTTCTTAGTTACTGGTCCCATCTCGTCCATACCACTTGGTAAGCAGATTTCCTTGCCGTGATCAACTATCTTTCCTACAGGAGAGATAACTGCTGCTGTACCGCAAAGACCACATTCAGCAAAGTCCTTAACTTCATCAAAGAGAACTTCTCTTTCTTCAACTTCAAGTCCAAGGTATTCCTTAGCAACGTGTACTAATGAACGTCTTGTAATAGATGGTAAGATACTATCTGACTTAGGTGTTACAACCTTACCGTCCTTAGTAACAAAGAGGAAGTTAGCTCCACCTGTCTCTTCAACCTTAGTTCTTGTAGCTGGGTCAAGATACATATTCTCAGCATATCCTTCTGCGTGAGCTGTAACGATTGCGTGAAGGCTCATTGCATAGTTAAGACCAGCCTTGATATGACCTGTTCCGTGTGGTGCTGCTCTATCAAAATCTGAAACCTTGATTGTAAGTGGCTTAGCACCGCCCTTGAAGTATGGTCCAACAGGTGTTGTGAATACTCTGAACTGATATTCATCAGCAGGCTTAACACCTATAACTGGATTGCTTCCGAACATATATGGGCGGATATAAAGTGATGCACCTGAACCATAAGGTGGTACCCAGTCTTCATTAGCTCTTACTGTTTCAGCAATAGCTTCTACGAACTTATCTTCTGGGAATACTGGCATCTCAAGTCTTCTACAAGAATCTGCCATTCTGCTTGCGTTCATATCTGGTCTGAAAATAACTGTGTGACCATTCTCTGTTGTGTATGCCTTCATACCTTCAAAACATGACTGTGAATACTGTAATACACCAGCGCATTCGCTGATAACGACTTTGTCATCATCTGTGATAACGCCATTATCCCATGCTCCATCCTTATAATTAGCTACGAATCTCTTATCAGTCTTTACATAGCCAAATCCTAAATTAGACCAATCAATATCTTTCTTTGCCATAACTTTATACTTCCTTTCGTATTCGACAGTCTACTCACCTTACTGTCAGGAGCTTCTGCAATACCAGCCATAAATGATGTCTGCTTTGCTGTAAAATGTTCTTACAACACAGCTGACAATCGGTAAATACGCTGACCCCTTGGCATAACACTCTTTCTTTGGTGTTTACTATAATGGATCCCATCGATTAATTAAATTAGGGATATTTTATACCCACATTTTATATAAGTCAATAAATTTTGCCTATCTAATAATTTCACAAGTATATTTTTTATGTATTTTACGTCTTTTATATTGCGACTCGCTTTCATCACAAGCCGTGCATTGCAGGTAAGCGTAGCTTACCTGCACGCGGGCGTTCGCCCTATCAGATAAAATACAAATACCGAGCCTTGTGCAAGCACGGCTCTGTATTTCATATTGTGACACACTCTTATTACGAGCCGTGCATTCAGGTAAGCAGTGCTTACCTGCACGCGGGCATTCGCCCTATCAGGTGAAACACAAATACCGAGCCTTGTGCAAGCACGGCTCTGTCTTTATCTTTCACCTGGCACGGCTCATTGCTTTCGCGATCATTCATAGCTTGTAATCTGTGTATAGAAATTGTCGTAATCTGTTCTTCCTTCACCTGTGAATGCGATTGCTGTTCTTGGATGCTGGTTGGCATTTCCTGTAATCATATACTGGACGTCACACCCCCATACAACTCCGGCTTTCTTAAGTGGAACCATATGATTTTCAATGAACTTAAGAACTGGTGACATTCTGTACTTTGGATTTCTTAAGAAGCCCATAAGAAGCTCTGTATAACAGTTACCTGCACCTCTGCCCATTCCGCTCATCGTAACATCAAGATAACTTACACCTATTGTGCACGCCTCAATAGTATTGGCAAATGCAAGCTGCTGGTTATTGTGTGCGTGTATACCAACTCTCTTTCCGTATTTTTCAGCAATCTTGATATATTTATCTGCAAGTCTTCTTATCTGTTCAGGATAAAGTGAACCATAGCTGTCTACAAGGTAGATTACGCTTGCCTTGCTCTGTGCGGCAAGAAGTTCAAGTGCAAGGTCTAACTCATTCTCACTTGCTGTAGAGATAGCCATAATATTAATAGTAACTTCATATCCCATATCTGCACAGTAATTAATCATCTCTATAGCCGCAGGTATAGTATTAATATATGTAGCTACCCTTACCATATCTATAACACTTTCAGACTTAGGAATTATATCCTTCTTGTAATCAGTTCTTCCTACGTCTGCCATAACAGAAATTTTTAAGTCTGTATCATTATCACCAACGATAGCTCTTATATCTTTCTCATCACAGAACTTCCACTTGCCGTAATCCTCAACCTTAAAGACTTCCTTTGATGCCTTATATCCAAATTCCATATAATCAACGCCTGCGGCTACATTTGCCTTATACAAATCGCGCACAAAATCTTCGCTGAATTCAAAATTGTTAACAAGACCTCCATCTCTAAGTGTACAATCAACAACCTTAATATCTGGTCTGAATGATACTAACTCGCCTTTCTGTTCCATAGTAATCCTCCATTCTTTCCCGGTAAAAGCTAAGAAAATAATTTCCGCACCGGGTGTTCTCAATCTAGTATCAGTGTGCAGAAAAATATTACATATGTCTTATATGCTTCTGCACACACTTTATTGCACTTTAAAGCGTTACACTTTAAAGCACTAAATTGTCATTATTATACCACTATATTTAATTTTGTAAAGTACTAATTGCATCTTCCATAATATCCATCATATCTAAAAGTCCGTTAAGGTATTCTTTCTGGCTTGTAAATTTTCTTTTAGTAACTGTCCATATAAAATATGGCACTCCATTTACTTTAAAATCCAAAGCCCCACCGAAGCTTTCAAGAAGTTTAGGAATTGCATCAGAATCTATATCAGCCTTAGGATATATATTCATAACTGTTCTCCAGTTAGATGCACCTCCTGCCGGATTAGCGGCAGTTTCGCCCTTAATCTCCATAATTCCTATCTTATGTGCCTTGCTCTTTATAAGTGCTACCATCAAAAGATTAGAAGCACACGAAGGAATACTTCCATATCTGTCTGAAAGCTCATCTTTCATATCTGACAATTCTTCCCTCGTTTCAAGTGCTGCAATCCTTTTATAGATATCTAATTTCTGGTATTCGCTCTTAATATATGAAGCTGGAATATATGCATCAACTTCCAGATCAACAGTAGTTTCAAAACTGTATTCGTTCTTTATGCCCTTTAAGTTATTGACTGCCTGATTAAGCATTTTACAATACAAGTCATAACCTACTGCCGCCATATGCCCGTGCTGGCTCTTTCCAAGCACATTTCCTGCACCTCTTATCTCAAGGTCTTTCATAGCAATCTTAAAGCCCGAACCAAGGTCAGAGAATTCCTTTATAGCACTTAATCTCTTCTCTGCAACCTCGGATATCATCTTATCCCTTTTGTACATAAGAAAAGCATATGACGTTCTTGTACTTCGTCCAACTCTTCCCCTTAACTGGTAAAGCTGGGAAAGCCCGAACTGGTCAGCATTTTCTATAATCATAGTGTTACAGTTAGGTATATCCATACCTGTTTCTATAATTGTCGTAGATACAAGAACATCTATCTCTCCATTGACGAACTCATACATAATCTTTTCAAGCATACGCTTATCCATCTGTCCATGTGCATACGCAACAACCGCATCAGGAACAAGATTTTGTATATACTCAGCACGTTCCTCAATGTCCCTTACCTTGTTGTATACATAATACACCTGTCCATTTCGTGCAAGTTCTCTTGTAACCGCCTCTCTTATCATCTCATCATTATGTTCTGTAACAAATGTCTGTATCGGATGTCTGTCCACCGGCGGCTCTTCAAGAACACTCATATCCCTAATACCGACAAGGCTCATATGAAGTGTTCTTGGAATAGGAGTTGCACTTAATGTAAGAACGTCTATGTTGTTCTTTAATTCTTTAATCTTTTCTTTATGTGCAACACCAAAACGCTGTTCCTCATCAATAATAAGCAGTCCCAGATCCTTAAACTGCACATCCTTTGACAATACGCGATGCGTTCCTATAACAACATCTATCGTGCCATTCTTAAGCCCTTCAATCGTCTTTTTATTCTGTGCACTTGTCCTGAAGCTTGACAACTGACCGACATTAACAGGAAAGCCTTTCATTCTCTCCTCAAATGTTGAAAAATGCTGGCTTGCAAGCACTGTTGTGGGAACAAGGTAAGCCACCTGCTTGCCGTCCTGAACAGCCTTAAATGCAGCTCTTATCGCAACTTCTGTCTTTCCATATCCGACATCGCCGCATATAAGTCTGTCCATAACCCTGCCGCTTTCCATATCCTTCTTGGTATCCTCAATGGCATTAAGCTGATCATCCGTCTCCTCATAAGGAAACATTTCCTCAAATTCCTTCTGCCATACAGTATCCTGTGAAAATCTGTAGCCCTCAACCTTCTGCCTTATCGCATAAAGCCTTACAAGCTCTTTAGCCACTTCCTCAACTGCCCCTGTAACCTTGGCTTTTGTCTTCTTCCACTCAACACCACCAAGACTGTTAAGCTTAGGCTTTTTCTCCGTATCCTGATTAGCGTACTTCTGCAGACGGTCAAGCTGTGTTGCAAGCACATATAGATTGCCGTTATTCGCATACGCAATCTTAATATAATCCTTCTCAACACCTTCTACCTGTATCTTTTCTATTCCCTTGTATACACCAAGTCCGTGGCTCTCGTGCACAACATAATCACCTATATTAAGTTCGTTAAAGCTGGCAATGTTCTTTCCATCGTGTTTTTTCTTCTTAAGCTTCTTTATCTTTCTTGCACTGAATATATCATTCTCTGCAATAACAACAAATGAAAGAACAGGATACTCAAAGCCTTTATGCAGGCTCCCATATGTCACTATAATAAGCCCGCTTCCGTAATCCTTATTAAAATCCTCGCTGTAAAAGCTGGCAATTCCAAGCTTTCCAAGATCATCAACTATTCTTAATGCCCTCGTTCTTGAACTGCATACAAGTACTGTTGTATATCCATTTTTCTTGTACTTTTCCAAATCCTTAGCCAGATACTCAAAACTGTTATTATATGAGCTTATGCTTCTTGCCGTGATGTACATAGAATAATCTATCTCAAAGCCCTCAGGCTTATAATCAAGTGTCGTTAATATAAGCTTTTTATTATTCCTTAAATCACTGATAATCTCATTCATAGCCTTGACCTTATTAGTCTGGCTTGGAAGCACATAACCTGCAGCAAGACGGTTCTTCATACTCTCGTTGTATTCATACAATGTCAGCTCATTACATTCTTTCAGCCTGTTAGGCTCATCTAGCACAACAAGAGTATTCTCCTCCGGAAAATACTCTGCCAGTCCAACTGTATCTGCCACAAGTGTATCTGTGAACTTCTCATAATTACCGGTACGCTCGACATCTGCAACAAGCTTGTTAAGATTATTACCCGCCTCAATCTGCTCCTTTGTACGCTTTCTCTTACCATAATCAAAACACTCAAGCTGCCTGTCACACTCTTCCTTAATATTGTACAGACCATTTTTTAACTCATCTTCTGTAAATATATATTCAGTAGCCGGGAAAATGCTGTAGCTTTGGAGCCTTTCAATCGACCTCTGGCTCTCAACATCGAACATTCTTATAGAATCAACTTCCGTATCCCACAGCTCAATTCTAACCGGTGCTTCATCTGTGTATGAGAAAATATCTATAATTCCACCACGTATTGCAAACTGTCCCTTGTCCTCCACCATTCCAGTACGCACAAAGCCCATAGCCACCAGCTTCTTTGCCAGCTTCTCTGGTTCTATTTCGCTGGAATAATCAAGGGTTATAACTGCCTCCTTAAATCTTTCGACAGGTATGAGCCTGTCTGCAATTCCGTCCATAGTTGTAACAACTGTAAGCACTCCCTCGCCCGTACTGCTATGGTTGATTATACGGCTTATACATCTTAATCTCTCGCCTGTAATCTGGTTGCCGTGTACGTCCGCACTATAGAATATGGCATCCTTGGCTGGATAGTATATTGCTTCTTTATTAAAAAATGAAGCATCATCACACATTTTTCTTGCTTTTGCTTCATCACTTGTAACAATAAGCATATACTTATATCCTGATGCTATTGCACTTGATATGTGCACCTTCTGTGTATCAATACAGCCGCTTATAAGCACAGTTCTTCCGCCGTCTTTGCCAAGCTCTTTATTTAATTGTTCAACTGCCGCCGTATTATTTACAGGGTCAAAAAATGTGTTCAAAATATCTGCTCCTTATCCATTGAATTTATTCATTCCACTTTCAATACCTTCTGTCATTATGCACTCTACTGCCTCACAGGCTCTCTTAGTTCCCTCTCTTAAAGCTGGATAAAGTTCCTCCGGAAATCTTCCAAGAACCCAGTCAGCAAGATCCCAGCCTTTTGGCTTATCCCCAACTCCGAATTTAACTCTCTTAAACTGGTCACTTCCAAGGTGTGCAATTATACTCTTAATTCCATTGTGTCCGCCTGCACTTCCCTTTGGACGGAGTCTTAACCTTCCCGGTTCAAGGCTTATATCATCAAATATAACAATTAAATCATCTATATCTGCCTTGTAATAATCCATAACTTCTCTTATACACTCGCCTGAATTATTCATATAAGTCATAGGCTTTACAAGAATTACTTTCTGTCCTTCTATAACACCTTTTCCTATAAGACCTTTATGTTTAGATGTGTCTACACTTATATTATATTGGTCGGCAAGTTCATCTATGCAGGCGAAACCAACATTGTGTCTTGTTCCTGCGTATTGTGCTCCTGGGTTGCCTAATCCTGCTATTATATACATATTTTGTTCCTTCCTTTTGTGGGGATTTATAATTATTTTATATTGTACAGATTTTGGGGAGGTTATTCAATGTATTATTGAATATATTATTGGGTGTATTATCAGGTGTGCTGGAAAAATAAACTGCCATCAGGTTAGTAGACTGATGGCAGTTATTTCATTAAGATACTTTTTCGTCTGGGTGTTCTATATGACCTGTGATTTCGCCGTCATAGATTTCATATATCTCATCTGAAAGATAGTTAAGTTCTTCTGTGTCGTGGCACGCAATTATTATAAGTGAACCATTGGCTTTAAGCTCATCTAAAAGTCCCTTTATAAGTCCTGCTCCTGCCTCATCAAGTGCATTGATAGGCTCATCAAGAATAACTATATCAGGGCGTTCCATTATAGCCGCCGCAATTCCTAATCTCTGCTTCATTCCTAATGAATATTTCTTAAATGTTCTCTTATCGTCCGGGTCAAGTCCGACATTTCTTATAGCATCTCTTATCTCATCATCACTAATACGGTTCTGGATAGATGCAAGTATCTTTAGGTTCTTAAAACCTGTATAATTGCTTATAAATGAAGGATTCTCAATTAACACGCCTATACTTTCCGGAAAAGATATATCTTTTCCAAGTATCTTTCCATCAATATCAATTATTCCTGAATCCGGAGTAATAAGCCCGCATATTGCACGCATAAGCATAGTCTTTCCCGAACCATTCTTTCCTCTTAATCCATATACCTTTCCACCTGTGAATTCCAGATTAATATCCCTTAATATTGGTGCTTTCTTTATTGTCTTATTAACATCTGTTATTTTAATATACATTTTTTAATCCTCCCTCACAAGAATATCTTTTTTATTAAATCCAATCATACCGGCCACATACACAACAATATACACGACAATGCATACTGCGACTGACTGCCATACCTGTATTCTCTGTGCATTATACACACTGCTTCTTACCACCATAGAATTATTTCCTATCATAAGCGGATTGTTTATAAATACTGACATAACATTCCATGCCATAACTGCGAGCATGCCAATCATCGGATTCGTAAACATGGAGATTGTCATCTGAACCAGTGCTGTTACCAAAGAAACAACAACCGGCATTACAAGCATATACACTATAATCCACACATTTGCTGGATTATCCGGAACAGACTTATTACTAATCTTTTCAAAAAGCTCATAATTAACCTTCATACTCAGATTTCCATTATATAATCCATATACAAATGCTGTTGCATACTGAACCACATATACAGAAAGCACAGTCAGGCAGTTCCACAGACATTTACTGTTCCACCACAACCTTCTGCTTCTGCATTTCATGAGAAAATCAATTCCTACGCCCTCACAGTCATCATTGCAATAACTGTATATCATGAATGGAACAAGAAACTGAATCAGCATCCATACAAAAGGAAATACAATCTTTCCCTCCTTAATAATAAGAACAGGATCATAACCTCCCTGAATAAAGAATATCGTATCCATCATTCCAAATTCATGATTTCCTAATATTATCAGCACTCCGGCAAGCATAAGAACAGCAATTAAATATCTGAATCTGTCAGCATAGAAACCTCTTTCAATATCATGCCATATAACGCCTCTTATACTTTTGTTACTCATCTTCTTTTTTGTATTCATAATACTCACGCTTTCTTTGAAGAATAAGACCTGCAATAATCAGAACAGCCATAATTAAAGCAGCTATGCCAAGCTTTCTGGCGCACTCTCCGTAACTATACCATGCAGCCCCGAATATAATCAGCTTATGGTAGGTAAGCGGTATAAATATATCTACTCCTGCAAATATAATAACAGCCACACCTGATATAACATCTGACGAAAATATTATTTCAAATATAATTCCTATAAAACATGTTATTGCAATCATCAAAGCCATTAATATCCAGTAAACAAACATTACCTGTATGCTCGTCACC
>ENA-UEQJ01002645-UEQJ01002645.1-human-gut-metagenome-genome-assembly--contig:-NODE-2645-length-12465-cov-21.833871_pt1 | contig 12465 bp, 8 predicted proteins | sample MGYA00242937_ERZ507938 | MGnify/ENA primary metagenome ERZ507938 (study PRJEB26167, sample SAMN06115437) | human gut metagenome | host: Homo sapiens | place: China:Gansu | collected 2015-07-03...
GCCAAAACCTGGACCAGATCGCAGATGCGTTGGAGACATCTCCGGAAGAACTGAAGGAGATGTATGATGCCGTGATTGCGGCGGCACCGGAATATGATGTGAAAAAAATATATCAGATGCTGGTAAAACAAAGAAAAGTGTGAAAAGCTATGAATACTTATTGTTTCACGAAGCTTCGAGGAACATGGAAAATAATATACTCGTAAGAAAGTAACTCGTGAGTTACTTTTTGATATCAGAAAGTCGATCTCCATACGGCTGGATGCGTCATCGCGGGAGGCATTATAGTAAAAATAAAGCTTGTGTCCGCTCGCAGACAGCATTTGAGTGACGATGTTTTCTATAATAAAGCCTTTGTTGACTTCCAGTTTGTCGAAGAGCAGCTTTTTGTAGCTTTCTTCACTGACAATCCCGTTTATCAAACGAGTGGCTGATCAGGAGACCGGTATCGGCCATATAGCATTTTAAAGAGTCGTATAGTTTTCTTTTCATGTCGATGATACCTACTGTCACAGAAAACGAGATTTTTGACTAGTTGAATATTACACGAAAACGAGATTTTTATCCCCCCATATTTTACACGAAAACAAGATTTTTGACTGTACCAATACTACACGAAAACGAGAATTTTCATAACCACACATAAAAAACATGCCGTGGAACCGATCACGAAGGAGTGGTTCCACGGCATATTTTCATGAATATGGCGACATTTTAATCAGTTCTCTTCGATCTCTTCACACATCAGGGCTTCTTTCCTGCGCTCAAATTCCTCATACATCAGTCCGCGCTCTGCGGTTTCGATCTCGCCTAACTGGTTATCGTAGGGATCGGTGCGCCAGTATTTCTTTTCGACGGTAAAAGGTGCCTGAAAGGCGCGGTTGGCGACCATGCGGTATGGGTCAAGGTTTCCGAAATAGAAGCGGCGGCGTTCCTCGTTCTCGGCGCGGACAGCTCCGATCCCGTAAGAGGGATCCGCATAGATCCAGCCGAACGGGGCGGCGTAGAAGCGAACCCAGTCATGACCGCCGATGAAGTCCGGCTCTGCGGCGAGTCCGCTCTGCCACTGGGCGGGGATTCCGGCGCAGCGGCACAGGGTGATAAAAAGAAGTGCGAAGACTCCGCAGTCCCCCGTGAAGGTTCTGGCGCAGTTCCCCGGAATATCCTCCAGGGAGAAGTAGGCCGGCATGTAGGTGTATTTGAAGTTCAGGGTGATGAAGTCGTAAAAGTTTCTGGCTTTTTCGAGTGGAGTCTCACAGCCTTTCGAGAGTTCTGCGGCGAGTGCACGGATGTACGGAGTGAAGACGATGTGCGGGGCAAGCTCAGCGAGATCATCAGATACGCCCACCTCAAATTCACGCAGAGACGAAGAACTGGATTCATTACTGGAATGAGCATACAGCTGGACAGTCTCTGCGGCCTTGTGATTCAAACCGGCAGACAGAGTTTGCTCCTGAGATACCGTTCCAGGGTTCACTTCCGTATCAAATGTTTTGCATGCATCAGATTTCTTTAATGCACTTTCTGTATCATGCCACACCGCCGTATGCACATACGAATACTGGACGGAAAATTCATGATTTTCTTTCAGAGTCTCTTCCCAGCATATAGTGCGCTGCGGTGCGTCTTTCGGTGCGATCTTTGCGTTTTCAGGGAAAACGGATTCGATCCGGATATCGCTCTGCTGGTCGCAGGCGGCGGGGATCGGGAGATGGACGCGGAGGAACATTCCCGGAGTGAATGCGGACTCTTTCACTTTGACAGATGCACGGATCCGGATCCTGTTTGAAAGAGATCCTTTTTCTTTCATGATCTCCATTGCACGGTTTAAGCGGAGATCTCCGCGGCTTCCTTTTCCGGCACTCTCAGAACCGTCAAGAGTGACAGCGGTCCGTTTCCGGAAGTCAGGCATGGACTTGCACATGCTCTCAAAAAAGCGGTCAAAGATCCGCATTTCGCCGTTTACATAGATCCAGCGGATCTGCCCGATGGAGAGATAGTGGTCAAATTCGTCTTCCGTAAAGTCCGGGATCCGGATCCGGATCTTTTTGAGTGCATCTTCGCGGGTAAAAGGATAATCGGAAGGCATGCGCAGAATCATTTCCCGTTCTGCCATCAGGCAGTAACGGAGCGAATCCGGAAGCGCCGGATCGGAGAGCTTCCGGTCGATGAGTCGTACTGCACCGTCAAAGTCTCCGTGAAGCTTCATGCGGAGAATATCTTCCGGGAGTCCGATATTCAGATAAGAAAGAAGATTGTTTTCGATCATAAAAGATTCCTCCTGTGTTAATTCAAGGCGAAGATATGTGAAACTCAGTGTGTGATCCCGTGAGTTGTTCTGACCGGTACAATTTACTGCCGGAGATAAAATGGCGTCCCCATTCTAACAGGGAAAGAATGGGGACGCCAGAATTGGATCACTCACAGATGAAGGGACAATGTAGGGAAACACAGTTCCCTGTCATCGTGAGCAGCCATAAAATAGCAGACTCATGAAATGTACTCACGATCAGACAAACAGCTTCAATAGAGCGCCCATTCCGAGTCCCATGAAGTTTCCGATGGCGGCACCGAGAACTCCCATTAAAACACCGATACCTGCGAAGGAACCGTCATAAGCGGTTGCGATGATCGGAGCGGAAGCAGATCCGCCGATGCAGGCAACGGAAGCGGTGGAATCCATGCAGAGATCCCAGTGGAAGATCTTGGAGAGGATGAACATCAGCACAACATGGACAAGAAGGATTCCGAGACCATAGACAACCCACATCGGAGCAGATAAGAGGTCGATCAGGGTTGCTGTGGATGCGATGAGGGAGACAACCGCATAGAGATAAACGCTGGAGAGCTCTGTGACTGCCGGAAGTTTTCCGAGCGGAGTCATTGCGCAGATCAGTCCGAGGATCGTTACAAATACGGTCGTGCAGGTACCTTTATCAAAGAAGGAAAGTCCGACACCCTTGAAAAATCCATTCATCTGAACGCCGATGTACTGGGAGACTGCAGATACAACGAGGGTGAGACCAATCAGGAAGATCCAGTCTGCAGCATTCGGTTTTACGTTTGTCTCTTTTGCAACTTCCTCGTTTGCAGCTGCAGCGACAGCGTCGAGTTTGGAAGTATCAGCCTTGCAGGCCTTGTTCCACTTCTGGGCATATTTTACAGCAAAGAGCAGAAGTGCGATCCAGAGGGAGTAGCAGGCAGTATCGAGAGCCAGAGCGCAGGAGTAAGCACCGGAATCGACCGGAAGCGCATCCTCCATGGCAGCCATGTTTGCAGAGCCGCCTACCCAAGATGCGTAGAGGGCAGCTGTTGCGCCCCATGTCTTGTCAGCACCGCCGAGTGCATTTGCAAACAGCGGGAAAAGAGCGAAGAATCCGATGCCGAGGGTGATGGCACAGCCCATGAAGATACAGATCATACGCGGTCCGAGTTTTCCGAGCTTGCGGAAATCACAGCGGAGCAGCATGACGAAGATCATGGCATATAGGATGTTATTCTTTAAGGCACTGTAGGCTGCGGAACACTCATCGGAATTGTAGAGACCGATGGTGCAGAAGAACATGTTGAAGATGTAGATCCATACGAGCGGCGGAACGATGTTGAAGATCTTCCACTTCATGTATTTTTCAAGTGCGAGAAGACCGCCTGCGAGCAGCATCAGGAAAGCTATGTAAGTAAAACCGTTTGTAATTGTTAACATAGGATCACGCTCCTTTTTCTATTTGTGTTGTCGTTGTATCAGAGCTGGCGAAGAATGTATTCCTTTACCGGTTCCAACGTGCTCTTTTTCCATGCACCTTCCTCCGCTTTCTCCGAAAACGGGACGATGATGTGGAAATCCATGTGGGCGTCCTCGAAGTAACCGTCAGGCTCAGTGCTGAAGAAATATCCGTTCCAGACATCTTCGGAGGCATTTGTAAAGCGCTCCGGCTCCAGATAGATCATTTTCCTGCGGTCCTCCGCGACAAAGGCCTTTGCGGAGAGCGGTGCCAGAAGTTCATACTCCGCGGCCGGGATGTCTGTGAAGATGGCAGGAAGTGGGGCGATATCGATCCGCTCGTCTCCGCGGATGATCCGGATCCCGATCGCCTCAAAATCGATCGCTTCTTCGGTGAAGATCAGTTTTAACAGGACTCCGACATCCGTATACAGGTGGACGCGCTGATAGTCGGTATCAAAAATGAAGTTTCCGAGTGAATAGAAAATTGCTTTTCCGTTGTCAAAGAGCTCGTAGTTTTCCGGGACATGGGGATGATGGGCGACGACCACATCGGCTCCGAGTTCCAGAAACTTGAGGTAGCGGTCTCTGGTGTAGGGACTTGGAAGACTTGTGAATTCTTCCCCGCCGTGGGAGACGATCACGCACCAGCGGCAGCGGGATTTGATCTCGGCGATCCGTTTTGCGATGAGATCGAGGTCATCCCAGCGGAAAATACCGGGTTCGGTGGCAGTTGCCGGGATGCATTCTGCCTGGTAGGCGACACAGAACATGCCGATCCCGCCTGCCTCGTCGAGATACACAGGTTCGGACGCTTCGGTGTCATTCATTCCGGCCCCCATCGTGAGACAACCCATTTCTTCGGCGATCTTTTTTGTGCTCATAACACCTTCCCGCCCGGCATCCATCGTGTGGTTGTTCCCGATACTCCAAATGTCTGCATGGATATCTTTCAGGACGCGCGTCGCCGCGGGATTCATGCTGTGAAAGAAGACTCCGCGGGATCCGTCATCCTTCGCGTCGATCAGTGCGCCTTCCACATTTGCGACAGTGTGATCAGCGCTGTGAAAAAAATCGAGGACGGGGGCAGACAGCAGATGTTCATCCTCCCATCGGTGATCCATGTAGCGGTCAAATCCGATATCTCCGGTAAAAACGATCGATGTTTTCTTCTTTTCCATGGAACCACCTCCTATCTGGCCAGCCGGTAAAGAGCTTCTGCAAAAATATGTACATTTTCCATCAATCGGTCGATCTCCATGAACTCGTCCGGCTTGTGCTCGCGGACTTCATCGCCTGGGAAGATCGGTCCGAAGGCGACAACGTTCGGGATCGCTTTCGCGTAGGTGCCGCCGCCGATGGATTTCGGTATCGCAGGAAGTCCGGTCTCGTCTGCGTATACATGCAGAAGAGTCTGGACCAGCTCGCAGTCTTCCGGAAGATAGAGACATGCTTTGTGGGTTTCATTTACCTTCAGGAATCCTGCGTTCAGGAATGCCGCGTCGCAGATCGGAGCACAGTCATCGTAGGTGAAGGTTACCGGGTAGCGATAGTTGATGCGGATCAGGAAACTTGTCTCATTGCCCTGGATCGTTCCGAGGTTGAATGTGAGTTTTCCGCTCGGTTCATCGGAAAGAGCGATCCCGAGGGAGGTCCCGTCGCTTTCCAGCCCGACATGATCGGAGAGAAAGTGAACAAAACCGAGTAACGGTTCATCGAGCGGAAGTGTTCCGAGCGCATCCATCAGGAGGCCAATCGCATTGATCCCGAGTTCCGGGGAAGCTCCGTGGGCACTGACGCCGTTTGCGAGGATCTCGAATCCGTCTGCAGTTTCAGTGCAGGTGATCCGGTCACATCCGGCGGCGAGGACCATGAGCTGCGGCTTCATATCGTCCGGGCAGGTGATCTCTGCTCTCGCGGAGGCCGGAACCACATTCGGCGCGGATCCTCCGGAAATCTTTGTGAGACGGACATCGCCGGTCTGGGTGTAGTCCGCTTCATAGTTGACATTGATGATCCCCTTTTCCCCATTGATGACCGGATATTCTCCATCCGGGGTGAATCCCATGACAGGGAGTTCGCCGCCGTGGCTCTTGTAGTATTTCATGTCATTGCTTCCGGTCTCCTCGTTTGTTCCGAAGAGGATCCGGATCCGGCGTTTTAAGGGGAGACCGCTGTCACGCAGGGCGGCCATCGCGTAAAGGGCGGCCATTGTCGGACCTTTGTCATCCATGGAACCACGGCCGAAGATCTTTCCGTCCCGGATCTCACCGCCGAACGGATCGAAGGTCCATCCTTCCCCTTCCGGGACAACATCGAGATGCCCGAGGACGGCGATCATCTCATCGCCTTCACCGAATTCACACCATCCCATCTGGTGATCAAGATCAGTGGTGCGGAAACCGAGTCCCTTTGACACAGCCAGGGCGTGGTCAAGGCATTTGCGGACATTGGGGCCGTATGGGGCGCCATCTGCAGGCGGTTCCTGCACACTGCGGATCCGGATGCTTTCCGCCAGGGATTGAAGAAGTGGTTCTTTTTGAAGTTCGACAGCTTCTTTCAGAGTCATAGATACTCATCCTCCTCTCAAAAAAATCCGCCAAAAGCAGACCAGGAAGACAAGAGCGGTTTGATCTCGCTTTTGTCGTTGGTTCTCGCTTTTGCCGGATTTCAGATTGCTTGCCAGACAGCGGTAACTGCCATTTGCAGAAATCTGGATGTCCAACCCCTTGCCCACATCCCCGGTGTCGCTGGCAAGGGGTGTGGGAAGCAGCGGAGCCGATGATGAATACCCGTTTCCGTTCGTGCCACGCGCCAACGGCAGCAGCAGGTAATACGAAAACCCGAACATCGTAACCTGCCTGCTCCAAGTCAATGAGCGTTTTGTCGAGCCCCATACGGAGGAAGCCAGCAACATTTTCTCCAAGCACCCAACGGGGCTGCAATTCCCGGATGACCCGCAGCATTTCGGGCCACAGGTAGCGTTCATCGTGGAAGCCGCGCTGCCGCCCTGCGGTGGAGAACGGCTGGCACGGGAAGCCACCTGAAATGAGGGTGACGGTGCGAAGTCCTGTTTTTTCAAAGAAAGCCTCCTTTGTTACTGTGGTGATGTCCTGAAATCGGGGCACTTCCGGCCAGTGGCTTGCCAGCACAGCGGCAGGAAACGCTGCCCACTCGCATTGACAGACAGAGGTAAACCCCGCTGCTTCCGCGGCAAGGTCGATGCCGCCGATGCCGGAAAACAAGCTGAAATGTGTTAAGCTCATAGCTCCACCACCTCGCTGAGCCGGGTGGTCATGATCTTATAGAGCTGTGTGTTTTTCGGGATGGGGTTGGAAAACGGAAGCACCACGTTTTCAAAAATCAGCAGTCCTTCGCCCGGTTCCGAATTGTCGATGTACTTCTGCTGGTCTGCGGAGAGGTTCAGCCGTTCCGAAAGGATTTTGCGGTCGCCGGATGCCTGATTCAGCAGCGTGATGAAGTCGCTGTTTTCCAGAATGTTCTCAATCTCCGGGGAAGAAAGAAGGTCCTTCACATTTTGGGTGGCACCTGTGGGCACGCCGCCCCATTTGCGGAAGCGCTTCCAAATCTCGGCACTGTACGCGGCGGTCTGTTCCTCTTTCAGCAAAAGGTGGAACTCGTCTGCAAAATACCATGTGGCCCGGCCTTGGCTGCGGTTCTGGGTGACGCGGCCCCATATCTGGTCTTGGATAATGAGCATCCCCAATTTTTTTAACTGTTTTCCTAACTCTTTGATGTCAAAGGCCACAAGCCGGTTGTGGATGTCCACATTCGTTTTGTGGTTAAACACGTTCAGCGAGCCGGACACATACAGGTCCAATGCCTGCGCTACCCGGTCCGCTTCCGGCAAGTGCTGGTCGAGCAGGGCTTGGTGGAGGTCAGACAAAATCGGCATATTCTCCGGGCAGGGATTCGCCAGATAGGGGCGGTAGATGGCTTTCACGGCACGGTCTATCACGGTGCGTTCAATCGCTTCCAGACCTGTTTTGCCGCCCATGACCAGCTCACAGAACGACAGCACAAAATCCGACTTCAAGGCCAGCGGGCTGTCATCTTCGGAATAATTCAGGTTGATGTCCAGAGGATTCACATAGTCCTTGCTGGTGGGCGAAAGTTTGATGACCTGCCCATGCAGCCGCTTGACCAGCGGGTAATACTCGGCCTCTGGGTCTGAAATAAAAATATCGTCAGCGGTCGTTAAAAACACACTGACGATTTCGGACTTGCAGCTCATGGATTTGCCGCTGCCGGGCGTACCCAGCTTTAGGCCGTTGGGACACCGGGCCTGCTTGCGGTCCAGCATGATCATGTTGTGGGATTTTGCGTTGATGCCGTAGTACATGGCCGCGCCGCTCTGGAAAAGCTCCTGCGTCACAAAGGGCACGAACACCGCCACGTTGGAGGTGGTAAGGCTGCGCTGAATCTTTATCTGGTTGATGCCCAGCGGCAGGCTGGACACAAGGCCCTGTTCCTGCTGGTAGTCCAGCCGGACAAGCGAGCAGTTATACTTCTGTGCCACACCTGCGGCTTGGAACACATCGTTGCCCAGCTTTTGCTTGGTGTCGGCCACATTCAGCACAAGAAAGGTCAGCATGAAAAGCCGTTCGTTCCGGGTCTGCAATTTGTTCAGCAGCTTTTTGGCGTCCTCGCCGTAAGTGGCAAGGTCGCTGGGCAGGATGTCCATGTCGTACCCGGAACGGACAGCCTTTTTCTGCTCCTGAATCTTCATGGCGTCAAGGTCTGTGATCTTCCGCTTGATGGTTTTGATGGCCTCGGTCTGGTCGATGGCCTGCACATGGAGATTGACGAGAATCCCGCTTTCCGTTTTGAGAAAGTCGGCCAGCATTTCGTCCGAAAGTTCCGGCGCAAGGATTTGTAAAAAGCTCACGGCTCCATACTTGCCGCCCAGCCCAAAGGTCTTGGCCGTGCCGAAGCAGAGGGAGGACGGGGCGACAAAGTCCTTGGTGGAGAGGCCGGAGGGAGCCAGCCAGTCCCAGTCAAAGCGGAACGGTTCGCCGTCCGGGTGGAAGATGCCGTGCAGCACTTCCAAACGTTCCCGCCCATCCATGATGTGCGCCACGCAGCCCATGGTCTTGAAATAGCCCAGCAGGTCAAGGCCAATGCGGGTCAGACGGGCCCGTGCTGTTTTCAGGCTGTCGGCATCGATGGTGAAGGTCAGGTATTTCGTTTTGACGATGCCGTTGTTGCCGCTGGCAAGCTGCTTTTGCAGGATGGCGGTGTACTCGGCGCGGATGTCGTCAAAATCATCCCCCTGCGGTGCGATCTCAAAACTTTTTGCGTACTGCACCGGGTCAACCTTGCGATTCAAAAACGAAAGCTGCACATGGATGGAAGCATCCACATAGTTGTAGAGGTCGCACAGGTGTTCAAAGATGGCGGTTCTTGTTTCCGGCTGGGCCAGCTGATAGCTGATGTCCTCAAAGGCAATGCACTTGGAGAATGTGCGTCGGTCAATGCGGCACACACCGTCCGGGTAGATGGCCTCATACGGGATGGTGGCCTGTGCCGTGCGGGGCTTGCCGTCACCCTTGTACTTGCGGAGAACGGCATCAATTTCTTTTTTCTGGGCGCGGGTGAGCTTTTTGGGCTTTTCGGTTTCGCGGGGTATCGTTTTTCTGGACAATGGCCTTTACCTCCTGTTCCATTTGGTATTGCCGCACAAGGGCGGCGTAAGCATTGTTGGTCTGATAGGGCCTTTCCTTGGGACGGATAAAGCAGCACTGAATCATTTGCTGAATCACCACTTCAAGGGGCTGGCCGTGCCGCTCGAACAGAGCGAACAGCAGCCCCGGCAGCATGGCAAAAATCATCAGCAGGGCCGCTGCACTGTTGGAAAGATAGTTCCGGGCCAAAAAATAAAGCGGTCCGCCCGTGAGGAGCGCACCGCCGAAGCAGACCAGCTGCCGCTTGGTCAGCCCGAATAAGACTTTGGATTTTACATGGGTCAAATCTTTGGGAACGGTCACATACGCCATTCAAACGCTCCTTTCTCAATGGGCACCGAATACCGACTTGCTGATGCTGCCGGTCTTGAACAGGCAGAAGCAGAGCAGCACGGTGTAGCCCATGCAGCCCCAGATGGCCCCGGCAATGTCCACCGCTCCTGAAATATTGCGTATCAGCACCGCATAGATACCCACGACAATCATAATCAGGAACGCTTGGAAACCCAGTGCCAGCAAAGACTTCAAGTAGTTCTGCCCGGTGCTGCGCCACTCGCTGCTGCCCATGGTCGCCAGCGGGATAGGCCCCAGTGCGGTCACAACATAAATCTCGATCATGCGGCCGTAGGTCACAAGGAAAATACAGATAGACAGGATGTTCATGGTCAGGCCTACCACAAGGGTCTGGAACCACAGGCTGAGCAGACTGCCAATGGTCATGCTTTCCAGCTGAAATTCCAGTCCGGGTATCAGGCGGTCAAAGTGGATGGATGTTTCACCGATGATCACGCCGGAGCTTTGGTTGACAACGCTCTGGGTGGCATCGAACACACCCATAACGATATTCCATGTGTTGCTGACAATGAGGATGGCAAAAGCAGACTTGAAAATCCAGCGGAAGAACATGGAGGTGTCAAAGTCGTGCATATTGTTCTTTTCGGTAATCATCTGGATAAGCTCATGGCACATCACAAGGGCAAGGATGGCCGCTGCAATGGGCAGCACCACCGTTTCGGAAAGACTGCGCAGCATATTGAAAATGCCGCTGTTCCACGCCTGCGGGGTAGAGCCGACGTCCGAAGCGATTTCGCCCACCTTGGCGTTCACGTTATCGAACAGGCCGGAGAGGTTGCCCGTGATGCCATCTATCAAAATGCCTTTTATCCATTTCTCGATGATCTCACTAATCAAGCAAAGATACCTCCTTTCCCGCGCCCTCCCATGTGAGCGGGAGAGCGCGGAGTAGGATTTTAAGTGTTAGTTGTTCGGAAAATTGTGGGCAGCGATGCAGGACTTAGCCCAGCAGCCCGGACAGCAGCGGGACAAGGGTCACGCCGATCAGGGCAACGCCGCCGCCCGCGACCAGCTGCTTCACGCCCTGGCTCTTGCTGCCGGGGTTATCCTGTCCATAGCCCTCCAACAGGTTGATGCCGCCCCAGACACACAGGGCACCGCCCAGACCGACCACGATAGTCTGCAAAGTATCGACTGCGCTGTTGAAAAATTCCATAAGGTCCTCACTTTCTGCCGCTTGTTCTGCGGCACTCAAAAATTTTTTCAAAAAATGCCGCCTCATTCGGCGGCTGCATCTTCATCCGACAGGTCGATTTCGTACAGGTCAAAACTTTCGTCCTGTGCGACTACCTGCTGCCGTTTCCGGCGCAGGGTGGATAAGAACCTGTCCACATCAAAGGTGTTTTTCTTGTCCGCGTCCGCAAGGTATTTGTAGTGCGGGTGCTTGGTGATGTCGAACTTTTCCGAGAAGAACGGCCTCACGCCCCGCAGCTGCAAGATGCACCTGCCGCCGTCCATGATTGCGATTTCGTCCTCTGACATCAACGCCTTTCCTAATTTTTGATAGTTCAGTCCGTGGGAGGTTTGAGAACCCCGGTTCTCGCTGGTGTTGAAACTGTCGATGGTTTCTTTCCCCAGCGCATCGGAGATTTCTTTGGCATTCTTGCCCCGCCCACTCAAAAAGAGAACAGAATCGCAGTTGTCCGAAATGATTTCGGCCGCATCCTTGTAGATAGCTTTCAGCTGCGACTGGCTCTGCAAAATGATGGATGCCGAGATTTCCCGGCTGCGGATGGTGGCGATCAGCTTGTCGAAGTTGGGAATCTGCCCGATGTTGGCGAACTCGTCCAGAATCAGCCGTACATGGACAGGCAGCCGACCGCCGTATTTATCATCCGCACGGTCACACAGCAGGTTGATAAGCTGGCTTTGGAGCATGGCAAGAATGAAGTTGAAGGTGGTGTCCGTGTCGCTCATAATCAAAAACAGCACCGTCTTTTCATCCCCGATGGTGTCCAGCTCCATTTCATCGTCCTCCATCAGTTCCCGCACTTCCCGGATGTCAAATGGGGCTAAACGGGCACCGCAGCTTATCAGGATGGAGGAACGGGTCTTGCCCGCCGACAGCAAAAACTTTTTGTACTGCCGGACGGCGAAGTGGTCCGGGTCTTTCTGTTCCAGCCGTTCAAACATGAGGTCTACCGGGCTTTGAAACTCCGGGTCGTCCTCGCGGGCTTCACTGGCGTTTATCATTTCCAGCAGGGTGATGAAGTTCATTTCTTCTGCCGGGGCCTCGTACCAGATGTAGCCGATAAGCGCGGTGTAGAACAGCCGTTCCGACTTCACCCAAAAATCTTCTGCTGATTTTTCACCCTCGCCCTTGGTGTTGGCGATAAGGGTATTCACCAGCTTCAGCACGTCCTTTTCCGAGTGGATGTAGACAAAGGGGTTGTACTTCATGGACTTGGAAAAGTTTATCGTGTTCAGGATTTTCACCCGGTAGCCTGCCCGCTGGAACATTTGGCCTGTTTCGAGAACCAGTGTGCCTTTCGGGTCTGTGACTACGAATGAGGTGGGATAATCAGACGTGGGAAAGCATTGCATGAGGTTGGGCTTGACGTAAAACCGCGTCTTGCCGCTGCCGGAGCCGCCAATCACCAGCACATTCTTGTTCCGGGCCGTCTTGGGGTCTTTGGGCCGCCCGGTCATGGTCAGGCGTTCGGTCTGGGTCAGCAGGATGTTGTT
>ENA-UEQJ01002646-UEQJ01002646.1-human-gut-metagenome-genome-assembly--contig:-NODE-2646-length-12462-cov-17.071538_pt1 | contig 12462 bp, 10 predicted proteins | sample MGYA00242937_ERZ507938 | MGnify/ENA primary metagenome ERZ507938 (study PRJEB26167, sample SAMN06115437) | human gut metagenome | host: Homo sapiens | place: China:Gansu | collected 2015-07-03...
GCCGACAAGGGCCAGATCTATCAGCTGATCCAGGGCTTCAACCGCGGCGACCGCATCTACGCGCTGGTGGCTCCCGCCTTCATCAACCAGTTCCCGGGTCTGGCTTCCACCGGCAAGCTCAAGGCCGCCCTGAAGGCCGTCGGCTTCTACGATGTGGTGGAGGTTGCCATTGGTGCCGACCTGTGCACCGTGGACGAAGCACACGACTTCCTGGAGGAAGTGCCCGGGAAGCTCAACTTCATGGCAACTTCCTGCTGCCCGGCATGGAGCATGATGGCAAAGACCGCTTTCCCGGATCTTGCCAAGAATATCTCCATGACCATGACCCCCATGGTGTTCACCGCCCGCATGATGAAGCAGAAGGACCCCGAGGCCCGTATGTGCTTCATTGGACCCTGCGCCGCAAAGAAGCTGGAAGCTTCCCGCCGCACCGTCCGCTCCGATGTGGACTTCGTGCTCACCTTTGAAGAGCTGGCCGGTATCATCGAGGCCAAGGATGTGGACACCAGCCTGCTGGAAGTGGACGAGGCCGAAGCTCTGCACGCTGCATCCGCAGCAGGCCGCGGCTTTGCACAGTCCGGCGGCGTTGCCAAGGCTGTTGCCGATAAGATCAAGGAATGGCACCCGGATATGGATGTCAAGATCGCATCCGCACAGGGCCTTGCCGAGTGCAAGAAGCTGCTCATGCTGGCCAAGGCCGGCAAGTACAACGGCTACCTGCTGGAAGGCATGGGCTGCCCGGGCGGCTGCATCGGCGGCGCAGGCACCATTGCCGACCCCGCACGCACAGCCATCCAGCTGAACAAGTACGTCAAGGAAGCTCCCTTCGCCGACCCGGAGCAGAGCCCCTTTATGAGCGAGATCCATGTTCTGAAGGACGACCCCGACTTTGAACTTTAAGCGCTGATTTTTCAAGAACCGCTTCTCCTGCCGGAGGGGCGGTTCTTCGTCATCTTCGCCCACCATATTTTATCAATGTGCAACATTTCTGTGAAAGCTTCACGAAGCGGATTGACAATTTTGCACAGCCATGCTATTTTAGCATTGACAAACCGGTATTACCGCAATTGTTCAACGCCGCCTCTGTGGCAGGAAAGGCAGATCATTCATGACGAACACTTATAAGCGCGTAAGCGCCGCCCTGCTCTCAGTGCTGCTGCTGTGCATGTTCACCTTTGGTGCAAGCGCTGCTTCCAGCCTGAACGTAGGCATTAAATTCTGGAAAGAAAGATCCGATAAGGAATCCATGGCCAACACCGGCATCGATGCCAGCCGTGATGTCACCCTCACCCGCCAGTCCAACGGCACCTACACGCTCACCCTGCCCATCCAGCAGGTAAGCAAGATGGGTGTCACCGGCTATCTGTCCGGCCTGACCATTGGTGATGTGACCTACACCGGCACCGTCTCCGGCGATGTTGCCAAGGGCACCGGCGTGCTCACCATCAAGAACATGCCCGCCTCGGTGCTGACCGGCAGCGATGTGAACAAGGCACTCACCGTTACCTGCAACATTCAGATGGATCTGAGCGTGCTGGGCGAGATCAACACCGCGGCCCGCATGTGCATCTGGAACAAGTAAGTTTTTTCAAGCAAAGAACGGCGTTCCCCACCGGAACGCCGTTCTTTGCTTTTATCACTCCATGTGCTTTTCCACAAAGTCGCCAACCATTTTGTCCAGCTGCAGCACAGCGTTCTCGGCACCCTTCATCACCTTGCGGGTGGTGCGGCGCAGCTGGCGCTGGTTCTGGGTGGCGGCCATCACGCCCACGGCACCCAGTGCCGCCCCCGCGGCCATGCCAAGCAGCATCCCGGAAGAACTGGTGGATTCATGTTTCATAGTAAAACTCCTTTCGGTGAAAAAGATCCGGTCTCCGGCGTTATTATTTCCTGTAAACTATCTGGTATCCGCTTTTTTTATGCAGAAATTTGTGGTATACTGTTCTACGATGTTTTAATGGGCGGGTGTGCCCGGCTAAAAAGTGCACTGCTCATTCCGCATACTGGTAAGGAGGTTCCTTATTTGATACACCCTGTTGAACCCAAAAAAGTCCTTTGCATCCACGATCTTTCCGGCATGGGCCGCTGCAGCCTTGCAGTGATCCTGCCGGTGCTGTCGGTCATGGGCGTGCAGCCGGTAGCCCTGCCCACGGTGGTGCTTTCCACCCACACAGGCGGGCTTGGCACACCTGCACGGCTGGACGGCTGCGCCTACGGCGAACAGGCGCTGGAGCATTACCATGCGCTCGGCGTGGAGTTTGACTGCATCTATACCGGCTATCTGGGCGGTGAGGATCAGGTGGCACTGGCCGAAAAAGCCTTTGCCCTCTGGCCCGCAGCCAAAAAGATCGTTGACCCGGTCATGGGCGACAACGGCAAGGCTTACTCCACCGTAACGCCTGCTTTGATCGACCGCATCCGTGCACTGTGCGGTGCTGCCGATCTGATCCTGCCCAACTACACCGAGGCACAGATCCTGCTGCAGCGCCAGCCGCAGACCGAGCTGCTCACCGATGAAGCCGCACAGGCTCTGGCTGACGAGCTGACCGCTCTGGCCCCCGGGGCTGTCGTCACCGGCCTGCCGCTGGGCAAATACATCGGCTGTGCAGGCAGCGGAAAAGACCGCTTCCTCATCAAAAAGCTGCACATCAGCCGCAGCTTTCCCGGCACCGGCGACCTGTACGGTGCGGTGCTCATCGGCTCGCTGCTGCAGGGCAACGCCCTGAGTGCCGCCGCCGACAACGCTGCCGAGTTCGTGGCGCTTTCCATCCAGAACACGCCCGCCGCGCAGGATACCCGCTACGGGGTCTGGTTCGAGCCGCTTCTGCCGCGCCTGTGCCCGGCAAGCTCGGCGGAATAAGGGGAGGTACACCGATGAACGAAAAGCCAACCTTGAACATCGTTCTGGTGGAGCCGCGCATCCCGCAGAACACCGGCAATGTGGCCCGCACCTGTGCCTGCACTGCCTGTCGGCTGCATCTGGTAGGCCCCATGGGCTTTGCCATCGATGATAAAAAGCTCAAGCATGCGGGTCTGGATTACTGGCACTACCTCGACATCAGCTATTACGACAGTCTGGACGAGTTCTTTGCCAAAAACAGCGGCCCCTATTACTATTTTACCACCAAGGCACCGCAGCGCCACACCGATGTGAGCTACCCGGACGGTGCATACCTCGTGTTCGGACGCGAGGATGCCGGCCTGCCCGAAGCCTTGCTTGCCGCCAATCAGGAGCACTGCATCCGAATGCCCATGCGCGACACCTGCCGCAGCCTGAACCTTTCCAACAGCGTGGCCGTGGGCGTGTATGAAGTGCTGCGCCAGTGGGACTTTCCGGAGCTTTTGGACCACGGACACTTACGAGACTACGAATGGAAATGAGGGACATTATGAGCAAGATTGCGATCCTGACCGATTCCTCCTGCGATATCCCGCAGGAGATGGCCGAAAAATACGGCATCGACATCATGAGCTTCCACATCCTGCTGGACGATGTGGACTACGTGGAGCGTGAAAGCTGCACCAACACCGAATTTTACGATAAGATGCGTGCCGCTAAGGGCGTGCCCTCCACTGCCGCCATCACCCCCATCCAGTTCTGCGAAAAATACTGCCAGTACGTGGACGAGGGCTATACGGATGTCATTCATGTACCCATCAACAAATCCGGCTCTTCCACCTACAATAACGCCCTCATGGCACAGGGGATGCTGCGGGAAGAGCGCCCGGAGCACCACTTGAAGATTCATCTGCTGGACCCCCACACCTATTCCATGGTGTTCGGCTGGTATCTGTGCGAAATGGCCCGCAAACTGAAGAACGGTGCAGAGATCAGCCATGTGATCCGGGAGTTTGAAAAGCAGATGGACTGCATGGAGATCGTTCTGGGCCCCTACAGCCTGAAGCAGATGAAAAAGAGCGGACGCATCTCTGCCGCTGCTGCTGTTATGGGCGAGCTGATGGGCATTCGTCCCATCATCACCCTGATCGACGGCAAGACCAAGGTGGAAGCCAAGGTACGCGGCGATGACAAGGTGGTGCCCGCCATGGTGGAGCTGTGCAAACAGCGCAGCGAAGGCGTGGAGAACTTTGATTATATGATCGGCCACACCAACATCCCGCAGACCGCCGATCTGGAAAAGGCCTGCCGCAAGGCCTTTGGCAAGCCGCCGCTGCTGGTGTTTGAGCTGGGCGGTGTCGTTTCCGCCAACACCGGCCCCGACACGGTGGCTCTGGTATACACCGGACACCCCAGAGGGTAACATGTTTTTCAAAGCTGGCTGTGCCGAAGCATGGTCAGCTTTTTTGTTTTGGTCTGCTCTTGCCCAGCTCCCTCGGAGATGGAGCCTTTGGCAGTACGGGAAAGTTTCCGGTTTTGCCAAGGGCCCCATCCCAGAGGGGGCTGTCTGCGTAAGCAGACTGGAGGAGTTTCCTCTTCCCATTGCATTTCGTCCAATTTTATGCTATACTGCCTTCTGCTGTGCTTTTTGTGCGGCATCCTTTCAGAGCAACTTAGGATTTTAGGCTCCCCGGCGTGTCTCGAACCATGCCGGGCCAAACCCACAGGGGCTGGCGGCCCTGTGCGGTCAAAATCATCCCGCTGGAGTATTATCATGAATCAGAATCCTTCCGTCCGTAAACTGGTGCGCTGCGGCGTGGTCGCAGCCATTTATGTTGTTCTCTGCATGGCTCTGCAGCCGCTCTCCTATGGTGCGGTACAGGTGCGTGTGGCTGAGGCGCTCTGCCTGCTGCCGGTGTTCGGTGCCGAGTACATTGCCGGTGTGGTACTGGGCTGCTTTTTGGCAAACCTGCTGGGCTCCACCATCGTGGATGTCATCTTTGGCACCCTTGCCACCCTGCTGGCTTGCCTTGTCACCTACAAGCTGCGGAACATCCGCATCAAGGGTCTGGCTGTGGCGGCTTCTCTGCCGCCGGTGCTGTTCAATGCCGTGATCATCGGCATTGAGATTGCCGTCATGTTCCCGGACCCCACCTCCAGCGCTCCCATCTGGCTGGCCTGCATCACCAACGGCATCTCCGTAGGTATCGGCGAGCTCATCAGCTGCACCGTTCTGGGTGTGCTGCTGGTGAAGATCATCGAGAGCAGCAAGGCCCTGCGCAAAATTTTTGCAGCTTAATGACCGCAAGGAGGTTTCCATGCAGGCAAACGGAATGATCTTCTGGGACTGGAACGGCACTTTGATGGATGATGTTGATTTCACCCACAGCTGTCTCAACTGGATGCTGGAGACCCACGGTTATCCGCAGCGGTACGATCTTGCCGCTTACCGGGAAATTTTCGGTTTTCCCATTGAGGAATACTACATCCGCGCCGGTTTCAACTTTGCAAAGCACCCTTATGCAGAGCTGGCCGAGCGCTTTATGGAACATTATAACGCAGGTGTGGATGCCTGTCCCCCCTCTGCACACGCTGCCGAGACGCTGGCCGAACTTTCGCGCCGGGGCTGGCGGCAGAGCGTGCTTTCCGCCTCCCGCCGGGACTACCTGATCGAGCAGGTAGCCGCACGGGGCCTGCAGGGCTATTTTACTGAGTTGCTCGGCCTTGCAGACATCTATGGCGTAAGCAAAGTGCAGGTGGGCAAACAGTGGCTTGCACAAAGCGGCATCGCCCCTGCTGCCTGCGTGATGGTGGGCGACACCCAGCACGATGCCGAAGTTGCAAAGGCCCTTGGCACAAAATGCGTGCTCTACACCGGCGGCCACCAGTCCCGCGCGCGGCTCGAGGCTGTGTGCCCGAATGTCATCGACGATCTGGCACAGCTGCCGCAGCTGCTGGAAGCCTTATAATGTACATCTGACCACTTCTGATTTGCAAAAATCAGAGGTGGTTTTTGTTTTAGCTGGCTCGCCCTCTCAGTCTCGCATTCGCTCGCCAGCTCCCCCAAAGGGGGAGCCTCTGGCGAAACCGGAAACTTTGCGTGGATTGCCAAGGCCTCCCACTTTGGGGGAGGTGGATGCGACCAGCGGGAGCAGACGGAGAGGGCGAGGCTGTTCGCCTCCACCACATATCTTTTCCTTTTATGAACCCCCTTCCAGCGCAAATTTACAGAAAATTCATTCAAAATCCGGCTAAAATAACCTTGCAGGTTTGACGCGTCTGCCGCTTTGGTGTATCATATATGTGTGTATTTATGTCTATCTCCGGGAAGCATTTTCCCGAATTTGATCTATGAGGTGTTACCAATGTCCCTTGTTGAAAAACTCTTTGGCAGCTTCTCGGACCGGGAGCTGAAAAAGATCAACCCCATTGCCAAGCAGGTGCTGGCTCTGGAAGAAAAATATGCCGCCATGCCGGATGCCGACCTGCAGGCACAGACCGCTGTGTTCAAGCAGCAGCTGGCCGACGGCAAGACCACCGATGATATCCTGCCCGATGCCTTTGCCGTCTGCCGCGAAGCCGCATGGCGCGTGCTGGGCATGAAGCACTTCCCTGTGCAGGTCATCGGCGGCATTGCCCTGCACCGCGGCGATATTTCCGAGATGCAGACCGGTGAAGGCAAGACCCTTGTGGCTACCCTGCCCGCCTACCTGAATGCCCTCACCGGTGAGGGCGTGCATGTTGTCACCGTCAACGATTACCTTGCCAAGCGCGACAGCGAGTGGATGGGCAAGCTCTACCGCTGGCTGGGCCTTTCTGTCGGCCTGATCGCACAGGGCATGGACGGTGATGCACGCCGCGCCGCCTATGCTGCCGACATCACCTACGGTACCAACAACGAGTTCGGCTTTGACTACCTGCGTGACAACATGGTGACCTATAAGGCCAACATGGTGCAGCGCGGCCACGCCTATGCCATCGTCGATGAAGTGGACTCCATCCTGATCGATGAAGCCCGCACGCCCCTGATCATTTCCGGCCGCGGCGAGGATTCCTCCAGCCTGTACACACAGGTGGACCGCTTTGTGCGTACCCTGCGCAAGAGCGTGGTGGTAGAGCTGGAGGATAAAGTCTCTACCGACGAGCAGACCGACGGTGATTACGTCGTGGACGAAAAACACAAGACCTGTACCCTGACTGCCAGCGGCATCAAGAAAGCGGAAGCCTACTTCAAGGTCGAGAACCTTGCCGCCGCCGAGAACATGACCCTTGCCCATCACATCGATCAGGCCATCAAGGCTTACGGCGTGATGCAGCGGGACATCGATTACGTGGTCAAGGATGGTCAGGTCATCATCGTGGACGAGTTCACCGGCCGTCTGATGATCGGCCGCCGCTACAACGAAGGCCTGCATCAGGCCATCGAAGCCAAGGAGGGCGTGAAGATCGCCGCCGAGAGCAAAACGCTGGCTACCATCACCTTCCAGAACTACTTCCGCATGTACAAAAAGCTGTCCGGTATGACCGGTACCGCCAAGACAGAAGCCACCGAGTTCACCGAGATCTACGGCCTGAACATCGTTACGGTGCCCACCAACCGCCCCCGTCAGCGCATCGATTATCCGGATGCCATCTACAAGACGGTCAACGGCAAATACAATGCCGTTATCCAGCAGGTGCTGGAATGCCACCAGAAGGGCCAGCCCGTGCTGGTGGGTACGGTCAGCGTGGAAAAGAGTGAGACCCTTGCCAAGATGCTGCAGAAATACACCCGCGACTTCAACGTGCTGAACGCAAAGAACCACGAGCGTGAAGCCGAGATCGTGGCGCAGGCCGGCAAAAAGGGTGCCATTACCATTGCCACCAACATGGCAGGCCGTGGTACCGATATCATGCTGGGCGGCAACGCCGAGTTCATGGCCAAGGCCCAGATGCGCAGGGAACACTTCTGTGAGAACCTGCTCGACCCCGAAAAGCCGCAGGATGCCGACCCGAATGCGGTGGAGCTCCTGCTGACTGAGGCCGACGGCCACGGCGACACCAACGATGAAAAGATCCTGGCGGTGCGGAAACGGTTTGAGGAGCTGTATGCCCAGTACAAGCCGGCCATCAGCGCCGAGGCAGAGGAAGTGCGCAAGGCCGGTGGTCTGTTCATCATCGGTACGGAGCGGCACGAGAGCCGCCGCATTGATAACCAGCTGCGCGGCCGTGCAGGCCGTCAGGGCGACCCCGGCGCGTCCCGCTTCTACCTGAGCCTGGAGGATGACCTGATGCGCCTGTTCGGCGGTGACCGCGTTTCCAGCCTGATGGATACCCTCAAGCTGGACGAGGATACCCCCATTGAGAACCGGATGATCACCAGCACGCTGGAGAGCGCCCAGAAAAAGCTGGAGGGCCGCAACTTTGAGATCCGTAAGAACGTGCTGAAGTACGACGACGTGATGAACCAGCAACGCGAGATCATCTATGGCCAGCGCCGCAAAGTGCTGGACGGTGAGGATATCAGCACCGAGATGCACAACATGCTGCGGGAAAACATTGATTCCAGCTGCAAGCAGTTCCTGGCCGGAGATGTGAAGGACGAGTGGGACTTTGGTGCCCTGCGCCGCCACTATCAGGGCTGGCTGACCACCGATGCCGACTTCCACTACACTGTGGCCGATTACGACAGCCTCTCCCAGAAGAGCATCGCCGATCTGCTCTACGACCGCGGAATGCAGATCCTGCAGGCCAAGGAGGTGCGGTACGGCGCACCGGTCATGCGTGAGCTGGAGCGCATCTGCCTGCTCAAGTGCGTGGACCGGATGTGGATGGATCACATCGACAACATGGACCAGCTGCGGCAGGGCATCGCCCTCCGCGGCTACGGCCAGAAGGACCCCGTGGTGGAGTACCGCATCGAGGGCTTTGACATGTTCGACCAGATGGTGGATTCCATCCGGGAGTCCAGCATCAAGATGCTGCTGACCATCGAGGTGCGGCAGGCCGGTGCTGCCCCCAAACGGGAGCAGGTGGCCAAGCCCACCGGTGAGGGCTTTGTGCCCGGCAACGGCGCACCCGGTGTCAAGGGTGCCCCCAAGGGCCAGCCTGTCCGGGTCATCAAGATCGGCCGCAATGATCCCTGCCCCTGCGGCAGCGGCCTTAAGTGGAAAAAATGCACCTGCGCCCAGTACCACCCCGAAGGAGGTACCAGCGGGGAAAACTGAGCGACCTTAAAATCAAACAGAATGGGAGCTGACTGAAATGTTGACTGCAAAAGAACTGCTGGGCCGTGCCCAGGCGCTGGAACCCCAGCTGGTGGAGTGGCGGCGCACCCTGCACCGTCACCCGGAGGTGGGCTTTGATCTGACCCAGACCAAGGCACTGGTGAAAAAGGCCCTGACCGAGATGGGCTACGAGCCCAAGGACTGCGGCAAGGCCGGTGTCATTGCGCTGGCAGGCGGCAAAAAGCCCGGCAAGACCATCCTGCTGCGGGGCGATATGGATGCCCTGCCCATTCAGGAAGAATCCGGCGTGGATTACGCTTCCGAGGTGCCGGGCAAGATGCACGGCTGCGGCCACGATATGCACACGGCAATGATGCTGGGGGCCGCCCAGCTGCTCAAGGAGCACGAGGATGAGATCGAGGGCACCGTCAAGCTGGAGTTCCAGCCCGCCGAGGAGATCTTCCAGGGCTCGCCCGATATGATCGCCAACGGCCTGCTGGAAAGCCCCAGCGTGGATGCGGCGGTCATGTTCCATGTGCTGGGCGGAATGCCCATCCCCGCCGGTGTGGTGCTGGTGCCTGCCTGCGGCGGCATCACCATGGCAAGCTGTGAGCAGTATCACATCATCGTCCACGGCAAGGGCGGCCACGGCTCCATGCCGGAAAAGTGCATCGACCCCATCACGGCGGCGGCGCACATCCACATTGCCCTGCAGGAGATCAACAGCCGGGAGCTGGATGCCCACAGCTTTGGCGTGTTCACCACCGGCCGCTTCCAGGCAGGCGCGGCCTCCAATGTCATCCCGGACAGCGCGGAGATGTGGGGCACCATCCGCACCACCGACCCCGAGGGCGCGGTGACGGAGCTGCTGCACAAGCGGATGACCGAGATCGTGCAGGGGGTGGCTACGGCCTACCGCTGCACCGCCGAGATCGCCTTCAGTGATTACTGCCCCTGCATGGTGGTGGACAAGGAGCTTGCCGGCAACGCCCTGACCTATATGGGTGAGCTGCTGGGCAAGGGCGCAATGGATATGACCCCGATGACCGGCGGCAAGCCCGGCGGCGGCAGCGAGGATTTCGCGTTCGTCAGCCATGAGGTGCCCACCGTGAGCATGTTCCTGACGGCGGGCAACGCCAACGAGGGCTACACCTACGGTCAGCATCACCCCAAGGTGAAGTTTGATGACAGCATCCTCTTTGAAGGCAGCGCGGCCTATGCCTATATGGCCCTGCGCTGGCTGCAGGAGCACAAGTGATCGGATAAAAACGAAGACCTCCTCTGGAAACAGCCAGAGGAGGTCTTTCTATATTATGGGCAAAAAGGCCGAGCAACGGAAAAGCCTTTGCCTTATGAATCTGTCTTGTCTGCCTGCTCGATCAGGCTTCCAGGAACACTTTGCGCAGGGAGGGGTTGGTCTCCACGATCTTCACCAGCAGCACGCCCAGCACGGTGCAGCTGATGAGCTCACCGATGCCGACGGAGATGCCGTTGGTGATGCAGGCCAGCCACAGCGGAGCGGAGGAAGAAGGATCGGGGAACATGACGGCGATCTCAATGCCGATGATGACAGCATTGAAGAGCACGGGCGGCAGGGAAGGCACGATGGCCAGACCCTTGAAGCGGACGTTCCGCAGTTTGTAAGTCACAACACAGGCCAGCAGGGTGGCCAGGGTGCCAAAGATAACATCCACGATGGTGGAGCCCAGCAGGTTTGCCAGGAAGCAGCCCAGTACCACGCCCACGATGTACTCGGCACCGAACACGGGCAGCAGGCAGAGGGCCTCGGCAACACGCACCTGCACCGCACCGTAGGAGAACGGCTGCAGCGCCATGCAGAGCACCACATAGAGAGCTGCGACCACAGCGCAGCGGGCCAGTTTGCGGACAGTGAAATTCTGATTCATAACAATACTCCGGCGGATGAATTTTGACCGCACAGGGACCGCCAGCCCTATGGGTTTGGCCCGGCATGGTTCGAGACACGCCGGGGAGCCTAAAATCCTAAGTTGCTCTTTCAGGTTGCCGCGCAAAAGCACAGCAAAAGGGAGTATAGCACAAATTGCCGCAAAATGCAACGGCCTGCAAACAAAAAAGAACTGCCGCGGCGGGCAGTTCTCAGAAAAAACTCAGCGTGCGTGACCAACGTAGACCAGAGCAATGGTGTCGGGGCCGGTGTTGGCGGAAACAACGCCGCCCAGCGGGAAGGTGATGAGCGGGTCTTTGCCGAACGCCTTGCGGCAGGCCTTGATCAGATCATCCTTCTGGGGGATGTTGGTGTGGCCGATCATATAATCAAAGTCCTCCACACCTTCGCTGCGCTTTTTGGCCAGCTCCACCATGGCGGGCACGACCTTGTCATCGCCGCGCACCTTGGCTTCCACTTTGGTCTTTCCGTCAATCAGGGTGATGATGGGGCGGATGCCCATCAGCTCGCCCATGACAGCGGCGGCGGCAGAGATGCGGCCGCTTTTCTTCATCTGCTTCAGGCTGTAAGGTCCGAGAACGATCTCCATCTTGTCCATCTGGGTCTCAAACTCCTGAATGACGTGGCTGATCTCCGCACCATTCTGCAGCTTGCGTGCCATCTCGCAGACATACCAGCCAAAGGGCATGGAGTAGGTGTGCGGGTCCAGCAGATGGATCCGCAGGTGGTGCTCCGGGCGCTCCTCCCGCAGCATCCCCTGGGCCATCACGGCGTTGTTGTAGGTGGAGGAGCCGCTGCGGTTGATGGGTACATGGATCACATCGGTGTAGCCTTCGTCCACATACTGGCAGTACTTTTCGCAGAACTGGATGGGGGTGATGGCAGCCGTGGAGGGAATGCCCTTGGCGGCGCGCATCTTTTCGTAGAACTCCTCGTTGGTGCAGCTCTCACGCTCGATATAGTCTACATCATCCAGCAGGATGTGAAAGCTCATAATATCAATGCCGTACTTCTCGGCCAGCTCCTGCGGGATATCGCAGGAGGAATCGGTCAGGATCGCGATCTTGCTCATAATGTCCCTCATTTCCATTCGTATTCTCGCAGGCGGCCATGATCCAGCAGCTCCGGGAAATCCCACTGGCGCAGGACCTCGTACACACCCACAGCCACGCTGTTGGAAAGGTTCAGGCTGCGGCAGGTATCCCGCATGGGCATCCGGATGCAGTGCTCCTGGTTGGCCGCCAGAAGTGCCTCGGGCAGGCCGGCATCCTCCCGCCCGAACACGAGATAGGCCCCGTCCGGGTACTGGATGTCGGTGTAGCGCTGGGGCGCTTTGGTGGTAAAGTAGTAGAACGGGCCTTTGTTCCGGGCAAAGAAATCCTCCAGCCCATCATAGTAATTGATGTCGAGGTAGTGCCAGTAGTCCAGTCCGGCATGCTTGAGCTTTTTGTCATCGATGGCAAAGCCCATGGGCCCCACCAGATGCAGGC
>ENA-UEQJ01002657-UEQJ01002657.1-human-gut-metagenome-genome-assembly--contig:-NODE-2657-length-12436-cov-14.954608_pt1 | contig 12436 bp, 10 predicted proteins | sample MGYA00242937_ERZ507938 | MGnify/ENA primary metagenome ERZ507938 (study PRJEB26167, sample SAMN06115437) | human gut metagenome | host: Homo sapiens | place: China:Gansu | collected 2015-07-03...
ACTTGCATGTGTTAGGCGCGCCGCCAGCGTTCGTCCTGAGCCAGGATCAAACTCTTTATAAATGATATTTATCACTTTTAAAGTGTTAAATCTTGTTCGCTCAGCACGCAATCGCTTGCGTCCTGTGTGAATTACTTTTGGAATTGTTTTTAGTGTTTTTCCAAACACTTAAAAGGTTCCTTACAAGTTTTTCGATATTGTTCAATTTTCAAGGTCCTGTAGCGCCTCAGCCTTGCGGCTGACGACCTGTTTATTTTACCACCGAAGTGGTTTTTTGTCAAGCCTTATTTTTTAGAAGCTTTTGAACTTTCTGAACTTGGACATCCAAGAAGTTTCTCAGAACAAACTGGAACTTTTCAGCGTCTATTGGTTCTTTTCAAGGGCTTCCTGCTGTGGCTTCGGAAGTCATTCTTTTGCCTCAGCGCTTGGCGCTCAAGTATAATACCACACCCCCGCCTCCTTGTCAACACTTTTTGACAGATTTTTTCCAATTTCTTTGCAGAATAAAGGATCTTCCTGTTTTTCACCCGTTACAGGACGTGCCTTTTTCTTGACAAGGCGGCGGGCAGAACGTATTATGGAGTCATCCCCCAGCATCCTGTGTAAGGTAGCTATACTTATTCTATAAAGGAGAAGCGCCATGTCCTGTGTCAACATCCGCGGCTGCTGCATCGGCGAGGGCCGCCCCAAAGTTATTATTCCTATTGTAGAGCCCACGGAAACCGCCGTTCTTGAAAAAGCTGCCGAGTTTTCCACATTGCGCGCCGATTGTGTGGAATGGCGTATCGATTGCTTTGAAGGTGCAAAAGACCTTCCGGCTATCGTGCACTGCGCCGCAAAGCTCCGTGTTGCCTTGAAGGATCAGCTGCTTCTTTTCACCTTCCGCACAAAGGCCGAGGGCGGCAAAGTCGCTCTGGCCCATAAAGAGTATCTTCATTTTATCCGCACCGTTTTTGCCACCGACTGCGCCGATCTGATCGACATTGAATTTTTCACCGCAGGCGCAGAGCTTCCCGCGCTGATCGAAGAAGCCCACACCGCCGGGGCTGCAGTGGTGTGTTCCAGCCACGACTTCCACAAAACGCCGCCGCGCGCCGAACTGGTGAGCCGCATGGTTGCCATGCAGCAGGCCGGGGCTGATCTGCCCAAACTGGCTGTGATGCCCCAGAGCCGTGCCGATGTGCTGGAGCTTCTGGCTGCCACCGCTGAAATGGCCGACCGGCATCCGGAGACTCCCATCATCACCATGAGCATGGGAGCTCTGGGCGCGGTGAGCCGCCTTTCCGGCGAAGCCATCGGTTCCGCCATGACCTTTGCCAATCCCGGGCAGGCCAGTGCACCGGGGCAGGTATCATTGGAGGTCGTAAACGAAGTATTGGATGCACTGCATTTATAAATCCAGAAAGGAGCTTTTATGAAAAAGAAGTATTCTGCTCTCCCAGAACTTCTTTTGCGAAGTATTTTTTACACGCTTATCAATTATGTGCTTCTCAGCATGGTGCTGTCTTTTCGGCTTCATTGGAGTTCCATTCTGTTTTCTGCTGCCATGCTGTGGTTTGCTTTGGATTATTCAAAGACCATCCAGCAGTTGACCGGCAAACGGCTTCTCGCAGACCTTTTGTGGCTTGGCTGCATTCTCATCAGCACATTTATTGCATTCTTTGTCGGGTACATTCAAGGCTCGTTCGCATCATTTTAACGAAAAAGACCGAAGCTGTAGGTCGCACTTACAGTTCCGGTCTTTCTTTTTATGTCACAAAGAGATGATTATGCCAGCTTGGCTTCCAGACGAGTGCGGATGGCCTTGATAAAGCCCTCGCTGTCCACAGCGGTGGGGGTGATGCCCTCAGCCAGACCGCACAGGTCTTTCGTCATGATGCCGTCGTTCAGGGTCTGCAGGCTGGCGGCTTCCAGTGCCTCGCCAAACTTCACCAGCTCCGGCAGGCCATCCAGTTCACCGCGCTTCTTGAACGCGCCAGACCACGCAAAGATGGTAGCCATGGGGTTAGTGGAGGTCTTTTCGCCCTTCAGATACTTATAGTAATGGCGGGTAACGGTGCCGTGGGCGGCCTCGAACTCGTATTTGCCGTCCGGGCTGACCAACACGCTGGTCATCATTGCCAGAGAGCCAAAGGCGGTGGACACCATATCGCTCATCACGTCACCGTCGTAGTTCTTGCAGGCCCAGACAAAGCCGCCCTCGCTGCGAATGACGCGGGCAACGATATCGTCAATGAGGCTGTAGAAGTAGGTGATGCCTGCAGCCTCGAACTTTGCCTTATACTCGGCGTCGTACACCTCCTGGAAGATATCCTTGAAGGTGTGGTCGTACTTCTTGGAGATGGTATCCTTTGCGCCGAACCACAGATCCTGCTTCACATCCAGTGCGTAGTTGAAGCAGCTGCGGGCAAAGCTGCGGATGGAATCATCCTTGTTGTACTGGCCCTGCAGAACGCCAGCGCCCTCAAAGTCAAAGACGGTGGCGCGCTGCTCAGAGCCATCGGCACCGGTGAACACCAGTTCAGCCTTGCCTGCACCCGGGATGCGGAACTCGGTGCACTTGTACACATCGCCGTAGGCGTGGCGGGCAATGGTGATGGGCTTTTTCCAGTTCTTGACCACCGGCTTGATGCTGTCGATCATGATGGGTGCGCGGAACACGGTGCCGTCCAGCACCGCGCGGATGGTGCCGTTGGGGCTTTTCCACATCTCATGCAGCTTATACTCGTCCATGCGCTGGGCATTGGGAGTGATGGTGGCGCACTTGACCGAAACGCCGTACTTCTTGTTGGCAAGGGCGGCATCCATGGTCACCTTGTCGGCGGTAGCGTCACGGTTGGGCAGGCCCAGATCGTAATATTCGGTCTTGAGGTCCACAAACGGAAGGATCAGTTCGTCCTTGATCATCTTCCACAGAATGCGGGTCATTTCGTCGCCGTCCATCTCGACGAGGGGCGTGGTCATTTTGATCTTTTCCATAGCAGGGTTCCCTTTCCTCTCTTTGGATCGTTTCTCCAGCCGCGCTGCACTGCCAGATGTCGCGCGGGCAGTTCGGCAGAATGTTTATTTGCGGTAAGCGGCTGCCAGCTTTTCAAGGGCCGGCAGGCTGCGCTTGACCTTTTCGGTATCGATGCAGTAGGCAAGGCGCACATAGCCCTTGACACCGAAGCTGTCGCTGGGCACCAGCAGCAGGTCAAACTCCCGGGCCTTCATGCAGAAAGCGTTGGCATCCTCTTCCAGAGCCTTGGGGAAGATGTAGAAGGTACCGCCGGGGCGCTCCACCTCAAAACCCAGCGCGGTGAGCTTATCGTACAGCAGGTTCATGTTGGTCTCATACACACTCAGATCACTGGTCACATCCTGACAGCGGCTTACGGCCCGCTGGATGATGCTGGGCGGGCAGTTGTGGCCGGTGAAGCGGGAGATCTGGGCCATCATGTCCACCAGCACATCCTCGCCCTCACAGCCCGGACGCACCGCCACATAGCCAAGACGCTCGCCGGGCAGGCTCAGGCTCTTGGAGTAGGAAAAGCAGGTGAGAGTGTGGGGGTAGAACGCCGCCGGGTAGGGCACCTTTTTGCCGTCGAATGCGATATCCCGGTAGGGCTCATCGCTGACGAGGAAGATATTGTGGCCGAACGCCTTGCTCTTTTCGGTCAGGATCTCTGCCATGCGGGTGAGCGTCCCGGCAGAGTAGACCACGCCGGTGGGGTTGTTGGGGGTGTTGATGAGCACACAGGTGGTCTTTTCGCCGATCATCTGCTCGAATGCGTCCAGATTGGGCTGGAAGGTCGGTGCCTGCGGCGGCACCACCTTGAGGACTGCCCCGGTGCCCGCCACATAGGGGCCGTACTCCGGGAAGTAGGGCGCAAAGGTGAGCACCTCGTCGCCGGGCTGCGTGACCGCACGGATGGCATGGGCAATGGCACCCGCCGCACCGGTGGTGGGGAAGATGTGCTTCTGCTCATAGGGCAGGCCAAAGGTCTTTGTCAGGTGCGCTGCCACATCGATGCGGAAGCCCGGGTCGCCCTGACTGGGGCAGTAGCCGTGCAGGTTTACCGGCTCTTCGTTGGTCAGCAGATCCTGCATGGCGGCAGTGAACTCCTGCGGGCAGGGCACGCTGGGGTTGCCCAGCGAGTAATCGAACACGTTCTCATATCCGATCTCGGCAGCACGCTGCTTGCCGTACATAAAGGTCTCGCGGATGACGCTCTTATTGCCGAGCATCGCGCGATAAGTCTCGTTCAGCATAATACTTTCCCCCGAGAGTTTATTTGTGGGCAGCCGTATAGCTCTGCTCCACCTTGATGATGCAGCTGTAGGCTGTATCCTGTTCCTTGATGAACTGTTCCAGCTGTTCCAGCAGCTCTACCTTATCCCCTGCATAGCCTGCCGGCAGCACCAGATCGAACAGCACGTTGGTGTGGGTCCTGCCCGGCACGATGCGCAGATCGTGCAGCGAAAGGGCCGGGTCGAGCTGGCGCAGCTTTTCGGTCAGGCGGGCGCGCAGCACGCCCACGGCAGCATCCGAGGTAACGATGGGGTCGTAGTGGATGGTAACCAAAAGCCGGTCATTCTTTAGAAAATCCCGTTCAATGTTGTCGATCAGGTCGTGTGCCTCCAGCGGGTCCTGCTCGGCAGGCAGTTCCACATGCAGGGAGGCGAACTGGTGTCCCGGGCCGTAGTCGTGCACCATCAGATCGTGCATTCCCAGCACGCCGGGATAAGAGAGCACCTTCTGCTCGATGTGGTCCACCAGATCCTCGCTGGGGCTTTCGCCCAGCAGCGGGCTGAGCGTATCCATCACAAGGCCCCAGCCGGAGATCAGGATGAACGCCGCCACGCCTACACCCATCAGGCCATCCAGCACATCCCAGCCGGTCACGCGGCACAGCACCGCTGCAATGAGCACCGCGCTAGTGCTCAGCACATCGTTGCGGCTGTCCGCAGCAGTGGCAATGAGGGTCTCGGAGCCGATGATACGCCCGATGGTGCGGTTGAAGCCGCTCATCCACAGCTTGACGAGGATGGAAGCGATCAGCACGGCCACCGTGAGCCAGCTGAACATCACCGGGGTGGGGTGCAGCACCTTGACCACAGATTCCTTCAGCAGCGAAAAGCCGATGCCGAGAATGGTCACGCTGACTACCAGCCCCGCCAGATATTCATACCGGGCATGGCCGAAGGGATGCTCTGCGTCCGGGGCCTTGCCGGCCAGCTTGAAGCCCACCAGACTGACCACGTTGGACGAGGCATCCGACAGGTTGTTCAGGGCATCTGCCATGATGGCAATGGAGCCGAACAGAGTGCCTACGGTCAGCTTGCCCAGACATAGCAGCAGGTTGCATGCCACGCCCACCCAGCAGGCAAGGTTGCCGTAGGCGGCGCGCACCTTAGGGTCCTGCGCATGGTCGGGCTGGCGGATGAAAAGACGAATCAAAAACTGAGTCATAACGGTCCTCCATGGGCAGCGCTGGACACCTGCATACCCTGTCATCGCTTATAGTATAGCATTTCGCTTTATCGTTTTAAAGTATTTTCCGAAAACTTTTGCCCGGTATAGAAAAGCCCCGGCAGAGCGGGATGCCCTGCCGGGGAGCTTTATGGGAACGGTAAACCGGGATTCTCGGATGAATTACTTCTCAGAAGGCTTGCTCAGGTCCACGCTGCGGATGATCTTGCGCACCGGCAGGATGCTCTTGGCATTCATGGACAGCTCGTCCACGCCCATGCGCAGGAAGGTCTCGGTCAGGGCGGTGTCGGCACCCAGCTCACCGCAGATGCCCACCCAGATGCCGTGGCGGTGGCCCGCCTCAATGGTCATCTTGATGGCGCGCAGCACAGCGGGATGGTGCGGATTGAAGAACGGCTCCAGCTTTGCATTCTGGCGGTCCAGCGCACAGGTGTACTGGGTCAGGTCGTTGGTGCCGATGGAGAAGAAGTCGCACTCGGCAGCCAGCTCGTCCGCGATCAGCACAGCGGCGGGGGTCTCGATCATGGTGCCTACCTCGATGTTCTGGCCCATCTTCACGCCCTCGGCGGTCAGCTCTGCACGGCACTCTTCCAGAACAGCCTTGGCATCCTGCAGCTCCCGCAGGCTGGTGATCATGGGGAACATGATGCTCATGTTGCCGTAGGCAGAAGCACGCAGCAGAGCGCGCAGCTGAGTCTTGAAGAAGTCCCTGCGGGTCAGGCAGATGCGGATGGCGCGGTAGCCCAGAGCGGGGTTCTCCTCGTGATCCAGCTTCATGTAATCGACGGTCTTATCGGCACCGATGTCGCAGGTACGGACGACCACCTTGCGGGGAGCCAGACTCTCCACCACCTGCTTGTAGGCCTCGAACTGGTAGTCCTCGGTGGGGAAGTCCTTGCAGTTCAGGTAGACGAACTCAGTGCGGAACAGGCCCACACCGCCGGCGTCGTTCTGCTGCACAGCACCCACATCGCTCATGCCGCCGATGTTGGCAAAGACATTGATAGTCTTGCCGTCCAGCGTGGTATTGGGCTTGCCCTTCAGCTCCTGCAGCAGGGCCTGCTTCTTCTGATCTTCCTGCTGGCGCTTCTTCAGGCTCTTGAGCAGGTCGGGGGTGGGTTCAACGTAAACGCAGGCGTTGTAGCCATCGATGACCGCCATCTTGCCGTCCCAGTCGTCCTGAATATCCTTGCACTGGATCAGGGCAGGGATGTTCATGCTGCGGGCCAGAATGGCGGTGTGGCTGTTGGAGCTGCCCTCACGGGTAATAAAGCCCAGCAGCAGGCTCTTATCCATGCGGACGGTCTCAGACGGGGCCAGATCCTCCGCGACCAGAATGCTGGGCTCGGTGCCCTGCAGGCTGGCGTTGTCCACCCCCTGCAGGATGTCCAGAATGGCCTGTGCGATATCGATGACATCTGCACTGCGGGCCTGCAGATACGGGTCATCCATGGCGGCGAACACCGCAGCCTGATTGTTGCCTGCCGTCTTGACGGCGTACTCGGCACACTTTTTCTGGCTGTTGATGATCTCCTTGATGGCATCCACAAAGTCGTCGTCTTCCAACATCATGGCGTGGATGTTGAACACCTCGGCGATGTCCTCGCCAGCCTCTGCCAGTGCCTTTTCATACAGCGCAGTCTGCTGCTCAATGGCCTTCTGCTGCGCTTCTTCAAAACGCGCCACTTCCGCTGCGGTATCCGCTACCTCTGCGGCAGAAATGGCAGTATCCTTTTTCTTGTAGATCTTGAGCTTGCCGATGGCGATGCCATTCAGGATGCTCTTACCGGTGCCTACCTGCATTGCACACTACTCCTTCTTCATCTGTGCCGGGGCCGCACTGCTCCGACAGTCCAAAAAAAGCCCCCGCAGCTCACCCGCGAGGGCCTTCCTCATCTTAACTGCGGAATCAGACGTTCTCGGTCAGGAACTTCTGGATGGCTGCTGCAGCAGCTTCCTCGTCGTCGCCCTCGACCTTGACGGTAACGGTCTCACCCTGCTTTACACCCATGCCCATCAGAGCCATCAGCTTGCGCATATCGCAGCTCTTGCCGTCCTTTTCCAGGGTAGCGCTGCTGGCAAAGCCCTTGACGGTCTTGACGAGCAGGCCGGCGGGACGAGCGTGGATGCCGCATGCATCCTTAACGGTATACTGGAATTCCTTCATAATCATTTTCTCCTTACTTGATCCCGTGCGGCGCTTCTGCACTTGCACCAGACGCGGCCGAGCCGCGGCACGGTTGATACATCTATTATAAACCCTTGCCGGTAATTTTTCACCATTTCATATTGCTAATTTTTTATTCAAAATTTTGGTACAATTGAACATACAAATGTGACAAAAATGCACGCATTTCACTTTTTCTTCTGCTTGTGCGCAAATTTTAGGCAAATTGCGGCCTGGTTTTGCATCAAAACCCGAAGCTGTTCCCGGTCGTTTCCGGCTTTGGCAGGTCGTTCCGGTGCTTATTCCACCGGATATCCCTCGGCATCCAGCGGCAGTTCCGTATAAGGCACAGCCTGCGGCACGGCATCCGGCTCACCGGAGGTCTGCTGGGCGGTCAATTCCTCGTCATGGCGTTCGCCCCAATCGCCGCTGTAGTCCTCGCCGGAGGTCTGCTGTGCCGGTTCGCTGCCGGTCAGTTCTTCGTCGTGGCGCTCACCCCAGTCTCCCTCGTAGTCCTCGCCGGAAGTCTGCTTTGCCTCAGCTTCCGCCATGGCGGCCTGCATGTCTTTCAGGCCCACCACAACGCCGGAGGGCCGTTCCAGCAGGTAAGCTCCCACGGCCTTTTTGCGGTACACCAACAGCACGCCGTAGCGGCTGGTCTCGCCGCTGCTTGCCGCCGGGATCAGCGCCGTCCATTTTTCCACGGTCTTGCCCTTGTAGCGTGCAAGGTCCATACCGCTCTGCTGCACCACCCCGTTGAAGGCCGAAAAGCTGTCATCCCACTTGCGGGGGATCTTGACCTTGTCTGCCGTGATGGATGCGCCGTCCACATCCAGACCGTAGCCGGTGAACCATGTCTGGATGTCCTGTGCACTCTCAATTTTGTTCACCGCCGCCGAGACCGCAACGGTGCGGTTGCTGATGAACCGGCCCAGCAGAGCACTGCCCACCACCAGTGCGCAGCACATGGCACCCAGACCCAGTTTTTTCAGGCTCGTTTTGCTTAACGTGACTACAAACATATCCCCATGCCTCCCCAGCCTGTTTATTGCTCTGAGAACAATTTATTCAGAGTTCGGGCAGGTTATGACGATTTAAAATGCCCGCCGTATGATTCTTCCCGTGCAGGGCGCGGCCGTGTGGGGCAGGCCGGATGGCTTTTACAAAATTTTTCTCCGCCGGGTACGTTCTCTTTTGCGTGCCAAAAGAGAACCAGAAAAGCACCCGCTACTTTCGAGGCGCGGGAGGCACGAACTAGGGGCTGCTCGCCCCTAGTAACCCCAAAGCTGTTGGGCTCCATACAAAAAATCCAAGTCGCTTCGCTAAAGGATTTTTTGTGTTCCGCCGATTGGAAGCCCCTCAGTCGCTGCGCGACAGTTCCCTCAAAGAGGGAGCCTCTGGCGAAACCGCAAGCTTTGTGGTCTGCCCAGAAACTTTACCGTACTGCCAAAGCCTCCCTTATGAGGGAGGTGGCAAGCCCGACAGGGCTTGACTGAGAGGGCTAGCCAGCTTCCCGCCGCGCATTCCAAATCGTTGATTCGGCTCCCAAAACCGTGCTGTTTTTGATTTTTCCACTTCTAAAAGTTAAAAATCCAGCGGAAAAAAGCTTCAGATGGTTCAAAAACCGATTTGGATGTGCTATACTAGGTGTTAAGGTGCCTGTATGGACGGGAAACCGGCGGGCATGACTGCGAATGTTCCACATGGAACAATTAAATTTTCCCGGAAGGAAGAATTGTGCGTGGCAAAAATTGTAGCAATTGCGAACCAGAAGGGCGGCGTTGGCAAAACCACCACCGCCGTCAACCTGTCGTCCTGCGTTGCGGCGCTGGGCAAGCGGGTGCTCATCGTAGACCTTGATCCGCAGGGCAATACCACCACCGGCTACGGCATCCCGAAGCGCAGCGTGGAAAAGGGAACCTACGAGATCCTGATCGGTGAAGCACGAGCATCCGAGGCCATCCGTAAGACCGAGTACCGCACCGATGTCATCGGCTCCAACACCCGTCTGGCCGGTGCCAGTCTGGAAATGATCGACCTGCCCGCTCGTGAGAGCCGCCTGCGCAAGGCGCTGGCCGAGGTGCAGAAGGACTATGACTTCATCTTTATCGATTGTCCGCCCAGTCTGGACCTGCTCACCCTGAACGGCCTGAGTGCCTGCGACAGCGTTCTCATTCCGGTGCAGTGCGAGTATTACGCGCTGGAGGGTCTTTCGGAGCTGATCAGCACCTTAAAGACCATTCGCAAAAAGTACAATCCGTATCTGGATATCGAGGGCGTGGTGTTCACCATGTTCTCGCTGCGGTATAACCTGACCGTGCAGGTGGTGGAGCAGGTGCAGAAGTATTTCGGCTCCAAGGTGTACAAGACCACCATCCCGCGCTCCATCCGCATTTCGGAGGCACCCAGCTACGGCCAGCCCATCAATTTCTATGAGCCCAAGGGCAAGGGCAGCGAAGCATACATGGATCTGGCAATCGAATTTGTCAAGAACAACCGCCCGCACGAGCCCAAAAAGGCCCGCAGAAAAAGTGCACCCGTCGCAGAGCAGACGAAAAATGCTCTGGAAGATTAAACCTCAGGGGGAACATGAATGGCAAGAGGAAAAGGAGGACTTGGCCGCGGGCTGGACAGTCTGTTTGAAGATGCCGCCCCGGTTTTTGAGTCCGGTGCAAAGGTAGACACCTTGCCTCTGCGTGAGATCGAACCGGACCCAGAACAGCCGCGCAAGACCTTTGACGAACAGGCGCTGGGCGAGCTGGCGGCCAGCATTGCAGAGCATGGTCTGCTGCAGCCCATCGCGGTGCGTCCGCGCCCGCGCGGCGGCTACAGCATCGTGGCGGGTGAGCGCCGCTGGCGTGCCTGCCGCATGGCAGGGCTGAACGATGTGCCGGTGGTCATTAAGGAAGTCAGCGACGAGCAGGCCATGGAGCTGGCTCTGGTGGAAAACCTGCAGCGCGAGGATCTGGACCCGGTGGAAGAAGCAACCGGCATCCGGGAGCTGATGACCCGCTGCGGCCTGACGCAGGAGCAGGCGGCACAGAAGCTGGGCAAGAGCCGCAGCGCACTGGCCAACAGCCTGCGCCTGCTGAACCTGCCGGAAAATGTGCTGGAACTGCTGAAAAGCGGCTTTATCAATATCGGCCACGCAAAGGTGATCCTGAGCCTGCCCACACCGGAGTTGCAGGAGCAGGCGGCGCAGATCATTGCGGACAACCAGTTGAATGTGCGTCAGGCCGAGACGCTGTGCAAAAAGCTGGCAAAGCCCGCAAAGGAGCCCAGAGAACCCAAGCCGCGGGGCACTCTGCCGGTGGAGGTGGAAGAAAGTCTCAAGCAGGTGCTGGGCAGCGAGGTGAACGTGGCTTACCACGACGGCAAGGGCAGGCTGACCGTGCATTTCTATTCAGACGAGCAGCTGCGGGCCTTTGCCAACCTGCTGGGACAGTACCAGAACGAAGAATAAAGCGATCCAAGGCGGGCGACCGTCTTTGAACGGCACAGGGGAGGGGATCTTCTGTGCGAACCGAAATAGAGCAAGGAGAGTCAATCATGCTTGATATCAAATTTGTCCGTGAAAACCCGGACGCTGTCAAGGAAAACATCAAGAAGAAGTTTCAGGATGCAAAGCTCCCGCTGGTGGACGAGGTCATCGAGAAGGATGCCAAGTACCGCGCATGCCTGAAGGAAGTGGAAGCCCTCAAGGCTGCCCGCAACAAGCTGAGCAAGGCCAACGGCCCCCTGTTCGGCCAGCTGAAGAAGTGCACCGATGAGGCACAGAAGGCTGAGCTGCAGGCTCAGATCGATGCCAACAATGCCGCCGTCAAGGCCGATGCCGACAAGATGGCTGAGCTGGAAAAGGAAGAAGAGACCCTGTCCGCACGCATTCAGGAGATCATGTACACCATTCCGCAGATGATCGATCCCAGCGTGCCCATCGGCCCGGATGATACCTATAACGTGGAAGCACAGCGCTTTGGTGAGCCTGTGGTGCCCGATTTCCCCATTCCGTACCACACCGAGATCATGGAGAGCTTCGACGGCATCGATATGGACGCTGCAGGCCGCGTGGCCGGCAACGGTTTCTACTATCTGCTGGGCAACATCGCCCGCCTGCACGAGGCTGTGCTGGCCTATGCCCGCGACTTTATGATCAACAAGGGCTTCACCTATGTGATCCCTCCCTTCATGATGCACGGCAACGTGGTGCAGGGTGTTATGTCCTTCCCGGAAATGGATGCCATGATGTATAAGATCGAGGGTGAGGACCTGTACCTGATCGGCACCAGCGAGCACACCATGATCGGCCGCTTCATCGACCAGACTCTGGACGAGGCCACTCTGCCCCTGACCCTGACCTCCTACAGCCCCTGCTTCCGCAAGGAAAAGGGCGCTCACGGCATCGAGGAGCGCGGCATCTACCGCATCCATCAGTTCGAGAAGCAGGAAATGATCGTGGTCTGCCGCCCCGACGAGAGCGCTGACTGGTACGAGAAGCTGTGGAAGAACTCTGTGGAGCTGTTCCGCAGCATGGAGATCCCGGTGCGTCAGCTGAACTGCTGCTCCGGCGACCTGGCCGACCTGAAGGTGAAGAGCTGCGATATCGAAGCATGGAGCCCCCGCCAGCAGAAGTACTTCGAGGTCTGCTCCTGCTCCAATCTGGGCGATGCACAGGCACGCCGCCTGCACATCCGCGTGAAGGGCAAGGACGGCAAGACCTATCTGGCCCACACCCTGAACAACACCTGCGTGGCACCTCCGCGTATGCTGATCGCCTTCCTGGAGAACCATCTGCAGGC
>ENA-UEQJ01002660-UEQJ01002660.1-human-gut-metagenome-genome-assembly--contig:-NODE-2660-length-12414-cov-9.404312_pt1 | contig 12414 bp, 10 predicted proteins | sample MGYA00242937_ERZ507938 | MGnify/ENA primary metagenome ERZ507938 (study PRJEB26167, sample SAMN06115437) | human gut metagenome | host: Homo sapiens | place: China:Gansu | collected 2015-07-03...
AGCTCCTGTAAAAGCTGTCTTTGTACTCTTACAAGCTTGTTAATAGTTTCTACCATATGAACAGGTATACGGATAGTACGTGCCTGATCAGCTATAGCTCTTGTAATAGCCTGTCTTATCCACCATGTTGCATATGTTGAGAACTTATATCCTTTACGATAATCAAACTTTTCAACAGCTTTGATAAGACCTAAGTTACCCTCCTGGATAAGATCAAGGAACTGCATGCCTCTGCCGACATAACGCTTTGCAATACTTACAACAAGACGTAAGTTGGCTTCCGCAAGTCTCTTCTTGGCTTCCTCGTCACCCTCTTCCATTCTCTGTGCATATTCTATTTCTTCTTCTGCACTAAGAAGAGGCACCTTACCTATTTCCTTCAGATACATTCTTACAGGATCTTCAAGTCCGATTCCATCTGGTACAGAAAGATCTATCTTTTCTATATCGATATCATCTTCATCCGAAAGAATAATATCATCTTCTACATCTCCATCATCATCATTCATCTTGACATCTATATTGCAGCCTTCAAGAAACTCGAATACCTTTTCCATCTTATCAGCTTCAAAATCTGTATCCTGGAAATAATCCATAATCTCCTTATAATCAAGGACATTCTTTTTCTTTCTGGCTATAGCAAGAATCCCCCTGCACTTTTCCATGAATTTTTCCTGTATAATTCTTGCCTGTTCTTCTTCTGAAAGCTGTCCATATGCTGTAGGTGATGATGTAAGTTCACTTCTTAACAAGTCAAATATCTGTTCTTTTTATTCTGGCTGTATTCGCCCTCAGCTCTCTTTAAAGTATTCTCAGCTTCAATATGCGAATTCCAGTATTCCTCATTCTTCTTATCCTGCTCGCCATACACTTCTGCTTCCCACTTGGCACGCTCAATCTCTTCCTCAGACATATTCGAGCTTGAAGTTATAGTAATAGACTGCTCTCTTCCAGTTCCAAGGTCTTTAGCTGATACATTCACAATTCCATTTGCATCAATATCAAATGTCACCTCAATCTGTGGAACACCTGCCATAGCCCTCTTGATACCATTAAGCTTGAAATTACCCAAAAGCTTATTATCCCTTGTAAATCTTCTCTCACCCTGAAATACCTTAATATCTACTGATGTCTGAAAATTGCCCGCAGTCGTAAATATCTGGCTATGCCTTGTAGGTATAGTCGTGTTACGCTCTATAAGTCTGCTTGCAATTCCTCCAACAGTCTCTATCGACAGTGACAATGGAGTTACGTCCATAAGAATAATCTCCGATGCTGCAGACCCCGGCATAAGCTGGTTGCCAAGCTTGCCTCCCTGAACTGCCGCACCAAGAGCTACACACTCATCAGGATTAAGATTTCTTGACGGCTCTTTGCCCATAATCTGTCTTACCTTATCTTGAACTGCCGGAATCCTTGTTGAACCTCCAACAAGAAGCACCATTCCTATATCATTCTTATTAAGTCCTGCATCATGGAGAGCATTTTCAACAGGAATAACTGTCTTATCAACCAGATCAGCCGTCAGCTCATTAAACTGCTGTCTTGAAATATTCATATCCATATGATGTGGTCCGTCTTTCGCCATAGCAATAAATGGAAGATTAATATTGGCATTAAATGCAGACGACAATTCTTTCTTGGCTTTCTCAGCCTCTTCTCTTAATCTCTGCATAGCTGAGGCATCTTTAGAAAGATTAATTCCGTCAGTTTCTTTAAAACGGTCAACAAGATAATTGACAAGCCTTGCATCAAAATCATCTCCACCAAGATGATTATCACCTGATGTTGCAAGCACCTCAATAACATTATCCCCTATATCAATAACTGAAACGTCAAATGTTCCCCCTCCAAGATCATATACAAGTATCTTCTGAGGATTGCCATTATCAAGTCCATATGCAAGTGCCGCACTTGTTGGTTCATTAATGATTCTAAGGACATTAAGTCCTGCTATCTTGCCCGCATCCTTAGTAGCCTGTCTCTGTGCATCATTAAAGTAAGCAGGTACAGTAATTACAGCATCTGTCACTTCCTCGCCAAGGAATCCCTCTGCATCTTTCTTTAACTTCATCAGAATATATGCTGAAATCTCCTGTGGTGTATACGACTTGCCATCTATCTTCTTCTTATAATCTGTACCCATATATCTTTTGATAGAGAAAATGGTTCTATCTGAATTAACTGATGCTTGTCTTCTAGCTGTATCTCCAACAAGACGTTCTTTGTTCTTGGTAAATGCAACAACTGATGGTGTCGTTCTATAGCCCTCACTATTAGTTATAACTGTCGGTGTATCACCTTCTATCACCGCCACGCAGCTATTAGTTGTTCCCAAATCAATTCCGATTACCTTGCTCATAATTCCTCCAACACTCTCAGATTGTCTATAAATCACAATACAATTCTATTAATGATATTAGTTTATCACATTTATCGGGAATTACCATTAATAAAAGCGGAATTAATTAGAAAAATTATATAAACTTGTATTACCAATTCACACGTCTCTACTTATAACTATGCGGCAGCCGGACCCTAAGCACCTTCCTCTTAAGCATTTTCCCATCCCAGGGAATAAGCGGATATATATAACTCTTACCCGTTATAGTCCTGTTAAATGCTATCATAAGCACAGATATTACAACGCCTGCAATAAATCCACCCAGATTAAATATCTGTGTAAGTATAAGCGTAAGCACTCTTAAGAACTTAAATGCGTAACCCATCTCAAAATTCGTCTGTCCATAAGTTCCTACTGTCACAACCGCCATATACAAAAGTGCCTCCGGATTAAACCAGCCTGAACTAACTGCATATTCACCAACAACAATACCTGCTACAATACTTAGAGGTGTCGATAACATAGTAGGTGTATTGACTGCCGCAAGCTTAAGACCGTCAACAGCAAGTTCAAGAATAAGGAGCTGCAAAAGCACCGGAACAGTTATATCATCTGTTATAAGCACAAATTTCATAAATTCAGGAACCCAGTCAGGATTGTTTACAAAAAGCAGCCATAACGGAGTTAATATCCACGTTACAATAGAGAAGAAAAATCTTGTAATTCTAAGATATGAGCCAATCATTGGTGAAAAGTTAAAATCATCTGCTTCCTCTATAATATCAAAGATAGATGCAGGAATTATCATAACTGCGGGAGAATTGTCTACCATAATTACAATATTCCCGTCAAGTATTGCCGCTGTTGCAGTATCTGGGCGTTCTGAGTATTTAAACTTCGGAAATGGGTTAATCCATTTATGTGTGAACATACATTCTGCAAGGCTTTCTATATTCATAGTGAGTGCATCAACATCTATTGATTGTATAAGCTTTCTCATTCTATTAAGAACACTCTGGTCAACAGAGTCCGATATATAACATATCGCAACATCTGAACGTGAACGTCTGCCAACTCCATATAATTCCATAGAGAATCTTGGGTCACGTATCCTTCTTCTTAAAAGTGCTGCATTGGATACAAGTGTTTCCACAAAACCGTCCCTTGAACCTCTTAACACCCTGTCTTTCCATGGCTCTGATACTGAACGCATAGGATACGTTCTGCAATCTATTAACAGGCACTCATCAAAACCATCTATCGTCATAATAGATACACCTGACAAGAACTGTGTTATGACATTATCGACATTTCCGCTCCTTGTAACCTCTGTATAAGGCATACCTTTCTCCAGAAATATATCAAGACTTGTTATGTCCGATTCTTTCAACGAATAAAAGAACTGCATAAGCTTCTCAGCCATATCTTCCCGAACAAATCCATCTATAAAAAAGAAGCCAGCCTTACGCCCCGCAATTATTACTTCTCTCTGAAGTATATCAAAATTACGTTCTACGTTAAGACTGGTTTCCAACCTTTTAATATTCTCTTTAACATTACAGCTAAAATCACTCATTATAGGCATCCTTTCATATCTTCTCAAGCCTTAAAACAGACCAGTTATAGGCTCTTCACCAGTTAATAACATTATGATTACCTTATTACGGTGATTTTATTCTTTAATTATCAATTTAATTCTGTAAGCCTGACAACTACCGAAGCTCATTCTTTACAATTCCCTTTGATTTTAGAGAACGACCAGCAACGGCAGTACTTTTATTATTCCTGCCGTTGGTAGGAGTATTCATTTACAAATCCTTAGCTTTATATATCACATAGCCTTCATAATAATAGCTATGATCTATACCCTTCATATAAACTTCTCTATCGTCAACTTTATCTGTCAAAGCCTGTTTCAAAATATATTTAATTTCAATATCTTTAATTGGGCTTCTTTCCATTGCCAACAGATAGTCTTCCTTATCTACAAGACTCCAATCAACAACTTTGTTCAACTCTTTCTTCAGAATTAAATCAAGCCATATCCTCGTACTTCGCCCATTACCTTCACGAAAAGGATGTGCTATATTCATTTCAACATATTTTTCAACAATTTCATCAAATGTTGATTGTGTCATCTTCTCAACATTCTCTATTGCAGCTTGTAAATACATCACTGGTGCAAATCGAAAGTTTCCTTTTGCCATATTCACATCTCTTACTTTCCCTGCAAAATCATATATCTCACCAAATAAATATTTATGAATTGCCGTAAGCATCTCAAAAGTTCCAGCTTTATAGTTATCCAGATATCCATTTTCAAATAACTCCACTGCTTTTTTCTTGCTTATCTTTTCTTCCATTCTTGCAAGTTCGGTGGAGTCTGTGATATTAAGCTTATTTTCTAATGTCATATTTTCCTTTCCAAATGTGCATTTACACATTTTATTATTTATATTTTAAAATGCCTTAACCAACAATCCAACAGCTACTATAATTTCACACAACCATTATTTTAATTTATAATGGAAATCAATCTTTGTACTTCTTTTGACAATATAAACATTCTCATCTTCTCATCCCCGTCTTCAATCTCAGGCTTACCACACCTAAGACTATCCAGATGCTCTGACACACAACAGTTCTTATACCAGCACTCACCCATAAGAGAGCCCTTAACAGACCATTTCTCGTTTTGTGTAAATTCGCCAACCAACGACTTCATAACTCGCTCTGTTGAGTATCTTTTAAACCCAGCTATGTACTGCAATGCCTTCTCATCATCAATCTGTGATAAATCAATTCTATGATTCTCAACTGCTGCCATCCCTGATTACCCTTCTTACTTTCGACTACAAATTAATCATCAAAGAAAAGTTGATTAACCAATTTCCAGAAATGCAGTCCAGCACCAGTATCTTCTGTCCACAAATACTTCATATCACAACTCCTCTTCAAGTGTTATCTTATTATTATCAAACTTCATAACCTTAAAACTCTTATCTGATACATTCAATCCATCGCAATTTCGTAAGAAAAGCATGTATTGATTCGATAATTCAAAATTAATAAATTTTCTAACTTCATCATTTATCAGATTATCCGCATTATCTACCACAATAAAACTATCTCTGCATTGCTTTATTGCTTCTTGAAAATCATCTGACCGATAATTAAATAATCTGATAGCCTTATATTCATCTGTAAGTCTTATATCTTCCAGCATTTCATACAATACTGTTTTTCCAACGCCGCTGTCTCCCCCAACAAGCGTTATTCTGTCATCAAATTCCAAGTCGTATGAAAATGGAGCTGCCTTAAATGTAATACTCTTATAAATCATCTGCCGCTCTCCTTTCATACTCCTTACTCCACCAGGCATTGTAGCCCCTACCACCAACTACTATATCCGAATCATCAAATCTCATTTCTGTATCATCTGGTATATCAAATAAGGTTGGTCTTGACATATATATTTTTATATTATCCATAGTAAAAATGATTTTAAGTACATTTGGACCACATTCCTCTACATTTACCACCTTATCAGAATGCTTAACAATATTAAGTAATGTCTTGCAGCCTGATGATAAATTTCGGATTGTACCTAAGCCATATTTTGTTTCTATGTGCTTATCTGGAGTCAGCTTTGCCCCATCTATCTGTCGAATCAAATCAACTTCCTTTTGAGACATTTCTTCGTTAGATGTATTCAGGTTAAAATACAAGTCATTCTGAAGTATCCAATCATTTGAATTTAATTTTTCTGTATATATATCAATCATTCATTGCAGCTCCTTTCTATTGTTACTTTACTGTTATTTTTAAAGTACACATAAGTACATTCCTTCAATACATCACCTATGACATCTTTTAAAATTTAAGCAATAATTTATTTTGAATTTAATTATATCATTGAATTTTTTAGTAGACAATTATATCTTTTAAGTTAATGAAATCTCCCGGATTGCCGCTATTTTAAATAGACTCAAAAGACCTTGCTGATTTTTTCCATCTCGAAAAAATCAGCAAGGTCTTCTTTTCTGTAATAAATATACTATTTCACTTAACATATCTGCATTAAACTAATACCACAACTCAACACTTTTTAAGTCCAGCATCACAATGCATCAGCCAACAGCTATCCTCTTTTTCAATTTATTACAGCAATGTATAAAAGCCGGAATCAAGAATAAATCAGCTGCTATCCACGCCGCCGGATTAGCTAGACACGCACCATTAAAACCAATATGCGGAATTAAAAGTATTGCAACAAGTGTTCTTGCAAGCATTTCAAATACACCTGCTAATATAGCAAATACCGAAAAGCCCATTCCCTGTATACAGAATCTGTATACATTAACACCTGTAAGCGGGATATAGAACAATGCTGATGCCATTATAAATCTTCTTGTCAATTCTATAATTGCAGTTTCTCCTGCATCAACAAACAAAAGTGCAATATAATCAGCTGAGAAATATAACACTACAAGTGCAACAACACTGTATACAGCACCAATTAACATTGCGGCTTTTATACCCTTTCCGAGTCTGTCTATCTTTCCAGCACCAACATTCTGTCCTCCGTATGTTGCCATTGTAGAACCAAGTGCATCAAATGGACAGCAGGTAAAGTTAAACATCTTAGAACCAGCTGTCATAGCCGCTACATATGACGAACCAAGTCCATTTACTGCCGCCTGAAGTATTGTACTTCCTATCGCTGTTATCGAATACTGAAGCCCCATAGGAACCCCTATGAAGCACAGGTTGCTTATATGTTTTTTACTTATCACTTTTTCCTGCTTAGTGCCCTTAAGTATGTCAAACTTCTTGTACATATATATTGTACAGCCAACTCCTGCTATAAGCTGTGATACAACAGTTGCAACGCCTGCTCCTGCAACACCCATCTTTACATATAATATAAGTATGAAATCCAAAGCTATATTTATGACCGATGACAACACAAGAAAATATACAGGCGTCTTGCTGTCACCAAGCGAACGAATTATACCTGACACAATATTATATAAAAATACTGTTGGAATACCTGCAAATATAATCACAATATAATTATAAGCATGCATAAATATATCATCCGGCGTGTTGAGCAGTCTTAATATCGGAGCACAGAATACAACTGACAATATCGTCATAACAACAGCAAATACTGCACTGCATACATACCCATTAAATACATATTTTCTAAGTTCACTGTATTTCCCTGCACCAAACTGCTGTGCAACCGGAATAGCAAAACCACTGCATATACCCATACAAAAACCAATAATCATAAAATTGATAGAGCTTGTTGCGCCAACACCAGCCAGTGCTGACACACCAAGCGTTTTACCAACTATCATTGTGTCAACAAGATTATAAAATTGCTGAAAAAGCATTCCAAGAAGCATTGGAAATGCAAATCCAAGAATCAATCTAAGGGGTGAACCCTTTGTCATATCCTTTGTCATTGTCTTTCTCCTTGTCCGCTAAAGTGTTCCGTTCTAATTAACCGTCACTCTGCCCATTGTTATTTTATCCAGCAGCTTGTGATTCTCAGTAACATCATATTTAATCTTAATCTTTTCTTTGTAGAAATCGCCATCATAATTAAACAACGAACTGTCGCCCTCAAAGCCTTCTTCCTGTACCTTCTGTGCAGCTCTTGTTACATATTTCTCAACAAGCTTCTTTCGACACAAGATGTTATATATATCGTCTTCTGTCAGCTTAGTATTATTATGAGCTTTTTCAGACATATCTTCATAGGTATCGTGTGCATTTGATTTGCACGATTGCTTATCACTATCTGTCAGATATAGATTATATACTGTTGACTCATATTCCATTATATAATCATACTCACATAAATCTATTGCCAGTTGTTTAGCATAATCCCTTGTAAACACACTGTCAAGTGAATTCTTAAAATGTGTATTCCAAAATTCATTAGCATCATCAGGATTATACTGTAACGCCATCTCATTTATCTTCTTTTCCACAACATACACATAATAAGAGAAATCTTTCAAAGTTATGTTCTCACTATTAATTGTTATAACATTTTCCTGTAAATGTTTCTCGTATATGAAATCTTTATTCTTATTATACCTGTATACAAGGAATCCAAGTGCAACTATAAAAGCCGCAAGGATTACCAATGCTATTACTTCTATTTTTTTGTTTTTTAATGCACCTTTCTCACTCATACAAGCCTCCAATCTTTTGTTTAAAAAAGAACCCCTTAACAATTAAATTATATGTTAAGGGGTTCATAACCATAATATCCGGATAATTATCTGTAAAGATAATTACTCAGGTATTTAATTTACAATTACTTGTATAAATCAACAAGCTTGAGTAAATGCTGATATCTCTCATTAGCAACTTCCTCAGACTTAGCAAAGAGTCTTTCTGCTCTTTCTGGGAATGGCTTAACAAGACGTGTATAACGTGCCTCATTGTTAAGGAAATCCTGATATGAGCCGTCGCCTTCCTTAGATGTTAATGTGAATGGATTCTTTCCTTCAGCCTTTAATGCAGGGTTGAATGAGAAGAGATTCCAATATCCAGCCTTAACAGCCTTCTTCATTTCATCCTGGCAGTGGTTCATACCACCCTTAGCGATACCGTGAAGTTCGCAAGGAGCATAACCAATGATTAATGATGGTCCGTTGTAACTTTCAGCTTCTTCGATAGCCTTTAATGCCTGTGCTGGGTTAGCACCAAGAGCAATCTGTGCTACATATACATAACCATAGCTCATAGCGATTTCAGCTAATGACTTCTTGCCGATTTCCTTACCAGCTGCTGCGAACTGGCATACCTCACCGATGTTAGAAGCCTTAGAAGCCTGTCCACCTGTATTAGAATACATTTCTGTATCAAATACCATAACATTTACATTCTCGCCTGAAGCAAGTACATGGTCAAGACCACCGAAACCGATATCGTAAGCCCAACCATCACCACCGAAGATCCATACAGACTTCTTAGCAAGGTAATCCTTCTTAGCAAGTACTTCTGGAGCTGTTGGGCATCCATCTGCTGCTGCCTTTTCAAGTTCTGCAATAAGAGCTTCTGTAGCTGGTGTGTTAGCCTTAGTATCATCCTTTGTCTCAAGGTACTTAGCTGCTGCTGCCTTAAAGCTATCTGTTGCCTTATCAGATGCAGCCATCTCTTCAATCTTGCCAATAGCCTGATCACGAAGAACTTTCTGTCCAAGATACATACCAAAACCATGTTCTGCATTATCTTCAAATAATGAGTTAGCCCAAGCTGGTCCCTTTAATGTATCTTTATTAACTGTATATGGTGATGTAGCTGCTGGACCACCCCAGATTGAAGAACAACCTGTAGCGTTAGAAATGTACATCTGCTCACCAAATAACTGTGTAATTAATCTTGCGTATGATGTCTCTGCACATCCTGCACAGCTTCCTGAGAATTCAAGGAGTGGCTGATTATACTGAGAACCAATTGGTGTATTTACTAATGCTGGCTTAATATCCTTCTTACCTACGTTAGCTACAAGGTAATCGAATACTGGCTGCTCTTCTGCCTGTGATTCCTGTGGAACCATCTTAAGAGCTTCTCCAGCCTTAGGACATACAGTAACACATTCGCCACATCCCATACAATCTAATGGAGATACTGACATTGTGTACTTCATTGTTGTGTCTGTTGCATGCTTAGAATCAGCAAGCTTAATCTGTGATGGAGCTTCTGCCTGTTCCTTAGCATCAAGAATAAATGGTCTGATAGTTGCGTGTGAACATACAAATGCACAGCTGTTACACTGAACACAGCTTGCTGGATCCCACTCAGGAACCATAACGGCTGTTCCTCTCTTCTCGTATGCTGAAGCACCTGTCTCAAACTGACCATCTGCGATATCCTTGAAAGCAGATACTGGAAGGCTGTCACCATCCATCTTTCCGATAGGATCAAGAAGTTCGTTAACCATCTTAACTGTAGCAGGACGACCTGTTCTTTCAACTGGCTTCTTATCATCAACTGCTGTTGCCCAGTCTGCTGGTACTTCTACCTTATGTACTGCATCTACACCTGCATCGATAGCCTTGTAGTTCATCTCAACTACTGCATCACCCTTCTTGCTGTATGACTTCTTAGCTGCTGCCTTCATATATTCAACAGCTTCATCTATAGGCATTACATTAGCAAGCTTGAAGAATGCTGACTGTAAGATTGTGTTAGTTCTCTTACCCATACCGATTTCAATAGCCTTATCAATAGCATTGATTGTGTAAAGCTGGATATTATTCTTAGCGATATACTGCTTAGCTTCTGCTGGCATATGCTCGTTAAGTTCTTCGTCTGACCACTGGCAGTTAATCATAAAGATTCCGCCTGGCTTAACATCCTGAACCATCTTATAACCCTTAACAACATATGAAGGATTATGACATGCTACGAAGTCAGCCTGATTGATATAGTATGGACTTCTGATTGGGTTATCACCAAATCTTAAGTGGCTGATTGTGATACCACCTGTCTTCTTAGAGTCATACTGGAAGTATGCCTGAATATACTTATCTGTATGGTCACCAATAATCTTAGTAGAGTTCTTGTTAGCACCTACTGTACCATCACCACCAAGACCCCAGAACTTACATTCTACTGTACCAGGAGCTGAAGTAATAGGAGCTGGCTTAACCTCTGGAAGTGAAAGGTTAGTAACATCATCAACAATACCGATTGTGAATCTGTTCTTTGGCTCATCCTTCTCTAATTCCTTATATACAGCGAATACTGATGAAGGAGGAGTATCCTTTGAACCTAAACCATAACGTCCACCAACTAATGTGATATCGTTAAGACCTGCTTCACGAAGTGTTGTAGCAACATCAAGGTAAAGTGGTTCACCAAGTGATCCTGGCTCCTTAGTTCTGTCAAGAACAGCAACCTTCTTAGCTGTCTTAGGAAGAACCTTTAAGAGTGCCTTAGATGACCATGGACGGTAAAGTCTTACCTTAACAAGACCAACCTTCTCACCCTTAGCTGTTAAGTAATCAATAACTTCTTCTGCAACGTCGTTGATAGAACCCATAGCTACGATAACTCTGTCTGCATCAGGTGCACCATAGTAGTTAAATAAGTCGTAGTTAGTACCAAGCTTCTCGTTAACCTTCTTCATGTACTTTTCTACTACTTCTGGAAGTTCATCATATACTGTGTTACATGCTTCACGATGCTGGAAGAATACATCTCCGTTTTCATGTGAACCACGCATTGCCGGCTTGTTAGGGTTAAGTGCATGAGCACGGAACTCTTCAACCTTGTCCATTGGACACATTTCCTTAAGATCTTCATAATCCCACTTTTCAATCTTCTGAATCTCGTGTGATGTACGGAAACCATCAAAGAAGTTAATGAATGGAACCTTTCCATCGATAGCTGCAAGATGTGCAACTGGGCTTAAATCCATAACTTCCTGTGGGTTTGTCTCAGCAAGCATAGCAAAACCAGTCTGACGACATGCATAAACATCACTATGATCACCGAAAATGTTAAGTGACTGTGTAGCAACTGTACGAGCTGATACATCAAATACACAAGGAAGCTGTTCGGCAGCAATCTTATACATATTAGGAATCATAAGTAAAAGACCCTGTGAAGCTGTGAATGTTGTTGTAAGAGCACCTGCTGCAAGTGAACCATGTACTGTACCAGCAGCACCTGCTTCAGACTGCATCTCTGTTACCTTTACTGTGTTACCAAAAATATTCTTTCTTCCTGCTGCTGACCACTGGTCAACAACATCCGCCATTGGGCTGGAAGGAGTGATAGGATAGATACCAGCTACTTCTGTAAACGCATACGCAACATGAGCAGCGGCTGTATTACCATCCATTGACTGTTTTTCTCTAGCCATTGTTATATAACCTCCTAAATCGAAATATGAGATAATAATCTCTCTATATATGTATATTAGTATTATTCGACAAAAAAGTAAAGCCATTATCTAAAATCTATTGTACCTATTTTTGTAATATTTGATTATTCAGAACGCAAAAGTATTTTTACTATATTATTAAAATATATCC
>ENA-UEQJ01002663-UEQJ01002663.1-human-gut-metagenome-genome-assembly--contig:-NODE-2663-length-12409-cov-6.718213_pt1 | contig 12409 bp, 9 predicted proteins | sample MGYA00242937_ERZ507938 | MGnify/ENA primary metagenome ERZ507938 (study PRJEB26167, sample SAMN06115437) | human gut metagenome | host: Homo sapiens | place: China:Gansu | collected 2015-07-03 | study...
GCTATTGGTATTAAATATTGTAATAGGAGGTATATGTCAGGCTCAGCTGCCGGAGCGAAACGCTGTGAATATTGAAAAATACAGAGAGATTTGCAAGAAACATATATATAAGGAGATGAAGGGCATGTATCGTCAGGCAGGAGGTTCTTTACGTTTTCCTTTTCTGGCTCCGGGAAGTAGTCAATATTTGGATATGTTATGGGATTGGGACTCGTGGCTCAGTGATGTAGCCTTGCGTCAGATTTTATCAGACAAAGGAACTGAAGCTGATAAAAAGGAAGCTCTGGCTTATGAACAGGGATGTGTATTGAATTCGTTGAGTTACGGGGGAATGGATGGCTGGATTCCTATCTGGATAGAACGGAATGCTCCAAGTCGTGAAGAAATGTTGAAGAAAAGAAATCCGTGGAAGACCAATATGCATAAGCCGACACTTGCCCAGCATGCTGCTTTTATCGTTAAAAATATGGGTGGAGATGCAGAGTGGTTGCGGGAGGACTTTTATACTTTACAGGCTTTTGTAGCTAAGTATCTTAATTTTCACAGGCATAAAGCAACGGGATTGATTTATTGGGAAACGGATGAGGCTATCGGAGTAGACAATGATCCGAGTACCTTTTATCGTCCCCATGGTAGTTCTGGCTCTATCTTACTGAATTGTTTGATGTATAAGGAACTTCAAGCGATGGCTTATTTGGCCGACTGTCTGAACTTGACAGATATTTCAATCTTTTTTGAGAAAGAAGCTGAAACACTGAAAACCAATATACGTAAGCACTGTTGGGATGAACGAGACCGTTTTTATTATAGTGTAGACTTAAATCTTCTGCCAGTAGAAAAACCTGATATCGAAGGATTGTACCCGGGAGATTTATACTTGCATGTGGGACAGCCCAGAACATACGACTGCTTGATCCAGCGATTTAGTGTATGGAGTGGTTTTATGGCAATGTGGGCTCAAGTTGCAACGCCAGAACAAGCTCGGCAAATGGTACAGATACATTTTTGTGATACAACTTCTTTTAATGCTCCAGCGGGTATTCGTACGCTTTCTCCGTTAGAAAAAATGTATAATGTGCGAGCGAGTGGTAATCCGTCTTCATGGGCAGGACCTATATGGATTAATGTGAATTATCTTGTTTTCAGAGGATTGTTGCAATATGGCTATGAAAAGGAAGCTCGAGAAGTTGCTGAAAAAACAATACTTTTACTGGGTCGTGACTTTGAGCGCTTCGGGGCGTTGCATGAATATTATCTGCCCGATAATGGAGAGCCTGTTCTGAATAGAGGATTTCAAAATTGGAATTTCCTGGTTTTGAATATGATTGCCTGGATGGAAGGTCGTCCGGTTGTGACAGAATTCTGACAGAATAATTAAATAATAAAACACACAAAATGAAAAATAAATTTGCAACCTTGCTGGCTTCGGTTGGTATGTGTGCTTCATTAGGAGCACAGACTTGGATTTGGTATCCGGGGGATTATGAGATTTGGCTGGGTAACCAGATGAATAACCGTCGTACGGAAAGAGGAGCTTTTTTCCCTCCTTTCTGGAAAACGGATAGTCATTATGTCGTTGTTGAATTCAGTAAAGAAGTCGATTTGCCTGAAGCTGAAACGATACAGCTGAGTGTGGAAGGACGGTACAATGTTAAGTTGGATGGCAAATTGCAGTTTGGCATGCCTGATAAACTGACTATTCCGGCGGGAAAGCACAAAATTAATATTAAGGTATGGAACCAGCTTACTCCTCCGGCTCTTTATGTCGACGGACGGACGATAAAAAGTGATGCCAGTTGGAAGGTTACTTACGAAGATAAAGAATGGATAGATGAAAGCGGAAAAGCAAGTGATACTTCGGCTACTGTTTATATGGATGCTGGAAGCTGGAATTTTAATTCGAAAACAAGCCGTCCGTCTTTGTTTCGTTTACCCTGCAAACCTTTGCTGGCTGTTTCTTCAATTTCTGTAGAGAATGGTATTCTTTATGATTTTGGTCGGGAAACTTTCGGATATCTTGATTTTTCAGAAGTGCGAGGAGAAGGAAAGGTATTGATTTATTATGGTGAAAGTAAAGAAGAAGCTTTGGACACCGAGCATTGTGAAACCATGGATATCTTGTCTGTCCAGGATGGAACAGTGACCGATCTTGCGCTGCGTACTGTTCATCCTCTGACAAATGATTGTTATATGATGGAGAGCAGTAAGGCTTTCCGTTATGTATATGTGGTATGCGATGAACAGATTTCTGTTGGAACAGTTTCGATGCAATACGAATATATGCCTGAAACCTACCGTGGAAGTTTCCAGTGTGACAATGATTTGTTAAATAGAATTTGGGAGATAGGTGCTTATACGATGCATCTTACTACTCGGGAGTTTTTCATTGATGGTATCAAACGTGATCGCTGGGTATGGAGTGGAGATGCTATTCAAAGTTATCTGATGAACTATTATCTGTTCTTTGATTCGGAGACTGTAAAGCGTACCATCTGGCAACTGAGAGGAAAGGATCCGGTAACTTCTCATATTAACACCATCATGGATTATACTTTTTACTGGTTCCTGAGTGTGTACGACTATTATATGTATACGGGAGATGAGAACTTTGTCAAGCAATTGTATCCGCGGATGAAATCGCTTATGGAGTATGTATTGGGACGGACTGACAGTGATGGCATGGTGCAGGGCATGACAGGCGACTGGGTATTTGTAGACTGGGCAGATGGTTATCTCGACAAAAAAGGACAGTTGGCATTCGAGCAAGTTCTTTTCTGCAAGAGTTTGGAAACAATGGTGCTCTGTGCGCGCCTTGCCGGTGAGATGCAAGATGCCAGGGGGTATGAAAAACTGGCCTCTTCTTTACGAAAGAAACTGGAACCTGCATTCTGGAGTGAGGATGCGAAGGCTTTGGTGCACAATCGGATTGGAGGAAAGCAGAGTACTAGTGTGACACGTTATGCCAATATGTTTGCTGTATTTTATGATTATCTTTCAGAAGAAAAACAGCAACTTATCAAGCAAAGTGTGTTGTTGAATGATAGCATCCTGAAAATTACAACTCCGTATATGCGTTTTTACGAACTGGAAGCTCTCTGTGCCTTGGGCGAGCAAGAGCAAGTTATGGAAGAAATGCTAGCTTACTGGGGAGGTATGTTAAAAGAAGGAGCAACATCATTTTGGGAAAAATATAATCCGGATGAGAAAGGAGCAGAACATCTTGCCATGTATGGACGTCCGTATGGAAAGAGTCTTTGCCACGCATGGGGAGCCAGTCCTATATATTTGTTAGGAAAATATTATTTAGGAGTGAAGCCGGTAAAACCTGGATATGAAGAATATGCAGTGACTCCCGCATTAGGCGGATTGAAATGGATGAAAGGCAGTGTTCCTGTCCCGGGAGGAGAAATCACCGTTTATATGGACCGCAAGACGATTCGCCTGAAAGCCGACAAAGGTAAAGGTTATCTGTATGTTGCAGCCAAGAAGCTACCAAAGGCATCTGTAGGAGAGTTTCAGAAAGTCGCTGAGGGAAAATATCGTCTTTGGATAGATACCAATCAGGAAGTAACGGTACATTATTGAAAACCATCATGTATATTTGCATGGATAATTTGTTTTAATCTTAAATATATAATTTTTTAATTGCAGCAAAATGAAATACTTGACAAAACTGGCAGGAATTGTATTATCGTGTCTTGCCGTAGCATCGACTGTGAATGCACAGTTGCCGTGGAAAAACGGCAAGTTGGAGGTGTCTGCCGAAGGGCGTTACCTGAAACATGAGAATGGACAGCCGTTTTTCTGGCTGGGAGATACCGGATGGCTGATGCCACAACGATTGAACCGTGAGGAGGTGGCTTTTTATTTGGACAACTGTAGCCGTGCTGGATTTAATGTGGTACAGGTGCAGACATTAAATGGGGTTCCCTCTATGAATGTCTATGGACAGTATTCCATGACGGACGGATTCGATTTCAGCCATATTGATAAAAAAGGAGTATATGGTTATTGGGACCATATGGATTATATCATCCGTACAGCTGAAAGTAAAGGTATATATATAGGTATGGTATGTATCTGGGGAGGACTGGTAAGAAGTGGGCAGATGAATGTGGAAGAAGCGAAAGCATACGGAACCTTCCTTGCCGAAAGATATAAGGACAATCCGAATATAGTGTGGATAATCGGAGGAGATACGCGAGGCGATGTGAAAACAGAAGTTTGGGAAACCTTGGCACGTACAATTCGTTCCATTGATAAGAATCATTTGATGACTTTCCACCCATTTGGTAGAACCATGTCTGCAACCTGGTTCAATGATGCCGACTGGCTCGACTTTAATATGTTCCAGAGTGGACATCGCCGTTACGGGCAAACCAAAGGTGATGGAGATAATCTGGCCGATAGTAATGTAGCAGAAGACAACTGGCGCTATGTGGAAGCAAGCCTTTCCAAGAAGCCCTTGAAGCCGGTGCTGGATGCTGAACCCAGTTATGAAGGGATTCCGCACGGACTGCACAATCCGAAAGAATGTCGCTGGACAGCAGATGATGTACGACGTTATGCATATTGGTCGGTTTTTGCTGGTTCTTTCGGACATACTTATGGAAATAATTCTATTATGCAGTTTTATCGTGAAGGATATGCACCAGCATATGGAGCCCAGGAAACATGGCAGGAAGCATTGAAGGACGAAGGTTTTAACCAAATGAAATATTTAAAGGAGCTGATGCTTCGTTTCCCTTTCTTTGAACGTATTCCAGACCAGAGTGTGATAGCTGGAACTAATGGCGAACGTTACGATCGGGCAATTGCCACACGAGGCAATGACTATCTGCTGGTGTATAACTACAGTGCACGTCCCATGCAGATAGACTTGACCAAAATCAGTGGTGAAAAAAAGAAAGCTTGGTGGTTCAATCCACAGAATGGAAGTATGACGTATATCGGTGAATTTGAGAATAAGGTTGCTGATTTTCAATATGATGCACCGTATATGAGGGGAGAGGACCGGGTGCTTGTCGTAACGGATGCTACAAAAGACTATGTGAACGAAAAGTAACCGGTTCTGTTGCGTTATGTAATAGAATTGTTACCTGGCGTATGGATGAAAATACCCTTTGTCTTTTAATGGTTTCTTAAAAGATAAAGGGTATTTTGCTTTATAGTTTCAATGAGAGATTGAAACGTGCTTGTAAATGCAGGATATGTTTATTTTTTCCCTGCTATAACTCTCCACACAATGGCACTTAGTATGGCTCCAATGAAAGGTCCTATAATAAAGATCCAAAGCTGGCTTAACGCTTCTCCTCCCTGAAATAATGCCGGACCAATACTACGTGCCGGATTGACTGAAGTACCTGTATAGCGAATACAAGCCAGATGTACCAGTATCAGTGAGAGACCGATAGCCAGACCCGCAAATTTTCCAGCACCTTTTTCTGCATCAGTGGTCCCCAAAACTACTAAGACAAAGACAAAAGTAAATGCAATTTCAGCTATTAGTCCTCCTAAAATCGAAACTCCTTCCTGGCAACAATTTGCTCCCGTACCCGTCAGTCCTGAGTTATCTGTCAGTAGCCACAGAATTGCCGAGCCTAAAACTGCTCCGATAACCTGAAAAATCATATACATCGTTGCATCTTTCGCATTGATGCGTCCTGATAGAAGACAGCTTAATGTAATGGCTGGATTGATGTGGCATCCAGAAATTTCTCCGATGGTATATGCCATAGCCACTACCGCTAGTCCGAAAGCAATCGCAGTACCGATAACTGTTGCCGCTAAGCTTGGGTCTGCTGATGTACACGATAAACTTACCGCCGTACCGCAACCCATGAGAACCAATACCATTGTTCCCATCATTTCTGCAATGTACTTTTTCATAATTATATATTTTAAGATTAGAGGATAACCAGAACGTGCTTGTAGGAATAAATCCAGCACAAGCAAGTTATAAAAAATCTTTCAAATATACAAGCTTCAAAGTGGGAATGTGGATTTTCCTGTCTAGAGAGAAACTGTATTTGTCAAGTCGTTTCCTGAAGGACGTTGGAATATTCGCAAGCCGAATTCGGGAATTACAGCAAGAATATGATCGAAGATTTCTCCTTGAATTTGTTCATACTCGGGCCATACAGTGGTGTTCGAGAAACAATATATTTCCAATGGAAGTCCTTCAGAAGTAGGTTGCATCTGACGTACCATAATCATTAACTCTTTATGCGTACGGGGATGTTCTTTCAGGTAATTTTGTAGATAGTTGCGGAAGACATACAGGTTTACCACTTGTGTTTCTGGTTTGGCTTGTGCTTCATCTATCCATCCGCGAGAGGCAAACATTATCTTTTCTTTTTCGGAACAGAAATGTACGGTTGTCATGTCTATGAATATTGAACGTTTGATGCGTCGTCCTCCAGTTTCACGCATTCCTCGCCAGTTCTGAAATGAATCGCTGACTAGTGCGTAGGGAGGTATGGTTGTAATCGTCTTGTCGAAGTTACGTACCTTGACGGTAGTCAGTGAAACTTCCAGTACATCACCGTCTGCTCCGTACTTGGGCATGGTAATCCAGTCGCCCGGACGTAGCATATCGTTGGCCGAAAGCTGTACGCCTGCTACCAGTCCCAATATACTGTCTTTGAAAATCAACATCAGGACAGCGGCCGAAGCTCCCAGACCAGCCAGGATGGTTGCTGCGTTCTGGTCGATCAGTATGCTGATGATTAATATGATTCCTATACCGATGGCAACCAAATTAATCATCTGATAGATTCCTTTCAGCGGGCGGTTGCGTAGCGTTTCATGCTCATTGGAAATTTCGTATAGTGAATTTAAAAACGAATTAACAAGCATGAGAGTAGTGATTACCAAATATATAAGGCATCCTTTTAATAATATATCAAGGACCTGAGGTACATTGTTGAAAACGAATGGCAGTAACAGGTAAAACATGATGGGAGGAATCATGCGGCAGAAGCTGGTCATCATTTTTTCATTGAACAGGTAGTCGTCCCATGTTGCTTTTGTACGAGAAGTGATTTTATGTACTGCTGGTATTACTAAGTGCCTGAATAATTTGGTCATGATATATGAAATCAGCAGGATAAGTGCAACAAGTGTTAGACGGGTGCTCCAGCTGAGATTCTCTTTGTCAATGCCCATGTCTGATAATTGCCGGGCTACTTCTAAATATAAATCTTCCATTATTATACGTATTTTATATATGTTACGGGCAAATATACGAAGGTTTTTTTATATATTTATCGGTAAGTAATTACAGATTAGGTAATGTTGCCAATTTGATTTTTTTGCAGGTATACATTGGGTGTAACAAACTTATAATACCTTTTGAATGACTATAAGTTGAGGTAAAAGATGGCCTGAAATGAGTATGTTTGATTTTGCACGTATCGAAGCCTGATGTGCATTTTTTTATCATATCTTTTTGCAAAACAAATGGTTTCATTAAATTTGCCGTCAATTAAACTACTAATACTAATAAATATATTATCTAATGAGCTTGAAAATTGTTGTATTGGCAAAGCAAGTACCTGACACTCGCTGTGTAGGGAAAGATGCCATGAATGCCGACGGTACAATTAACCGTGCGGCTCTTCCGGCTATCTTCAATCCGGAAGACCTGAATGCTTTGGAACAAGCGCTCAGACTGAAAGACACACATCCGGGTTCTACCGTAACCATCTTGACGATGGGACCGGGACGTGCCGCTGAAATCATTCGTGAAGGATTATACAGAGGAGCTGATAATGGCTATTTGTTGACTGACCGCGCTTTTGCAGGTGCTGATACGCTGGCTACTTCGTATGCGCTGGCTACGGCTATCCGTAAGATTGGTGAATATGATATCATTGTGGGTGGTCGTCAGGCTATCGATGGTGATACTGCACAGGTAGGTCCTCAGGTAGCAGAAAAGCTGGGATTACCTCAGGTTACATACGTTGAAGAAATTCAAGAGGTAAAAGACGGACGTATCCGTGTGAAACGTCATATCGACGGTGGTGTGGAAACAGTAGAAGCTCCACTTCCAATTGTCTTGACTGTAAACGGTAGTGCAGCTCCTTGTCGTCCGCGTAATGCAAAACTGGTTCAGAAATATAAACGTGCTTTGGGCGGACAGGAAAAAGCTGCCATTACAAAAGATGGAGCAGAGTTGCCTTATGCTGCATTGTACGAAAGTCGTCCTTATCTGAATATTACAGAGTGGAGTGTTGCCGATGTGAATGGTGATACGAAACAATGTGGTTTGTCGGGCTCACCTACCAAGGTGAAGAAGATTGAAAATATTATCTTCCAGGCTAAGGAAAGCAAAACTATTACAGGTAGCGATGCTGATGTAGAAAACTTGATTGTAGAACTGTTGGCTAACCACACTATTGGATAAAGACTATGAATAACGTATTTGTATATTGTGAGATGGAAGGCAAGCATGTTGCCGATGTCAGTCTCGAACTTTTAACCAAAGGTCGTAAGTTAGCCAATCAGTTGGGATGCCAGCTGGAAACAATCTGTGCCGGCAGCGACCTTGCCGATGTAGAAAAACAAGTTTTGCCATACGGAGTAGACCGTGTTCATGTATTCGATGCTCCGGGCTTGTTCCCTTATACTTCACTTCCTCATACTTCTATTCTTGTCAACTTGTTTAAGGAAGAAAAACCACAAATCTGTCTGATGGGAGCTACCGTTATCGGTCGTGACCTGGGACCGCGTGTTTCTTCAGCTTTGACGAGTGGTTTGACTGCCGACTGTACTCAGTTGGAAATAGGTAATCATGAAGATAAGAAGAATGGGGTTACTTATGAAAATCTGTTGTATCAGATTCGTCCAGCTTTTGGTGGTAACATTGTAGCTACTATCATCAATCCGGAACACCGTCCGCAGATGGCGACTGTTCGTGAAGGCGTGATGAAGAAAGAAATTGTTGATGCTAACTACCAGGGTGAGGTTATTCGTCACGACGTTGCGAAATATGTACCCGAAACAGATTATGTGGTAAAGGTTATCGACCGTCATGTTGAGAAAGCTAAACATAACCTGAAAGGTGCTCCTATTGTGATTGCCGGTGGTTACGGTATGGGAAGTAAGGAAGGATTCGACATGCTGTTCGAACTTGCTAAGGAACTTCATGCAGAAGTAGGCGCGAGCCGTGCTGCTGTAGATGCTGGTTTCTGCGAACACGATCGTCAGATTGGTCAGACAGGTGTAACAGTACATCCGAAGTTGTATATCGCATGTGGTATTTCTGGTCAGATTCAGCACATTGCTGGTATGCAGGATGCAGGTATCATTATATCTGTGAACAATGATCCTAATGCACCAATTAACACCATCGCTGATTATGTAATCAACGGAACAGTGGAAGAAGTGATTCCGAAAATGATTAAGTATTATAAAAAGAACAGTAAATAATGGCAAACTTTTATACAGAACATCCGGAACTCAAGTTTCACTTGAATAATCCGATGATGGAGCGTATCTGTCAGTTGAAAGAACGCGATTACAGAGATAAAGACGAGTACGATTATGCACCGCTGGATTATGCGGATGCAATCGACTCTTATGATAAAGTATTGGAAATTACCGGTGAAATTACCGGTGAGGTGATTGCTGCAAATGCAGAAGGAGTAGACGAAGAAGGTCCGCATTGTGCAAACGGTCGTGTGGAATATGCTTCTGGTACAAAGGCTAACCTGGATGCAATGGTAAAGGCTGGTCTGAATGGTATGACAATGCCTCGCCGATTTGGTGGCCTGAACTTCCCGATCACTCCGTATACCATGTGTGCGGAAATCGTTGCTCAGGCTGATGCTGGTTTCGGTAATATCTGGTCACTTCAGGACTGTATCGAAACACTTTATGAATTTGGAAACGAAGATCAGCACAGTCGTTTTATTCCACGTATCTGCGCAGGTGAGACCATGTCTATGGACTTGACTGAACCGGATGCAGGTTCTGACCTTCAGAGCGTAATGTTGAAGGCTACTTACGATGAGGCTAATAACTGCTGGCGTCTGAATGGTGTGAAACGTTTTATTACAAACGGTGATGCCAACTTGCATCTGGTATTGGCTCGTTCGGAAGAAGGTACACACGACGGTCGTGGATTGTCTATGTTTATTTACGACAAGAATGACGGTGGTGTAGATGTACGCCGCATCGAAAACAAACTGGGTATTCATGGTTCTCCAACTTGTGAATTGGTTTACAAGAATGCAAAGGCTGAACTTTGTGGTGAACGTAAGCTTGGTCTGATTAAATATGTCATGGCTTTGATGAACGGTGCTCGTTTGGGTATCGCTGCTCAGTCAGTTGGTTTGAGCCAGGCTGCATACGATGAGGCTTTGGCTTATGCAAAAGACCGTAAGCAGTTTGGTAAAGCCATTATCGAGTTCCCGGCTGTATACGATATGCTGGCTACCATCAAAGCAAAACTTGATGCAGGTCGTGCTTTGTTGTATCAGACTTCTCGCTATGTAGATATCTATAAAGCTTTGGATGATATCGCTCGTGAACGCAAGCTGACTCCGGAAGAACGTCAGGAACAGAAACGCTATGCAAAACTGGCCGACAGCTTTACTCCACTGGCAAAAGGTATGAACTCTGAATATGCTAACCAGAATGCATACGACTGTATTCAGGTACATGGTGGTTCTGGTTTCATGATGGAATATGCTTGTCAGCGTATTTACCGTGATGCTCGTATCACAAGCATTTACGAAGGTACTACTCAGTTGCAGACTGTTGCTGCTATCCGTTATGTAACAAACGGAGCTTATGCTGCTACTTTGCATGAATACGAACTGATTCCTTGTGCACCAGAATTTGAAGGCTACCTGAATCGTATTAAAGATATGACTCGTAAGCTGGAAGCTTGTACAAATGCAGTAAAAGAGGCTCAGAATCAGGAACTGCTCGACTTCGTAGCACGTCGTCTGTATGAAATGGCAGCTGTTTGTGTGATGAGTCATTTGTTGCTTCAGGATGCAACGAAAGCTCCTGAACTGTTTGCTCAGTCATTGAATGTATATGTAAATCATGCAGAAGCGGAAGTTGAAAAGCATTTCAACTTTATCCGTAAGTTCAATGCTGAAGAACTTGCTAGTTATCGGAAATAATTAACAGTTCCTTTTTACATAGAGAAAGCCCGGTGTGTAGCCGGGCTTTTTTAATGACACTTCTTGAAGGTATATTGCAATTATCAGTTTATCTCTATAATAGATGCTTGAACTTACGTCTTAACCAGCGGTCGAAAATTCTCAGTAAAGGTAGTGCAATCAGCATCGGAAGATAAAAAAGGAGTGATGAAGGCTCTGGCAGATTGTTGACCGACGCATGTAATCCTTCGGATATTTCTTCTCCATACATCCATATAATCATACCCAGACATCCTCCTGTCATCAGCATGACAGTGATAATCATTAATATAAATAAGCGTTTTTCTTGTCGTTTTTCACGCAGATACATTTCTTCTCCGATTCGTTTCATCATGCGATAGGTGAAATTACTAGGAAGCTGGGGAGTCTTACTTAGTTTGGCAGCTTTCTTTAGTCCTTGGTCTTTATATTCTGTCATTTTTAGTCCTCCTTTTGCATTAATACATATAATTTCTTGCGTAAGCGGTGTAGCTTGACTTTAATATTTCCTTCGTTCAGATTCAGAATCTGTGCAAGTTCTTGAATGGAATGTTCTTCTTCATAAAACAAAGTGACTAGTGCCCGTTCTTCGGCTGTTAGCTTGGTTAATGCTTGTTGCAGTTTTTCTATTTGCTCTTCCGATTCATTGTTTAATGCGTCATCTATTTGTGTATCCGATATTCGATTCCACTGATTATCATCTATAACTGTTTGCTCTACATTCTTTTTTCTAAGAAAAGATAGGGCGGTATTATAGGCGATACGGTAAATCCACGTAGAAAAACTACTTTTCCCATTGAATGAAGATAAATGTTCAAAGGCTTTCATAAATGTATCCTGAGTCAACTCTTCAGCATCTTCTTCGGAATTGACCATACGGACAATCAGTGAAAAAACCGGTTGCCCATAAGTATCGAGGAAGTAAGCATACTCTTCTGTTTTTCCTGCCAGGATACGCGTGATGATATATGATTCGTCTTTTTCCATTTGTTCTTTTAGACGCTTCTTCAAAAGGAAGGTTACAGCAGTTTAAGAAAAAATTTTTTCTTTATTTTTATGTAACCTTTTGGACCTTTTCTTCGTCTAAACGGACAAAGAAACAAAATTATTCACTTTAAAGAAAAACGATATGGATGAATTGACAATTGTTGCTAATGTAGCGATAGTTTTTGGAGTTATTTACAAGTTGTTCGAACTGTTTGTCGGTAGAAAAGAACGTATGATGCTGATAGAAAAACTTCCAGCAGAAGCTC
>ENA-UEQJ01002664-UEQJ01002664.1-human-gut-metagenome-genome-assembly--contig:-NODE-2664-length-12405-cov-6.925698_pt1 | contig 12405 bp, 15 predicted proteins | sample MGYA00242937_ERZ507938 | MGnify/ENA primary metagenome ERZ507938 (study PRJEB26167, sample SAMN06115437) | human gut metagenome | host: Homo sapiens | place: China:Gansu | collected 2015-07-03...
TCCTTCTGAAAAGCTGCGATGCGATCGTTGATCTGTTCGAGTAATTTTTCCATATCGATTTATATTTGGTCGTTATGAAACAAATATAGGCAAAATCGGCTGCTGTCGGAATCTTTGCCCGCTTTTTTATGCATGATACAGGATCGTCCCGGTCGGACGCGGAGCAAGTTAGCGGCAGGCTCACAGACCCTTATCGCCTTTTCCGCGCACGATCTTCCCTTCTTCGAACGGTATCGCACGCGGAAAAGTCGCACGGGGCGCCTGCCGCAGTTTCCGCCCCGTCGTCCGACCATGCAGGACATTCGGTCTGGCGACACAATAAGAATATTCACCAAATTGTTTCGAACCATGAACATCTATCGGATTTCGGCGGAAGGCTACGCCATGTATCTCTTCCGCGTTGCGGCGCGTACACAAGCTGCCGCCTGTATGAAGCTCTCAGTGCTGCTCGGCATAGCGGCCGAGAACTGTCGCGTTATGGAAACACTTCCTCTGAACGATCATGTACGGGAAATCGAATCCTGCCGTACGCGGGTGTCTGCGCGATGATATGCTGGATGGACCAGAAGAGCTTTACACGCTTGACGCTTACTCCCGACTATCGAACTACTTCGGAGATACAGAGGACACAAGGCTTGTTGGAGGAAGTTTTGCCCACTATTCCCGATGCGGAACTGTTGTACGGCGTTTTCTATAATGAAAATACGGAATACTGCTCGTTCGAACAGAGCCGTATCTGTTTCCGACGCAACGGAATCCTCTTTCGGATCAATAAGCAGTATTCTCCCAAACCGACCTATGCGATCGACATCGACACCTCGAATTTCAAGCACATAGATCTTCATATGCAGGCTCGTATCCGGGATAAATATCCGGCACCGCACCGCATCGGTGTCCTTTCCGAGCGTAAGGTCAATATTTGGGTGGACTACCTGACTAAGATTTGGCACGACCTGGAACACCTCGATCGAGAACGCAATGCCCATATCTCCGCCCATCGATCGCGGTTGAACAAACTCCCGGATGTTAAGTGGAACAAAGATCGGGACAGAGGATCTATCGAGCGTAACGGTCTCTGCTACAGTTTCCGCTACGAAACGGGCACGATTCAGGAAAAGGTGTCGCTCGATTACGGCCCTTTCACGCTCGACGACTTTCTGGCCCTTTCGGATAACCGCTACAGACCGAAATGCTGACCCTCTTTCGAAACGGTTCCGAATCGGAAACGCCTCCCTTCCCGGACTATTCCATGCGTAACCTGTATGTCCATCGCTTCCGGCTGTCGAGCCGTAGCGCTGACACGCGCCGCCGGATCGTCCGCTGGCTGTTCCTGCATTTCCACGTCTATGACTACCGCCCTGCGGATGCCCAAACTACGGGATGCTACCTTTCGCGGAAACCGTTCCCGCCGCAGCTCTTTATGGCGCTGACCGAGGATTTTCGCAAGGACTCCTCGCTGTGTCTGCGGATAATCTCCACCGACTTCTATACGCTCTATCTGGAAGGGAACGTCTATTGTGACGGCCGGTGGCATAACATTCGACTGTAACCTGTTCCCGCCTGAAAGCGGCGGGAACGCAAACCTGTTTTACGATGGCGAATATATGTATCAACCGCTTCTATTGTTCGACGGACAATGAAGCGAACTACGAAAAGATTCTCTACAGCCTCGGCGATCGGTTCGACCTGTACGATCTCGACGGCCGCGACAACTGGATGCGCGGGGAGTTCGACTCGAAATGGTGCTATCCCGAGGAGGCGATCGCAGCGATGATGAAGACGTTGGAAAAGGACCCGACGCTTCATATCGAGATCGTCTCCTGTGAGCCGGGGATGCAATACCTCGAAGCGCATATCTACGACGACGGCATGTGGATTAGCTTTTAATGGGATGAAACGGAATTTTCGAGTATGTGTACGCTACACGTTCGAAGGAGCCTACACCGTTCGGGCGGTTTCCGACAAGGAAGCCGCCCGGCTTGTTTTACGACGATGCGGCCTGACGTGCGGCAACATCCATACGACGCTCGACGAGCTCACGTGTCCGGATTGGGACTTTCCTACGCATCCCGACACACGGATAGGAAACGTCGAACCGATCGAGATGCCGGAGCGGAAGGCTTAAAATTATCAATACGAACTAATCTATGACCAAATACAGATTTTATGAGGACAGGAAGGTCTCGGTATAGGAGCGCATCTACTTTTCCATCGAGGCCGCAACGATCGAGACAGCGGAGGCGCAAGCTGCGGCGATCGCTCACAGGTCCCTTTACGCTGCGGCGTGCGACGACGCTGCGATCGAAATCGAGGAGAGCGAAACGCTAAATTGAATTAAGACCTATGAAACGATTTGAAAAAATTACTAAGCGCTATGCGCTTGCGAACAGCTATTTCAAAAACCGGCTGCTTATCTGGCCGGATACGCTTTGCGAAATTCACGATTACCTGCAACAACACGGTGAACTGCCGTTCCGCTACGACGGGGATAACTGGTCCTACGACGCACTGTGCGAGCGGCAGAAGCGACGTGGTGTCCGCCTGTCGCAGTACCTTACGCCCGATGCTACGGCCCGGCGGATCGCCGCCCTTGCCGTGCGGTATTTCGAGAATGACAGCCGTATCATGGACGTCTGCTGCGGTACGGGACAACTCACCCGGGCCTTGATCGCCGAAGGCGTGCATCCCTCGCAGATCGTGGGATTGGAAGTCGACCGGGAGCTGGCGGACTTTTACGCACGCCTGTATCCTGTGACGCAAACGCTGATCGGGCCATATCGGGACATCGATTTCCGCTGCGAGAACGTCGTTGCCAACCCTCCTTTCGAAACGACGGAGGTCGTCGATTTTCTTTCGTGGCTTGCGAAGGTACAACAGCCGGGCGACCGGAGTGTGTTGCTGCTTCCGCACGGTTTCATCGACAAACAGCGCCCCAAGGGCATACAGGAAACGCTGCGGCAATTCAAGGTTCTGTACCGTACACCTATGCAGGAGCGGTTCGCGCGGACAAATGTCATAGCCGAAATAGTCGTTCTGGAGCGACGATAGCATCCATTGCGAAACATTCCGGCAGGCCGCTCGCTCCCGGTTCTGCATTTCAGGTCGGGATCGGGAGCGGTTGCGGTATTGCCGTTTCCGCGATTTTTCGTATTTTTACAGAGTATTGGCATTGTTCGATGATGTAAGCAAGACGCCTATGACGACTCTTCGCTGCGTGGTGGAACGCATCATCTATCAGAATCCCGAAAACGGGTATTCGGTATTGAAGGTCAAAGTAAAGGGCTACGATGATCTGGTTACGCTCGTGGGCAACCTGCTGGAAGTTCCCGTGGGGAGTGTCCTGCTGTGCCGGGGCGAGTGGAAAGTGGACAAACGTTACGGCAGCCAGTTCGTTGCCGCAACGTGGGAGGAGACGATGCCCGCCACGGTTTACGGCATCGAGAAATACCTCGGCAGCGGACTGGTGAAAGGCATCGGTCCCCGTTTTGCCCGTGCGATCGTCCAGCGATTCGGTGCGGCGACGATCGAAGTGATCGAAACCGACATCGAACGGCTCTACGAGGTGCCGCAGATCGGCCGCAAGCGCGTGGAGAAGATCCGCGAGAGCTGGGAGCGGCAGAAGGAGATCAAGAACGTGATGCTGTTTCTCCAAAGCTACGGCGTAAGCACGGCCTATGCCGCCAAGATCTACCGAGAGTACGGCTCGGAGAGTATCGACAAGGTTCGGGAGAATCCTTACCGCCTCGCCGACGACATCTGGGGCATCGGCTTCAAGACCGCCGACGGCATCGCCGGCAAGATGGGCTACGGGAAGAACGATGCCCGCCGGTGCCGGAGCGGGATCCTTTACACGCTCGGCCAACTCTCGGACGAGGGACACGTCTATGCCGAACGGGAACAACTCGTGCAAGCGGCCTGCACGCTGCTCGAAGCCGACGCGGCACCCGTCTGCGAAGCGTTGGAGCGGATGATCCTCTCCGAGGAGTTGATAACGGAGCGGGAGGCGATCTACCTGCCGGCGTTCTATCATGCGGAGTGCGGCGCGGCACGGCGGCTGAAAGAGCTCGCGGAGAGTGCGGGCCGCACGTTGTTCACTACGGAGCTTGACCCCGGCGTTCTTACCGCAGAAACGGGCATCGACTACGACGACGTGCAGCTCGCTGCGATCCGGCAGGCCGTGACCTCCAAGGTCATGGTGCTCACGGGCGGCCCCGGCACGGGTAAGACGACCACTACGCAGGGCATCATCGCGGCGTTGAAGAAGGCGGGGCTGCGCGTTCTGCTGGCGGCACCTACGGGACGGGCGGCCAAACGCATGAGCGAAGCGACGGGTATGGATGCCAAGACCATTCACCGGCTGCTGGAATACAATCCGCAGGACGGTTATAAACGCAACGACGAAAATCCGCTGGACGGCGACGCCCTGATTGTGGACGAATGCTCGATGATCGACATCCTGCTGATGAACAACCTGATGAAAGCCGTTCCGGTGACGATGCGTCTGGTGCTTGTGGGTGACATCGACCAGCTGCCGAGCGTCGGTGCGGGCAATGTCCTGCGCGACATCATCGACTCGCAGAAGATTCCCGTCGTGCGCTTGACGCGAATCTTCCGGCAGGCACAGAAGAGCCGGATCGTGATGAGCGCCCACGCCATCAATCAGGGCCGTTTCCCCGATATGAGCAACGGCCGCGATACGGATTTCTTCTTTATGAAGGAGGAAGACCCCGAACGGGTGGCTGCCACGGTCGTTCGGCTGGTGAAGGAGCGCCTGCCGCGCGCCTATGGACAACGGCCGGACAAGATTCAGGTTCTCACGCCGATGCAGCGGGGCATCGTGGGTGCCGCCAACCTGAACCTGTCGTTGCAGGAGGCCCTGAACCCTTCGGGGCCGAGCCTGAATCGCGGAGGCTACACCTACCGTCAGGCAGACCGGGTGATGCAGGTGCGCAACAATTATGATAAGGAGGTTTTCAACGGCGACCTGGGGTATGTCGAGAGCGTGAATACGGAAGACCGGACGCTGACGGTGGATTTCGACGGCCGCAGCGTGGAGTACGACGTAACGGAGCTCGACGAGCTGACGCTGGCCTACGCCACGACGATCCACAAGGCGCAGGGATCGGAGTATCCGATCGTGGTCCTGCCGGTGCTGATGACCCATTACGTGATGCTCCAGCGCAACCTGATCTACACGGGTATCACACGGGCCATGAAGATCTGCGTTCTGATCGGTGCGACGAAGGCCCTTGCCTGCGCCATCCGGAATCAGGCCGTGCTGAAACGCAATACCAAACTCAAGGAGCGGCTGAACCCCGCCTTGAACACGTGATCCGGGCGATCGCCTTTCGACGACGGATCGGATCACTTACCGCAGCAGATGCCGCAGGGCTTCGAGGGGATGATACAGCAGCATCCGGGGTCCGGCATAGCGCATCACGGCCCGAATCTTTTCCCGCTGTGCCGGAGCGTAGCAATGAACCGTGCACTGTTTGCAGGAGCCTTTGAGAGGGCCGTAGCGGCAGGTTTCCAACCGCCGGCAGGCGTAGGACAAAAGGCTGCGGCACGCCTCGCACAGCTCCGCGTTGTGCTCCTTGCGACGGCAATAGAGGCGTATCATCCGTTCTACCGTCCGTTTTTCCCGTTCGATGCGATCCATCCTATTTCGCCTTTACGGTCAGCAGCTCCCGCCAGTCGGTCGTATAGCGCGGCGAGAGATGTTCGCGGTTCATACGGAACGGCTCGGTTCCCTGTGCCGCGATGACGATGCTGCCCCGGCCATAGACCTTGTTCACCCGATCCAGAGCCTCCATCAGTCGTGCGTGCTTCCCCTTGTCGGGCGGTGCGAACAGAGTGCCCTGCACGCCCGTTGCCGGTACGATCTGCGCGAGTGTCACACCGGCTTTTTTGTACCCGAACCCTGGACGATAAATTTGCCGCAGCGCTGCACGGGCCTGCCGGACGATCTCCAGCGTGCTGTCGGTAGGTTCGGGTAAGGTCAGCACGGCCGTTTCATAGCGCTGAGGCTGGTCGTCCCGGTGGCGGTTGGTGAAAATGAATCCGTGTATCTGCCCGCAGAGAGCACGCTGGGCGCGGAGCTTCTCGGCGCACATCGAAGCGAACTCCGCGACGATGCGTTCGAGCTCCTCCCGCTCGTAGATCTCCTTGGGGAAACTGCGCGAGACGGTGATCTGCTGCTTCTGCTGCGGCATCTGTTCGAAGCCGATGCACTCGATGCCCTGTAACTCGCGCCACGTCCGCAGACCCGTAATCCCCATGCGCCTGTGTATCCACTCCTCGGGCAGCTCGACGAACTGCCGCGCGGTCGTGATGCGCATCGAATCGAAGAGCTTGCCGTAGCGGCGTCCGATACCCCAGACCTCGTGCAGGGGAAAGGTCGCAAGTACCTTTTCGATGTCCTCGGGCCGATGCATGTAACAGCAGCCGTCGAGTTTCGGGTAGCGCTTGGCCAGCTTCGAGGCGATCTTGGCCAGAGTCTTGGTCGGCGCGATGCCGATGCTCACGGGAATGCCCGTGTTGCGGCGTATCGTGCGGCCGATGCGACGTCCGTAGTCGTCTAACGGCTCGGCGATGCCGTGCAGGTCGAAAAATGCCTCGTCGATGGAGTACACCTCGACGGAGGGGACGAGCGTGCGGAGCGTCGCCATCACACGGCGCGACATATCGCCGTAGAGGGCGAAGTTGGCCGAAAAGACGGCCACGCCGTGCCGGTCGATAAGCCCCTGTACCTGATAGAGCGGCTGCCCCATGCCGATGCCGAGGGCTTTGGCTTCGTTCGAGCGGGCGATGATGCAGCCGTCGTTGTTCGACAGCACGACCACGGGTCGCCCGACAAGATCGGGACGGAAGACCCGCTGGCAGGAGGCGTAGAAGTTGTTGCAGTCGCAAAGGCCGTACATCGAAGGTGTTATTTGAAGGTTTTGACGACGTGACGCACCACGCCCCAGATCGAGAATTCGTTGTCGGCATCGACGCGAATGGGCGGATATGCGGGATTGGACGGCAGGAGCCAGGCCCCCGCAGCTTCCAGCTTGACCCGTTTGACGGTGAACTCCCCATCCACGTAACAGACGGCGATGCATCCGTCGTAAGGCTCGACGGCACGATCGACGATCAGCAGGTCGCCGTCGCCGATACCGTCGCCCGTCATGCTGTCGCCCTCGACACGCACGAAAAATGTCGAGGCAGGATTCGGCACCAGCTCACGGTTCAGGTCGAGCGGCATGTCCAAAAAGTCGTCCGCCGGCGACGGGAACCCCGCCCTGACCGTGCCGCCCGACAGAGGAACTTCGCACAGAGTAGACAGGCCCGGACGAAAGATTCGCAGTGTTTTTTTATCCATTCTTCTACATTTTACGGAACAGGTGTGAGTCTGTACCGGCCTTGAAACAGCACCTCGGGGAGCGGATCGGCGGACATCTCTCCGGCCCAGTAGCGCACGGCTGCGGCGGCTATGTCGCGGGCCGTGGCCGTACGCTCGTCTATGGCGTCGAGCCAGCGCATGTCCCCTGTAAAACGGTCGTACGTTTCGAGGATTTGCACTTCGCATAGCTGTGCCGAGGACATGCCGCTGTAATTCCTGTAATATTCGCAGGCCGCTCTCTCCGTGAAGAAATAGGCGCAGTCGGTGCGACCGATACGCATGTGCGGAGGACGGTGCAAATCGAATGCCGCATCCCAGATGCAGCAGACGCACGCCTGATGCTCCGGATTGAAAGGGTCGAGCTGCGGAAAGTGGTCGGCAAGCGAGGGAATCGTTTGCAGGATGCTTTGGCCGCTTAACAGCGACTGGACATAAACAAGACGCATGATCTGCGCGTGCCGGGCATAGTCGGGGTGTCGCAGGTTGTTGTCGCGCGTTTTCGTATCGAGATCGATTCCGATTTGCGTACGGTCGGATTCCAAACGGTAGAGTGCCATTGCGAGATTCTGTTTCGGGTGCCTGCAAATATAGCGATAAGACACCGAAAAGAACACGTAATTTTCGATTTTCCTTCGCCTCCGGTTGCCTGCGGGGAAGCTCGGCACGCGCACGGCCGCTGCCGCGCCCTCGTCGGCTGCGGACGGGAAAATCATCCTCGGCGTCGGCATACCTCCGCCCTGCGGTATTTTCCCGTCGCTGCGCCGCCGTCGCGCACCGGTGTTCTTCCCGAGGCAACCGGTACGTCCGGGATAATACAGATCGTCTGCCCGACAGATTCGGAGGCGGTCGAGGTTGTTCCGCGACGCTCCGGTCTTCGCTTTTCGTTTACGAATCTCTAAACCGATAACGAACCATGACACATGATCCGACGAAGGGCTGTTATACCCTCGACACGTTACGGGCATTGAATCCGCTTTACGACCACGAACACGGCCTGACACAGCAGGACGTCGAAGCGGTCAATGCCATGAAGAAATACATCGAATCGACACGCAGCGCCGACAGGCCGCAGTGCGGCGATCGAGTGCGATACGTTTCCCGCCACGGTGACTATGCCGGCAGTGCATTGATCGCCTACGACAGAAACGATATGCTCACCGTCTGTATCTGTCCTTACGATCCCTTCGCCTCGCGGACGAAAGACGGCGTACAGTGCTGTAGCAGCGGAGGCCCCTTTACCCATGTCGCGGCTGCCGCATTCCGCTATGAGGGCCCCCGACGGGGTTCTTTCAAAATCTGGGGTCACGACGGACCTTGCGGCAACGGGTCGATCCGCTTCGAAGCCGAAGTCGCGGGGTGGAGCTACCGCGAACCCGATCCGCTCTATGGCGACTTTACGACCGAGGCGTGGCGCAGGCTCTATGTCTATCGGATCGAACGGCCGTGCGGCAGCGATCTTTACCGCACGAACGGCCGGGAGATCGGCGACGAAGCAGCGTTCCAGACGTTCCTGCACGACTACAAAGCTACCGTATTTCCGGGACGTTCGCCCCGGCAGCTGGTCGTCTGGTGCTACCGCCCTGCGGAGAGACCTCTGCCGCAGGAGCAGTGGGATGCGCTCGACGCGCCGATCGTCGATTGCCGTATCTACAACGTCCCGCAACCCGTGAAGATTCTCTACGACGATCTTCGGCACGAACGGATCGTCTATTACGTTCCGCCCACACTCCATATCCATTAAATCCCTATAACATTATGAATGACGACACACTGATCGTTACCGAAACCGAGGGCGATACGTTCGACTTGCAGCTCTCGGAGTCTTCGACGCCCGAAACCTTTCGACGCCGGGCCGCTTCGCTGACGGGAAGCGGCCTTTCCGAATCCGAAGCGCGGCATGTAGTTGCGACGACGCCCGTTCCGATGGAGATTTTCTGCGACTCCGAGCGCGGAATCTTCGCTGTCGAAGCCGAACCGCTCGCCTACAGCCCGCTGTTCAATCCCTACACGGGAGAGGAGATCCCGAACGAGAACCTCCGAGCGGAGGATGAGAAACGTTCCGACAGCCGGATCGCGACGGAAAGAGATAAGATACTGGAGCGATACGAGGCGATCGACCGAATACACCGCCGACGCCTCGTCGATCTGATGACAGGAATCGTTTCCGAAATGACGGGCCAAAGCCTCGATTCAGGCAACGAATATCCGGCATCGGACGAACGCCAGGATAAATGCTATGTCACAGCTTTCCGGATAAAACATGCTGTGTTGTATGCCTGCCTGTCGTACGACTACGGAGGGGATCGCTGCGTGCCGGTGCGGGACCTCGAAGTCGGACAGCTTTTCGATGTCTTGCGGATGATGCTGCAAGACCTCTGAATATCATTCCAACCCGTTTGCCCCGTAATCGCCGTTGATTACGGGGCGCATTTGTTTTACCATGAAATTTACCGCTTATGAGCCACGAAATCATCAAAAACATCTTCGTCACCGCCGACCGGCGCGTGATCGTCTGCCATGCGTCCAGCAATATCCAACCGCAGATTTTTCATGAGGAGGAATACGGACCTTTGACCACACTGCTGCGCAAGGAGGGCTACGAACGCCTGGAGGAGGAAATCCTCTATCTCTTTTTTCTGGGGGTCTGGCAGAACGACCTGCGGCACGGCCGTGCTGTCGCCCGCGCTATCGAGCAGGAGCGGATGGATGTTTACGAACTCTGGAAACGATGCGATCGGGACGTATCGTTCCGACGGGAGTTTATCAGACATTTGGCCACCTATCTCGAACCTTTGACGGTCGAATTGCCGAACCTATAAAACCTCGATACGACTATGCGAGTGAAATTATTGCGTCAGGCCGCAGGTCGGGATGACCGGATCGTCGCGGCCTATGAAGATGTGACCTTCCTGAACGAACACGTCGGATGGTATCCCATTATAAAAGACCGGTTCCGTAAGGCGAACGATATAGTTGTCATCATACTGCGTGTCGGCGACGTTTGTTTCGAAGCCGGAAGTATGTTTCGCAGAGGAATGCTCCGCAAGGAATATATCGAAGCGCGGACTGCGGAAGCTCGCAACCTGCGAGCCGCCGTGCAACGCCGTATGGCGAGCTGCCAATGGATTCCGTCGTCTTACGTGGCAGCCTACGAAGCACTGGGTGGGGATGCCCGGCCGTTGAAGGGGCATCGCGCCCGTATGCGCGAACTGTATGCTGCGGAAGACCGAAGACGGGAACAAGTGCGGATCGAACGGGAAAATGACGACAGTGGCAAGAGGAAGCGCGGCTGAGAACGTCGTTGAAACGGGCCGAGGCTGCTTTTCGGGAGGGAGGATTCGTCGAAACGGAACTCTTTATTGCCTTGTGCGGCAAATATGGTATCAATATCCACCCCCGGACGCTCGGCATGCTGCAAAGACGGATCGCCGATTTATCCCGAGCGCAGATCCATTGCAAAGGCGTGAGCCGAGGTTTCCGTACCCCGTCATTGTGCGGATGCCGTGAATTGATCGATCGCTTGGCGGAAAAACTAAAATAGGATTTTCAAATATTCACCCTGTAATTTAACTCAATATGAAAATTATGTGTCAGGAGCACTACGACGAAGTAGTGCGTTATGCCGAACGAATCGGCGACAAAACATTGGAAGAACGGTTGAACGATCTGAAACGGTGGGAGCGGAATCCGAACTGTCCTTGTGAAATCGAACTGTATAAGGATTCCGCGCCTTATTCCTTTCTTTTCAGGCAGCGCTATGCCGACAGCAGTACAGGCATTGTCGGCGGACTGGTCTATCACGGCACACCCGATCGTTCGGGATGTTACTGCGAACCGAGAATCCGCGGCTGGGAAATTCATACGTGAAATGCGGATTCTGATTTGACAATGAATCTTGATTAATAAATGACGTATAAAAAACGAACCGATGAAACAAAATAAAAGTATTATAGACCGCTATTTCGACTATATGCGGGATAGCTGGTGCGAAGAAGAATGCCGCACGATCTTCGGCACACGGGCTGCGAGCGTGTGGAAAGTGTGGTGCCGAAGTATTGCACCTGACCTGTGCGGTGCAGCCCGACGATTCTATATCGCTCTCGATAGGGGCAATCGGCGGCTGTTGATCGAGCACATTGCGTGTGCTGTTCGAGGACAAGACGAGGAATGCCTTTCTAAGGAGCCGAGTGTCCTTGTTTGTCAGGAATGCGGCTCGCGTGAGATACAGATGATGGCGTGGGTCGATCCTAATACGTTGGAGTATGTATCCTCGATAGACGCGGATGCTGACGATCAATGGTGCGATGCGTGTCAGGAGCACATATGGTTTTGCTCGCTCGAAGAGTTCGGAGATAACCTCGATGCCTGGTGGTTGGCAGTGGACTTCCCGAAAATGGAACGGATTACGGGATTGTCTGCGGCGAATTATCCGGCGGATGACGAGGGACAAGCGTTCCTCGATGCCTGCAACACTTGGTGGAAAGCCCTCGACTATGAACGAAAACGGGCTATCTGGATGGAGAACGACCAGAGTCGGACGGAGCGGCAAAACGAAGACGAAAACGAAGCGGTCATCGTCGGTACCGAAAGCAACGAAGAAGCCATCCGCTGCGCAGAAAGCGACAGCAAAACCTGCAGCACTTACCTGTACGATAACGATCCGCTGTGACAGTTTACGGAAGCATTGGGATTCGTTATCGGATAAAGTAAAGGCCAAGATGCCGGAGAACGGTCTGTTTCTTAAGAAGACAACGGTAAATATCACGGCATCCGATACGGTATATTCGATCTTACAGAAGGTATGCAAGGCGAAAAATATTGCGCTTGATGCAGAGTATAGTACGATGTTTTCGACAGAGTATATTCGGGGCATCGGATATTTATATGAAAAGGAAGCCGGCGATATGAGTGGCTGGCTGTACCGGGTAAATGGCAAGCTGCCTAATTATGGGGCTTCCAATTATTCAGTCAAAGCTGGAGATCATATCGAATGGCTGTATACTTGTACCGGAAAGGTCGAG
>ENA-UEQJ01002670-UEQJ01002670.1-human-gut-metagenome-genome-assembly--contig:-NODE-2670-length-12387-cov-3.634606_pt1 | contig 12387 bp, 7 predicted proteins | sample MGYA00242937_ERZ507938 | MGnify/ENA primary metagenome ERZ507938 (study PRJEB26167, sample SAMN06115437) | human gut metagenome | host: Homo sapiens | place: China:Gansu | collected 2015-07-03 | study...
TCTGCGCGGCGCTTCTCGTACTCTTCCTCTGAGAGTTTTTTCAGTCCGTTCACGGTCTGTCGGTAAGCCGCCTGCTCCTTTGGGGTATAGTAATTACATTCCTTGAGGATCAGGTACAGGATCTCCTCCGTCGCCCCGTGGCTGTCCAACCATTTTTCCACCCGTTCCGCGAGAAACGGCATCCGAAGCTCGCTTCTTAAAAACTCAGTCAGGCGTTTATCAATAAATCCCTCCAGCACCAGCAGCGGATTGTTGTAGATCACATAGCAGAGCTCCTGGGAGGAGTAGATATGGATCCCAAGATCCTCGATATAAAGCGGAACCGTTACCGGTTCCTGTCTGCAGAGAATCAGGCTCATAATGTCACCTCCTGACGGACCACCGCGTCCGTTTTCGGGAACAGTTCCCCAAATCCCTGGTCCGTGAGCTTGACCACCATGGTCTTCTCATCTAAGAATCCCACAGCCACCCGGATCTTCGTCGTCTTATTCGGGCGCTCCGGAAATCCCTCCAGGGGGATCTTCACGGTCCGTTTTTTCTTTGGCTCCTGCTGCGGTGTGATCGTAAAGCAGATCTCCTTCTCCCCATCCGGGATCACTTCCACCACACTTCTCGCCTCGTACCAGCTCTCACCGGCGGATGCCAGACTGATCTCCGTCTTTGTATCCCGCTTCATAACCTCCAGAGAGACCGTGGACTTTAATTTTCCCTCGCAGAGACATACAAAGGATCCGGAACCGCTCTCGTTTAAGTAATCCTCAGCCTTCATGGCCGCACCCTTTGCGAAGATGGCTGTCTCCACGAAGACTCTTCTCCGGTTGCAGATCTGCCTCATAAATTCCGGCGCCCAGTCGGTTCTCGCGAAACCTTTTCCCGTCAGGAAGATCGAGGAAAAGATCTTTTTCTGTAAAAACCGCTCTCCGCAGGCGCACAGGATCTTGTCTGCCATCTTTGCCCCGGAGCCTGTATCGAGAACGCTGAGGCTGAAGCCCTCTTCCAGCTCCTCATGCTCCGCGATGGCTGTCATCTGGCGCGGTCCTCTCGTGACCTTCAGTTCATAGTAACGCAGGTCCTCATCGGATAAGGAAAACATGCCAACCTGACCACCCCAGACATCTCTTCTCTGGTTCAGCACATAGTAGACGAAGCATTCCGTGTGGCTTGCGATATGGACATTTCCTCTCGGGATCCCAAGAGCTTCCACGCTGGCCGTAAGTCCCTCCAAAAGCTTCATCTCCAAATTTTTGAGGCTGATGACCAGCTCATCGATCTTCTGTCCGGCATACTCCGCACGCACCATGGCGAGGATGCTGCCTAAAAATCTCTGCAGCAGTTCCATTCCACCGTACTTTACGCCTCCGATGGTGGATGTTCCTTCTTTTGCCGCCAGACTTAAGAGCTTATCAACGATGACGCCCTCGCCCACCAGCGTATATTTATATGCATCTTCCCCCACATACCACTCTTCCGCGGATTTTTTTCTGCAGATGACGGTCGGGAGCATCCACGCCTCCTCACGGCCCAGAACAGCCGCCTGAGTGTAGGTATCACAGAGGTCGATGCCAACGATCAGTTTCTCCATTTATTTGTCCTCATTATGCCAGACGGAACAGCTTTTTTGCGATCTGACTGTCCATCACGTATTCTGTCATGCTTTCTTTTAATTTCCGGTCATCCTTCATTCCGAGATAGAGGTTCATGGCATTTAAAGCCGTGAAGCGGTTTCCTTTATCCCCCGTTGCCGGTTCGCTGCAGGTCACTTCGCCCTCCGCCTTTTTCACCAGTCTTCCATCCTCATTCTCCCAGATCTCGTACTCCATGATCTCACCGTCAAACAGGAGTTTCTGGCGCACATAGATCCCTTTATAGACCATGTTCATCTCTTCCTCATGGAACTCTTCTTCGTCCGGCAGGATCCGGATCTTTAAGATCGGTCTTCCGTCCGGTCGTCCATGGTACTCGATGATCTCCTTATCCATGACCTCGCCCGGCATATCCACATATTTTGCAAGATCCTTGTACCACGCGAATACCATACCTCTGGCGGAAAGGATATCCATCATCCGGGATAGCAGTGCCTTCTGCTCCTCAGTGATCTGTGCCAGAGTCGAATAAAATTTCGCCAGCGCCAGAAGATAGATCTCCGGCACCTTCCGAAGCTCCATACCGTGGATCGCGCCTTCCAGATACGCGAATACCTTATCCCCCGGGACTGTGTCACGCAGGAAGTATTCCGTACACTTCACTGTAAAGTACGCCTTCACGATCACATCACTGGTCTCTTTTCTCGACGCGTAAAGATCAAATACCGTGTCCATATGCTTCTCACAGCCGGAGAAAAGGCACTGGGCCAGCAGGCGCTCCTCAAGGTCGTATGTCTCCACATGGGTCTTCACTGCTTCCGCAAGGATCCTGAACATGGATTCCCCGCTGCCGTTATAATGCTCGCAGAGATAATCCAGGATCACGCTGTCCCCGTGTCCGTCCGAAAATACACGCCCCGCAAGGTGGAGGAGCAGGTCATCCTCCTCGAACATCCGGTCTAAGATCAGCTGGGATACCAGAGCCGCGAGACGTTTCACACGGATCTGCTCCTCGCCGAACTCCTTTATCATCTCGTATGCCTGAACCATGTAATTCTGGACGATCAGTGTCTCGCAGACATCCACACGTTCCGGTCTGGAGAGTGTCCTCTTGTCAAGTTTTAAGAGGTACGCTCCACCCTCCGCATCCATGGCCTCATCGTCGCCGAAAAGCGCCGCACGGTAGTAGGAAATGATCCTCGTCAGCATTTTCTGCTGGTAGGCCGGCTTCACCGGGAGTGTATCCAGAACAGTCTCAATCCCGGTCACATCTTCCTTCTCAAGGTCCTTTTTCTCCATGATCTCCAGACACGCCTTCATCTTTAACATCGGGTGGTCCGGGTACATCTCAAAGCATTTTTCTTCCAGTTCCTTCTCATCGAGAACCGGCTCCTTCGTATATTCCACGTCCATGTACCTGTTTCCGAAGGTATCCTGGAACATGATCACGCTGTCCTCAAAGAACAACGGCACATAGGCGGTCTGATTCTGCAACGGGTAGGCATCCTCACCGGTCAGGATCTCGTTGGAAACGATCACATACTTCATCGCCGCATCCTTCACCTGGATCCGGTTTGCCTTTAAGATACCGGGCAGCACCCGGGCCACCTGATTATCGATCATATCGCGGTAGATGATATGTTTGTAGATCACCGCAAGTCTCCTGTTGATCCGGGACTCGAACAGCTGCTCCATGGCAAACTTTTCCATCTCCCGCTCGTACTTTTTATAGAGCGGATCGTCCTGCGGAATATAGGCCGCCACATTGGCATAGAGGGCTGCACGGCTCTTCTGGTCCAGATGGGCGCACTCATAGGAGAAGTACAGCAGTACCTGACGCGGCATCATCTTCTCATAATCATCCGGCAGAGCGTAGAGGAAATATTCGTAGATCCTCGTGAGGCTGATCTCCTCATTGATTCCCTTCTCATACCAGGAGAAGCTCTCTTTTCCGCGGACATTTCCCTTAATTAACAGACAGCACACCGCCGTCAGCATGTCCTTCGTCGGGTATTTCTCGCAGAGCTTTGCAAGCAGGCGGTAATACAGGCGGTGGAAGAACTTTGCTCCCGGCGCCAGCGCGCAGATCCGCTCCGCCAGCTCCTGCCCCACGAGGCCATTCATGACTCCGTAGTAGAGGGCATGGATCTCAAAGGCATCCATCGTCTTTAAGAGTTCCGGATTCTTCCCGAAGAGACGCACCGTCTCAATATAGAGGAACGGGCTGCGGCAGCCATTCTTATACTGCATCTTAAAGCTCTCCGCGAGGGCTTCCTCCTCCTCGTACATCTCCGGCAGCATCTTTAACTGCAAAAGCTGCAGATAGAACCGGCCGTTGACGTCCTCCAGCTTTTTCCTGAACAGGCGGACCACAGCGTCCTTCTTCTCCTCGTCCGGTTCCAGACGGTACTGCAGGTACTGGTAATAACAATAGAGTGTTCCGATCCGGTCTCTGAGGGCAGAAACGGTATCCCACGCATCGTCCAGACATAAAGCCGCCTGATCCGGTCTCTCCGCGTCCAGATAAGTCTCCGCCTGCAGGAGGGACAGGATCACAGAACCGCCGTTTGCGCCGCGAATGGCATCCAGCTCGTTCTGGATCTTTCCGAGGACAGCTTTTTTCTCGTAGAGACCGCTCTCGTAGGCCTCACGGAGTTTCATGTACCGGCAGACACCGGCTTTGCTGATCTCGCCCTCAGCGCGCTTTCGATCCGGCTCCTCTCCCATAGCCTCGATCCGGATCACGGTGTCACCGTGGACGGTAAGAAGGCGGATCGCACCGAGGTTCTTTCCCTTGTGCATCCTCTCCGGGTGGATCCTGAATCGCAGATCCAGACGGTCCTCTTCGAAATCCGCCTGAGTGATGACCTTCTTCGGGATCTCGATGAAATCGCCGTCAGCGCGGACTTCCATATAGAGATAGCCCCAGGTATTTTTCCGCAGGACGACCTTGTCATTCACGATATCCTTCGGCTTGTCATAGACCTTCTTTGCCGTAGATAAGGTCAGCTCGATGGGTTCCTTCACTCCCGTTGCCAGAAAGAATTCCTCCAGCGCATTCTGGCGGTTTCCGTGTCCCCTTAAGCCTTCATAGATCGTGCGGATCCGCAGATCCTTAAACAGCGGCGCTTCCGTAAAATCCCGGTACTCCATGAGGCGCAGCGCCAGTTCCATATCCTTTTTCGCTAGCTCCACAAAATCATCCATAGATTTTAAAGTGGACAGGACACGGACAGACTCGATCATTTCCACACGAAAAAGAAAAGGAACCTCCAGTTCTCCGCTGTTTGTGACAAGCGTGAAGTTTCCCTTGATCAGGTCTCCGTTCTCGCACCAGGAGGTGTCGACTTCGTAGACAATATGGTTTCTTAAGCCTCCGAAGGCGTTCTTTAAGATCTTCACGCGGCTGTGGCTTGAGTAGGCAAGGCCTTTGATATATAAATTGTTCTCACTTGCTAAGTATAGCTCTCTTTTATAAACCGTATCGCTCCCCAGAGTCTCCTCGATCTTCACAGGATCCAGAAACAGCTTCGGCATCTCCGCGTCCACGATTCCTCTGGAAAGGCGCATGATCCGTTCTCTCATATATTCATTCACCTTAAATTCATTATCCGATACCCGATCGCTCTGCACCCCGCGCTTTTGCGATCTGCTGAAATATTCGTGGTATCATCATAGCACATTTTCCGTTCAAATTCACTACAATTTTCGACCTTTTTCATGGGAAGCCGGAAAAAGGACTTGAATCAGTTCAGTGAAACCTGTAAAATAGATGTATTCGGAAAGATTTTTACAGACTCTAAAATAAAGGAGCAACCCCTATGTTATCTGATCCGATCACGCTCTACAAATTAATGATCCTCTACATGCTGGACCACGTCAATTTTCCGCTGACAAACTCCCAGCTCACGGATTTCTTTCTGGATCACGAATATACGACATACTTTACGCTCCAGCAGGCGTTAAACGAACTGAAAGAAGCGGGGCTGATCCGGATGGAATCCACCCACAACTCCTCCCGCTATGAGATCACCAAAGAGGGCGATGACACTCTCTCCTTCTTCGGAAACAATATCTCCCCGGCGATCATCGAGGATATCGACAGCTACTTAAAGGAGAACAAATTCCGCTTAAGAAACGAGGTCGGCGTCATCTCCGATTTCTATAAATCCACAAATCAGGACTATATCGTCCACTGTGAAGTCCGGGAAGGCAAATCTGTCCTCATCGGCTTCGACCTCTCCGTCCCCGACAAGGATCAAGCTGAGACTATGGCCAGCCACTGGAAGGAGCGGAGTCAGGATATCTACGCTTATGTGATGAAGACCTTGATGAAAGGTTAAGATATGCGTTTTGAAGTCTGCCTCCGGCAAATTTTCTGAATTGTACGCGAAAACGGCACCTGCCGCAGGGAAATTTCTGCGGCGGATGCCGTTTTTCAGTACTTCTAAAATTTAAAGGTTCTGCTGCGCCTCTTTCGCCGCCTTCTTCGCCGCCCACTCCGCAGCTTTCTCCGCCTGGATCTCCTCCTCGGCGGTCAGAAGATCTTCTCCTGCTGCCATCTTGTCAATAAGATTCCAGATGTCCTCCCGGCCCTGTTTTGTCTCGGCGGAGAACGGGATCAGGATATCCTGTTTTTCCATGCCGAGACCGGTGCGGATGAGTTTTACCTGCTTCTGGATCTGGCTGCGCTTGATCTTGTCGAGCTTTGTGGCAATGATGACCGGACGGAATCCGTTATAAACGACCCAGTCGTACATGGTCTTGTCATTGGCGGACGGCTCATGACGGATGTCCACAAGAAGGAAAACGCACTTTAACATCTGGGATTTGTGGAGATAATTCTCGATCATCCTGCCCCATTTTATCTTCTCAGACTGCGGGACCTTCGCGTAACCGTAGCCGGGGAGATCCACATAGTAGAGAGCTCCGTTGATATTATAAAAGTTGATCGTCTGGGTCTTTCCCGGCTGGGAGGACGTTCTCGCCAGCGCCTTCCGGTTCATGAGCGCGTTGATCAGGGAAGATTTTCCCACATTTGATTTTCCCGCGAAGGCGAACTCCGGCAGCGTGTTCTCCGGCAGCGTGCTCGTCACACCGCAGACGGTCTCAAGTTCCACATTTCTGATTACCATATATTTCTCCTTGTATGTAACACTTCAGCACTTTCCTTGTCACACGCAAAAATCCATTTCAGAATGACTTTGTCGCTGGGATTTCTGCCTGCCAAACTATGCTTTCTTACAGTCGGCGCAGCACATGCGCAGACCCTCAGAACCGTTACCCTTGTTTTTACATACCAGAGTCAACAGCCCTCCAACAGGCAGGACCTGTCAGAAAGCCGCCAACCTTTGTAGCCTCGCATTACACGAACGCCTCGCGTACTACGTCATCCATAGTCTTCACAAACACGATCTCCATGCCTTTCGTGATCTCCTTCGAGATCTCTGCCATATCCGGACGGTTCTTATCCGGCACGAGAACCTTCTTCATATGTGCCATTCTTGCTGCCAATGTCTTTTCCTTTAAACCGCCGATCGGCAGTACCCGGCCTCTCAATGTGATCTCACCGGTCATGGCAACGCTTGCGCAAACCTTCTTTCCGGTCACCGCGGAGAGCATGGCTGTTGCCATCGTAATGCCCGCAGACGGACCATCTTTCGGCACGGCACCCTCCGGGATATGTAAATGCAGGTCATGTTCCTTAAAATACCTGCTCTCCACACCGTACCGGTCTGCCACGGAACGAACGTAAGTCAGCGCGATCTGCGCGGATTCCTTCATGACATCACCCATCTGTCCTGTCATCTGAAGCTTTCCATCACCCGGCATTACATTCACTTCGATCTGAAGTGTGTCGCCGCCGACGCTTGTCCACGCAAGACCTCTTACGATTCCGACCTCGTCCTCCTCATTGGCATTTTCGAAGGTGATCTTCTCTTTTCCGAGATACTTCTGAAGATTTCCCTCTGTGATATGCACAGTTTTTTTCTTCTTTTCCAGAAACTCCCTCGCCGCTTTTCTGCAGATCTCACCGATCCGGCGCTCCAGATTTCTCACACCGGCCTCTCTCGTATAGTTGTGGATGATCTTCTCCAATGCCTTATCGCTGAAGGAAAGCATCTCCTCCGTAAGGCCGTTTCTCTCTAACTGTTTCGGAATGAGATACTTCTTTGCGATATGGAACTTCTCGTTCTCTGTATAGCTGGATACCTCGATAACCTCCATACGGTCAAGGAGCGGTCTCGGGATTGTCGACGCATCATTTGCCGTCGCGATAAAGAGAACGCCTGAGAGATCCAGTGGGATCTCCAGATAGTGGTCGCGGAACTTCACGTTCTGCTCCCCATCAAGGACCTCCAAAAGTGCTGAGGAGACATCTCCCCGATAGTCGGCAGAGACCTTATCGATCTCATCTAAAAGCATTAACGGGTTTGACACGCCTGCCTGACGCATTGCATCGGCGATACGGCCCGGCATCGCTCCCACGTATGTCTTTCTGTGTCCGCGTATCTCCGCCTCGTCGTGAATGCCGCCAAGGCTGATCCGGACATACTTCTTTCCGAGGGCGCGGGCAACCGATCTCGCGATGGAGGTCTTACCTGTTCCGGGCGGTCCCACAAGGCAGAGGATCGGGCTTGTGCCTTTCTTTGTGAGGGCACGGACCGCAAGGAATTCCAGTACACGGTCCTTAACCTTCTCCAGACCATAATGATCCTCCTCCAGGATCTCTTTCGCGTGAATGATATCCTGATTATCCCTTGAGACCTTCTTCCACGGCATCTCAAGCACCGTCTCGATATAGGTACGGAGAACATTCGCCTCCTGACTTCCTCCCGGCATACCCTTGAAACGCTGAATTTCTTTTTTGATCTTTTCCTTCGTTTCCTTGTCCGCGTTCAGCTTTTCCAGCTGTTCCATATATCCGTCGGCATCTTCCGTCCCGCTGTCATCTCCCAGTTCCTCACGGATCACTTTTAATTCTTCCCTTAAAATATAATCCCTCTGGTTCTTATCGATGTGCTCCTTCACTTTTCCCTGATAATCCCGCTTGATCATAAGGATCTCGAGTTCCCGCATCAGGTAGTACACGATCCGGTCATACAGATGGCTCCAGTAATCACACTCCAGCATCTCCTGCTTCACAGCAAAATCCCACGGAAATTCATTTGCTGTCTGGGTCAGAAGCTGCTCCAGATCCGTGATCACAAGAAGACTTCCGATAAAATCTTTCACAGCCTTCGGATTCGCGTTTCCGAATTCCTCTAATTTTTCCTTAACGATCCGGCTCATGGCTTCCTTCACAGTGTCGGTAAGCTGTTCTTCCTGCATCGGCGCTTCCGCGACCTCAGCTTCCAGATACGGTCCCTCCTCAAACAGAGTGAGAAGCGCCGCTCTCTTTTCGCCTTCCACCATCACACGGATGATACCGCCCGGCATTTTCACGAGCTGTTTGATCTGGGAGATCGTTCCCATCTGGTACAGATCCGCGACCGCAGGTGTTTCCTGCTCCGGATGACGCTGGGTCACGAGATATACCTTCTGGTTTCCCATCATGGCTGTCTCAATGGCGCGGATCGATTTTTCCCGGCTGATGTCGAAATGCTGTACCATTCCCGGAAGGATCGTGAGTCCGCGGAGTGCCACCGCCGGCATCGTAATTTTCTTATCTTCCATTATTTCTCCTATGAACGCAACTGCCCGGCTTCTTTCCGATGCCTGTCAGCAGTTACGGGCAAATTCTGTTGTGTAAAAAGGCTGCCGTGACATTTCTGTGCGCAGCAGCCCCTCTTATCTGCGGGATACGGGTCCTGCAGGTACAATTTTTCTCATACGGGAACGCCGTCCGTTACGCGATCTCCCCGTTACTCTCTTTTCTGGATCTTCCGGCCAATGCTTTTTTCGGCACCGTCACGTCGCGGTAAACGACTTCCGGCTTTTCCTTTCCGTCCACCGCGTCCTTCGTCACGGTGCAGATTCCCACATTGGAATCAGACGGAACCTCGTACATCGTATCCATCATGACGGATTCCATGATCGCGCGGAGTCCTCTGGCGCCTGTCTTTCTCTCTACTGCCATATGGGCAATCTCGTGGACGGCATCCGGAGTGAACTCCAGCTTCACATCATCCAGCTCGAATAACTTCTGGTACTGCTTTACGAGGGCATTCTTCGGCTCTGTGAGGATCCGCACAAGGGCATCCTCATCCAGAAGGTCTAAGGATACCATAACCGGAACTCTTCCCACAAACTCCGGGATCAGGCCGAATTTCGTGAGATCCTGCGGCATCGCCTGCTTTAACAGCTTGCTGATATCCGTATTCTTCTTGTCGACGATCTTCGCACCGAAACCGATGGAACTTGTCTCCAGCCTGGACTCGATAATTCTCTCAAGGCCGTCAAAAGCTCCTCCGCAGATGAACAGGATATTTGTCGTATCGATCTGGATCAGCTCCTGCTGCGGATGCTTTCTTCCACCCTGCGGCGGAACGCTTGCGACAGTTCCCTCCAGGATCTTTAAGAGTGCCTGCTGAACACCTTCTCCGGAAACATCACGGGTGATGGAGACATTTTCGGATTTCTTTGTGATCTTATCGATCTCATCGATGTAGATGATCCCGTACTCCGCACGGCTCACATCGTTGTCTGCTGCCTGAATCAGTTTTAAGAGGATATTTTCCACGTCCTCGCCGACATAACCGGCCTCGGTCAGTGTCGTCGCGTCTGCGATCGCGAATGGAACACCCAGAAGCTTTGCAAGTGTCTGTGCCAGATAGGTCTTACCGGATCCGGTCGGACCGAGCATCAGGATATTGCTCTTCTGAAGATCGACATCACTTTCCTTCTTCGATGTGATCCTCTTATAATGATTGTAAACAGCCACGGAAAGAACCTTTTTCGCCTCATCCTGTCCGATCACATAGTCATCCAGAAATTCCTTGATCTCCTTCGGTTTTAAGAGGTTGATCCCGGAGAAATCCGGTCTTTCCTCCTCCTCGTTTCCGAGTTCTTCCTCAAGGATCTCACTGCAGAGTTCGATACACTCATCACAGATATAGACGCCGTTGGTACCGGCGATCATTTTTCTGACCTGATCCTGATTCTTTCCGCAGAAGGAACATCTGATCTTTTCCTCTGGTCTTACTGGCATGTTCGCACCTCAATTCTAAATTCTTTATGTCTCGCTGCGCTCCGGCACTGTTTTCCGCCTTCGCGCCGTCCGGTCCTAGTGGCCGGAGATCACGCGGTCGATCAGACCGTATGCGGCAGCTTCCTCGGCTGTCATGTAGTTGTCTCTCTCTGTGTCGCGGGCAATCACGTCGAGTGGCTGTCCGGTGTTTGCAGCCAGGATCTTGTTGAGCTTCTCTTTTGTCTTTAAGATCTGCTCTGCAACGATCTTGATCTCTGTCGCCTGTCCCTGGGCTCCACCGGACGGCTGATGGATCATAACCTCAGCATTCGGAAGTGCGAAGCGTTTGCCCTTCGCGCCGCTGGAGAGAAGGAACGCGCCCATACTTGCAGCCATACCGATACAGGTGGTGCACACGTCACATTTAATGTAATTCATCGTATCATAGATCGCCATACCGGCCGTTACAGAACCACCCGGGCTGTTGATGTAAAGGTTGATGTCCTTATTCGGATCCTCGGATTCCAGGAACAGGAGCTGGGCGCAGACAAGGGAGGCCACAGTGTCGTTCACTTCGCTGCTCAGCAGGATGATGCGATCCTTGAGCAGGCGGGAATAAATATCGTAGGCACGTTCGGAACGGCCCGTGGTTTCGATGACCATGGGGACGAGGGACATGAAAACCTCTCTGTGAGTTAAACCGTATAAATTCGACGCCGCCGCGACGGGAGAACCGCCGCGGCGTACGTCAAAAGCGGACGACGAAGCGTCGCCGGAAAGGTGCGGGAAACATCTGCACCATGGTGCAGACATCGCTCGCTTTAGTTGTTTTCTTCAGTCTTTTCAGCAGCCTTGGGCTCCACTTCCTTCACCTGGGCCTTGGCGTAGATGGCGTCCATGGCCTTGTCGGCCAGGATGCGGTCACGCAGGGTGAATATCATGCCGCTCTTTTCATAGGCTTCGCGAACCTGCTTGAAGTCTTCGCCGCTGCGCATGCACAGCTGGTAGAGCTGGGCATTGACTTCCTGCTCGTTCACGTCCAGGCCTTCCTTCTTGGCGATGGCCAGCAGCAGCACCTGCATGCGGGTGATCTCTTCGGCCTGGGGCTGGACTTCCTTCAGCAGTTCTTCTTCGGTCTTGCCCAGGGAATCCAGGCTCTTGCCCTGGCGTTCCATGCGGGCGCGCATGTCGGCCAGCAGGGTGCGGGCCTGCACGTCCACCATGCTGGGCGGCAGTTCGAATTCCACCATCTTCACCAGCTTGTCCAGCATGGACTTCTGGGCGGAACCCTTGTTCAGGTTGTAGCGGCTGGAGCGGTAGCTTTCGCGGATGCCGGCCTTGAGCTTTTCCACGTTTTCCACGCCCACGGCCTTGGCCAGTTCGTCATCCACGGCGGGCAGCTGACGTTCCTTGATGGCATGCACCTTGACCTTCATGGTCACGGTCTTGCCGGCCAGGTCCTTGGCCAGGAAATCTTCGGGGAAGGTGATGTCGCCTTCGGCTTCGCAACCCAGCTTGATGGTCTTGACCAGGTTTTCGAAATCTTCCAGGGCCTGCTTTTCGCCCAGGGCCAGATCGAAGCCGTCAGCCTTGATGCCTTCCAGGGGCTGGCCGTTTTCGTAGGCGCAGAAGTCGATGTTGGCCACCTGGCCGTCCACGGCCGGGCCGTCGCCG
>ENA-UEQJ01002671-UEQJ01002671.1-human-gut-metagenome-genome-assembly--contig:-NODE-2671-length-12383-cov-8.796197_pt1 | contig 12383 bp, 8 predicted proteins | sample MGYA00242937_ERZ507938 | MGnify/ENA primary metagenome ERZ507938 (study PRJEB26167, sample SAMN06115437) | human gut metagenome | host: Homo sapiens | place: China:Gansu | collected 2015-07-03 | study...
CGCCAGAAGTACCGTTAAGGGAATTTCCTTACAATGCAGTCGTGGAGCTTGTCAATCCCGTAGCCGATACGGTATCACGAAAAACCTATACGGGTGCAGATGTGGACTGGTATGTAAAGGCAGAGGATATTGTGTTGAAGAATAAAGGCAATCAGAACGCAGGCAATCCACAGAACCATGTACCGCAAGGACAGATGAAAAAATAAATGTGAGCCCATATTTTTCTTGTAACTTATATATAGAACCGATATAATTAGTTGAAAAGTTCTGTTTTAAGCCATGTAAAACTATTTTGACAAGGGAAAATGGCAATGTCAAAGGCTTTTGACAGACAAAATAGCTATATTCATATACAATAAAGGAGAAGATTCAAGATGGATATTGGATTACAAATCAAAAAATTTAGGGAACAACAAAAAATTTCTCAAGAAGAACTGGCTCTTAAAATATTTGTTTCAAGACAAACAATTTCTAACTGGGAAACAAATAAAAGTTGTCCAGATGTTAAAAGTTTAATTACTTTATCTAATATCTTCAATGTGTCTTTAGATAATTTTATAAAAGAAGATATAAAGGAGATTGAAGACAAGGTAGAAGCCTTGCTGAAAAACAAGACCTACAAGGTAAAGCTGGATGTAGATAGCGAAAGTATTAAAAAACTCAAGGAAGCTTTTAAAGGACATGGCGTTGATGCAAGCATTATTACAAGGAGTATATCTGCAAACATCTGAAACACCTGTTTCCGCGTCAGGTGTCCTACAACCGTTTTGTTGAAGTGGAAAAGGAAGTATTGCTTCCCCTGACCATTTTCATCAAGAAAGTCCTGCTGGGAACCTGTACCGGCATCAGCTTTGTTGATTCCACTCCCTTACGTGTTTGCCGTAATCAGAGGATATTGATTCATAAGACATTCGAAGGACTTGCCGAACGTGGAAAATGTTCTATGGGATGGTTTTTCGGATTTAAGATTCATTTGATTATTAATGACAAGGGTGAAATCCTCAATTTTATGTTTACTCCCGGGAATGTGGATGATCGGGAACCGTTGAAAGGAGGAAAGTTCCTGGAAAACATCAAAGGAAAACTATGTGCAGACAAGGGATATATCGGTCAGGCTCTATTCGAAAACCTTTTTCTTAACGGCATACAGCTTGTCACTAAAGTTAAAAATAACATGAAGAATTCCCTAATGACTATTGCCGACAAGATTCTGCTTAGAAAAAGAGCTTTGATTGAAACTGTCAATGATGAATTGAAGAACATAGCACAGATAGAACACTCCAGACACCGTTCTTTCAACAATTTCATTGCTAACTCTTTGTCGGCTATTGCAGCATACTGTTTCTTTGAAAAGAAACCCGCCATTGATGTTAATTTTATCAATGACGGGCAACTTACTATCTTTTGATTTTATATCGAACTCACGTTAAAATAGGAGAAATGAGTGGTTTATATGGGGATAAAAAAATAGGGAAGACTACCCGATAGACAAAGTAGCCTTCCCTTGTTGAAGTAAGATGAAGAGTTATGTTATTTTCCGTAATCTTCGTACATCATCAGCAGATGCGACGAGCTCCAGCTGAAGTGAGGAGCCTGGAGGCGCTCTCCGTTGTGTGTGCCATAGTTTTCATGTATAGGAGCATCTTCTTTCAGCCCTTGGCAGCGTTCGAATACTTGCTCCGTATATTGATCTGCAAGTTTTCCGTAGCCATAGTTACGCAATCCCCTGATAGCCTGATAAGTCTGGTCGAGCCATATCGGACCTCTCCAATATCCGTTCGGATCACATTTCGGATTATCGGCAGCAGCCGTAGGGAAGGGGATATAAGTTGAAAACTTAGTTGTATCAGTCAGCAGTGTAATGGCTTTATCCATTTGCTTCTTGCTGGCTATTTGTACCCAGAACGGAGTATATCCTTCGCATCCAGGTTCTTCAATGAAGCTGCCATCGCTCAACCGGCGGTCACAGAACCATCCGATTTTTTCATCGAAGAAATAATCGGCGATTTTATCGCTGTAGTCGGGACCATCAAAGCTAATGCCGATCAACGAAGCAAATTTCTTCAGTAATTTACATTCGTAGGCTAGATATGCATTCAGGTCCACACTTTCCTGATCCATACTCCATGCATCGTCTGCATTTTTCAGCATCTTTGTGTTGTCGAAACGAATGGCATTGTCCATACCACTTTCCCATGCGGCAGCTTCCAGGGTGCCGTCGGTAGAACCAAACTCACAGATGCCGTTACGGTTGTGGTCGCGTTTTGTATACCACCATTTGTAATAGGCAAGTAGTTGCGGATACATCTCTTTTACGAAGGTGGTATCTTGGGTGTGAGTAAATATTTCATCTACAGCCCAGCAAACCAAAGGTGGCTTACTGTCGCGGGCATTATTATCTGCCGAATTGGTATAGATACAGTCGATAATCATACCGTCGGGCAACTGGTAGTCGAACATGGCACGAATATTGTTTTTCGCCAGTTCGGGAGCAAAGCTTGCCAGAGCTGCTGAGAAACGCCAGCTGTCCCAGGCCCAGAATCCGACGAAATAGCCTACCGCATGGCTGGGAATAACTCCTTCATGCAACAGTCCTTCGCGGTGTGTACGCCAGTTGGAAATCAGTGTTACAGCAGACTTTACGGCAATACGGTCGTACTCAGGCTTCATGTCGTTGCGTAGAATCTTTTGTAAGTATCCGTTCCATCGGTCTGCATTTGCCTTCAGCTCTTGTGAAGGATTGTTCAGCAGAGCTTGTATGCGTTGTTCGCTTACTGGAAGTTCTTTTTCGGAAGCGAAGAACGAAATGGCAATATCAGTTTTCTTGCATCCGGGTTCAGTCTGTGCAACATAATTTTTCCCGTCGCATGTCAACGTGATGTCAGAATCGAACGTTAACGTTACAATCTCTCCGTTGGAGTGACGTGCTGTAACGATGTTGCGCTCAGCTTCCAGATGTACATTATTATTCCATTGTCTGGCTGTAAAGCAAAGTCCTTTTCCACTGTTACTCTCTATTTGCAGTAGAGCTGTAGAAGCATTGATGAAATTCATGCGCTGGCTGATACTTTCTGTTCCGGAAGATGAGGATATATATACTTCACCTGGAAAGTAAGATGCCGAGTCGGGAGTCATTGCTGTTGTTTCTCCTATAAGATTGGCTTCCACGATCGATTGGGCAAACCATATCCGGTTGTCGATGCTGAACGGACCGCAAAATCCGTTTACCCATTTATCTTGTTGCGGTATGGTAAATCCCATCCACGAACCTGCATCGGTAAAACATCCTGCGCGATGAACGGTTGAATCGGGTGTCAGCGCAATATTCAGGATATTGCTGAATTCATATCGGTTTCTTTCCTGAGACATATTCTGTCGGGAACCTGTGGTGCAGGCTGAAATGCCGGCAGCCAGTCCCAGAAGCAAAACCTTTATTGTATTTTTTTTCATTGTTGATTGATGTTTTTAAGTATGTAAACCAAAAACGCTTCTTTTAGAAGAATCTCTTATGAGCCTGTGAGGCTGCATCCATTTCCTTATCCAGAGGTTGAATGGTGAAGCTGTACTGCCATGCATGAGGAGTTATTGTATATTCAGGATGTACCTGTGCTCCCCAAGTGTTATCGCCACCTACTCCCATTTGCATGTGATCGATGTTCAGCCATACCAGATCTTGTTTTTCTATGCTTCCTCCATGATGACGCTCTACGCTGAATGGGCGATAGCCGATGTCTTCAAGTGGGAAGTTCCATGCACTGATACTCAAAGGTTCTTCTCCGGTGACAAGCAGACCTTCTCCTGACTGGTTACGTAATGCTACCCAGCGTACATCACATTTGTTTGCTGTTTCCTGTGCACGTACGTACGGATGATACTGTTCCCATACGCTAGCAGTGTAGACACCTATTGCAGCACTGTTCTTACGGTCGGCATAGTTTTCATGTGGGCCGCGTCCGAGCCATGTCATCATTTCATAATCGGCAGGCAAAATCATACGCATACCCAGACGAGGCATTTCTGGTAATTGTTTTTGACCAGGGATAAATGACATGGTAACTTTCACTGCACCGTCAGGACGGATTATATAATTAATATTAAGGTCGGCATCTTGCTTTTCCATGCGGTATGTAGCAGTGACAATGGTCTGACGTTTGTCGCTCCTTTCATTTAATTTCAAGTCTTTCAGTTTCGCATCCTTACCTGCTTCTTTCCAGATTCTGCAACGTTCGGGAGTGCCATTGGCTACGTCATTATCTGTCAATCCACGCCAGAAGTTAGCTTGCAGACCTTCTTTTATGAGATTCTTTCCGTTATATTCTAAAGCCGTCATTTCTCCGTCGGCTGTGGAGAAGCTGATACGGAAGTTAGTTCCACTCAAACTGATGCTTTCCGGAGTACGTTCCGATCTTAGTGAACCGTCAATTGGCTCTATGTTTTGAGCTATCTGCTCTACAGGCAGTTGCCACTGTTCCATTGCAGCTATATGTCCTGCCGGAATCATAGGAGCATCCTGGCGGGTAATTGCTTCCAGTTTCAAGAAATATTCTTTTTCACTTGCGGCAATAGTCTGCATAGGAAGTACGATCTCCCGGCTTTGTCGTGCCGGTATCTGTGGAAAATCCATCACTCCCTGCTGAATGCTTTTACCGTCAGCTTCTATTGTCCAGCGCAACTGATAACCGGATAGGTCGATGAAATCATGCCAGTTAGTGATATTAATCCGATTGGCAGTAAAGGCTACAGGACGGAAGTGAATGTACTGATATACCTTCTTCACTTCATAAATATGCGGATGTAAAGAACGGTCGGCTGCAATCAGTCCATTGGCACAGAAGTTGGAGTCGTTGTGTACTCCTACATAGCCCATATCTCCTCCATACGCCCAGATGTCTTTTCCTTTTTCGTCTTTCTTTGCAAATGTCTGGTCTACCCAGTCCCAGATAAATCCACCTTGTAACTGGTCGTACTTATAGATTAAATCCCAATAATCTTGCAGGTTGCCGACACTGTTTCCCATTGCATGAGCATATTCGCACATAATCATCGGGTGTGCATCGCGCTGATTAATGTGACGACGGAGCGACCAGATGCGAGGATACATCGGGCAATAAATATCCGATTTAGCTTCGTAACCTCCACCTTCGTATTGTACCGGACGGGTAGGATCTGTTTTCTTGGTCCAGTCGTATATTGTTTCGAAATGTTTACCATAACCTGATTCGTTACCTAATGACCATGTAACAATAGCTGTACAGTTGCGGTCGCGCATAACCATACGGCTCATGCGTTGCATGAATGCAGGTTCCCATTCCGGATAATTGGCAAGTGTTCCATCTTTGTGACTCATCATTCCATGGCTTTCGATATTTGCTTCGCCAACCAGATATAGTCCGTACTTGTCGCACAATGCATACCATTGGTAGTGGTCTGGATAATGGCAGTTACGTACAGCGTTTATGTTGAATTGCTTCATCAGCCGGATATCCGTCAACATACTTGCGACATCGATGGAGCGTCCTTTATATGGATCGTGTTCGTGTCGGTTTACTCCTTTGAACAATACGGGTACACCATTAATAAGTTGTTGTCCGTTTTTCATTTCTACAGTGCGGAATCCGAATGGATGTGCAAATGATTCCATCGGTTTTCCTTGCTGGTCGAATGTGTTGACAACCAGTGTGTAAAGATTAGGTGTTTCGGCTGTCCATGCCAGAGCATCCTTAAGTAGTTTTTTGCCAGACAATAATGTGTCGGTGTTGTTTTTTATTTCTTTATCCTGAGTGTAAAGAGCATTACCTTTTGCATCCAGTAATTTGAACTCTACACGCTGACCTTGCTGAGGCTGATTCAGTGTGATATTTACATCAAAATCACCGTCTTTATATTGATTGATCAGTTCGGCCGTGAGTTTGAAGTCTTTTACTCGGCTTTGTGGACGCGCATACAAATAGACATCTCGTTCTATTCCACTATATTTCCAGTAGTCCTGATCTTCCATGTAAGATCCGTCACTGTATCTGAATACCTTGACAGCCAGCTTGTTTTTCCCTTTTTTTAATAGCTTGGTTACATTAAAGTGAGCCGGCAGACGGCTGTCTTCGCTGTATCCGGCAAGTTCTCCGTTTACCCAGCAGTAATATGCAGATTCTACCCCTTCGAAGTCGAGGAAGATATCCATTCCGTTCCAGTCTTCGGGTACTGTGAATTCACGGACATAAGCTCCTACCGGATTATAGTCTGCTGGTACATACGGTGGATTGCAAGGGAATGGATAAGATACGTCGGTATAAATGGGGGCATCAAATCCTTGAAGTTCCCAACTGCCTGGTACTTCTATGTTTTTCCATTTGCGTGTGCTGTATCCCGGTTTATGAAAATCGGCAGGACAAGCATCGTTATTCTTGGAGAAAAGAAATTTCCAAGTGCCGTTAAGTGAAACGCGTCGTTCGGTCTGTGAGTTTATTTCGAAACGTTGTAAGTCAGGTAATGCCTGCTGTGCCAATGCTGCATCTTCATTGATGAATGGAATGAAGTGTGCATGCATTGCTTCACGGTTTATTTCGTTTATCTGTGGGTTTTGCCAGGGCACATTGTCGGCATTAGCCGGCAATGTAGCTGCAAGGGCAAACATGTATGTTAGATAAAAAAAGTGCTTCTTCATAGAATTTGGTATTTTTCTTAGATGGAACAAAAGAAGGTGACAAGAAATGGTACACTAAAATCGGTTACGAATCCGTGAAAAATGGAAACTACGACAAATTGCTGACCTGCATAACGGGTTATAATAGGTAGGGTAGTATCCATTGTCGTAGCTCCTCCTGCTGATATCGGTGCCAGATTTCCGAACCACCGAACCAGTAGAGGGGCACACAACAAAGTAATTATTTCACGGGTTATGTTAGAAAGTAAAGCAATGGTTCCTAGCTCCGGCCCTTTATATTGCGTAATGAAGATGCTGGATAGTGAATAATAACCAAAGCCCGAACCAACTGCCATACAGTCGGCGGCACTCCGGTGGGGAAGAATGAGGCTCACCAGTGCAGCTGCCGATATGGTTCCCAGTATAGTAGCAACAGGCAGGAAGATCAGCCTTGGATTCAGCGAACGGAAATTTCTCAAGGTCTGTGGATCGTTTCCGATACTTAGGCCTACACTGAACATCAATGCACATAAGGCATAGAAGCTGATATTGCTTTGTGCTACGTCGAAAGGGATGAGATGAAAAGCCCCGCATAATGTTCCAAGAACAAAAAATCCGACAATGATCAAACTGCCTTTCATGCTTTTCCTCCTTTCTTTTTATACAGGAGATACCATAGCCCCCAAGCGAAGATACAACTTCCCAATACGCATGCCAGCGTAATGGTAAAGGCTTCTACTCCTAAAGTTGCAAGTCCTTCTACTATCTGGCGATTTCCTCCTACTTCTACTCCTAATAAAAAAAGGAGTACCCAGATTAGTGATGTTATGACTTTATTTATCCACGAAAATTCTTGGCGACGGAGCAGGAAACCTATTGCCATACCTCCTAACATTAATCCGATAACAGTAAACATATTCTTTTTTGTAATCTTTTTTGTGGGCAAAAGTAAAGAAAAGGGTTCGGAAGAGCAACATCTTCCGAACCGGAAGATTTCTTTATTTTACTTCAGGATTTGCGTCAATCTCCCATTTAGGTATTGGGTAGAACAACTTGCTTTCATCGAATCCTGTGCGGCCTGCCTTTTGTAATGCAGACGCTGTCTTTCCCCACCGGCGTAAATCATACCAGCGGTAACTTTCCAATGGGAATTCAAGAATGCGTTCATGTTCTATCTGATCGCGTACCTCTTGCTGGGTTGTACCTTCCATCGGAGGCATATTACCATGTACACTTCTAATTTCATTGATAATAGGAATAGCCTGTTCTGGATGGTTTTGTTCGTTTAATACTTCAGCTTTCATGAGCAATACATTCACATAGCGCATCAATGGAATGTTTATAGCGCATGCTTCTTGCATCTCTTCAAGTGTCGGAGAGGTAAATCTACGGAATACCGGTTTATTCTCACCTCCAAACAATTCGTCATATTCTTTTCCCATAACTCTTCCTGTTCCGTCGTTGAAGTAGTCGCACTGGAAGTAGATTGTGTTGTACAGACGTTCGTCATAGCGTCCGTCGTTCAACTTACCTTCTTTCATATATTCTTCCATCAGCATGTTGCTAGGCAGAATTTCATCATATCCGTTCAACTCTTTCGCGCCAATCCATTGGTTCAGGTAAGAATAGTGCACAGAACCATTTGCTTCACTCTTGCTGTACTGTACTTCGAATATAGATTCAGAACAGTTTTTGTTTGTTCCGTTAAACATTCCTATCAGGTTTTCTCCGCTTACTAGTGAATATCCTTTTACATTGTTCAGCGCTGTAAGAGCTTTGTCCAGATAAGTGCTTTTCTTTTCTGGTTCTTCGTATGCACGAGTCAGATAGGCAAAACCGATATAAGCATAAGCAGTACCGCTGGTAGCACGTCCTAATTCATTTTCGTTCCGGCTTTCCGGCAGTTGGGCTGCGTAGTTTTCCAGTTCTTCCAGAATGAAATCCCAGCAGGCTGTACGTTCGGATAACGGACGGTTCAATTGAGAAGACTCTTTAATGTATTCGTTGCGGATGATGATTTTTTCCCAGTTGAGCAGTAACATCATATGATAATATCCTCTCAGAAAATGTGCTTCGTTAAGAAGTTCGTTACGCTTGTTCTCATCCAGATTCGGGATATTCGGAACATTGGCTAATACCTGGTTGGCAAAGTTGATTCCTCTGTATAAATCCTGATAATAATAAGAGAACTGAGTATTACCATTGGTATAGTTGAAATAATAAAGTGCTACCCACTGGTCGTAGTTACCGGCATCACTACCTAAATTGACAATGTCTGCACGGTATTCTTCGGTTGGCCATCGCACTTCACTAGTTGCATATGTATCACCATGATAGAGCTGTGAATAGGCTGCTGCCAGTCCAGCTTGTGCATCCTGTTCATTTCTCCAGTAATTGTCTGTTGTCAGTTCGTCCGGTGACTCTACGGTCAGGAAGTCCTCGCATGAAGTAGATGACAGGGCGAGGCATATTATACTTGCTAAATAAAATATCTTTTTCATATTCTTAATGCTGAGTTTGTATGTATTAGAATGTTAATTGCGCTCCTACTGTAAATGAACGGGTAAATGGGAAAATGTAACTGTCAATACCTGTATCCAGAGGACTGCTTCTTGAGAATTCAGGATCTGTTCCAGAATACTTCGTGATAGTAAACAGATTTTCACCGCTGATATAGAAACGTAATTTTTCGATATATGCCTTCTTCAGGATATTTGTCGGCAAGGTGTATCCGAGCTGAGCCTGACGCAAGCGGACAAAGTTTCCGTTTTCGAGGAAACGGTCAGATTCACGTGCGTTTCTGTTAGGATCGTTCAGCACGGCACGAGGCATGTCTGTATCCGTATTTGTCGGTGTCCATGCATCTAACACGCTGGTCAGCATTTGTCCCGGTGTCTGCATGCTTTCGTAGAAATATCGGTTACCGTTGAACAGCTTATGTCCCCATGCGCTTCCAAATAAAAGGCTCAGGTCAAATCCTTTATAACTTGCGGTCAGGTTCAGGTTGGCTTCTACTTTAGGAATACCGGTTCCACAATATTCACGGTCGTTTTCGTCCAATACTCCATCACCATTGATATCCTTGAAACGGATATCACCGGCTTTAGCATTAGGTTGAAGTCTTTCACCATTGGCATTTACATATGCAGCTGCTTCAGCATCACTCTGGAAAATACCGTCTGTGCGATATAAGTAGAAGGCACTGATAGGCTTACCTTCTGTTGCATAAGCAGGTGTATAGTCGGTTCCATATACCAGACCTGTACAGTAAAGGGCCTGACCTTTATCTGCAAGGCTGATTACTTCATTATGAGTTGTACTGAGATTGAATCCGATGCCATATTCAAAGTCTTTAATGCGGTCGTTCCAGTTCAATTCTAATTCGAATCCTCTGTTTCTGATTTTGCCGACATTTAAAATCGGATTTTGATATCCGGCAGACGGAGAAAGTTTTTTGGTAATCAGCAAATCTTCAGTCTGGTTGATATAGTAGTTGATGCTACCAGTCAGACGGTTATTGAACATAGCGTAGTCGAATCCGATATTCTTGGTATCTGTTGTTTCCCATTTCAAGTCGTTACGCTCCATGTTCCATGCAACAGCACCTGCCCATGGGTTGCTTCCACTACCTTGTACGTAACCTCCGTAATAAGTATTGTAAGAAGATATCAATGCTTGGAAATCGTAATATCCTAATGCATTTTCATTACCCAGACGTCCCCAGCTGACGCGGAACTTCAAGTTATTGATAAATGTATTCTTCGGGAAGAATTTTTCTTCACTGATGCGCCAGCCTAATGCTATAGATGGGAAACATCCCCAACGGTTGTTCTTTCCGAATTTTGAAGAACCGTCGTAACGCATGGTTGCCTGAATCAGATAGCGATTGTCAAAGTTATAGTTGATACGTCCGAAGAAAGAGGCACGGTTATATTCGTATTTTGTTCCTTCTCCTGTATATGTACCACCTTTTCCTGCATCGATCGTGTCGAAACTAGGATCCAGGAATCCTGAAGGTTCGTTGGTGCTGACCAAATTACCGTTTTTATCTACTGTATATCTGGTTGCAAATCCTTCTACTGCAACACCATTTGAAGTATTTTTTGTAGAAGTGATAGAAGAACCTATCATGGCGTTCAGGCTGTGTTTGCCAAACTCCTTGTTGAAATTTAAAATGTTGTCTATAGTCTGTTCTTCCCAGTAATAAGTAGATTCACTGTTGTAAGGATATAAGTGTGTTTGCTGTGCATTTGAAATGTAATCAGGATAATGTAAAGTGTAACGGTAATGTTTACCACGATAAGCGTAGCTGGTTTTGAAATTCAACCATGAAGTGATTTTAATACCTAGAGAAACATTTGCGGTAGTGCTGAATGTTTTTTCTGCTTCATCCTGATAGTAATAGTCTGCCATCGGGTTATTGTTCGAAGGTAATCCCTGAGAGGCTGTCAGTCCGAAACCATATTTTTCATTTTCATCGTATACCGGAACAAGCGGTGAAATGTTGTAGACTTCTTTCAATGAATAAGTCGGCTGATGACTTTTTGTATAGCGGAAGCCTAAGTTAGCATCCAGATCAAAGATGTATTTACTCATGTGGAGTTTCATACGCGCATTATCCTGACGGAAATCGTTTCCGAGGAAGATACCTTTATCGTCAGCATGATTATATGATACAGAGTATTGAGCTGTTTCTCCACCTCCACGTACACTGAACATGTAGTTTTGTGAAAGACCGTTGCGCATCATTTCATCTTGCCAGTTAGTATCTACACCTGTGTCGGTTGTACAGTAAGCAGGAATTTCGTCTTCACGTCCTGCATTGATATACATTTGTTTGATAGTAGACTTATATTGTTCTGCGTTTAAGAACTCCATACGTTTGGCTACGGTAGTCATACTCAGATAAGTGTTGAAATCAATGTGTGTTTCACCTTTTTTACCGTTCTTGGTTGTGATAATGACTACACCGTTTGCTGCTACAGAACCATAGATGGCAGCTGCCGCACCGTCTTTCAGCACTTCCATAGATTGAATATCGACAGGGTTTACACTGTTGATATCACCGGGGAATCCATCAATAATGTAGAGAGGTTCATTATCGCCGAATGATTTGACACCACGAATCTTAACAGAAACTCCAGCTCCTGCATTACCTCCCGACTTCATGATATTGACTCCGGCAATCTTTCCCTGCAGCGCTTCTGCCGGATTGGTAGTCGTACGCTTAGTCAGTTCGTCAACATCTACTGATGAAATAGCTCCGGTCATGTCGCTTTTCTTCATTGTACCATAACCTACTACGACTACTTCGTCTAAAACTTCTGTATCTTCTTTAAGTGTAATTTTAAAATTGCGTTGATTGTTTACTGCGATTTCCTGAGTTTGGAAACCTACATAAGAAATAACAAGAGTACCTTTAGGAGACACGCTTAATTCAAAGTTACCATCCATGTCGGTGATGACTCCATTGGTTGTTCCTTTTTCTAATACGCTGGCACCGATAACTGTCATGCCTGATGCATCGAGTACCGTTCCTTTCACTTGGATTGCTTGTGCAAATCCTGACATCGGAATTGATAAAGCTAGCAGAAATATTAACTGCCATACTTTAGATACAACATCTTTTTTCATTTGTGTTTTTTGTTTATGTTAAGGTTAGTCAACTGATTTTTTCGATATCCAAATGTATTCAAAATGCCATTGAAGTGAATATGTTTTGTTGTTACAAAGTATCTACATA
>ENA-UEQJ01002676-UEQJ01002676.1-human-gut-metagenome-genome-assembly--contig:-NODE-2676-length-12375-cov-4.042527_pt1 | contig 12375 bp, 10 predicted proteins | sample MGYA00242937_ERZ507938 | MGnify/ENA primary metagenome ERZ507938 (study PRJEB26167, sample SAMN06115437) | human gut metagenome | host: Homo sapiens | place: China:Gansu | collected 2015-07-03...
GCCATCTTTTACCCGGATGCGGCTGGTGCATAAGGAACTGGAGGCGAAGCCGGACGCAGATGGAGAACTGCGGGAGCCAACAGATTGGAAGTTCTGTATCAATGCCACAAGGACACTATTATCAATTCTGTTTCATTAGATGAACATGGGCATTTCTGGATAGGAAATAATTACGGGCTGTTTCATTATAATCCCGATGAAAAAATACAAACTCCCATATCTACCTCCCTTTTCTCGGAAGTCACATCGATTGTGTGTGACAAACAAGGAAAAGTATGGATAGGAACCAATAATATGCTGTTCGCCTGGCTAATCAAAGAACAGAAATTTGTGCTTTTCGGCGAATCGGACGGTGTCATTCAAAACGAGTACCTATCCAAACCCTGTTTGTTAAGTTCACAAGGCAATATCTATATGGGCGGAGTGAAAGGATTATTACACATCAATAGTACCCTACCCTTAATCACTACCGAAATACCCCAACTTCAACTATCGGATGTCATCATCAATGGTGAGTCCGTCAATGATAAGCTAAACAATAATCCAACGAGTATTTCCGCTCCTTGGAACAGCAATATAATCATTCGGATCATGTCAAAAGAAAAAGACATCTTCCGACAGAAAGTATACCGATATCAAATAGAAGGACTGAACGACCAACAAATAGAATCATACAACCCTGAATTGGTTATACGTTCACTTCCTCCAGGAAGTTATAAAATCACAGCGTCCTGCACAGCAAAAGATGGTAGTTGGATTCCCAATCAACAAGTATTGGCATTGACTATTCTTCCTCCCTGGTACCGCACATGGTGGTTCATCCTTAGCTGTGCGGTTCTCATTACTGTCGTTATTATCGAGACTTTCAGAAGGACTTTGAAGCGCAAAGAAGAAAAGTTAAAATGGGCGATGAAAGAGCATGAGCAACAGGTATACGAAGAAAAAGTACGTTTCCTCATTAATATCAGCCACGAACTACGCACACCGTTGACATTGATACACGCCCCACTTAGCCGGATATTGAAATCACTCTCTCCCGAAGAGCCGCAATATCTTCCTATAAAGGCGATTTACAGGCAGTCACAACGGATGAAGAACCTGATTAATATGGTACTTGACGTACGAAAGATGGAAGTGGGCGAAAGTAAAATACAGATACAGCCTCACTTCCTCAACCAATGGATAGAACACATCTCACAGGATTTCATCAGTGAAGGAGAAGCCAAGAACGTACGTATCCGATATCAATTGGATCCGCAAATAGAAACGGTAAGTTTCGATAAAGACAAATGCGAAATTATTTTGAGTAACTTGCTTATCAATGCATTGAAACACAGCCCGGAGAATACGGAAATCACTATTATATCAGAATTGCTTCCTGAAAAAGACAGAGTACGTATTTCTATCACTGACCAAGGAAGCGGTTTGAAACAAGTCAACACACAAAAACTTTTCACACGCTTCTATCAAGGCACGGGAGAACAAAACGGAACAGGAATCGGACTGTCTTATTCAAAGATTCTGGTTGAATTGCAAGGTGGTTCCATTGGCGCATACGACAATCAGGAAGCAGGTGCGACTTTCTTCATTGAATTGCCGTTGAGACGAGAATCAGAAGAAATCATCTGTCAACCAAAAGCCTATCTGAACGAACTGATGAGCGACGACAGCCATGAACAAGCACCCGGCAATGATGATTTCGATACAACTCCATATACAGTTTTAGTTGTAGACGACAATCCGGATTTAACAGATTTCCTGAAAAAATCGTTGGGAGAATACTTTAAACGGGTAGTGATAGCTTCGAATGGCGCAGAAGCCCTTCAACTTATCAGAAGTCACACTCCGGACATAATTGTCAGCGATGTAATGATGCCTAGAATGAATGGATATGAACTCTGCAAAAGTATCAAGGAAGATATCACAATCAGCCATATCCCTATTATTCTGCTGACGGCAAGAGACGACCAGCAAAGTCAATTAAGCGGTTACAAGAATGGAGCGGACGCCTATCTGACAAAGCCTTTTGAAATAGAAATGCTTATGGAAATCATTTGTAACCGATTGAAAAACCGTGAGTCTACCAAGAAAAGATACCTAAATGCCGGAGTAATCCCTGCACCGGAAGAAAGTACGTTCAGCCAGGCAGACGAGACCTTCCTGCTCAAGTTGAATAAGATCATTCAAGAAAATCTGGACAACAGCAGTTTGGATATAGCCTTTATCTGCAAAGAAATCGGTATGAGCCGGGCTTCACTTTACAATAAGTTGAAAGCCCTGACCGATATGGGGGCTAATGATTATATCAATAAGTTCAGAATGGAGAAAGCAATAGCATACATTACCGAAACGGATATGACATTTACAGAAATAGCTGAGAAGGTCGGCTTCACCACTTCACGTTATTTCAGTACAGCCTTCAAACAATATACAGGGGAAACTCCCACACAATACAAAGAGAAACGAAAAAAGTGAATATTCACCGACTGTTGACACAGTCACCGGAATATTCACTTTCCTATAATCAGTAATCAGGCAATAGTAATTGCCGGATCAAGATAAACATCCTGGATAGCATTCAATAATTCGACACCTTTATTCATCGATTTTTGGAATGCTTTACGTCCGCTAATCAACCCCATACCTCCGGCACGCTTATTGATTACGGCTGTAATAACCGCATCACGTAAGTCGGAAGCTCCGTGCGACTCACCACCGGAATTGATTAAACCGACACGCCCCATATAACCATTGGCAACCTGATAGCGACAAAGGTCAATCGGATGTTCCGAAGCCAGTTGGGTGTACATACGTTCATCCGTCTTACCGAAACCAATTGCTTTGAAACCACCATTATTCGTAGGAAGTTTTTGTTTGACAATATCTGCTTTGATCGTAACTCCGAGACGGTCAGCCTGTCCGGTCAAGTCGGCAGCAGCATGATAATCCACACCATCTTTCTTAAAATCACTATTACGCAGATAACACCACAGGATAGTGGCCATCCCCAATTCATGAGCATACTCGAAAGCCTCAGCGATTTCCACCAATTGGCGACGACTTTGTTCCGAACCGAAATAGATAGTAGCGCCGACAGCCGTAGCTCCCATATTCCATGCTTCTTTCACTGTGCCGAACATCACCTGATCATACGAATTAGGATAGGTCAGCAATTCATTATGATTCAGTTTAACCACAAACGGAATTTTATGGGCATATTTGCGTGCCACCGCTCCCAAAATGCCGAATGTAGAAGCGACCGCATTACAACCGCCTTCAATAGCCAATTTCACAATATTCTCCGGATCGAAGTAGATAGGATTCGGAGCAAAAGACGCTCCGGCAGTATGTTCAATATCCTGATCGACAGGAAGAATGGATACATAACCGGAATTAGCCAAACGTCCATGTCCGAGAATAGCTTGCAAGCTGTTCAGCACTTTTATATTACGGTCGGAATCAACCCATATTTTATCTATCGTATCGGGAGAAGGCACATAAATCAAAGACTTATCAATCGTCTTACAAGTGTGATCCAGATAATATCCGGCTTTATCTCCTAACAAATCAATTACTTTACTCATAACTTTACTTTTTTTAATATACAACACTTTATTTTTTCTTTCCTTGATTGGCTACCGCTTCCATCATTTTTTTGATTTCTTCCGCATTTCCAAGAAAATAATCATTAGAGACATTCAGGTTCTCGTCAAACTCGAATACATAAGGAACGGCAGTAGGCAGATTCAGTTTTACAATTTCCTCATCAGAAATATGTTTCAGATGTTTGATGATACCTCGCAGACTGTTACCATGAGCCACAACCAATAAAGCATGGGCTGTTTTCAGGTTGGGAAATATATCCGATTCCCAATAAGGCATAATACGTTCAATGGTATCTTTCAGTGATTCGGTACGGGGAAGTTCGGCATCTGGAACTTCATGATAACGGTAGTCAAAACGCGCATTCCGCAAGTCACTTTCCGAAAGTGGATTAGGGGCAATATCATAGCTACGACGCCAGATCAGCACTTGTTCTTCACCATATTTCCCGGCAGTTTCCGCTTTATTCAATCCTTGCAAATCGCCATAATGCTTTTCGTTCAGACGCCAGTTTTTTTCAACAGGTATCCAGTCGAGATCCATTTTATCAAGTACACAATTCAGCGTCTTGACAGCTCTTTTCAAGTAAGAGGTATAGGCTTTATCGAAATTGAAGCCATACTCCTTCAATATCTCGCCTGCTTTCTCAGCTTCGGCAATTCCTTTTTCGGTCAGATCGACATCTGTCCAACCCGTAAAGCGGTTTTCTTTATTCCAAGCACTTTCTCCATGACGAAGCAATACTATTTTTCTCATTTTTTATTAGTCTCCTTTCTTCTTTAGTTATATATAGAACAGTTTGTTTCGCTACAAAGTTCACCAAAGAAGAAGGAGTTGCCAATACCTAAAAATGCTGATTTTATTCTTTCATCGGTTTCTCGTCAAGAAAATACGGTTTGTAATTGTATCAGGAAGTTCCGATTCATAATGTGTCACCATAATCATCGTCTTATCTTTGCGTCGACAGAAAGCCTCAATCACTTTCTTTACCCGGCGACGATTATAGGTATCCAATCCATGAAGCGGTTCATCCAGAATCAGCAGTTCCGGGTCTTTGACGAAAGCTCTTGCCAGCAAAGCCAAACGTTGTTCTCCACTGGATAGTTGCAGGAATGGTTTATCTTTTAAATCTGCAATACCGAATATATCCATCCACCACTCACAGATAGCCATCTGTTCCGGTTGAGGACGTTTATACAGACCGATACTGTCGTGCAAACCACTGGCCACAATCTCAATAGTCGGCAAATTCTTGAGATAGGCACGATGCATCTCCGGACTGACATAACCGATATGTTTCTTGATTTCCCAAATACTTTCTCCCGTTCCTCTTTTCCGCCCGAAAAGACTGATATCACAGGCATACGACTGCGGATTATCTGCACAAACCAGACTCAATAGAGTCGATTTACCCGCTCCGTTTTCCCCACTTAATGCCCACTTCTCACCACGACAAACTGTCCAGTCCAATTCTTTCAGGATAGTACGGTCATCATAACGAATACTCACCTTATTCAATTTCACGACTTCATCCGAGTCGTAGGTATTTCCGTCATAAGCCAAATTGATAATCCGTTTCTGCAACTCCTCAAAAGAATCAACCGTATCTCTGTCATGAAAAGCTTTCAGATAAGCCTCACGTGCCATTTTAGGAAAGACCTCCATCTTATCCACAGGAATGACATGAGTAATAAACGAAGGTATATCATCCAGCATAGAAAGGACTAAGACGATCTGCACCGACGACATCTTTGTCAAACGCTCAAGCAAGGAGAACAATAATTCGCGGGTAGGTGCATCCAAACCGATGAACGGATTATCCATAATCAGCACACGAGGTGCTGTCAACAGAGTTTTAGTGAGTTGGAACTTACGTAGTTCACCACTGGAAAGTAAAATTATCTTTTTGTCAAGAAGAGGTTCGATATGGAAAAGTTCAAACAATTCATTTTTCAGCTTGTCGTCTTTGATTTCGCCCAACATATCACGAACATCCGGCACTTCATCCTGATCATGAGCATTCCAACGCTGCTGATAGTAGTAATTGGTATCGGCTGCCCCATAAGTATCACGGAAAGCAATATATTTCACATTATCATAAACAGTCTGAGTGGCCGAAGGAGAAAAATCATATTCAATCGTTCCCTCACGCAAAGGATATTTTCCTATCAAAGTATCTACAAAAAGACTTTTACCACCACCATTAGGACCTACAATAGCTATATGTTCATTCGCTCCGATAGTTGACGTGATGGGTTTGGCTAAACGCACAAGCGGGTTGCGTGCTACGCCCCCCGCCATGCTAAATGTATTTTGACTCATATTCTTATATTCTGTTTAATTATCGACCGCAAAGGTAACAATTTTACAGCAAAACAAGACCTATCACGAACATTTTTCCATTCATACAACCGATTTGTTTATCCAACGGGGTTATTCATCCATTCCGTCAATAGTAATGATTTTCCCGTCCGCATCATATTGCAATTCGCAAACCTTCATGCTGCGCAACCAAGTTTTCCCTCCTGATGGCACACAATCGTGATGGAACAAATACCACTTTCCTTTGAATTCAACAATGGCATGATGTGTAGTCCATCCTACTACCGGAGTCTGAATGACTCCCTGATAAGTAAATGGGTATCTCCCGTAGAATAAGAGAAATAATATCTCCCGTTATACTTGTGCATCCACGAAGCTTCAAAAAAAAACAGCGGCCGTATCTCCGGCTGTCAACGGTTTCCCATTTTTATCGATTATCACCACCGCGTGGTTCTTCGGCAAACTCCATCATCTCCTCTCTCAAACGAGCTACACGTGTGGGCAAGGCTTCTTCCGTACCTTCCGGCAAAATGGCAGATTCCAACGCCTTATTATTCCTGTAACGTTGGAGTTGACCGCCCCACAATCCACCAAAATAGATATAATAGTTACGCCCAGCCATCGGCCAATCATTACGCCAAGAATCCGGATCAGCCTCATGTGCATATTGAAAAGCCAACGGAATTGTTTTGCGCAAAAGCTACTTCACCACCATAAGTAAGAAATGCCGCCATCACAAGCAAAAAAATATTGATCCGTTTGTTTTTATATACAACATTTTTTAAGTAAATATTCTTTTATTTATTCGCCCCCTTTGTGGCGTAATTCTATCTCTCTATTGATGTTATCAATCACATCGTCCTCTAGTCCATACTTAGATATAATGAACATAGCCACCAGAAGCAGCAAGGCAGGAATAACAGCTACAAGCCACAGTATCCCCTGTTCGGCAAAAGGTGATTGTGACACCTCATTAGTCTGATCAAATCCGACAAATGCCATGACAAGTCCCGGCACCACACCTCCAAGAGCCATACCCGCTTTGTAGAAAATACCTGTCAATGGAATCCCTCCCAATATAAGGTATGAACGGTATTTGCCGAGTTTAGGATTGTGCTTATCAACAAAAGCCCCTACAAGAGGATCCCAAATGATATCCACTATCCTGACGATAAGGAACATCACGGCTGCCACCTCCGGTTTGAGACCATATACATTCGTATAAAAAATCAGCAAATACATACATACGGTCTGATAGATTAAGGTTTTGCGCCAAATCACCGGAGCCGAATCCTATACGCTGGAGCCAGGAGAGCTTGTAGAAACCTTTAGCGTCATTCATTTTCATTGTAGAGTCCATTTCATTCTGTCTTTTCTTTTACTTCTTAGTTATTTCGCGATAGTTAGAAAAAATGACGAATCTTGCCGACTATCACGTTGCAAACTTAAGAAGTTTCTTGCCCTCCACCGAAGAATTACGATTCAGATTGTTTCTCGTCTGTTACATCATCGTATGCATATGTTACAAATAGTTGTTGTTATGTTACATTCAAGCTGAAAAAGCTGGCTACCGATACATAATCAAAGCCGATTGACCGGGAATAATCACTTCCGCTCCCGTCTGTGTTCCCAGTCCGCGAACATCTATCCCCCCGTCTTTACACACCACTGTATACTTTCCGGCAGGCACTGCCAAACGCGCAGGGGTCATACGGGAATTAAAGGCCACGATAATATCTTCCCAACTATCTCCGTTCGCGTGATCCTTCAGGCGGAATGCAATCAGGTTTTGTCCTTCCACTGGAAGAAACTCCAGATGCTTCCGAACCTTTTCCGCATCTCCCATACGGAAAGCGGGATGGGACTTACGCAGATCTATGAGCCGCTTATAATACATGAAAACATCTCCGTTCATCGTCTTGCGTCGCCAATCGATAGCATTGACTGCATCCGGACTCTTATAACTATTATCCACCCCTTGTTTATCGCGCATCACTTCTTCTCCTGCATAGATAAAAGGAATACCTTGCGAAGTGAAGACTACCGTCTGCGCAAGCTTATCAAGCCGGACCAGTTGCTCGGGAGTAGCTTCTGGCATACTTGCTTTCAAGCGATCAACAAGGCACAAACCGTCATGGCAGGAAACGTAACTAATCATTTGGGTAGGCTGTCCGGCCCAGGCTTGCCGACTGTAATTCACCGAATCATAGCGTACTTGCGGATGTTCGATAGCTCCCACAATACCAAACTTAACGCTGTTCTCCCCTCCCGGCACTCCGGCAAGAAAAGCTCCCTTACCTTTCTCCCAAACAGAACCGCAAAGTCCGTCACGAAACTCGTCCGAGAAGACTGCAATTCCGGGCATATACGCCACATTCTTTTTCATAGCCAAAGAATCAGCAGGATATTGAGGCATTTCAGCAGCCCATCCTTCTCCGTAAACACAAACAGTAGAGTCCACTTCATCCACTGCCTTCCGAATCTCGTTCATCGTTTCAATATCATGCACTCCCATCAAATCGAAGCGAAAACCATCGATATGATATTCCTTCATCCAGTAAAGCACGGATTCTATCATAAACTTACGCATCATAGGACGTTCACTAGCCGTTTCATTTCCACAACCCGAACCGTTCGCCAATGTCCCGTCTTCTTTCTGACGATAAAAATAACCGGGTACTGTACGTTCAAAATTACTCTCCGCCGTATTAAACGTATGATTGTAAACCACATCCAGAATCACCCGGATGCCGGCTTTATGCAACGCCTGTACCATTTGCTTGAATTCTTTCACGCGAGTGGCGGGTTGATAAGGATCTGTTGAATATGAGCCGTCCGGAACATTGTAATTCAACGGGTCATATCCCCAATTGTACTGATTTTCATCCAATTTCGTTTCATCTACGGAAGCATAATCATAGGAAGGAAGAAGATGCACATGCGTCACACCCAACTCTATCAGATGGTCGATTCCTGTCAGCAATTTGTCCGAGTTCATCGTTCCATGCTCAGTCAAAGCAAGGAACTTTCCTTTATTCTTTATTCCGGAAGTAGAATCGACCGAAAAATCACGATGATGCATTTCGTAGATAACCATATCGGCAGGAGATTTCAGCGGAGGACGTTGATCATTCTCCCATCCTTCCGGATTCGTTGCTTTCCAATCGATAATAGCGGCACGTTTTCCATTCACCCCGACAGCATGAGCATTAATTCCCGGAGTATCCCCTTGCCATTTATCATTGATTTTCACATTGAAAGTATAGAACTTATTGAGCAAATTCTTGTTAACCACAGTTGCCCAAGTTCCATCCTCTCCAAGTTCCATCTTCACTGTTTCATAAGCATGACCTCCTTCACCTTCATCATAAAGCATCAGGCGCACTTCTTCTGCTGTCGGTGACCAAAGGTTGAATTTCGTAGCTTCCGGAGTATATTCCATTTCCGTAAGGCTTCCCGTACGGACGGGATACAACTCGAAGGAAGCATATTCCTTTTTCGCAGAAGAACAACTCATCACTGTTGCCACTGTAGTCACTCCTATTATTGAATTAATTCCTATCTTCATCTCAAGCTCTCCTATGATACTATTTTTCGTAATCTGATTTATTGTTAAAGTTTACTTCACTTTATCCGGATTCTTCGCTATAAAATCCTTCCAGCTACTATATCCCTTCTCTACGGCAGGCCGTCCCATTTGCAGGAAATGGCAATAGGCGGCAGCCAGACCGTCGGTCGCATCCATAAAAGTGGGCATATCCGCTTTTGAGAAATGAAGCATTCTCTGCAACATATCCGCCACCTGCTCCTTCGATGCTTGTCCGTTTCCGGTAATAGCCATCTTTATCTTCAACGGGGCATATTCGGTGATCGGTATATCACGACTTAACGCTGCTGCCATCGCTACTCCTTGCGCACGTCCCAATTTCAACATAGACTGAACATTTTTGCCGAAGAAAGGAGCTTCAATAGCCAGTTCATCAGGCAAATAGCTTTCAATAATACTCAGCACCCGCTCATGGATATGGCGCAATTTCAAGTAATGATTGGCAAACTTACGCAAGTCGATAATCCCCATAGCAATCATTTCGGGTTTGGTTCCTTTTATTCTCAGCACTCCATATCCCATGATTGTCGTGCCGGGGTCTATCCCCAGAATTATCTTCTCTTTTACCGGTTGAATCACTCTATCACCTCCATCAATGTGGGAAATCCGATTACCTTATCCTTAAATATCTTAGTCAGTTCGTCATTCAATCGTATCCCTTGTTCCAAATGCCAGCGGTGCAACAATCCACTACTCTCTACTTCCCACTGTAAAGAATAGGCGCTCCCATCTTCCCGATGGCTCAATATACGACAAATACGTGGTGTTTTCAGCGCTCCGTGCTTCTGTACTTCGGGAATATAAGATTCTTTTATCCAAATCAAAAAATTATCGTGAACATCATCGTCCACTTGAAAAGTGGTGTTATAAATCAACATATTTTTCCTTCTAATAGATTATTTACCGCAAACATAGCAATTATTTCAGAATATTGCATTATATTTGCGGCAACAAAAGAGATTCGTTTACAAACGTTATCATATAAGAGAAAAAAGGGGCGTTAGCTCATCTGGCTAGAGCGTAACACTGGCAGTGTTAAGGTGATCGGTTCGAGTCCGATACGCTCCACTTCCTTTCCAATATTGGAATGTTAATAAATTACAGGATTCAGATTTTTATCAAAAAAGGGCCTTTATTCAAGGTCCTTCTTTATCACTTCATCTATTTCCTTTATACGTTTCTGACGGCCTTTGTCGGGACCGTCTTACGTATCATTCTTGAAAACATTGTCTGCACGGTCAGAAACTTCACTGCTCCATTCTTCAAAATCATTCGTGGCCGGACGACCATTCGGTTCGATATTTTCTTCTGCAATCGAATCGTGTCTGTTAATCATATCATCCATAAGTTCTCATTTTATATATTTATGGTCATAAGACAATCAAGAACAAGAAAAGTTCTTTGTTTTAATGATTTTTTGAATCTGATTATACATGAGTAACTATCTTGCCAAAACATCTGTCACCCAATACGACCATACGATTTGCCTAAATCGACTATACGATTCACCTAAACTAACCATACGATTCACCTAAACCAACCATATAATTCATCCCAAGCATACGGAGTAGAGTCGTGTTTCAACGGCTTGAGACAAAGTGTTCGACAGTGCGAAACAAAGTGTTTAGCAGCGTGAAACATAATGTTTTCCACCGTTAAACAAAATGTTTCAAATAGCTATGAAACAAAATAATAAATAGTAAGAAAGACATTCTACCGATTACTGTTTTCAGAGAAAGCGGTGATAGGTGACAGGTGCGGTGATAGATTACACACAACCTATCACCTTATTGAAAGCACGATGAATAAAGGAATTCAGAGCAACAGGTGATAGGTGATAGAGGATTTTATGTTTTTATACTAGGGAAGGAAGGTTATTTCGCCCGATAATTCTGCGGTCGAAAAGGAATATAAAGAGTATAATTACTATCTGTCGGTTTACCTTCTACAAGAGCTGGAGCCCACTTCGGCATTCCTTTTACAATGCGGAGAGCTTCTTCCGCAAACTCCGGATGCGTAGACCGTACTATATGTGGACGAAGTATAACTCCTTCTTTATCAATAGTAAACTCGCACAAAGCAAATCCGGGAATATTTTTCTCCAATAAATCGACCGGATACACCATCTGTCCGGCAATATATTCTTCAGGAGTCATATCCGGAAAATGAGCTAACTCTTCTATCCGTTTTCCAGAAAGTGCTCTCGAGCGGGGACCTACCTGATAAATTCCAACATATATCGGTTGTTTATACGCATCGGGAGCTTCCTTGCTGCGTTGTTGCAGGGCCTTCAACAGAGAAGCGGCTTCTTCTGCCAAAGTCTGCTCCGATATATTTCCACCTTTGGACAACATATAAGCCGACTGGCAAACCAACACAAGACGCTCCATCAAAGTTCCTTTTTCCGGAGACCACTTCCTTCCCATCCGCTCTTTCCCTTTCTCATTGGTGGAAGAAAAATAATAGACAACCCCATCCAAACCGGCACTGGAACCATCCAAATCCTGTATCTGCTCAGTGGCTATATGAAAGATAGCTCCCAAAGACCGATAAAGCGACGGACTGACGGCAACTGATTTCGTCTCCACTTTCACCGTTCCTTTCTCCGCCTGCCAATAGGTACGGGATAGTGCATTCGAAATCAGCGTATAACGCCCGTTTTTCTTTTCTACCGACATTGCATACTCCGGCGAAAAGGAAGGGATAGCTGCGAAACGCGCGTATGGCTGTTTCTGAAAGCCAGTATTAAGTAAAGAAAACACACTACGGTAATATTCGCCTAACTCGCCTGTATAAGAAGAAAAAGGTTTCACCGGCTCCAAATAGTCAATCTGGGCCGCCAG
>ENA-UEQJ01002679-UEQJ01002679.1-human-gut-metagenome-genome-assembly--contig:-NODE-2679-length-12367-cov-5.326688_pt1 | contig 12367 bp, 8 predicted proteins | sample MGYA00242937_ERZ507938 | MGnify/ENA primary metagenome ERZ507938 (study PRJEB26167, sample SAMN06115437) | human gut metagenome | host: Homo sapiens | place: China:Gansu | collected 2015-07-03 | study...
CTTAACGCCGCATCCTACCAGGCTGAGCGCCATAGCCGCAGTCGCAATAACTGCCAATACGATATTCTTTTTCATAATTATGGAGCAGGATACCCCATCTATAGCCGTAAGGCTTAGGTGGGGAGGAATGCGTTTCTTAGAAAAGACTAAGATACAGCGTTTCCTGCTTACCTCCTTTCAGTATTTAGATGATTTGTATCCATGCTCCCGCATGGCAAACAACTTGAACTTTGGAAATTGCTACTGACTTACTTTTCCCGTTGACGGGAATCAAAAGTCTTGTGCCTTTGTTATGGCACCCGCTTGTAATGTACGTTTTACCTTCGAGACGCACAGTGTCGTATGGCTGAATTGCATAGTGCTGCCTTCTTATAGAGCGACGACCCTTCGATACCTTTTTGCTGCGGTATTTGTGCAAATTTTCGCAATCCTTTTTGTGGTTGCGACTTATTCTGCCGTTAAAAAGTTCCTTGCCCTTTGCCTTGTTACCGGTGCGAGTGTCAACATAAGTGGCATCGTAGAACTTTTCCAGTACACGGTTGTTTCTGCGTCGTTTTTGGTAATGTCTAAATTTGCAACGACGTGCCGGATGATAATCACCCATCGCATACGCATCATTGTTGTGGGTTTTCTCAAGTTGAAGCGCAATGCGTTTCTCTTTTGTCATCGCACCATAAGTGATGGTCACAAATTCCTTACCGTATGTGGCATACAGTGCATTTACTATCTGCCAGCGAACAGCATTCATAAATGCTGCGCCGGAAAGGTTTGCAAACTTTTTGTCTTTACCAAAACCATAGAGCTTGCCACCCTTTTGATGATTAGCGGGTGTATGACATTTTTCACACACTGTAACCAATTCATCAAGCTGATAGCCGTGTCTGCCTTTCCAGTAAAACATGTGATGCATGTGCAAAATAGCGCCATCCGCAATTTTGCGTTTGCAAACCTGGCAGGTGTAATTATCGCGGTAGAACACTGCCTCACGTAAGGTTGCCAAGTTGTAGCGCGGTCCTTTTTGATAGTCTGCACCTTCCGGTTTTGCTTCGCCTTTCTGGATAGCTTGCAGCAGCATTGTATCAAAAGAACCAACCTCAACCGTTACATGAGTAATTGGAATCACAGATACATATCGTTCGATAAGGCTGATATTCAGCTGCTTCTTATGCTCCAGAGAAGGTGCAAGCCAACCTTCGCTGCGCTTGCGATTATCGAAACGCGGTTTACGGTAACGCAGTCTGTTTCTGCGGGCGCGGCGCATCTTACGGCAATCATCGTGATGTTCTTTCTCATCTTGCAATGTATCATACTGAGCAGATACGTATTCGTGAGATTCGCTTTTCACACTGATGCCAATGTAGTTATAACCTACATCCTCGCAGATTTCGATAGGTTGTTTGTTTGTTTTGCTGTCATACAGCAGCTGGATTGTAAAGGGATGGTGCTTAACAATTTTCGCTTTTCCGTCTTTCAGAAGTCGGCGTACCTTGCCAAGACGGAAGGTAGGCATTAAGCGTTCACCATTGTTGCTGAGAACACAAACGCACGTGCTCATGCAAGATACCCCTTTCGTAAAATAGTAATGAAACTGTAAGTCAGGGCTTGCGCCCTGTGGTCCACTTCGCCAATGTTATGCACTGTTTTAGCCTTTCGGCATGGCTTACGTACTTCTCCTACCCTTAGAGATGTTTAACGTAATATGTATCAACGGCTTGCACCGCTAACGCATACGCTGCCCGCAGAGCCCGACACTTGTGGAGCATAATCGGGGTGCCTATATTATGAAGATGATTGCTCATCAAATGCATAACGGAGTTCGCGGCAACCGAAGTTTCCGTTCACCAAGGCTAACCAACCGGGCTTACGGGTTTCCCCGCAAGCCCCGTCTATAACCGGCGAACCGGTTTAGGCGGGGTTATTGACAAAAACACTCCTTCTCGGCATCTAGCGCTGAGGCTACTCAATAATGATAGGCTCCGCCAGCCCTACGCGGTTTTGGATTTCGTCATCGACGATACCGTGGACTCTTGGCGTCCTATCCTTCTGTACACCTGCATTTTATCACGGAGATGTATTGAATACAACCATGATGGCTTGATTTTAACAAATCCGCAACAAATTGTGTGAGAAAAAGGATAGGTGTTTCTTTCTTTATTATATTTTGCATCTCGAAAATGTCAATGCACATTCTTTACGAACGCACATTTTCGTCGATTTTCTTTAGCCGTTTTGCTGCCAATACCATACGACCGTTATTGATATTGTAGTCACAGGTGACAAGGAACAAAAATTTGTCATTATCGCAGTCGAATTGCAGTTCCTTGTAAATCGAGGCTTTGTCTTGGATGGTTTCGAGCATATCCTCAGTCTTAGAGGCAGAGAGCGTGTTCGCCCATGCCTGAATATCTACAAAGTTCGGGTCATCAACATATCCCGGCACTACCATGAGCGCGAATATCTGGTAGTATTCTTTCCCGTACTCGCCTTCCCAGCAAACAGTCCCGTTTTCATCGAAGAATTCCGGGTCCTTGAACTTATCCAGAGAGCCGAACATCGTCCCGTCGTTCATCTTATGCCCATAGATGATTAGGTTGCCGTGCTGTCGCGTATCACATACTTCATCGAGGAAAAGGGTGCCGGGGATACTATGCTCTCCGTAGATATCGGTACGGAGGTAGGTGTCGTTTGTTTCTCCCTGCACTACCGGCCCGGTAGCGGTCGTACCATATACAGTAAGCCATCCCTTATAATCAGGGTTGACCGCAAGCATTCCGTTAGACCAGTCAGTCTCATTGGTTTCCTGTGCAGTTGTTCTGATAGCCTGCAAGGATGAAGTGAGTTCCTGGGTCTTTTTGGTTTGTGCTATACTTCTAAGCAGCATCCCGCTCAATATAAACACTGCGATGAGTGCAGCTATACTGATAAGGCGGGATACCCAGCCGATGGTTTTTCTTGCGACAGTCTTGACATTTGCCATGCTGATAGACCTCTTATTCGATTCCTGATACTATATTTCTCTGTTGCCGCACAATCCTGCGACCTTGCGATGACTCATGATTTTATTGTATGCGATTCGCACATTTCGGCAACGCTCGCGCCTGATTTTCTGAGAGCTCCCGTATGATTTCTTGATTTTGCCCCACAAACAAAAAAGCCCCGGTGCCATAACGGCATCGGGACCTTGCATTTTAAGCGGGAGTTGCAGCCTTATCGTCTTTGCGCTTACCCTTGCAGGCGGTGGCAACACCATCGCTCACAAGGTAGCAGCCACCCGCGACCAGCAATGCTTCCAGCAGCGTCTTCTGGTCGATGCCCACATCACCCATCTTGGGGATTTCATGGACAATGGGGATGGTTTCCGGAATATCCGGAGCAAGGTACACGGTGAACTTCGTGCCCATTTTCGGCGTGATGTTCAGAGCGGTATCTACTTCATCCGACACCACAGCCTTATTGGTAGTACCGTGGTCCATGTTCGGGTGTTCCGTTTCGGCAGCAAAACCCACAGCGGTAGACATCATCAATGCCATCGAAACCGCCGCGCATGCTTTTGCAAAACGCTTCATAATTATGGAGCAGGACACCCCATCTATAGCCGTATGGCTTAGGTGGGGAGGAATGCGTTTCTTAGAAAAAACTAAGATACAGCATTTCCTGCTTACCTCCTTTCAGTATTTAGATGATTTGTATCCATGCTTCCGCATGGCGAACAACTTGAACCTTGGAAATTGCTACGGACTTACTTTTCCCATTAACGGGAATCAAAAGTCTTGTGCCTTTGTTATGGCACCCGCTTGTAAAGTATGTTTTACCTTTGAAACGCACAGTGTCGTATGGCTGAATTGCATAGCGCTGCCTTCTTATAGAGCGACGGCCCTTCGATACCTTTTTGCTGCGGTACTTGTGCAGATTTTCCGAATCCTTTTTATGATTGCGGCTAATTCTGCCGTTAAAAAGTTCCTTGCCTTTTGCCTTGTTACCGGTGCGAACGTCAATATAAGTGGCATCGTAGAACTTTTCCAGTACACGATTGTTTCTGCGCCGTTTTTGGTAATGCCTAAACTTGCAACGATGTGCCGGGTGATAATCACCCATTGCATACGCATCATTGTTGTGACTTTTCTCAAGCTGTAGCGCGATGCGCTTTTCTTTTGTCATTGCGCCATAAGTGATGGTCACAAACGGCTTGCCAAAAGCGGCGTAGAGTTCATTGACAATTTGCCAGCGAACGGCGTTCATAAACGCTGCACCTGAGAGATAAGCAAACTTTTTTTCTTTACCAAAACCGAAGAGTTTACCACCCTCTTGATGATTGGCTGGTGTATGACACTTTTCGCATACCGTAGCAAGCTCATCAAGCTGATAGCCGTGTCTGCCTTTCCAGTAGAACATGTGATGCATCTGCAAAATAGCACCATCCGTGATTTTGCGCCCACAAACCTGACAGGTGTAATTATCGCGGTAGAATACCGCTTCCCGTAACATAGCCAAATTGTAGCGCGGGCCTTTCTGGTAGTCTGCGCCTTCCGGCTTTGCTTCGCCTTTCTGGATAGCTTGCAGCAGCATTGTATCAAAAGAACCAACTTCAACCGTTGCATGAGTAATCGGAATCACGAACACATATCGTTCGATAAGGCTGATGTTCAGCTGCTTCTTATGCTTCAGAGAAGGTGCGAGCCAACCTTCGCCGCGCCTGCGGTTATCGAAGCGCGGTTTACGGTAGCGCAGTCTGTTTCTGCGAGCACGACGATACTTGCGGCAGCTATCGTGATGTTCCTTCTCATCTTGCAGCGTATCATACTGAGCAGATACATACTCATGAGATTCGCTTTTCACGCTGATACCAATGTAGTTGTAGCCTACATCCTCGCAGATTTCGATTGGTTGCGTGTTCGTTTTGCCGTCATACAATAGCTGGATAGTAAAGGGGTGATGCTTAACGATTTTTGCTTTTCCGTCTTTCAGAAGATGGCGTACCTTGCCAAGACGGAAGGTAGGCATTAAGCGTTCACCATTGTTGCTGAGAACACAAACGCACGTGCTCATGCAAGATACCCCTTTCGTAAAATAGTAATGAAACTGTAAGTCAGGGCTTGCGCCCTGTGGTCCACTTCGCCAATGTTATGCACTGTTTTAGCCTTTCGGCATGGCTTACGTACTTCTCCTACCCTTAGAGATGTTTAACGTAATATGTATCAACGGCTTGCACCGCTAACGCATACGCTGCCCGCAGAGCCCGACACTTGTGGAGCATAATCGGGGTGCCTATATTATGAAGATGATTGCTCATCAAATGCATAACGGAGTTCGCAGCAACCGAAGTTACCATTCACCAAGGCTAATCAACCGGGCTTATGGGTTGCCCCGCAAGCCCCGTCTATAACCGGTGAACCGGTTTAGGCGGGGTTGTTGACGGAATTGCCTCCTGTGTGTTTTCAAAAATGCCCCAGCACAAACGGATGGGTCTGCACCGGGGCATCGGCATACTTTAACTCAGAACGGAAATAGTAATCTTGGCGGCAGCAGTACCAACCTCAATCGGATTCTCGCTATCAGAAGTGTCATAAGCCGTGAAAGTCGCAGTACAGTCATAGGTGCCTGCTTCGAGCGGCTGGGACAGCTTATCGGTCTGAATGTGGTAGTTGGGCTGGATAAGACCACTGTTGTAAATCTCAGCACCGCCGTCATCGAGCGTGATACTTACGACCTGAGCGTACTTGTTGTTGGGGACATTCTCGATTTCGAGCGTACCCTCAGAATCTCCGGTCTTGAATACGGGATTTACATTGATGGAAATAGCCATGGTGCCATCTTCTACCACCCGATTCAGTTCTTCCTGAATCTCAGCCTCGCTCTTGCCATCGAGCTGGCCCAGCTGTGCGGCAACGGAATCTTCCAGACGATTGTCCGAAATCTTTCCGCTCTTCTTCCAGATGAACAGGCCTGCGCACAGCACAAGCAGCAGAACCACACAAACCGTGATGGTACGGTGCAAAAGCTTGTCATTCTTCTTCGAGGTCTTCTTGTCGGTGGATACGATATTGTTCGCCATAATATTATTCCTTTCCAAGTGTGATGCTATTAGCTAAAACCAAAGCCGCCGAGCGGCAGGTCACTCGACGGCCAACTCGCTAACGAGTTTGATTTATGCCGAAATTTTCAAATCAGCGGTTGCTGCCGACACCGCCAGCGGTAGCAGTCTGGGTGTCGCCGGTCTCGAACATCGGGATGATGCTGTAGGTGACGCGAACAACAGGAGTGCAGCCAGCGTCGTTGACATTGGAGCCTGCAATCTTGGCGTTGACGATGAGGGGCAGAGCCTTGGCGGCGTCATGAGTGACAGCGTCAGCGGCAGCGCCGGTCTTGGTGACCTCGGTCGGAGCGGCCAGGAACCAGCCGTTCTCGGTGATGTCCAGAGGAGCAGAGCACTTAGCCAGGTCGATGGCAGAAGCGTTGTACATAGCAGAGTCAGGAGCAATGCTCATGGCAATCTCGCCGCGCTTGAGAGCGGAGGTGCTCATGGGAACGACGCGCCAGGTGGCGGGCTCAGCCTGCAGCTCAGAAACCTTCAGAGCCAGACCCTCGCGCTTGGAGTTGTCGGTCATGGAGGTGCCGACATCGAACTTCTTGCCGAAGTTGCAGCTGGTAGCGCCATCGGAGATGACAAAGTCCTCTTTCAGCTGGTGGTTGCCGTCAATGCCCTTAACGGTCTCACGCAGGGCGTCGCCGTCCAGAGTGCCAGCAGCCTTGAAGTCCCACTTGCCATCGATGAAGATGACATAGCACTCGCCGGAAGCGTTGATGTGCTCGTCAGCACCCATCTGATGGTAGTTGGCAGGCTCAGTCCAGCCAGCCTGGGTGGCGGGGTCGCTGTACCAGTAGGTGTAGGACTTCTTGGTTGCATCATAAGCGATAGCGAACAGCTCATCGTTGGAGTGGTCGGTATCGTAGATGCGGCTGTAGTGGGTCACCTTGGCAATGTCAGCGATGTAGGTGCGGCTGTTCTTGTCGATGGTGGAGTAGTTGCGCAGCTGGTAAGCGTCCTTGGTCGGGGTGACAACATTGCCGGTGCTGCGGAAACCGTACATGCAGACATACAGAGGAACGGTAGCCTTGACATTGACATGGTTGACAGTAGCGACGGTGATGTCGTACTCAACGCGGCCGTCATCGGTAGCGACACCAGGGTGCTCTTCCTCCGTCGGAGGAGTCTCAGCGGGAATCTCGGAATCGTTGTCCAGGTAGATGTAGAACTGGGTGCTCATGGTGGGGTCTTCGTTGGTAGCAGTGTCAACACCGTTTGCTTTGGTGTCGTCGCTGACCTTGGCCTCATCAGCAGTACCGTGGTTCCAGTTCACCTTGCCGTTTGCTTCCTGGCAGTCGGAAATCTTGACGAAGTGCTCCTGCTTGGTGCCGTCGCTCTTGGTGGTGGTGTAGATGCCGTACTCGCCAACCTTGTTGTAGGAGCTGCCCATGATGTAGGCGGCAGGAATGGCCTTGAAGCCAGCGGTGTCCTGGTCGGCGTAGGTGACGGAACCGTCATCGTTCACCTTGTAGAAGGACTTCGTGCCGATGCGGTAGACGGGGGTGGAGTGCAGCATTGTCTCATCGTTGGGATGATTGGCAATCACAGTGTTGTCAGTAGGCTGCTGAAAATCCTCTGCAGCGAATGCAGTGATAGGCGCCATGCAGCTGGCGGCCATTGCCATGCCCAGAACGGCAGAGGCAACGCGCTTATAACTTTTCATTGGAAAAGCTCCTTTCAAAAAATGTGTTTGTGTTATTCCATTCATCCCATCCGGAGATTGTTCCTGCATACAGCCGCCGTCAAGGAAGTCTGGTCGAAATTAGTGAGACCAGAATTGTATTTTGTACAACCATGGCCCTGCCCTTAAAAGCATCCGATACCGCCGGTATCGGACCACTGACTTTATTCTATGCGGTTCGCACATTCGTGCAAGCAAAAAACATCATCTTTTTTTCAAAAATCTAACACAAACCCCAATTTTTTTGGAAAAATCTTCGCAAAAACGCAAATCTGCCATGAATGTGTATGTTTCCAGAGTGTCCCTGCACGCAAAAACCACCGCCCTTTCTCGGATAACCCGAAATCAGGCGGTGGTTTGTATGGCAGAAATCATCGAACCGGCATAATAATTCTCTGCGGAATAATGCCGCGCAGAATAATTCTTGACAGAATTATTATTGCAGTGTATGCTATAAGTAGCAAAAGATGCAGGAGGGAGCTAATATGCCATTCGTTGATAGAGAGATAGAGATGTCTGCGTTGGAAGCCGCCTATAAAAATCCTATCGCTTCTCTTTTTGTGGTCTACGGTCGCCGTAGAGTCGGAAAGACCACTTTGCTCGCAGAGTTTTGCAAAGGCAAACACGCATTGTACTATTTGGCCACTGAGGAAAGCATACAGGCAAACTGTGCAGCTTTTCGTGAGATGGCCGCAGACTTTCTTCAAGATGAACTTTTGCGCAGCGCAGCAAATGCTGGCTGGGAAATGATTTTCAAGACATTGCTTGCGCAGCCGAGTGAGGAAAAGCTGGTAATCATCATTGATGAGTTTCAGTATCTTGGCAAAGCCGACAAAGCGTTTCCGTCTGTATTTCAGAAAATTTGGGATACCCAACTAAAAAACGAAAATGTGGAAGTGATTCTCTGCGGGTCACTGGTTCATATGATGATGGAGCAGACCCTATCCTATTCCAGCCCTTTATATGGGCGCAGAACCGGGCAGATTAAGCTGAAACAAATCCCATATGCCTATTACAACCAATTTTTCCCGGCGATGTCTGAGCAAGAGCGCATTTTGTACTACGCCGTTACGGGTGGTGTGCCTAAATATATAGAGTTGTTTCATCAGGGCAAGGAAATCTATGATGACATCCTTCAAAATGTTTTCACGCCACAAAGTTTCCTGTACGAAGAACCAGAATTCTTGCTTCGGCATGAAGTAAATGATATTGGAAGCTATTTTTCTATCATTCGTTCTGTAGCAGCCGGAAACTGCCGTGTGTCCGATATCGCGGCCTCGCTATCCATTCCGGTAACAAGTTTGCCGAAATCGCTGAAGACCTTATGCGATTTAGACATTTTGGAGCGTGAGGTCCCCCCAACCGAAAAGAATGTCGAAACAAGCAAAAAAGGACAGTATCGTATCCGGGATAATTTTATAGCCTTCTGGTTCCGTTTTGTATATCCCATGCGGTCTTTCATTGAAAGTGGTCACGCTGAAATCGCCATGAACAAACTGCGCAGCGGTTTTATTCCGAACCATGTCGGATATGTTTATGAAGATATTTGCCGCAGTAAAATGTGGGAATTGAATGCGCAAGGAAAGCTGCCTTTTTTGTTTGACCGTGTCGGCCGCTGGTGGGGTGGCAAAGACACAGAGATAGATATTGTAGCTGTCGATACAAATGACCGCAGTAATATCCTGTTTGGTGAGTGCAAGTTTCATCAAAATACTCAGATGCAGCTATCTGAACTACGCCAGCTAAAGGCAAAAGCAGCCGCTGTCCAATGGGGAAAAGAAAGCCGTACAGAGTATTTCATCCTCTTCTGCATCAGTGGATACTCAGAAGAATTGCATCGTTTAGCGGAATCTGACTCGCATATCATACTGGGTTAATATAGCTTAACACCAAAAAAGCATGTGCATCACAAATCCTTTTAATTTAAAGGGATTCGTTGCACATGCTTTTGTTTTTTTGGATAACCTGAAAAATCAGTGGTAGCTATGATGTGGAATTCATTCCGCCTCAGAATTCCCAAACACAACATCATAAATGCCGGGGACATCATAAGGGCTCACGATACGAGGAACAAGTTTGTCGGATGCGAGAGTTTTGAACTTTTCCGGCGCGTCAGAGATGATGACATCCGCTTTGTCCCACTCGCCGTCTTTCAGGAACTTCGCATACCGCATCCCGACCATTTCCTTGATGGAGAGGCTTTTCAGCTGCATGGCATACTGGCAGACATCCTTCGTGGGCTTGTAGTCGGTGATGACATTGCTGTACGCAAGCGACCCGGCAACCGTCCTATCGACCATGATGAGTTCGCGTTTCTGCAAATCCATAACAGCCATGACCAGCTGGCCGGATTCGGTAGTCAGAGCGAACCGGTCCTTCACGGTGGCAGGCTCGAACTGTTCGCCGGTCATGCCGTCACGAACCATCACACCGCAGAAGGCTGTATCCATCTCGGAGAACTTCTCGCCGGTATAGGAGTTGACGACCATTGCGGCATAGCGGATACCGTTTTGCAGGCATTTCTTGATATCGAAATCCACATACTCGACAGCACCGTTCTTGCCGCTGCTCCTGCGGTCACCGGAATGGATAGCACCGAGCGACTCAACCTTCGGATTCCCGTAAAAGACGAAGTTGACCTTCTCATCGCCATAGAACGCGACCGAGAGGTCCAGGTCAACGCCGTCCCATGCCTCAGTCTCGAAACTCGCTTTCCAGTAGAGGAACGCACGAAGCACATTGCCCTCCGGGAGCCGGGTTCTGGACCCGCATGCGGCAGAACGCAGCGAGGAGGAGATTTGCCGGGGATTATCAGGGAACACAATGTCGTTGCAGTGGCAAGCCGGGTCAAGGTATACGCACTTCGGCTCGGTATCCTCCGCACGAAGAACCTGCCACAGCTGATTGAAGATATCGCGGGCAACACGGTTGCAGATATCCTCAGGGATAGGCTCAACTTCCCTGTCAAGAACCTTGCTGGCAGCACCGTTCGCCTTGCCGGTGGCAAGCTGGACGGGATTATTCCGATTCCGGAAATGGTTGATAAGCTGGACCAGAACGCGGGGCTCTACACTCTTGCAGACCGAGATGAACCGGAACAGGACATCTTCCATCGCGGTAGTGTCCTTACAACTGCGCAGAGCGAAGTCCAAATACCGGGCAAACATACCGGGACGAAGCATAAGATGCGCCGTCAGCAGTTCCGCGTTGACAGGCGGCTTCATCAATTCCTGCAGTTTTGAGTTGTAGGTCTCGATTTTGATACCGTTGCGGACCTTATCGAAGATGGCTTTGTTCTCAGGGAAATACTTTGCGTACTCACTCGGATGCAGCTTCTCGCCCAGACGCTTGAACTGTTCAGGACGGAGTGCAAACCCTTCATCCTTCTCGACATGTTCAAGCAGACCCAGAAGTTCACGGCGCTCTGCTCTTGTAAAGCTGCGGAAACGCGGTGCCTTGGCAAGGCTTACATCCTGCCCGCTCATGGCAGCGGCAAGACGCAACACATCGGTAGCACTCTTGAAATCTAAGAAGCATTTCTGGGATTTCCAGGCGGGGCGATGGATAATATAGGATACATACAGTGCAAGGTTCTCCTTACAAGGAATATCCTTATCCTTCATCAGGGACATTACCTTATCCAGAAACTCTTCGCCACTGTCAGAGAGAAGCATCTTTACGGTATTCTGCTCATCAGGAGAAAGAAGGGCTTTGCTCGTTACGCTCTGAACAAGATACCGGTAGATTTCATCCTCGGTGCAAGCCGGAATCTGCTTGGCTGCGGGAAGGTGGTCTTTATCAAGACCCTTGCAGAACCGGGACGGGTCAGAGTCCGGCGTCCAAACCCCACCGCTCAGGTAGTTCAGGTAATTAACGATATACAACTCCACAAGGCTTGCGTTCATCGCATCGTTCGGGAAATCCGGCCAGATGGGCGAGGTCTTTGAGACGGCTTTGCTGTCTTCCGTGATAAACTCGTACAACTCGGACCAGACTTCGAGGAACCCAGTATGCGCAGCCTTGCAGCACGCCTCAAAGAGGTCGTATGCCATCACATAGCCATACTCCAGCAACTTCATATTTGCGGTGCATACAAAGCGCTTTTCTACCACCGTCTCCCCTTCCATAGCCGGTGCGGGCGGTACGATACCGCGATGATGCAGAAAAGTAATGCGGTTGAAATCTTTAATAGTCAGCATACAAACCTCCTGACAAAACAAAAATCCCGCATCGAGAAGAATCTCGACACGGGGCTAAGACACACGATTGATACGGAAAGCACGACCGCTAAATTTCATATATGCCAGTCGAACAGACAAGCTGCAGGCGGCTGGCATGGTGTCTAAAGAAGGAAGCGGACATATAGCCGTATTGGGATGCGCTTACATTACCGTGACGGAGAGCAAAACCACGACTTTTCAAGTATCAAATAGAAGGATGTGGTTTTATAGCCATACACAGCGGCTCAAGAAATTGGACATTGCGCTATCTTGAGCGAGTAAACACATTATACCATAATTTGCTGTTGATTTCAAGATAAACTGCACAAATAAATGTTGCTTATTTGTTAAATTGTGTCGCATTATGGTTGTTTTTTGTGC
>ENA-UEQJ01002686-UEQJ01002686.1-human-gut-metagenome-genome-assembly--contig:-NODE-2686-length-12328-cov-9.514162_pt1 | contig 12328 bp, 10 predicted proteins | sample MGYA00242937_ERZ507938 | MGnify/ENA primary metagenome ERZ507938 (study PRJEB26167, sample SAMN06115437) | human gut metagenome | host: Homo sapiens | place: China:Gansu | collected 2015-07-03...
AACTTCCACCCCGTGGAAGTTAGTCCTACAAGGTGGAAGTTACCCTTACAAAGTGGAATTAACTTTTACAAGTGACGTTTTTTACAATCCCGTAACATCAGGATAATCCCGCCAGCCAGTAGGCGAACCGGTTCATCTGATAAAGTTTCGTCAGCCATTCGTTTTCAACGGTCCATGCCGCGATCTGGCTGCCGACTCTTCCTGTATCGAAGCTGGCGATTACAATATAAATAATCCATAAAACTACAATGCTCTCTGCCATGCCGACCACGATTCCCAGTACACTGTTGAGCAGTTTCAGAATCGGCAGGTGCGCGATTGCCGAAAGGGACTTGAAAATCAGGTTCACCAGTCTGGCTGCGAGTCCGGTAATCAGCAGCATCAGAACCGACAGTATTATATTGGTATTGTTTTTTTCTTTCACACTGCTATATAAAAGGATAGCCAGCGAAAGGACGAACAGAGAAATGACCAGAGACAGCAGCATCCTGATTTCATCCACCATTCCTTTTTTCATTCCGGCATATCCCCGCCAGAGGGCAAATAAGATCACGCAAACCAGCAGTACGTTCATTTTTTCTCCCGTTTATTTCATTTCTATCATATCTATGCTGTTTACAGTAACCGCAAGAAACCGGTTTCCGCCCAGCGTTTTTAAAAGCTGCGTCTGTTCCGGTATCGGTCCGCTGTATTTTTCTTTTCCGTTCAGGTTATAAATCAGGCACTCTGCTTCATTATATATAATCAGTTCCTGATCCGAAATCAGAGCATCCCGGTATTCGATTGCAAACGGCAACGACAGCACCTGCGTTCCATTCATATTGTAAATGTCAATCCGATATTTTCCGTTTCCATTCGTACCATTAAAAATAAACGCCACATAATTGCCGCTGCTGCGGACGTCCTGCAACTCCTCCTGCATGAAATTCTGGAAGATATTTTTTGGAATTTCATTTCCTTCATATAACATGAACTGATTATTTCCCACAGAATACGCCGTATGCGTCCCCGTAAACTCTGCCAGCGGGATTACCGTATCCGAATATTCGTAGGAGCTTACCATCGTGTCGGTGTAGTTTTGTCCGACTTCGTCAAAATTGTAAAAGCTGACGATCGATTTCATACTGCCGCTTTCTGCTTTCAGATATGCCACCATCATCAGTTTTCCATTGTCCGACAATGACACGGAAACCGGATAACCTGATTTCTGCATCGTCGTTTTGATTCCGACTGCTTTTTCCCCAGTAGGATTATAGACGTTGATCCAGGTCACATCCCCATCCTCCAGAATCGCTGCCACAACGCCGTTCGCTGCCACGGACAGCGATTTCACCGGAAGATTCGTATCAATCTGTTTGGATGTCCCGTCCTGACTGATATCATAAATCAGGTTGCCGTTATAATCCCCAACTGCGACCCAGCCCGACCGCACGGAGACGCATGGCGACTGCATGTCGTAAGTCTGGTTCCACATGGCGTTGCCCTTGTAATCCGTATAGCTGATACCATCCTTACTGTAAGTCAGAAAGCCATTCTGGTAGCTCAACAGAGTAGAACCGGACACCTGGTTTTTGTCAATTGCGGACACGACCGTGTAGCCGGAGTAGGTTTGATTTTTAAGCAGTGTTACCGCCGTCACCGTCAGCGCTGCGATCACGCCGATTACGCAGCAGGAACGAAGGATCACTTTCAGACGATGCGCCCGGATTTCCCGTTTAAAATTCTTGCTGTCTTTTTTCTCGTTTTTTTCTTTTTTTCGCAGGTATTCCCTGATATCTACCATATGAGATAAGTCCCCATTTCTTTTGCAGCATCTTTGCGAGCATGTTGACTCACGTGTGCTCATTCCATCACGAGCCCGCGCTGACGCGCTTTACCGCCTGCTATGCAGGCTGCTCGTTCTCTAATGGCGCAAGAAAAACAAATGTCGCCTTCGGCGTCGCTTGTTTTTCTTGTGCGCTCATTCCATCATAACACATTCATTATTTTGAAGGTAGTAAAATATTCTGTCCGGGCTGGATTTGATTCGGATCTTTTATATTATTCAGGCGGCAGATTTCTATCACCTTTTCATCTGTTCCGTAAAATCTCCTGGAAATAGCGATGAGGCTGTCTCCCTTCTGCACCTGATAGCTTTCCGGGTGTGCCAGGGCTTCCTGAACCTGAGGAAAGGAATCGGAGGCTGCAGCGTCTGCGTCGGTCGCGACCGCATTCTGGCTGTCCGCTGTTGCGCTATCTGCTGTTGCGCTATCTGCTGTTACGTTGTCTGTCATTACGTTGTCCGCCGTCCTATTATCTGTCACTTCGCCATCCATCGCCGTATTGGCCGCACCGGTTGCATCGTCCGCCTGTGTAGCTTCGTCCAAGGCGGCAGACTGCGCCATTTCGTCCGATGAATTCCAGCCAACAGTCTCTTCTACAATCAGTCCGGGAGATGTATTTTCCGTCTCATTTTTTGTATTCCGGACAGCTCCTGCCAACAGGGCGGAAACCGCTTTCATATCCGGGTACTGATTGACGGACGTCAGCGCCGTTCCGACCAGAACCAACAAAAGCACCAGGCAGCCAATCCGGCAAAGCTTCGGGAAGAGGGCGCCGGTACTGCCCAATCGGGCCTGATAAGCTGTCCCAAAAGCAGTTTTCCTCGACGCTGCGTTCAGCGTAGGCGCTGCAGCTTTAAGCGCACCCAGCCTTGACAGCACCGTTTTCCTGCCAGACGCTGTATTCGGCGCAGACGCCCTGGAGGCGGTTATCCCCCGCGCTGCGTCCGCTGCAGCTTCCGCTTTTCTTTTTTCCCGGCGGGCATTGATCGCTTCCATCACCCGTTCCTCCTCCACATCTGCAGGGCGGCTCTGCTCCCGTTCAGCAATCATATATGCCTGCATTTCTTCGTTTTGTTCATAAAAAATAAAATAGCCTCCGATCTGGATTTCTTCTCCCCGCATGGTCCAGAACCGGACGGCAGCTTCCTTTTTTTCAATTTTTCCAATCCGCTCCAGCTTCTGAAAATACGGAAAATTTCCGCGCCTGAAGTCCGTTTCTTTTTCCACCCCGTAAATTAAATAATAGCGGATGCCGTCCTTTTCCTCCTGCTGCCCGAATGCCAGACACGTCTCTTTTCCCTGGCATCGTTCCAGAAACGTATGGACATAATCCTCCATGTACAATTTTACATTCGGACTGCCTGTCCCGATCTACATCACATTTTTGGGTATTTTCAACATTTTACCTCTGCTCCTTTCCATCCGGGCACCCCGTTTTCCCTAATCTTAGCAGACCGTTGCCGCAGATTTTGTCTGTTTATGCGCTCTTTTTTGGCGGTTTGGAGCAGAGTCCCGTTCTGGAACTTTTGCACATATTTATTCTGTCAAACACTTCTGTTCGATATAAAAAGCACAATAAAATACATTGTATTTCCTTCCGGACTCTTCTAAACTATTTTTTAGTAGATACCAAAATTTCTGCAGAATACACTAAAGGAGTGGTACTGAAAATGAGCAAACTTTCTCTTGCAGGCGAATGGAAACTTCGCGGCGAGTTTATGGACGTAACAGCAGATCGCTGTGCAGAGGTGCTCGTCCACCTCAACGCCATGCCTCCCAAGCCGACAATTCCCGGTTATCTGACCGAAGAAAATATGACCGAGGAGGAACGGGAAATGTATCTGAAAGAACCCGATCCGAAATTTACGGTAAATACCGCCCTCGCCATGCACCCTTATCCTTCCAAAACGGGATATATTCCTATGACTGTACCCGGCGACGTTACAACCGCCCTGATCGATAACGGAGTTATCGAGGAGCCTTTTTTAAAGGACAACACAAAAAAAAGCATCTGGATTAAAGAGCTTTCCTGGTGGCTTGTCAAAGAATTTGATATCACCGAAGAAATGCTCAATGAAGATATTGTCCGCCTGAACATTGAAATGCTCGATTTTAATGCCGATATTTTAGTTAACGGCATTCCCGCCGGACATCAGGAAAATACCTTCTGTGCTTTTTCTGCAGATATCAAACGCTTTTTGCATGTCGGTACCAACCAGATCGTGATCCGTCTGACCTCCGGCATGGAATTAAATTATCCACATGACACCGTTTCCTATTACTGCGCAAGTGACAATGCAATCTGCGACCAGCGTGTATACACGCGTAAGCCACAGTTTACCTATGGCTGGGACTGGTGTCAGCCCGTTCCTACCTGCGGTATCGGACGTTCGATCGAAATCGAAGCGTTCAGCGGTGCACAGGTGATCGCTTCCCGCGTCGATACGCTCAGCCTTTCCGGAAATGATGCAGAAATCGAATTTCATTTTGAAATCGAAAAATCCAACATGGTGCAGAGCGCTGAAACAGAGCTGGAATATGAGCTGTCCATCGACGGCAAGACCGCGTATACCGGCCATCAGACCCTGATGCTTGTCGGCGGCATCAATTTTGCACAGGAACGCGTTGTATTAAAGGATGCAAAGCTCTGGTGGCCGAACGGTTACGGTGCGCAAAACCTTTATACCTTTACCGCACGCTGCACGGCACGCGGCATCACCCATGAAGCAAAACCGAAGAAAATCGGTATCCGCACGCTTTCCATCGACTTTTCCAAGCTGCCGGATGAAAGCCGTAACTTCTTCTTCAAGATCAACGGCACCCGTATTTTCTGCAAAGGCGGCAACTGGGTTCCTACCGATTCTATTTATCTGCGGACGCCTGATGAAAACTATAAAAAGCTGGTCAGCGAAGGGGCAGCAGCACACTTTACCATGTTCCGTATGTGGGGCGGCGGCACTTATGAACCGGATTGCTTCTATGATTATTGCTCCGAATACGGTATTTTACTGATGCACGATTTTATGTACGCATGTGCTTTTTATCCCGACCAGAAGGATTCGTTCCTTTACGAAGCAGAACGCGAGGCAGAATATCAGACCAAGCGTCTGGCGCATTATCCCTGTATGGCAGTCTGGACCGGAAACAACGAAATCGCCGAGTCCTACACCGACTGGTTCCCGGGAATGCTGCAGCCCGAACGCTACTGGGGCGATCAGATTTTCAACTACATCCAGCCCCGCGCAGTCCAGCACAATAGCCCGCTGATTCCCTACATGCCCTCCACCCCGTACTTTGGAGAACGTTCCAATACCACTGAAGAGGGAGACGTCCATGCATGGACTTATTTTGGACGCGATTCCAAGACGAGATTCAAATTCTCTTACGAACTGGAAGCTTTTGATCGATTCCCGGCGCGTTTTTCCAGCGAATACGGATTTTTCGGTGCACAGATGGAAAGCACCGTCCGCCGGTATCTCGACGGTGAGGAAATGACTTTCGATAATCCGATCTGGAAGCACCACGGAGAGTTTGATCGCAAGCGCAAGGCTATCGATGATGTAATCAACCGCCATCTGACTGAATTTTCCACGCTGGACGAACGTAGCTATCTGCTTTACAGCGGTATCATGCAGGGACTTTTATATGCCGAAATGGCAGAGGCGCTCCGCCAGAAATCCTATGGTGCCGGCGATCTGATCTGGATGTACAACGACTGCTGGCCGGAAACCGGTTGGACCATTATCGATTACTATCTGACCAGAAAGGTTTCGTTCTACTTCTTAAAACGCGCTTTTGATACGAAAAAACTGATTATCCGGAAGGCAGACGGCGGCGCGGTTGTAACCGTCATCAACGAAACCCCTAATGAAATCCGGACAACTATCTGCATCGGCACACAGACCTTTGATGGCGCACACAATGATGTTCTCCTGACAAAGGATCTGACCGTCGCTCCGCATTCCTGGCAGCAATTCCATGTGGACGCTGCAGAGCCTGCCGCAGACGGATATTTCGTTGTAAGTGCAGACGGCTTTGAAACAGCTGACAGCCTGCGCGCTTATTATCGCGAATACACCATTTCGGAAAGCGATGCGGTGATCGAATCCGTTGAAAAAGACGGCAGCGATCTGCTCGTAACCGTCCGTGCAAACGTATTTACACCGTTCGCTTATCTGATGACAAGCGACGACAGAGTACATTACAGTGATAACTACTTCAAGCTCTATCCCGGAGAGGCAAAAACGATCCGCGTAGAAAACTGTGACGAGACACCTACACTGTACACAGCTGCGACAATGCACGCGTAAATTTGTATATACCTGTTATGCGCATGCGTAAAAAGATTCACAAAAGGATCTTTCGCGCATGCGTTTCATATTGAGTGGGCATCGTCCTGCGCAATGTCAAAAGAAAGGGGCCTTATGTCACATACGATTATTGACCTGCCGCCTGTCGGAGACGACGGCAGGCTTTACCGCGATACCGCTTTAAATTTCGTGGAATCCCTGATTCCGAATCCGTGGAACAGCTGTCACGCGCCAGATCTTTTAGAGCTTGAAAATGGCGATCTGCTTTGCTGCTGGTTTGCAGGCTCCTGTGAAGGAAACGCGGACGTCAGCATCGCTGTGTCACGTCTGTCAGAGGACAGTTCCCAGTGGGAAACACCGGTAATTGTTTCCGATGATCCAACCCGCAGCGAGCAGAATCCTTCCCTCTTCCTGCATCCAAACGGAGAAATCTGGCTGATGTATACCGCACAGGTTTCCCGTGATCCCAACAATCCAACCTCTGACAATTTACAGGGAACTGCTGAAATCCGCCGGAAAATTTCCCGCGATAACGGACACACCTGGGGACCGACCGAGACAATGTTTTCCGCTCCCGGCTCCTTCTGCCGACAAAAGATTCAGATTCTGTCCAACGGACGTTTTATTTTCAACAATTTCCGCTGTGCGATCAACGATTCCTGCATGGGAGACGATTACACCGTCCTGCAGCTTTCAGATGACCAGGGCAAAACCTGGCGCAGCGTCATGATGCCCGGCAGCCGCGGGCGCGTACACGGCAATATCGTGGAGCTTTCTCCCGGAAATCTGATCTGCCTGCTGCGCAGCCGCTCTGCTGACCATATTTACCGTTCGGAATCCCATGATAACGGCGAGACCTGGAGCGTGCCGGAGCCTACTGTGCTGCGCAACAACAACGCAAGCATTACCGCAATCCGTCTTCAAAGCGGCGCAGTCTGCGTTGTATACAATGACGTCGCCTTCAATGACGAGCCCGAGCGCACCGTCTGGCCCGACCAGCGCTGTCCTGTCGTACTCGCCATTTCCGAGGACGGAGGAAAAACCTGGCCCTGGCGGCGTATCATCGAACACGGCGAGGGCTTTATCGGTCCGTGGAACGACGTCAACAACCGCCGTTACGAATATCCCTGCCTGATTCAGGGAAAAAATGGCAGGATTCATGTCGCTTATGCGTGGGGCTATCGTAAGCGTATTAAATATCTGTGCATGGATGAAGCATGGATCCGAGGAGAAAAGCTTTGTAAAGGCGTTGGCGGGGACGAGACTCTGACCTGCAAAAGATAAAGGAAGAAAAACCGGCAGACAGCAAAGCTTTGATCGCTTCGCTGCTGCCGGTTTTTCTATGTCCTGCGTGGACAGTGTTATACAAACCGATATTCTGTTACAGTGTGATACGGTCTGTCAGGTCCGAATACCGAAGAAGGAAACTGTGGTTTGTTCGGTGTATCCGGATAGAACTGGGTTTCCAGTGCCAGACCGGCTCTGCAGCCGTAGGTTTTCCCGTCCTTTGCGGCTTCAAGATCCCTGGAGTTGCCCGAATAGAACTGAACGCCCGGAAGATCTGTATAAACCTCCATCGTGCGGGATTTATCGGAGTTCTTGACAACTGCAATTTTACGAACCTGCCCGGTGTAATTGTCCAGAACCCAGTTATGGTCATATCCGCCTGCCATTTTAAGCTGGTCAAAGTCTGCATCGATCCGTTCGCCGATCAGATGCGGCTCTGTGAAGTCCATCGGTGTACCTTCTACGCGTAAAATATCTCCATTCGGAATCGATTCTGCATCGGCCGGGGTATACGCATGGGAAAACAACTGCAGCTCATGGTCGGTAATCTGTCCGGCACCGTGTCCATCCAGATTGAAATAGCAATGGTTTGTCAGGTTAAGAATCGTATCTGCATCGCTTACCACATCATAGGTAATGCGCAGTCCGTTCTCCTCCGTCAGCTCATACAGAACCGAAAAGTCCCTGTTTCCGCCAAAGCCAAGTTCCCCATCTTTCATAGACATCGTGAATAAAATGCCGTTTTCTTTTTCTTCGGCATCCCAGATCCGCTTATGCCCACCCAGAGCTCTGTGACTGTGCAGGTTATTGCCATTGTCGTTGACAGACAGCTCATAGGTTTTTCCTTCGAGGGTGAATTTTGCACCGCCGATCCGGTTCGCATTCGGCGCAACGACTGCACCATAAAATTTACCGTTTTCCAGATATTGCTCCAACCTGTCATAACCGAGCGCAACGTCTGCAAAATTTCCGTTATGATCCGGCGCCCAGATGCGGATGATCAGCGCACCAAAGCTGCTGACCGTCACCTTCATACCATGACTGTTTTCCAGTGTATACAAATACACCTCTCTGCCGTTTACTTCCCCGAATAACTCTTTTTTCATAGGTTCGTCCATCTCTTTCGTCTGAAAATTTTGTCTGTTACAGCTCAGTACGCCCCTCCAGCGCACGAAGCAGTGTTACTTCATCAATGTATTCCAGATCACCGCCTACCGGTACGCCACTCGCGATTCTTGTCACACGGATTCCGGTAGGTTTAATCAGCTTGCCGATGTACATCGCCGTCGTCTCACCCTCAAGGCTGGAGTTGGTTGCGATAATGACTTCTTTTACCTCCGGCTCTCTGGACAGGCGCTCCATCAGCTCTTTTAATTTGATATCATGGGGTCCCACGCCCAGCATCGGGGAAATCGCCCCGTGCAGCACATGATAGACTCCTTTGTATTTTCCGGTTTTTTCGTAGGCAGCCAGATCCCGGCTGTTCTCCACAACCATAATCGTCGAATGGTCCCGCTCTGCGTTGGCACAGATCGGGCAAAGCTCGTTATCGGTCAGGGTAAAGCATTCCTTACAATAGCGAACATTCTGCCGAGCCTGTATCATCGCATTTGCAATCCTGTTCACCTTTGCTTCCGGAAGCCCGATCAGGTGAAACGCCAGACGCTGCGCAGATTTACTGCCAATTCCGGGAAGCCCCGAAAGCTCGTCAATGAGTTTGTTGATATAGCCGCTGTAAAGATCCATATCAGAACGGGAAGCCTCCGCCGAGTCCACCTGTCATTTTACCCATCAGCTCCTGGCTCGCTTCGTCCGCCTGCTTCATCGCTTCATTCACAGCCGCAACGATCATATCCTGCAGCATTTCCACATCTTCCGGATCTACTGCTTCTTCGGAAATGGTCAGCTTTACCAGCTCCTTTTTGCCGTTTACGACAGCCTCAACCGCGCCGCCGGATTTTGCAGAAAACTCTTTCACCTCGAGTTCCTTCTGTCCTTCTTCCATCTGACGCTGCATGCGCTGTGCCTGCTTCATCAGGTTATTCATGTTGCCGGGCATACCCATGCCGCCCGGAAAACCGCCTCTCTTTGCCATTTTATTGCATCCTTTCTGTTTGTTACTCTTCTTCTATGTCCATATGAATGACCCTTGTCAGGTCTACATAAGAACTTTCCATTTCCTGTTTGCTGTGCACGCTGCGGACTTCAACCTCGATCTGCCTGCCCGTCAGCTCCGCCAACAGTTGTTCCAGTGCGCCCTTATTTGCCGGTTCTTTGGTAAAATAATCGGACGCCAGCCCGTCTTCCACCACAAGCAACAGCCGATTGTCACCGCCAAGGCTTAGGCGCGCATTTTTGAGATACGACTTCATCGGCTGCTGTGCACTTCCTGCAACCCGCGGCCACTTGGCTACGATTTCTTTGATTTCCTCGGGAACTGCCTTGGGCAGCTCTGCCTTTCTGACCGGCGCTGCTGCCTGCACTGCGGGCTGTCCTGTCGGCACCGCTGCGACTGCAATCGAGCCGCTTTCGATCTGTTCCACCGTCTGTTCCAGCTTTCGAATCCGTTCCAGAAGTGTATCTTCGTTCGTCTCCATCTCCGGCCTGCACAGCCGAATCAGCGCCATTTCAATCAGGACACGTTTCTGACCCGCATAGCGAATCCTGCCGGACAGCTCCGAAAAACACCGGATATCCCGCATGATCGCGTCTACTTCGATCTGCTGCGCTTCTTCTTTCAATCTTGCCAGATTCTCACTGGATATGTCAATCACTTCTTCACAAGAATCCCCGGAAGTTTTCACCAGCAGGAGGTTGCGCAGATACCAGGTAAAATCGGAAACAAACTGGCTCATATCCCGTCCCTGCAGCACGATCTCTTCCAGCACACCGATACAGCCCGCCACATCCCGCGCAATCACGCAGCGCAACAGTTTGCTGAACACTGACGTATCCACCGCGCCCAGCACGTCCAGCACCATATCGTAGGTCAGCTCGTGTCCGAAATGGAACGCGAGGCACTGATCCAGAAGGCTCCAGGCATCACGCATCGCACCGTCTGCGGATTTTGCAAGGTATTTTAACGCCTTTTCCTCGATCGGCAGCTCTTCGCCCGCCGCGGCAAGGGCTTCCTTCATGCGCTCTTCGATTTGTTCCACCGTCAGGCGCTTGAAATCATAACGCTGACAGCGGGACAAAATCGTAACCGGAATTTTATTGGCTTCCGTTGTCGCCAGAATAAAGATGACGTAGGACGGCGGCTCCTCCAGGGTTTTTAACAGTGCGTTGAACGCTCCCGCAGAAAGCATATGAACCTCGTCGATGATATAAACGCGGTATTTTCCTTCCGTCGGGGAATATGCCACTTCGTTCACAATTTCACGAATATTATCGACGCCGTTATTAGATGCCGCATCTATTTCTACTACATTCATGCTTCTGCCTTCTGCAATCGCCTTACAGGATGCGCACTCCCCGCAGGGGCTTCCATCCACGGGATGCTCGCAGTTGACGCTTTTTGCAAAAAGCTTCGCAATACTCGTTTTACCGGTACCTCTTGTACCGCAGAATAAATAGGCATGACCGATACGATCCGACCGGATCTGGTTTTTCAGTGTTGTGACAATCGCATCCTGCCCCTTGACCTCTTCAAAGGTGGTCGGACGGAACCGTCGATACATCGCCGTGTAGGACATGGACGAACCTCCTTATGTTCTCCGCAAAGCAGACGGCGTCACGCAATATACGCGGCGCCGTCCGTTGTCTTTTAATCTCCGAAGCTGATGCCCATCATCTTCGCCTCTCTGACGATGGATGCGTTGGGATCGAGCATTTTTAACTTACCTGCCACCTCTTCCAGCGGAACCTTGACGATTTCACGGTGCTTGTAGCCCACCATAAAGCCGTATTCCCCGGCAAGAATCATCTTGCCTGCTTCTGATCCGAGCCGGCTGGCGAATACGCGGTCATAGGCACAGGGGCTTCCGCCTCTCTGGGTATGTCCGGGCACGGTTACACGAACCTCCATGCCGCTCTTTTCCTGAATCTGCTCTGCGATCTCGTAGGAAACCGAAGGATATTTATAGTTTTCCAGTTTTTTCTTATATTCTTTTTTCGACAGCTTGGCGTCCTCTTTGGAGATCGCGCCCTCTGCAACTGCCAGAATTGTAAATCTGCTGCCGCGGTTATGCCGTTCGTTGATTTTTTCCACAATCTTGTCGATATCGTAAGGAATTTCCGGGACCAGAATGATGTCCGCGCCGCCCGCGATACCGGCATTTAAGGTCAGCCAGCCAACCTTGTGTCCCATAACTTCTACGATAAATACGCGTCCATGGGATGCCGCCGTCGTATGGATGCAATCCAGCGCGTCTGTTGCAATGTTGACCGCGCTCTGGAAGCCAAAGGTCATATCCGTTCCCCAGAGATCGTTGTCGATGGTCTTTGGCAGCGTTACAATGTTCAGGCCTTCCTGACGCAGCAGGTTCGCTGTCTTATGTGTGCCGTTGCCGCCGAGAATTACCAGGCAGTCCAGCTGCAGCTTATAATAGGTCTGTTTCATCGCCGCCACTTTGTCGACACCGTCTGCGCCGGGCTCACGTATCAGCTTGTAAGGAGTACGGCTGCTGCCAAGGATTGTGCCGCCCTTTGTCAGAATACCCGAAAAATCGTCATACGTCATCAGACGGAACTTTCCGTAGATCAGTCCCTGATAACCGTCCTGAAAGCCATAGATTTCAACGTCTTCCGTGCTGTTATAAAGCACCTTTGCCACGCCTCTCATCGCTGCATTCAGTGCCTGACAGTCGCCGCCGCTGGTCAGCATACCTATTCTCTTCATCCCAAAGTCCTCCTTCTCTGTGCTGCGCCCTCTGCAGCCATCATTTATCTAGAATTATATAATATTTT
>ENA-UEQJ01002690-UEQJ01002690.1-human-gut-metagenome-genome-assembly--contig:-NODE-2690-length-12312-cov-7.332407_pt1 | contig 12312 bp, 7 predicted proteins | sample MGYA00242937_ERZ507938 | MGnify/ENA primary metagenome ERZ507938 (study PRJEB26167, sample SAMN06115437) | human gut metagenome | host: Homo sapiens | place: China:Gansu | collected 2015-07-03 | study...
AATACGACTATGAAGGAAGCATGATCTATGATGAATATCCGGACCGCCTGAGTCTGTTCCGGATAGCGGATACGATCAGCACGATCCTGGAACAGGAAGCGGAAAAAGTATCAAAGGATCTGATCCATGTGTTGGTGTGCAATGAGATCTACAAAAGGAGACACGGTGGACGACGGGGAATGATTGCGTTCTTATAGGAAAGCGTGCTATAATATGCGCAAAACATTTGAAAAACAGGATAAACCATGGAAGAACTGAAAATACTTTTACAGAAAATTTTGAATAAAGATCTGCAGCAGATCATCCTGAGCAACAGCCGTTATCCAGAACAGACCCAGAAGGTAAAGATCCGCCCGGTGCTGATCCGGGAGGAACTGTTGTTCCAGGAGACTGCTTACAGAGGAACTCAGGCGTTTCACGAGAATTTTACAGCAGAACAGCTGACGGACCGGATCTGCACCGCCTTACAGGAGCAGTTCCGGCAGGGAGAATTCTCAGCGAAGACCCTGCAGGCCACCGCTCTGGTCAGCAAAAAGGGCAAGCTGACACTGAAGGTGAAAAACAGTGGCAAGGCACCGCGGACGGAGGGGGCGGCTGCTTCTGAAGAGGAGGAACTGCAGGCACTGGCTCACAACCGTACCAAGCATTATATTTTAGAGGAAGGAAAACCGGTGGATTTCCTGGTAGGACTGGGCGTGCAGACCCCGGACGGCCGGGTGACCAGGGCGAGATTTGATAAATTCCGTCAGATCAACCGGTATCTGGAATTTATCGAGGATGTGATCGATGAACTGCCGAAAGACCGTACCATCCGCATTATTGATTTTGGCTGCGGCAAATCCTATCTTACCTTTGCAATGTACTATTATCTGCATGAATTACAGCATAGAGATATCCAGGTGACCGGACTGGATCTGAAGACCGATGTGATCCAGCACTGCAATGAACTGGCGGAAAAGCTGGGGTATGACAGATTAAAGTTCGAGAGGGGAGACATCAGTACCTACGAGGGCACAGATGTGGCGGACATGGTGGTGACCCTGCATGCCTGTGACCTTGCCACAGATTATGCGTTAGACAAGGCGGTAAAATGGGGGGCCAGAGTCATTCTGGCGGTTCCCTGTTGTCAGCATGAACTGAACCGGCAGATAAAATGTGATCCTTTAAAACCAGTGTTAAAATACGGCATCATCAAGGAGCGCGTGGCAGCACTGCTCACCGATGCTCTGAGAGCAAATCTGCTGGAACAACAGGGCTATGAGACCCAGATCCTGGAATTCATCGATATGGAACATACCCCGAAGAATCTGTTGATCCGGGCAGTGAAAAAGAACGGTATGCGCCCGAAGAAAAGCGCAGATATCGGTACTGTGGAGGAACTGCTCCATGTGGCACCGACACTGGAAAAATTGCTGAATAATGAATGAGTGAAGAATCAAGAATGAAGAAAACGATCATTAGAATTGCCGTGTGTGTTCTAGTATTTCTGGCATCAGCACTGATCATCGGCAGCATTATGAATCAGGGACATAACAATATGACCATGGAGATGGCTCCGGCCACTCTGCCTATGATCACCATGGAAAGCGGCGGTGTGGCATGCAATGAACTGCACGGAAATACCGTGGAGATGGATGTGGCTTACCAGAAGGACTGCATTACTCTGCTGGGGGAGGGCAGACAGGCGAATTTCACTGTGGATACGTTCGGAAGAGAAATTACGGGGATCTCGACAGAGGTTCGCAGCATCGACGGCAGCCGGCTGATCGAGAACAGTGAAGTCACCGGATGGAAGGCAAATGGGAAAAGCTTTTCCGTTTCCCTTACGTTAAAAGACCTGATCGACACGAATACACAATACAGTCTGACCCTGATCCTGGAACTGGAAGGGGAACAGAAGGTATATTATTATACGACTATTTTATGGAATGATGATGTGCATATTTCGGAAATTCTGGAATTTGCGACAGATTTCCACGGAAAATTATACGACAAGGAAGTGGCCAAGGAACTGACGAAATATCTGGAACCGAATTCCAAGCTGACAGATAACGGCACTTTTCATAAAGTGAATATTCACAGCAGCTTTCAGCAGATCACCTGGGGCAGTCTGGAACCGGTCCAAGAGGACGCGGCTTCCATCCGGCTGACACAGATCAGTGGGAATGTGGCCTCTCTGCTGATGGATTTTGTGGTATCCACCGGAGAGGGCAAAAATAAGATCTACTACAATGTCGAAGAGTATTACAGAGTCAGATATACTTCGGAGAGAATGTATCTGCTGGATTATGAGCGTACCATGACACAGATCCCGGATACTACCCGGATGTATGCCAATGACAAGATCCTTCTGGGAATCACGGATGAAAATGTGGATATGATGGAGAGCGCGGATGGCAATACCGTGGTGTTCTCCGATATGGGGCAGTTACTCAGCTATAATGCGGCTACCAACGGACTGACAGTGATCTTCTCCTTCTATGATAAAGATAATGCCGACCGGCGGACTCTGTATGACAATCATGGCATCAAGATCCTGGATGTAGACGAGGGCGGTAATGTGAAATTTGCCGTGTATGGTTACATGAATCGCGGAAGACATGAGGGAGAGACCGGCATTCAGATCATCAGCTATGACAATTCGCTGAATACGATCGAGGAAGAAGTCTATATCCCATATTCCAAGAGCTATGCGGTGCTGAAGGATGAGATGGAACAGCTGCTGTACCGGAACAGACAGCAACATGTATATTTTTTCCTGGAAAACGGTGTCTATGATGTGGATCTGGAGAATCGCAGCGCTGAACAGCTGGTAAGTATAAGACAGGATGACAGCCTTCAGGTATCGGAGAATCATGAGATCATCGTATGGCAGGAAGGGGATGACATCAACCACAGCAACCAGCTGAATGTCCGGAATCTGAATACCGGAGAACAGACAGTGATCCGGGCGGAGGACGGTGAGGCTATCCGGCCGCTTGGCTTCATGGGAGAAGATATTATCTACGGCGTGGCCAGGGAGAGCGACATCCGGACAGAGAATTCCGGACAGATCTTTTACCCCATGTATAAGGTCTGCATCAGCAATTCTTCCGGAGATAATCTGAAGGAATACGGACAGGATGGCATCTACATCGTGGATTGCGCCATCGAGGGCAATCAGATCACCCTGTCGAGAATACAGCGTTCTGAGAACGGCAGCTATCAGGAGATCCTGGATGACCAGATCATGAACAATGTGGAAGAAGAGCCGGGACAGAATAAAGTAGTCACAGCGGATATTGATATTTATGAGAGATATGTGCAGATACAGACCAAGACAACCATTGATACCAAGACTATCAAGGTGCTGAATCCGAAGGAGGTCGTATTTGAGGGCGGAAGAGAACTGACACTGGATGCGGTCAGCGAAGTTTCCAGATATTATGTATACAATGCTTATGGGGTACAGGGCATTTACAGTGCTCCCGGGAAAGCGGTGAAGGAAGCCTACGATTCCGCCGGGGTTGTTGCGAACGACCGAGGCATTACGGTATGGCTGAAGGGCAATCGTGTCAGCAGGAACCAGATCATGGCAATCAAGGAAGAAAGTGTCACGGACCAGAAGAACAGCCTGGCGGTATGTCTGGACAATATCCTGCGGCATGCCGGAATCACCCGCAACACCGAATATGACCTGGCGCAGGGCAAGACGGCAATACAGATTCTGGAAGAAAATATGACAGGCGTACAGGTACTGGATCTGAGCGGCTGTAGTCTGGATGCGGTACTGTATTATGTGAATCAGGATATTCCGGTACTGGCGATCCTGGAGGATGGCGAGGCGGTGCTGGTGACCGGATTTAATGAATTCAACGTTGTCATCATGGAGCCGTCCACCGGAAAGTTGTACAAAAAGGGAATGAACGATGCTACAACATGGTTCGCGGAGAACGGCAATCATTTTATTTCCTATATGAAAATAGATAATTAAATACAAGTGGACAGCAAAAGGCGCCCGGAACCTGTGAAAGGATCCGGACGCCTTTTTGGCGGGATGACCGCTTATTTCTGTACGTCAAAAATGTATTTGCGGTATTTCTGTAACACGGTGCGTAACAGCATGCCGAGCACTCCGCAGGAAATGATCTCACCGATACCCACAGTCAGCATGAAATAAGGAATGCCACCCTCTAAATGATACACATAAGCCAGCACGAAAGGAACGATGATGGTGTTGGCGATGATGGGAGGCAGGGGAGCCAGCCATTTGTTCTTATCACGCAGCAGATATGTGCCGAAGGCACCGATCAGGGTTGCGAGACTGCCGAAGATAATGTCGAGCAGCATACAGCCGGTCATGGTATTGCTGATGATACATCCCAGGAAAAGTCCCGGTATGGCAGCAGGGGTAAATACGGGAAGAATCGTCAGGGCTTCCGAGAAGCGGACCTGAATGGCATAATTAGCCAGTCCCAGAGCGTTGGCTAACATGGTCAGCACAACATAGAGAGCAGCGATCACCGCTCCGTGTACGAGGTACAGTACTTTTTTGTTCATTTGTTTTCTCCTTTAGTTTTTATTTACGTGTGGAAGGTCCCGAACACACGAATGGATTTCCGAAAAGCCTTGATTTCAGGGCGTTTCAGCCTTATCAGTATATCAGTATTCCGGAAAAAGTCAAGCCCGGGTACAAGGATTTTTGTAAATGGTGAATTTTATTGACGAAATCAAAAGAGAGTGTTAGGATAATAAAAGAAAAGAGTGCTACCGTACAGCAACGGTTCACCTAAGTTCATAGTTACTTATCAAAAAAGCCACTCAATCCTGGCGAGGGCTGTTGCTTTTTTGATGTTTATGTTTCCGTGCAGTCTGTACGATACTGATAAGCGTTACGATGATACTGATGATCGTAACAACAATACCGACAATGCCTACCACTGTTTCCAGCATCTTATGTACCTTTCAATAGATTTCCCATCTGTATCACCTCCAATAATACTGGAAGCTCTCAAAATGTCATCATTTTGGCGACAGGTGAACCGCTTACCGTTTTGGTAACACTCCATTTTTATTATAAAATACAATGCCGGGAATAGATACTTTAGATTCGGAAAATAAGTAACGAAATATGCCATGCGGAAATTGGCTGTTTTCCCGAAAATGAAATTTGTGCAAAATAACCAATTTGAGTTTTTACCGATCCCTTGAGTGTTCTTAGCCTAGTGTCCTTAGCGTGTCACGGGCAGGGTCGATTCATGACATATTTGGGTCGATTCATGCAGGGAGAATTATTTTTTCATACACTATGGTACAATGAACTTACAGTAAAAAGTAACATTATCCGAAGCAGATTACATGACATGAAAGGCGAATTCCGGTGCAGAGACGCAGAATGGACTGGATAGAGGGAAATGATCGTTGTAGTCGGACAGAATCCCTGCGGAAATGACGTTTGCTGATTAACGGAGGTGCATTTATGAAGAAAAGGTTATTGAGTGTCGTTCTGGCATTTACTCTGTGCTTTGGCATGATGCCGGTAACGGTGCTGGCAGAAGAGATGGGGAATGCTGAAACGGTGGCGCTTGCCCCTGGCGATCAGGTGGTGGTAAGGGCTGTGAATAGTGCCCATGAAGAGGATGCGGTAGGAGATACTGTAAGTGGGGATTCAATAATCCCCGGTGGCGTCAGTGCTACGTCCCTGATGAGTAATGACGGCATTACGGTAGTGGCAGACGATGCGACAGGAACCGTGGTGGCGAAGCTTGGAGATCAAAATTATACGGAGATGGAAAAAGCGCTGCAGGACTGGCAGGAGAAGGGTGGTATGCTGGCGTTACAAGGTCAGTCTGCCAGCTACAATATTTCTACAGTAATATGGAGCTTCCAAAACGCCCCGGGAACGCTCGATCTGAATGGTCAGCGTATAACCGGTGATATCACATTATCGGGGACATCCCGATACCCTCTAACAATCCTGGACAGCAAAGAAAAAGTGAGTTCAAATGGCGCACTTCAAGGCCTGACGGTTGCGAAAGGTGCGGAGCTGACGCTGACGGATGGCGGCTATATTAGTCCATTGACCGTGGAAGATGGTGCAGAAGATGGTATTCAACTTATGGGCGGCAAGGTGGCAGAACTGAAATGCAAGGCCCCCCGTCTACCATCTGCTTCCGGAAGGTTATGCCCTGATGAATGGCAATCTTACGGTAGGTCCTACAACGGTGATAACTGAGAGGACAGCCGCATTCATGGTGAAGGATGCCCAAATTACTAAGGTCACCGGCGACAGAACCGGCAGTGTTGCATACGGCGAGCATAAAATCCCCTTTGCCATCTCTGTGACAACCAATGACAGCAAAATCGGGCGAATGGCATTTGAGTGGTATCTTGTGAAGGAGAATGGCACGACAGCACCGCTGGCAATGAGCGGTGATACATGGAGTAGGAACGGTGCTTACAGTTATGATGTTACGATCGACGGCAGTGCCAATGAAGAATGGCAGGACTTAGAGATTAATAAACCCTACAACATCATTTGTGTGAGCATTGGCAAGGAGAAAGACGGGGCCTACCAGTGGCAGACGCCTTTAAAGGGCTTTCGGCTTACTATCACCCCGGCAGGCTTGAACAGTAAAAATACAAATGTGGAGATCACAAACGCAAACAACCTTGTGTACACCGGCAATCCGCTGACAGCGGCGGTCAAAGTGACCTACAACGGGACAGAACTGACAGAGGGCAAGGACTACACAGTCAGCAGCAACACCGGCACAAATGCAGGAACATATACGCTGACCATCACAGGACAGGGCAAATACGGAGGAAGCGTAGAAAAAGTATTTACCATAGCACCGACAGACAAGCTGACGGTAGAGGGTACGGCAGAAGCCGGAGCGGTTTACGGTACGAGGATTTCGGATATCGCCATCAGCGGTCTGACAGTCAGGTCGAATAATACCGTAGTGGATGGTTCATGGAAGTTCACCGGACGGGAGATTCCGGCTGCAGGCACGACCACGGCGTATACCGCTGTTTTTACTCCTGAGAGCAGTAATTATAAGCAGATCAAGTGGCAGATCAAACCGAACATCCGCAAAGCGGCTGCCTGTACGCTGGCAGATATCCCAGTCAGTGTGAAGTATAACGTGACCGCAGGCGAGACATCGATTGGTAATGCCGGTATGCCCGCTGACGCGGGTACGTTGGTCTTTGCAAAAGGCGGTACAGCAGGTAAGACCGGTTCCGTGACGATTACGGATTGGAACATAGATACAGACACCGGTAAGGTGACCTACACACTGGAAGGTGGTGCTGCGGGCGATACAGTGACTCTGCCCGTGACTGTTACATCTGCCAATTATGAGACGACCACCGTCAATGTAAAGATTACGCTGACGGACAAAGAAACGCAGGCGGCGTTGGCCGTTACCGGTGGAACCACCGTGGAATTCGGCCAGACCCTGCAGCTTGGCATCAATGGCGGCTCCGGCACAGGAAATGTGACCTATACGGTAACCAATGGGGATGGTCAGGCAGGCATTGATGCCACTGGCAGACTGATTCCCACAAAAGTGGGAACTGTTATCGTTACGGCGACCAAGGCCGGGGACGATGATTACAATGCGATCACCAGCGGACCGGTGACCATTACCATCACAAAAGCAGCTTCCACCGGCACTCCCGGATATACCGGCATCACCACTGACGGCCAGACCTTAAGGGATGCAGATCTGAGAATTAGTGGAGGCTCCCTGCATCCCACAGCCGGACGACTGGAGTGGATTGATGATGCGGGCAATGTCCTGCCGGATACCACAGTGGTGGAAGCCAATAAGACCTATTTGTGGCGTTATACTCCTGAGGATACCAACTATGCGCCTCTGACCGGTTCCGTTGTGTTGTATCCTGTATCTAATCGTGGGGATAGCTCCGATGTCCCGGATACTCCATCCTATACGCCGGCCCCTGCGGTACCCGATACTGGTGACAGCAGTTCGGATGACGATGATGATGACGATACCCCTGCTGTTTCCAACAGCAGTAACAGCACTACCGTAGGGCAGCCATCTGCAGGCCCGGCAGCCTTGGACTACGCCATCAAACGTGGTGATACCCTTGGAGCGATCGCAAGAAAATATGGATGCACCGTTGCCGAGCTCGTAGCAGCCAACAGCGATCTGATCAAGAATCCGAACCGGATCCATATAGGCTGGAAACTGAAGATCCCGCAGCACAGGACTACAGGTACAACGGCAGCTCCGACGGACAATAACAATTCAGACGCTTATATTATCAAGCCCGGCGATACCCTCTGGGCAATCGCCAGAAGATATGGCTGCACCATCGCAGACATAATCAAATGGAATAAAAAGCTGATCACCGTACCGGATCGGATCCGTGTAGGCTGGCAGCTGAAAATACCAGTAAAGTAATAAATACACCGCTCCTGCCAACAGATTTGTAATCTGATGCCGGGAGCGGTTGCATTTTCCACATAAAAATGCGAAAATATAAGTTAGCGCATTGATTGCAAGGAAGTAAGGAGAAGCATATGTATATTATCGCAGGGCTGGGAAATCCAGGCAAAGAATATGAAAATACGAGACATAATATTGGGTTTGATTTCATAGACAGATTAGCAGAGGAAGAACATATCGCCGTAATGGAAAGTAAGAATAAGTCGCAGATCGGCAAGGGCTATGTGGCCGGACAGAAGGTGATCCTGGCGAAGCCCCAGACTTTCATGAATCTGAGCGGTGAGAGCATCCGGGAGATCGTGGATTATTACAAGGTGGATGACACCGCGGAACTGATCGTAATCTCCGACGATATCAGTCTGGATGTGGGACAGATCCGTATCCGCAAAAAAGGCAGCGCCGGTGGCCATAACGGCCTCAAGAATATCATCAAAATGTTAGGGCATGATACGTTTATCCGCGTGCGTATGGGCGTGGGAGAGAAGCCGAAGAACTTCGATCTGGCAGACTACGTGCTGGGACATTTTCCGGCGGAGGAACGAAGCATCATGGACGAAGCGGCGAAGACCGCAGCAGAAGCTATCCGTATGATCATCACTGAGAATGCGGATGCAGCCATGAACCATTTTAACAGTAAGAAAGCGTAACGGTTGTATAGTAAGAGGAAAAAGCGATGCAGGCACTGATTGCGCCACTGAAAGAACTGGCGGAATATGATGAGATCCGGAAAGTGACCAGACAGGGAAAAGGAACCGTAGCTCTGTCCGGCTGTGTGGACTCCCAGAAACTTCATATGATCTACGGACTCAGCGATGGCCTGAAATACAAGATCATCGTTACTTATAGTGACTTAAAGGCCAAAGAGATCTACGAGGAATACCGCTTTTATGACAGAAATGTCATGCTGTATCCGGCGAAGGACCTGATCTTTTTCCAGGCGGATATCCACGGCAATCAGCTGGTGCAGGAGCGGATCAAGACCCTGCGCAGAGTCGTGGAGGGTAAGCCGGTCACCATTGTTACCACCTATGCGGCACTGATGACACCGCAGGTATTGTGGGAGGAGAAAGACATCATCCGCACCGAGCGGGGCGGCAGTCTGGACGAGAGCAGACTGGCATCCCGGCTGGTGGCTATGGGATATGAGAAAGCCTATCAGGTGGAAAGCCCGGGGCAGTTCTCCATCCGTGGCGGCATTGTGGATATCTTTGATCTGACGGAGGAAAACCCCTATCGTATCGAACTGTGGGGAGATGAGGTGGAGTCCATCCGCAGCTTCGACATCCTGAGCCAGCGTTCCATTGAGAAGCTGGAAAGCATCACTGTCTACCCGGCCACAGAGTTTGTACTGTCGGAAGAGCAGATCCGCAAGGGCATCAGTAAGCTTGAAAAAGAAGCAGACAAACAGGAAAAAATCTTCCGGGATGCCCACCAGCCGGAGGAAGCCCACAGGATCGCCACACAGGTCAGCGAATTGAAAGAGCAGCTGCTGGAGTTCCAGAGTAAGATCAATCTGGAAGGCTACATCCGTTATTTTTATGAAAATACGGTAACCATGCCGGAACTGCTGTCAGATATGGCGGGGCGTTCTCTTGTCTTCTACATCGATGAACCGGCGAGAGTGAAGGAACAGGCGGATGCCATCGAACTGGAATTCCGGGAGAGCATGGAACAACGTGCCAGAAAAGGTTATGTGCTGCCGGGACAGATGAACATTCTCTACAGTGGGGAACAGGTTGCGGCAACATTAGAGAAAAATGCGGTGGTGACCCTGGCTACTATGGAGACAAAGTACGGGTATTTCCGGACGGAAAAACATGTGGATATTGCAGCCCGCAACATTGCCCCCTATAACAACAGCTTTGAATCCCTGGTCAAGGATCTGAAGAAATATAAAAAAAATGGCTACCGTGTACTGTTACTGTCCGGCTCCCGCACCAGAGCGAAGCGCCTGGCGGAGGATCTGCGGAATGCGGAAGACGGCGATGCGGGACTCACGGCAGTATATACGGAAGACCCCATGCGGGAAGTACAGCCCGGAGAGATCCTGACCTATTACGGTCATGTGAATAAGGGATTCGAATACCCGTGGCTGAAATTCGTGGTGCTGTCCGAGAGTGATATTTTCGGAGCGGAGAAGCGTAAGAAAAAGAAGAAAAAGCTCTATCAGGGGCAGAAGATCAATGATTTTAACGACCTGAAGATCGGGGATTATGTGGTACATGAGACCCACGGACTGGGCATCTATAAGGGCATCGAGAAGGTAGAGGTAGACAAGGTCGTCAAGGATTACCTCAAGATCGAATACCGGGACGGCGGCAATCTGTACATTCTGGCCACCGGACTGGATGTGATTCAGAAGTACGCCTCCGCCGATGCAGCGAAGAAGCCGAAGCTGAACAAACTGGGCGGCAAGGAATGGGAACACACCAAGACGAAGGTACGCAGTGCCGTCAGCGCCGTGGCGAAGGATCTGGTGGAATTATACGCTGTCCGACAGCAGAGCGAGGGCTATGCTTTTGGAAAAGATACGGTGTGGCAGCGGGAGTTCGAGGAAATGTTCCCCTTTGAAGAGACAGAGGATCAGCTGAATGCCATCGCGGACACCAAGGCGGATATGGAAAGCCATCGGATCATGGACCGCCTGATCTGCGGAGATGTGGGCTACGGCAAGACCGAGATCGCCATCCGGGCCGCTTTCAAGGCTGTGCAGGAGGGAAAACAGGTGGTCTATCTGGTGCCCACCACCATTCTGGCACAGCAGCATTACAACACCTTTGTGCAGAGAATGAAGGATTTTCCCATCAACATCGCATTGATGAGCCGTTTCCGTACGCCATCGGAGATCAAAAAGACGGTGAAGGATCTGGAAAAGGGCATGGTGGATATCGTGATCGGTACCCACAGAGTATTATCTGCGGATGTGAAGTTCAAGGATCTGGGTCTGCTGATCATTGACGAGGAACAGCGTTTCGGTGTGGCCCATAAGGAGAAGATCAAGAAATTAAAAGAAAACGTGGACGTGCTGACCCTGACGGCAACCCCCATTCCCCGGACACTGCATATGAGCCTGATCGGTATCCGGGATATGAGCGTGCTGGAGGAGGCCCCCAATGACCGACTGCCGATCCAGACTTTTGTCTGCGAATACAATGACGAACTGGTGAGAGAGGCCATTGTCCGGGAAATGGCCCGGGGCGGACAGGTCTACTATGTCTACAATCGGGTGAACAATATTGCGGATATCGCGGCACAGATCGCAAAGCTTGTGCCGGAAGCCAACGTTGCATACGCCCATGGACAGATGAAGGAACACGAACTGGAGCGGATCATGTTTGATTTCATTAACGGAGAGATCGATGTGCTGGTGTCCACCACCATCATAGAGACCGGACTGGATATTTCCAATGTCAACACGATGATCATCCACGATTCGGACAATCTGGGATTGTCCCAGCTGTATCAGCTCAGAGGCCGTGTGGGTCGTTCCAACCGGAATGCCTATGCTTTTCTGATGTACAAGCGGGATAAGATGTTAAAAGAAGTGGCGGAAAAGCGGCTGGCGGCCATCAAGGAATTTACGGATCTGGGCAGCGGCTTCAAGATCGCCATGCGTGATCTGGAGATCCGCGGCGCCGGTAATCTGCTGGGATTAAGTCAGCACGGACATATGGAGGCCGTGGGATATGACCTGTACTGCAAGATGCTGAACGAAGCGGTGCAGAACCTGAAGGGCATTCATACGGCAGTGGATTTCGCTACGGTGATCGATCTGGACCTTTGCATCCGCAAATGATAAATCGCGATTTGTGAAAGTTGGTGCCATAGCTCAGTTGGTAGAGCAAAGGACTGA
>ENA-UEQJ01002710-UEQJ01002710.1-human-gut-metagenome-genome-assembly--contig:-NODE-2710-length-12258-cov-14.816353_pt1 | contig 12258 bp, 8 predicted proteins | sample MGYA00242937_ERZ507938 | MGnify/ENA primary metagenome ERZ507938 (study PRJEB26167, sample SAMN06115437) | human gut metagenome | host: Homo sapiens | place: China:Gansu | collected 2015-07-03...
TTCCGCAACCTGTGGATCTGCCGCATCAACAACGCAGTTCGTCCTCTGGGCATGAACTACTCCACCTTCATGGCTGGCCTGAAGAAGGCAGGCATCGAGCTGAACCGCAAGATGCTGAGCGAGATGGCCATCAACGATCCTCAGAGCTTTGCTGCTCTGGTCGAGACCGTGAAGAACGCCTGATAAAGACCTGAAAGACGCCCGCGCGTAGTAAATACGCGGGCGTCCTTTTTGTATATTTTTGTATCTTCTGGAGGACCGCATGGAAAAGATCACCAGCCGGGAAAACGCAAAGATCAAATATGCCTGCCGCCTTGCTTCCAGCGGGGCGTTCCGGCGCAGTGAGGGGAAATTTCTGGCCGAGGGCCGCAAGCTCTGCCCGGAGCTCTGCCGCGGTGCGGCGCTGGAGACCCTGTTCTGCACCGAGGCAGCGCTGGAAAAGTGCCCGGAGCTGGCCGGGCTGCCCGGGGAGCACTATCTGGTGGAGGACCATGTGGCCGATAAGCTGGCCGATGTGGGCACTCATCAGGGCGTGTTCGGCATCTTCCGCACCCCGGTGCACACGCTGGACGAGACAAAGACCGGCGGGCGGTATCTGGCGCTTGAGCGGGTGCAGGACCCCGGCAACGTGGGCACGCTGCTGCGCTCTGCCGCCGCGTTCGGCTTTGACGGCGTGCTGCTGAGCGATGGCTGTGCCAGCGTGTTTGCCCCCAAGACCCTGCGGGCCTCCATGGGGGCCGCCGTGCGGGTGCCGGTGATGGAGGTGGGGGCAATGCCTGCCGCCATTGCTGCCCTGCGGGCAAAGAACATCACCTGCCTTGCGGCGGCACTCTACCAGAGCCAGCCCCTGAGCGCGGCCCGGCCCGGCTACCCGGGCGGTGTCTGCGTAGTCATCGGCAGCGAGGGTCAGGGCCTGACGGAAGAGACCATTGCCGCCTGCAGCGGCACTGTGCGCATCCCCATGACCGACCGGGTGGAAAGCCTGAACGCCGGCATTGCGGGCAGCATCCTGCTGTGGCATTTCCGGGAGGAGAGCCTGTGACCGGGCCCGGCTTCGGCCAGACCAGTCTTTTCCCGCCCGAACCGGCCCCCGATCCGCTGCTCTGCTGGCTCTGGCTGGCAAACACGCTGGGGGCGGGCAGCAGCCATGCAGGCCGGGTGCTGGATGTGTTTGGCGGGGCGCAGGAAGCCTGGGAGAACCGGGATTCCGATGCGTTCCGCAAAGCGGTGGGCAGCCCGGCCTTTGCCCGGGCCAACCTGCCCGACAACACCCCAGCGCATTACCGGGCCTTTGCACGGCGGTGTGCGGCGCGGAATATCCGTATCCTGCCCTATGATGACCCGGATTACCCGCTGGCGTTTTCCCGCATTCCCGATATGCCGCTGGTGCTCTACTGCACCGGCGACCCCCTCTGGCTCAATGAGCCGGGGGCTGTGGGGATGGTGGGCAGCCGCAGGCCCACCGAGTACGGCCTGCAGGCGGCGGCAGACCTGGGCAGCGGGCTGGCCAAAAACGGGGCCATCATCGTCAGCGGTCTGGCCGATGGGCTGGACAGCGCCGGACACCGGGCTGCAGTGAAGGAGAACTGCCCCACCATCGGGGTGCTGGGCGTGCCCATTGACCGCACCTACCCGGCCTCCAACCGGGAGCTGCGGAAAAAGATCGAGCAAAAGGGCTGCGTGATCAGCGAGTACCCGCCCGAGAGCGGCCCCGTTGGCCCCAATGGCTTTTTGCAGCGCAACCGGCTCATTGCGGCGCTGTCCTCGGCATTGGTGGTGGTGGAAGCGCAGGAAAAGAGCGGCACCATGTCCACAGTCAACCATGCCGAGCGGTATGGCAAGCCGGTGTTCGTGGTGCCGGGCAGCATCTACTCGCCCAACTCAGCAGGTACCAATGCCCTGCTGCGGGAGGGCCGGGCCAAAGCCGTCTGCAAACCCGGCGACCTGTCCGGGGTGCTGGGCCTGCGGGGTGCGGCGGCTCCGGCGGCGGTGCGCTCTGCGCCTGACCCCATGAGTGAGACCGAGCGCAGGGTGCTGGCCTGTATCGGCCCCAAGGCAAAGGGCGTGGAGGAGCTGGGCGCGGCAAGCGGCCTGCCCACCGGCCTGCTGCTGGGCACCCTGATGAAGCTGGAGCTGGCGGGCCGTGTGACCTGCCTGCCCGGCAAGCGGTATATTCTGCGCTGAACTGCGCAATTTAAGTTGAATGAAACCTCTCAGTCTCGCTGACGCTCGCCAGCTCTATTTCGTTGGGTTTTACTACCACTGTCAGGCTGGGAGTTTATAATATAGGAGAAGAGAACCATGGCAAAACTGGTAATCGTGGAGTCGCCGGCAAAGGCGAAGACCATTGGCAAATATCTGGGCAAGGATTACGAAGTCACGGCCAGCATGGGCCACATCCGGGACCTGCCCAAGTCCCAGCTGGGCATCGACGTGGAACATGACTACGCCCCCCAGTACATCAATATCAAGGATAAATCCAAGCTCATCAAGGAGCTCAAGGCAAAAGCCAAGCAGGCCGACGGCATTCTGCTGGCAACCGACCCGGACCGTGAGGGAGAAGCCATCAGCTGGCATCTGGCCAATATCCTGGGGCTGGATCCCCACGAGCCCAACCGCGTGACCTTTGACGAGATCACCAAAAAGGGCGTGCAGAAGGGCATGGCCAATCCCCGTGCCATTGATGAGGACTTGTTCAATGCCCAGCAGGCCCGCCGCATCCTCGACCGTCTGGTGGGCTATAAGCTCAGCCCCTTCCTGTGGCGGAAGGTGCGCCGGGGCCTGTCGGCGGGCCGTGTCCAGAGTGTGGCGGTGCGGCTGATCGATGACCGCGAGAAGGAGATCGAAAACTTCAAGCCCGAGGAATACTGGAACGTGGATGCCACGCTGGGCACCGGCCACAAGAGCTTTACCGCCCGCCTGGCCTCCGACAGCACCGGCAAAAAGCTGCTGCCCAAAAACGAGGCAGAGGCCCGTGCCATCGAAAAGGGTCTGGAGGGAGCCGAGTATACCGTGGGCGAACTGAAAAAAGGCAAGCGGGCCAAGCAGCCCACCCCGGCCTTTATCACCAGTACCCTGCAGCAGGAGGCCTCCCGCCGTCTGGGCTTTACGGCTACCCGTACCATGCGTGCCGCCCAGACCCTGTACGAAGGCGTAGACATCGCTGGCCACGGCACCATGGGTCTGATCACCTATATGCGTACCGACAGCCTGCGCATCTCCGATGAAGCGGTTGCCGCTGCAAAGGAGTATATTGCGGACGCTTACGGCGAACAGTATATCTGCCCCTACAAGCGCACCTGGAAGACCAAAAGCGCGACCGCCGCGCAGGATGCCCACGAAGCCATCCGTCCCTCGGTGCCGGGGCTGACCCCTGACGAGGTGGACAAGAGCATCAGCGGCGATACCGCCAAGCTCTACCGGATGATCTGGAGCCGCTTTATGGCCAGCCAGATGGCAGACTGCCAGCAGGATACCGTGAGCGTGACCGTGTACGCGGGGGACTACCGTTTCAAGGCCAGCGGCTACACCGTGACCTTTGATGGCTTTACCGTGCTGTACGAGGAAGCCACCGATGAAAAGGAAAAGAAGGAGACCAGCCTGCCCCCGCTGGAACAGGGCCAGCTGCTCAGGCTCAAGGAGCTGAAGAGTGAGCAGAAGTTCACCCAGCCCCCCGCCCGCTACACCGAAGCGACCCTGATCAAGGCGCTGGAGGAAAATGGCATTGGCCGCCCCTCCACCTATGCGCCCATCATCACCACCATCATCGATCGCGGCTATGTGGAGCGGGAGCAGAAAAAGCTCAAGCCCACCCTGCTGGGCCGCGCTGTGGACGGCCTGATGCTGGAGCAGTTCCCCCATATCGTGGACGTGGACTTCTCGGCTGAGATGGAGAAGAACCTGGATAAGATCGAGAGCGGCAAGGCCGATTGGCACAAGACCGTGGACGATTTCTATCAGGGCTTTGCCGCCAGCCTGGAACAGGCCGAAAAAAACATGGAGGGCAAGAAGGTCAAGGTGCCGGATGAGCCTTCCAGCGAGGTCTGCGACCTCTGCGGCCGCCCCATGGTCATCAAGGTGGGCAAGTATGGCAAGTTCCTGGCCTGCTCCGGCTTCCCCGAGTGCCGGGGCACCAAGCGTCTGGTCAAGGACACCGGCGGTGTCTGCCCCAAGTGCGGCAAGGGCCGGATGCTGGAGCGCAAGAGCGCCAAGGGCCGCATCTACTACGGCTGTGAGCGCTACCCCGACTGCGACTTTATGACCTGGGATACCCCGGTGCCCACCAAGTGCGAGAAGTGCGGCTCCACCCTGTTCCGCAAGGGCTCCAAGCTCTACTGCGCAAAAGAGGGCTGCGGCTTTGAGATGCCGGTGCCGAAGAAGGATTGATCAAACCGATAAACTGTCTCGCCCTCTCCGGCATCGCCTGCGCGATGCCACCTCTCCCAAAGGGAGAGGCAATGGCGGCAAACGGGCAGCTGCTGCTGACCGGGATGCTGCACAGGCTCCCCCTTTGGGGGAGCTGGACGCAAAGCGGCCTGAGAGGGCGAGGATGCTAAAGGATGAAATTATGAGTCATAAAGTTACTGTACTAGGAGCCGGTCTGGCAGGCTGCGAGGCGGCGCTGTGGCTGGCGGGCAAGGGCGTTCAGGTAACGCTCTATGAGCAGAAGCCCACCCACTTTTCCCCGGCTCACAAGAGTGCGGGCTTTGCGGAGCTGATCTGCTCCAACAGCCTGAAGGCCGAGCGTCTGGATTCTGCTTCCGGCCTGCTGAAAGAGGAGATGCGCCGGATGGGCAGCCAGCTGCTGGAAGCCGCCGAGGAGGCCCGTGTGGCCGCGGGCGGCGCATTGGCCGTGGACCGGGACGCATTCAGTGCCGCCGTGACCCGGCGGGTGGAGGAGTGCCCCAACATCACCGTGGTGCGGGAGCAGGTGGAGCACATCGATGAGAGTGCACCCATTCTGGTGGCCACCGGCCCCCTGACCGATGGTGCGCTGGCCGACGAGATCGGCCGCCTGACCGGCGATGAGCGGCTCCATTTCTATGATGCCGTAGCTCCCATCGTCACGGCCGAGAGCCTGGATCACAACAAGGTGTTCGCCGCTTCCCGGTACGACCGGGGCGAGGCCGATTACCTGAACTGCCCCTTCAATAAGGCAGAGTATGAGGCTTTCCACGCCGCGCTGGCTTCGGCAGAGCGTGCCCCGCTCCATGCCTTCGATGCCGGTGCGGAGCAGGGCGCACAGCCCGACCCCGATGCCCATGGCAAAAAGGCGGATACCGTCACGGTCTACGAGGGCTGTATGCCCATTGAGATCATGGCCGCCCGGGGTGCTGATACTATGCGCTTCGGCCCCCTGCGCCCGGTGGGTCTGGTGGACCCCAACACCGGTCACCGCCCCTGGGCCAATGTCCAGCTCCGCGCCGAGAATAAGGAACGCACCCTCTATAATATCGTGGGCTTCCAGACCAACCTCAAGTGGGGTGAGCAGAAGCGGGTGTTCAGCATGATCCCGGGCCTGGAAAATGCCGAGTTTGTGCGGTACGGTGTCATGCACCGCAACACCTTCCTGGATGCGCCCCGTGTGCTGGACGCGGGCCTGTTCCTGAAGGAGCACCCCAACGTGTTCTTTGCGGGCCAGATCACCGGCTTTGAGGGCTATATGGAGAGCGCCGCCTGCGGCCTGCTGGCAGCCCGGAGCATCTACGCCCGGCTGGAGGGCAGGCAGCTGCCCCCGCCGCCGGTGGATACCATGTGCGGCGCGCTGATCCAGTATCTGACCACTGAGAACAAACATTTCCAGCCCATGGGTGCGAATATGGGCATCCTGCCCCCGCTGCCGGCCGAGAGCCGCCCCCGTGACAAGCGCCTGCGTTACATGGCCGTGGCCGAGCGTGCCGTGGCCAGCTTCCAACAGTGGCTGGATGAAACTGGATTCTAAACGGGAAACGGGCTTGCCCTCTCCGTCATTGCTTCGCAATGCCACCTCTCCCAAAAGGGAGAGGCAACGCATATCCCAGATTCAGCAGGTGCTGACCATGGGCCGCAATCGGCTCTCCCTTTGGGAGAGCTGGCGCGAAGCGCCTGAGAGGGTGAGGACGCTGACCAAGAAAGGACGACGTTTATGAAAATTATCGTTGATATGATGGGCGGCGACAACGCCCCGCTGGCTGTGCTGGAAGGCACCGCACAGGCTGTGAAAGAGTACGGTGTGCAGGTCATCGGCGTGGGCAGCGAGGAGCTGGTGCGCAAGACGGCTGCCGAGCACAATATCCCGCTGGACGGCATCGAGCTGGTCAACTGCACCGAGACCATTGAGATGTGCGATGAGCCTGCAAGGGCCATCCGCAGCAAGAAGGATTCCTCCATCGTGGTGGGCCTGAACCTGCTGAAGGAGGGAAAGGGTGATGCCTTTGTCTCTGCCGGAAGCACCGGCGCGCTCCATGTGGGCGCAAGCCTCATCGTGCGCACCCTCAAGGGCGTAAAGCGCCCGGCCCTGGCCACCATGGTGCCGGCCAAAAACAAGGCCTATCTGCTGCTGGACTGCGGCGCGAACGTGGAGTGCCGCCCCGAGATGCTGGCCGCCTTTGCTGTGATGGGCAGCTGCTATGTCAACAAGGTGGAGGGCCGCACCGCACCCACCGTGGCGCTGGCAAACAACGGTGCCGAGGAGAGCAAGGGAACCCCGATGCTCCGGGAAGCCCACCAGCTGCTCAAGGCAACACCGGGCATCCGGTTCGTGGGCAACATCGAACCCCGTGACGTGCCCAACGGTGATGTGGATGTGGTGGTCTGCGACGGCTTTACCGGCAATGTCATCCTCAAGCTGACCGAGGGCGTGGCCAAGATGCTGCTGGGGATGCTCAAGGAGATGTTCCTGGCAAACCTCGGCGGCAAGATCGCCTACCTGCTGCTCAAGAGCGGCGTGGGAAGCCTCAAGCACCAGATGGACAGCGAGGAGTACGGCGGCGCACCCTTCCTGGGCGCAAAGCAGCCGGTCATCAAGGCCCACGGCTCCTCCAAGGCCAAGGGCATCAAGAACGCCATCCGGCAGGCCAAGACCTGCGTGGAGAACGACCTGTGCGGCACCATGCAGTCTGCCCTGGATGAGCTTGCGGCGGCAAACAAATCTGAGGAATAAAAAGCACAATGCAAGGGAGCAATGACATATGAGCCATCCGTTGGAATCAATCATTGGTTATACGTTCAAAAACCCAGAGCTGCTGGAAACGGCGCTCACCCACACCAGCTACGCCAACGAGAGCCGCGCCCCGGTGAAGCACAACGAGCGGCTGGAGTTTCTGGGCGACAGCGTGCTGCAGATCGTCTCGGCAGACTACCTGTTCCACGCCTACGCTGACCGGCCGGAGGGCGACCTGACCCGCATCCGCGCCAGTCTGGTCAGCGAGGGTGCCCTGTTCCAGTTCGCGCAGGAGATCCATCTGGGCGAGTACCTGCGGCTGGGCCGCGGCGAAGAGCGCTGCGGCGGCCGCACCCGCCCCAGTGTGGTATCGGACGCCTTTGAGGCGGTGATCGCTGCCCTGTATCTGGACGGCGGCATGGATGTGGCCCGCAATTTCATCCTGCCCTTCATCACCGAGGGCAAGCACGCCGAGGCCGACTACAAGACCCGCCTGCAGGAGATCGTGCAGCAGAACCCCGAAGAGCGGCTGAGCTATGTGGTGGAGAGCGAGTCCGGCCCGGACCACGACAAGCGCTTTCAGGTGCAGGTGCGGCTCAATTCCAATGTGATCGGCTCCGGTGTGGGTCGCAGCAAAAAGGAAGCGGAGCCGGAGGCGGCCAAAGAGGCGCTGCACCTGATGGGTCTATGAGAAAGGGCAATATCAGCATTTTTGTGCCCCATATCGGCTGCCCGTGCCGGTGCTCTTTTTGCGATCAGCGCACCATCAGCGGCCAAACGGCGCCGCCTACGCCGGCAGATGTGCGCGCCGCTTGCGAGAAAGCCTTTGAAAAAGACGGTTTCAGCTATGAAATTGCGTTTTTTGGAGGCTCCTTTACCGCCATTGACCCGGCGTATATGCAGTCCCTGCTGGCTGCCGCCGCACCGTATGTGCAGGCCGGCAAGGCCACAGGCATTCGGGTGTCTACCCGGCCGGACTGCGTAGACGACGCGGTGCTGGCACTGCTAAAATCCTACGGCGTGACTGCTGTGGAACTGGGGTGCCAGAGTATGGATGACCGGGTGCTGACCCGGTGCCGCCGGGGCCACACGGCAGCGGACAGTATTGCCGCCGCCCGGTGCGTGCACCGAGCGGGGCTGGAACTGGGCGTGCAGATGATGACCGGCCTGCCCGGCGATACGGAAGATACCGCCTTGGAAACGGCTGGGCAGCTGATCGCTTTGCGCCCGGCCACCGTGCGGATTTACCCAACGGTGGTGCTGGCAGGTACGGAGCTGGAACGCCAATACCGCAGCGGGGACTATGTGCCCCAAACGGTGGCGCAGGCGGTGGACCTGTGCAGCCGGCTGGTGCCGCTGTTTACTGCGGCAGGGGTGCGGATCATTCGCCTGGGACTGCACAGCAGCCCGGAGGTGAAGGAAAAAATGGTGGCCGGTGCCTTTCATGACAGCTTTGGCGAGCTGGTGTATTCCCGTATGCTGCTGCGCCGGGTGTTGGCGTATCCGCCGGGCGCGTACACCGTGACGGTGCACCCCCGGTACTACTCTCGCTTTGTGGGAAATAAAAAACAAAATCTGGATGAACTGGCCGCAAGGCAGTATCAAATCCGGTTACAAACAGATACCGCCCTGGTGGGCGAAATGAGGATCGAATATGGTATTAAGAACACTTGAAATGCAGGGGTTTAAGTCCTTCCCGGACAAAACGGTGCTGAACTTTGGCAAGGGCATCAACGCCGTGGTGGGACCCAACGGCTCCGGCAAGAGCAATATCTCCGACGCGGTGCGTTGGGTACTGGGCGAGACCAGCACCAAGTCCCTGCGCGGTTCTAAGATGGAGGATGTGATCTTTGGCGGCACCTCCGCCCGTAAGGCACTGGGCTTTGCCCAGGTGCAGCTGACCCTGGACAACAGCGACGGCACCTTAAAGGACCGTGGCGAGATTGTTACCGTCACCCGCCGCTATTACCGCAGCGGCGAGAGTGAGTACAAGATCGACGGCGAGCAGGTGCGGCGCAAGGACATTCGCGAGCTGTTTATGGACACGGGCTTGGGCGCCGACGGCTATTCTCTGGTGGGTCAGGGCAAGATCGATTCGATTATTTCTGCCAAGAATGAGGACCGTCGGGAACTGTTTGAAGAGGCGGCGGGAATCTCTCGCTTCCGCCACAAGCGCACAGATGCCCAGCGGCGGCTGGAGCAGGCACAGGAGAATTTGGTGCGCCTGCTGGATATTTTGGGCGAGTTGGAGAGCCGGGTAGGCCCCTTGAAAGTCCAAAGCGAAAAGGCGGCTGCCTTTTTAGACCTGAGTGCGGAAAAGAAAGAACTGGAGATCGGCGTTTGGCTGCAAAAGCTGGACCGCTTTACAGATGAATTGCGGGAGCAGGAGCACCGCATTGACGCTGCCGGTGCCTCTTACCAAATTTGTGAGGCGGATCTGGCAGAGATTGAGAAGAAGATTGAAGAAGCCGCCGCCGGTGCGCCTGGCCTCCCAAAAGCTGGAGGAGGAGGCGCTGCGCAAGGACGCAGAGATTCGGGTACTGGAGACCAATTTGCAGCACCAAACCGAGACCGTGGAGCGCCTGGAACAGGAGATCCGTGATGCGGACCAGACCGGCGCCACCTTAGAGGAACGGCTGGCGCGGCTGCGCCAAACCATTGAGGATAATGATGCTGCCGGAGCGGACAAGCGCCGCCAACTGGAGGAGATCACCCGCCAGAGCCAGGCACTGCTGGACTCCGGCGACAGCAATACAAAAGAGACTACGGAACTGAACCGCAAGCTCAGCGACCTGACCTTGCAGCTGTCTGACGCCAAGGTGCAGGCCTCCGCCGCCGCTTCTTCTATGGAGGAGATCGGGCAGCGCTCCGGCTCCGTGGACGACTTGCTGGCTGCCTGCGGCAAGGAGACCCAGCGAATCCTTGCCCAGCAACAGGAGAGCCAGGAGAATCTGGCGTTCTTGCAGCAGCGCATTGATGAGAACAGCAATGCGCTGTCCGGCTATCAAATGAAGCTGCAGGGCAAAACCGCCGCAGCGGAGAAAATCAAGTCCAAACTGGACGAGCTGGCCGCCGCCGTGCAGCAAAAGCAGCAATCTGCTGTCGGATTTAGAGAAGAATATGGAGGGCTTTTCCGGTGCGGTAAAGGCGGTGATCCGCCAATCCAGAGCCGGTGCGCTGCGGGGAATCCACGGGGTACTGTCCCAGCTGATCACCGTAGAGGACGCCCATTCCACGGCCATTGAGGTGGCGCTGGGCGCCGCCATGCAGAATATTGTGACGGATAACGAGGCGGATGCCAAGCGGGCTATGCAGTACCTAAAGCAGAACAACGCCGGGCGAGCCACATTCCTGCCCATCAGCAACATTCAGGGCCGCCGGTTAGAGGAGCGGGGTCTGGAGGACTGCTTTGGCTTTGTGGCGCTGGCGCCGGAGCTGGTAGACTGCGACCGTCGGTACAGCCAGATCATCTCTAACCTGCTGGGTCGCACGGTGATTGTGGAGGACTTGGACTCTGCCATCGGTATGGCCAAGCAGTACCACAACCGCTTTCGCATTGTGACCCTGGACGGCCAGGTGATGAACCCGGGCGGCTCCATGAGCGGTGGTTCCCGTGCCAAGGGTGCCGGGGTACTGTCCCGTGCCAATCAGATCGAAGCGCTGCACAGCGAGGTCAAGGCCCTGGAGGGGCAGATGCATGATGTGCAAGCAGAGTATAAAACTGCCGTGGAGGAGGCCAACTTTGCCGCTGCCAAGCTGCAAGGTGCCCAGGCGGATATGAAACAGGCCCAGGAGGATCTGATCCGCGCCCAGGGCGACGACAAGTTAATTTGCGAGAAATTGTCTGCCGCCGAGAGCCAGCAGCAGGCGTTGCAGCAAGAGAAGGACAATGCAGCCGATCGTGTGCAGGCATTGCAGCAGGACCTGGACGCTGCCAACGCCAAGGCCGCCGCGTTTGAAAGTGCCATTGCAGACACCCGCGCCGCCTTGGAGCAGGCAGGCAGCCAGGCAGCCGCCATTACCGCACAGCGAGAAGAGACCCGCCGTCAAACAGAGCAGCTGAACCTGGATCTGGTCACTTTGGCCAAGGACAGCGCCGCTGCCAAAATGAGCATTGAGGATCTGCTTGCCCGGAAGAACAGCGCAGCGGATCGGGTGGCTGCCACCCGGCGAGAGATTGACCAAATTCGCGCCGCTCAAACCGGCTTTGCCGCCCAAACGGAGCAGTTGCAGGCAGAGGCTGGGGAACTGCGGGAGCGTGCAGCCCAAGCGGAAGAGGCGGTACAGCAAAAGATCGCTGCCCGAACGGATGGCGAAAAGACCACCGGCGACCTGCGCGCCGCCGAGCGGGCCAAGAGCCAGGAGCGCCAGCAGCTGTCTGCCGAGTTGGTACGGCTGGAAGAGCGCAAGAACGCTATGCAAAAGGAATATGACGAGCTGGGTGATATGCTCTTTGAGCAGTACGAGCTGACCCGCCGAGAGGCCCAGGCACTGAACATTCAAATTGACAATATGGCCGAGGCCAAAAAGCGCCTGCATGAGATCAAAGTGGCGATCAAAAAGCTGGGCTCCATCAATGTGGGCGCCATTGAGGAATACAAAGAGGTGTCCGAGCGCTACACATTCCTGAAAGAACAGATCGACGATGTGGAGCGCTCCAAGTCAGAGCTGAACAAGATCATTGAGGACCTGACCGCCTCTATGAGCGAGAAATTCCTGACCCAGTTTCAGAAGATCAACACCGAGTTTGCCGCCTGCTTTACAGACTTTTTCGGCGGTGGCAAGGGCGAGTTGATTTTGGAAGAACCGGACAACTGTTTGGAGTCCGCCATTGAAATTAAAATTCAGCCCCCGGGCAAGTCGGTGCAGAACATTAACCTGTTCTCCGGCGGCGAAAAGTCGCTGGCGGCGCTGGCACTGCTCTTTAGTGTGCTGAAGGTGACACCCTCTCCGTTTTGTATTTACGACGAGGTGGAGGCGGCGCTGGACGATGTGAATGTGGAGCGTTTTGCTAAGTATATGCGCCGTATGACGGACAAGACTCAGTTTATCAGCATTACCCACCGTCGGGGCACCATGGAAGAAGCGGATGTGCTCTACGGCGTGACCATGCAGGA
>ENA-UEQJ01002711-UEQJ01002711.1-human-gut-metagenome-genome-assembly--contig:-NODE-2711-length-12256-cov-4.213564_pt1 | contig 12256 bp, 9 predicted proteins | sample MGYA00242937_ERZ507938 | MGnify/ENA primary metagenome ERZ507938 (study PRJEB26167, sample SAMN06115437) | human gut metagenome | host: Homo sapiens | place: China:Gansu | collected 2015-07-03 | study...
GGTCGTGGTACTTGGGGCAGGCCCCGCAGGTTACTCTGCAGCCTTCCGTTGCGCTGATTTAGGTCTGGAAACCGTCATCGTAGAACGTTACAGCACCCTCGGTGGTGTTTGTCTGAACGTGGGTTGTATCCCTTCTAAAGCGCTGCTGCACGTGGCAAAAGTTATCGAAGAAGCGAAAGCGCTGGCCGAACACGGCATCGTTTTCGGCGAACCGAAAACTGACATTGACAAGATCCGCACCTGGAAAGAAAAAGTCATCACTCAGCTGACCGGTGGTCTGGCTGGCATGGCCAAAGGTCGTAAAGTGAAGGTGGTTAACGGTCTGGGTAAATTTACCGGCGCTAACACCCTGGAAGTGGAAGGCGAAAACGGCAAAACCGTGATCAACTTCGACAACGCTATCATCGCGGCGGGTTCCCGTCCGATTCAGCTGCCGTTTATCCCGCATGAAGATCCGCGCGTATGGGACTCCACCGACGCGCTGGAACTGAAATCTGTACCGAAACGCATGCTGGTGATGGGCGGCGGTATCATCGGTCTGGAAATGGGTACCGTATACCATGCGCTGGGTTCAGAGATTGACGTGGTGGAAATGTTCGACCAGGTTATCCCGGCTGCCGACAAAGACGTGGTGAAAGTCTTCACCAAACGCATCAGCAAGAAATTTAACCTGATGCTGGAAACCAAAGTGACTGCCGTTGAAGCGAAAGAAGACGGTATTTACGTTTCCATGGAAGGTAAAAAAGCACCGGCGGAAGCGCAGCGTTACGACGCAGTGCTGGTCGCTATCGGCCGCGTACCGAATGGTAAAAACCTCGATGCAGGTAAAGCTGGCGTGGAAGTTGACGATCGCGGCTTCATCCGCGTTGACAAACAAATGCGCACCAACGTGCCGCACATCTTTGCTATCGGCGATATCGTCGGTCAGCCGATGCTGGCGCACAAAGGTGTCCATGAAGGCCACGTTGCCGCAGAAGTTATCTCCGGTCTGAAACACTACTTCGATCCGAAAGTGATCCCATCCATCGCCTACACTGAACCAGAAGTGGCATGGGTCGGTCTGACCGAGAAAGAAGCGAAAGAGAAAGGCATCAGCTACGAAACCGCCACCTTCCCGTGGGCTGCTTCCGGCCGCGCTATCGCTTCTGACTGCGCAGATGGTATGACCAAACTGATCTTCGACAAAGAGACCCACCGTGTTATCGGCGGCGCGATTGTCGGCACCAACGGCGGCGAGCTGCTGGGTGAGATCGGCCTGGCTATCGAGATGGGCTGTGACGCTGAAGACATCGCCCTGACCATCCACGCTCACCCGACTCTGCACGAGTCCGTTGGCCTGGCGGCGGAAGTGTTCGAAGGCAGCATCACCGACCTGCCAAACGCCAAAGCGAAGAAAAAGTAACTTTTTCTTTCAGGAAAAAAGCAAAAGCGGCTCCGGGAGCCGCTTTTTTTATGCCTGATGTTTAGAACTATGTCACTGTTCATAAACCGCTACACCTCATACATACTTTGAAAATAGTCACTCAGTAAACTTATAGGTAGTTAATGATATCGATGAGGTGTGAGATGAAACGCTTTTTAACCACAGCGCTGGTCGCTGCAACGTTTTTTACCGGTGTGGCTTGCGCCGCTGACGCCAACATTCCCTGGGCGGACAACAGCGGCGGTACGGAAACGACCCACATTGCGGCGATGGGCCAGGATCTGAATGCCCAGCATCAGCAGGTGACGAAGACCAATGAAGGGGTATGGGCGGCGAATTCCGGTAGCATCAGCGCTGACGAAGCGGCATTATCCAGCACAAAACCAGCCTTTGCCGGCGATCCTTCTCTGATGCCTCACCAGGGCTAAGTGAATGAAAACGCCCGGTTGCGTGAGTGCAACCGGGCGTTTTTTTTAAGGTTCTGCCACCTGCCAGCCGGCGTCAGCGTCGGGGGTAAAGCGCGTTATCTCCTGTGCCTTTGCGGCGCTCTCTTCACCGAGATTGGCCTGATAGACCCTATCCTGCTGATCGATCATAAAGCTCATCACGCCGGTTTCACCCCAGGCTATCGGCCAGGCCAGCAAGGCGACGCTCTGGTCATCGCGACCGGCGATAATTCGAAAGCGATAGCCATGGTAGCCGCTACCGGGCACCGTCGGGCTAAAGGCCGGACCGAGCGGGCTTGGCGCTTCGCCCGGCGAAGTTGGCCAGTACAAGCCATCTTTTTTGCCTTCGCTACTGATGATTTTCTGCGCCCAGCGGTGGTTCAGATGATAATAATCCTGCTGGGCATCAACATAGGCATGCATGGCGGCGATCGCCGACAGCTCATTGCGGCCGATGGCGCGGGTGAGGATCTCCTCTTCGCCAGCGGCCATATCAAAGCGCCATCCCTCAGACGCTTTTACGATAGGCACGGGCAGACGCCATGCCTCGCTACCGACATCGAGCCAGGCTTTGTCACCCTGCTGGATGATGACATGTTTCACCTGCCAGTCGCGTTGAAAGCGATCGACGGCGGCAGGGTCGATCCCGTCCGTGGGTAAAAACTGCTGCCAGTTATCGCCGAGTACTTCGCTCAGCGCGGCTTCATTAGGCTGGCTGATCGCTTCGGCCAGCGCAGTTGCGGCCTGTTCCGGCGTGGCAAACTGCTGTTGGGCGAAGGCGGCAAGCGGCGACAGCATTAACGTAAACAGGGCAACGGATAATGGGTTTCTCATTCTGCTCATCCTTAGCGGCGACGCAGTTCATGGTGTTCGGAAAGACGTTCTCTGGCGCCCTCGCGTAACTCGCGGTTTACGCCGGATAACTGGCGGCTCTGCAGTCCTCGTTCCTGCTGCGCTTGCCAGGAGGGGGCGCGGCTTTCGTTGCCGCTAAGGGCGTTGGCGCGCAGATGGCTGAGCGTCTGCTGACGCTGGGCTGGCGTGGCGGACTGGAACTGCTGCCGGCGCTGCTGCTGCTGAGGTGTGCGGTTCTGCTCGTGGCTCCTGGCGGCTTCTCGACGCTGCTGTTGCTGCGGCGTGGGGTTTTTCAGCTGCGTTTTTGCCGCCTCGCGACGCTGCTGTTGGGTCGGCGTACTGTCGTAACCGCGGTAATTACTGCGTTGGGTGGCTTGCTTCAGCTGCGCCGAGGCCGCCTGACGCTGGGCGTCGCGTGAGGCGTTGTTTGCCGCCAGGTTGCCCGCTGTGGCCGTCGGTACGTTATGCTGCAGCTGGGTCATCGCTGCCTGGCGCTGCGCTTCGCGATCGACTGGCGCATGTTGGGTCGCGCTCAGTCCGCCGGAAACGTTGGTCTGATGGAAGCGCTGAGCTACCGTATTATCGGGATACGGTGTGTGTCCGCGATAGGCAGGATTGTGCTGCCAGTTAACGTGGTTTCCCGGCAGGTTTTCTCCTGTTATATGATTGAAATTATTTACATTAATATTGATGTTATCGCCATTATGCGAGTAATCGCCGTGGTGGTAGTCGTCATCGTGATGGTGATGGTCATCATCATCCCAGTCGATACTGCTGAACAGCGCCCAGGTGGTGGCCACGCCGAGGCTGTACCCGAAGCCTTTGACGAAGCTATCGGTAAACTGCTCCCCGGGAGGGGGCGGCAGATAGACCGGCGGATAGGCGCTGTTCGGCCAGGTACCATAGACGGTGGAGGGGTTATAGCTGGGAACATAGACCACCTGTGGATTGGTCGGCTCTATTTTAATGACCTGCGTGGGCGCAGGCGCCGCTGTGTGGGCGGTTGCGGTTGCTGCCGTGCTGCTGCTGGCTGAAACCGGTGCGCCAGGGGTGACAATCACTTTCTGCTGCGGTGTGGATTTCAGCGTCCCGGTTTGTTGGGCAATGGCGCGCAGGCGCTGCACTGAATCCATCACATCATGCGGCTGGGCCAAAAACGCATTGCCAAGATTTTCCACCCAGGGCGGATTCTCGCCCATCATCGCCAGCAGGGCAGGGAAAGCGACAAGAGATTTGACGCTAGGGTCCCACGGCTGGCAACCGCCTGCACGGCCGCATCCCCTTTCATCGCGGGGTTATCCTGGGACCACTGGACCGCCTGCAGGACGTTGTCGGGATAAGTGGAGGCCATCAACACCTGCGACAGCAGACTGTCCGGGTAGAGCGCGATAGGGGCGACCCACTGATCAATTTGCGCCTGGGTGTAAGTGGCGGCCACCGGCTGTGTCGTCGACGCTGCGGGCGCTGGCGCTTGCTGCGCAGGCGGTTCAGCGATCGTCGCTGGGGTTCGGCTTTGCACATAGAGTGTTCCTGCCGCCGCGAGTAAGCCAGCGCTACAGAGCAGGGCGATAATATGGGGTTTGAACGGCAGTGACATGGAAACTCCTGACCCAAAAAGTAACCCATCTCGCTAAAGTATCTGCGAAAACGGCGCGTTTGCTGAGTATAAGTAAGCGGTATGGCTTTTTATTGATTATTGTTGGGATCGGCCCGTGGCGTTGTACGCGGAAAGGAATTTTTGTCGTGGGATTTGAACAGAAAGCCTGCAATATCCTGCCCTTAACGATTCAGCTAAATTTTAATGTTGCTTTTTTGTAAACAGATTAACACCTTTCAAAAATCCTGCTATGCTGCCGACGCGGTATCGGGCATTTACCCTACAAACTGCTGTCTCACAGGAGCGTGAAGAAAATCGCCCAGCCACTAAATCCTTCAAGATGCGTCACGCGGCAAGCTAAGCCAGGACAGAGGCAGATTGATTGAAGACGTGTAGGCCGCATTATGACAATGAGAGCGAGGAGAACCGTCGTGCTAGAAGAATACCGTAAGCACGTAGCTGAGCGTGCCGCCATGGGGATTGTTGCCAAACCCTTAGATGCAACCCAAATGGCCGCGCTGGTAGAACTGCTGAAAAACCCGCCTGCGGGCGAAGAAGAATTCCTGTTAGACCTGCTGATTAACCGTGTACCGCCGGGCGTCGATGAAGCCGCCTATGTTAAAGCTGGATTCCTTGCCGCGATCGCCAAAGGCGAAGCGACCTCCCCCCTGGTTACCCCTGAAAAAGCCGTTGAACTGCTGGGCACCATGCAGGGCGGTTACAATATCCATCCGCTGATCGATGCGCTGGACGACGCGAAACTGGCGCCGATTGCCGCGAAAGCGCTCTCCCATACCCTGCTGATGTTCGATAACTTCTACGACGTGGAAGAGAAAGCCAAAGCGGGTAACGAGCATGCTAAACAGGTTATGCAATCCTGGGCTGACGCCGAGTGGTTCCTGAACCGTCCGCAGCTGGCAGAGAAAATCACTGTTACCGTCTTCAAGGTCACCGGCGAAACGAACACCGATGATCTCTCTCCGGCGCCGGATGCGTGGTCACGCCCGGATATCCCGCTGCATGCGCTGGCAATGCTCAAAAACCCCCGCGAAGGCATTGAGCCGGATCAGCCGGGCGTGGTTGGCCCAATCAAACAGATCGAAGCCCTGCAGCAGAAAGGCTACCCGCTGGCCTACGTCGGCGACGTGGTCGGGACCGGTTCTTCACGTAAATCCGCCACCAACTCGGTGCTGTGGTTTATGGGCGATGATCTCCCGAACGTGCCGAACAAGCGCGGCGGCGGCCTGTGTCTGGGCGGTAAAATCGCGCCAATTTTCTTCAACACCATGGAAGATGCGGGCGCGCTGCCTATCGAAGTTGATGTGTCTAACCTGAACATGGGCGACGTAATCGACGTTTACCCGTTCAAAGGCGAAGTGCGTAACCACGAGACCAACGAACTGCTGGCCAGCTTCGAGCTGAAAACCGATGTGCTGATCGACGAAGTGCGCGCCGGCGGCCGTATTCCGCTGATCATCGGTCGCGGTCTGACCACCAAAGCGCGTGAAGCGCTGGGCCTGCCGCACAGCGATGTCTTCCGTCAGGCGAAAGACGTGGCGGAAAGCACCCGCGGCTTCTCGCTGGCGCAGAAAATGGTTGGCCGCGCCTGCGGCGTTGCCGGTATCCGTCCGGGCGCTTATTGCGAACCGAAAATGACCTCCGTCGGTTCTCAGGACACCACCGGTCCAATGACCCGTGATGAGCTGAAAGACCTGGCGTGCCTGGGCTTCTCTGCAGACCTGGTGATGCAGTCCTTCTGCCACACCGCGGCCTACCCGAAGCCGGTTGACGTTACCACGCACCACACTCTGCCGGACTTCATCATGAACCGCGGCGGTGTTTCTCTGCGTCCGGGCGATGGCGTGATTCACTCCTGGCTGAACCGCATGCTGCTGCCGGATACCGTGGGTACCGGCGGTGACTCCCACACCCGTTTCCCAATCGGCATCTCCTTCCCGGCGGGCTCTGGTCTAGTGGCCTTCGCCGCCGCGACCGGCGTGATGCCGCTGGATATGCCGGAATCGGTGCTGGTGCGTTTCAAAGGTAAAATGCAGCCGGGGATCACCCTGCGTGACCTGGTCCACGCCATCCCGCTGTACGCCATCAAGCAGGGCCTGCTGACCGTGGAGAAGAAAGGTAAGAAAAACATCTTCTCTGGTCGCATCCTCGAGATCGAAGGTCTGCCGGATCTGAAAGTCGAGCAGGCGTTCGAGTTGACCGATGCCTCGGCTGAGCGTTCTGCCGCCGGCTGCACCATCAAACTGAATAAAGAGCCGATCGTTGAGTATCTGAACTCCAACATCGTTCTGCTGAAGTGGATGATCGCCGAAGGCTACGGCGACCGCCGTACCCTGGAGCGTCGTATCCAGGGCATGGAAAAATGGCTGGCGGATCCGCAGCTGCTGGAAGCCGATGCTGACGCGGAATACGCGGCAGTGATCGACATCGATCTGGCGGATATTAAAGAGCCGATTCTGTGCGCGCCGAATGATCCGGACGATGCCCGCCTGCTGTCTGATGTGCAGGGCGAGAAGATCGACGAAGTGTTCATCGGCTCCTGCATGACCAACATCGGCCACTTCCGTGCCGCCGGTAAGCTGCTGGATAGCCACAAAGGCCAACTGCCGACTCGCCTGTGGGTGGCGCCGCCAACCCGTATGGATGCCGCGCAGCTGACCGAAGAAGGCTACTATAGCGTGTTTGGTAAGAGCGGGGCGCGTATCGAAATCCCTGGCTGTTCCCTGTGTATGGGTAACCAGGCGCGCGTGGCCGACGGCGCGACGGTGGTTTCCACCTCTACCCGTAACTTCCCGAACCGTTTAGGTACCGGCGCTAACGTCTATCTGGCCTCTGCCGAACTGGCAGCGGTGGCTTCGCTGCTCGGCAAACTGCCGACGCCGGAAGAGTACCAGACCTTCGTGGCGCAGGTGGATAAGACGGCGGAAGATACCTACCGTTATCTGAACTTCAACCAGCTGGATCAGTACACTGAAAAAGCTGACGGCGTGATCTTCCAGACCGCGGTGTAAACCATTCGGTCAGCCCGGCTGACCGTTTGGCGATAAACTCTCCAATGCCCGGTGAACATTGCATCACCGGGCATTTTTATTTCCAAACCTCCCGCCCGCTACGCTTTTTTTCTTTCTGTCTGCTGCGATAATTACTGCATGGGTACAGTGCAGCGGTGACGCATTGCCCTTGCAGAGGAAAAGACTATGGATTACGAATTTCTGCGCGATATTACCGGAGTGGTAAAGGTGCGAATGTCGATGGATCACGAGGCGATCGGCCACTGGTTCAACGAGGAGGTGAAAGGCAATCTTGCTCTGCTGGACGAAGTGGAGCAGGCTGCGCGCACCGTGAAGGGCAGCGAGCGTTCCTGGCAGCGTGCCGGGCATGAATATACACTGTGGCTGGATGGCGAAGAGGTGATGATCCGCGCCAATCAGCTGGAGTTTTCCGGCGACGAAATCGAGGAGGGGATGAGCTACTACGACGAAGAAAGTCTCTCTCTGTGCGGTGTTGAGGATTTCCTGCAGGTGGTCGCCGCCTATCGTGAGTTTATGCAGCAGCGTTAATGACGCCTTTTATGTCGGGTGGCGCAGAACCGTAGCCCTGCAAAGTGTAGCGTGAGCAGGGGAAATCCCGGGAGCGGCTAGCGCCTGACCCGGTCTACCAGGCGGCGCAGAACTACAGGCCCGGCAAGCAAAAGCGCCGCCGGGCATTTCATAGATTACACGGCAGGAATATTGCGGCCGTAGTAAATCTCGCGCATCTCTTTCCATAGCAGGTCGGTAATGACCTTGCGCTCTTCGGCAGTCAACTCTTCCGGTCGGGTATGGAACATGTAGTGCTTAAGGTCGAACTCCTTGAGCAACATTTTGGTATGGAAGATATTTTCCTGATAAACGTTGACGTCGACCATGTCATACAACGACTTCATATCGTCGGACATAAAGTTCTGAATCGAATTGATTTCATGATCGATAAAATGCTTCATCCCATTGATATCGCGGGTAACGCCGCGCACGCGGTAGTCAATGGTCACAATGTCCGATTCCAGCTGGTGAATCAGATAGTTCAGCGCTTTAAGCGGGGAAATGACGCCGCACGTTGAAACTTCGATATCGGCGCGGAAGGTGCACAGGCCGCCCTCCGGATGGCTCTCCGGGTAGGTATGCACGCAGATATGGCTCTTATCGAGATGGGCGACCACGGTTTCCGGTAGCGGGCCAGGATGTTCGGTCTGGTCAATCAGCTTGGGATCGACAGGCTCTTCGCTGACCAGAATGGTCACGCTGGCGCCCTGGGGTTCATAATCCTGACGGGCGATATTCAGGATATTGGCACCAATAATAGAACAGGTTTCTGTCAGGATCTCCGTCAGGCGATTGGCATTATAGAGTTCGTCGATATAGGCGATGTAGCCGTCGCGCTCTTCTGCCGTTTTGGCGTAACAGATATCGTAGATACAAAAACTCAGGCTTTTGGTCAGGTTGTTAAAGCCGTGCAGCTTCAATTTTTTCAATTTAGTTCACCCCCTTATTTCGCGTCACGGTGCGGACAGAGCATCATGCAGATATTGTGGTAAGGCGAAGGCCGCCGTATGGATTGCCGGATTGTAGTAACGGCAGGTCAGGTTGGCTTTGTGAAAGCGCGCCTGAATGATTTCGCTGGAGAGATGGCGCAGCGCCTCATTGTCGCTCGCCCAGGCAAAGGTCATGATCCCGCCGTAATAGGTTGGAATTGCCGCCTGGTAGAAGCTGACGTCGCGAAAATAGTGGCTTAGCTTGCGATGGCTGCCTACCGCTTCATCCTGTTGCAGGAAGCAGACGCCATTCTGGGCAACAAAGATCCCACCCGGGTTCAGGCAGCGTTTGCAGCCTTCATAAAAAGCCGAGGTGAACAGGCTTTCTCCCGGGCCGATAGGGTCGGTACAGTCCGAAATGATCACGTCAAACGTTTGCGTCGTCTGATTAACAAAATTGACGCCATCATCAATCACCAGCGTAAAGCGCGGATCGTCATAGGCGCCGGCGTTATGGTTCGGCAGGTACTGGCGGCAGAATGAAACTACCCCGGCGTCGATTTCCACCATGGTGATGGTTTCGATGCTACGGTGACGAGAGACTTCGCGCAGCATCGCGCCATCGCCGCCGCCAATGATTAACACATGCTTCGCGTTGCCGTGAGCCAGCAGCGGCACATGGGTCATCATTTCGTGATAGATGAACTCGTCGCGTTCGGTGGTTTGTACGACGCCATCCAGCGCCATCACCCGGCCAAAAGCGCGGTTATCAAAGATGATCAGATCCTGATGATCGGTTTTTTCGTGGTACAGCACGTTATCAACGCTAAAATACTGACCAAAATGGTCATGCAGCGTTTCATGCCACAGTGGATTATCGGCCACGATAAGGCTCCTCCTTCGTTAACATCTGTTACACCCGTAAAACGAGTGCAACATCATAGACAACTATAGATGAGGATGCACGGCGGTTATTGCAGCAATGAGGCAGGAATAACAGCCACCGCCCCGGAAGGGCGGTGGAGAGGATGAGGCTATTTTGCCGGCTCGGGTTGGCTATCTACTATCCGCACGGAATAAACCATGGTGGCGCCTGGCGGGATTTTTGGCGGTAATCCTTTACTGCCATAGGCCTTTTCAGGCGGGACGACGAGCGTCACAGAGCCGTGGTTCTGTAGACGCTTCAGCGGTTCGCGAAACACCGGGGGATAGGCATCCAGCTTTTGCGTAAGCGCCTGATCTTTCGCTTCCATATCGTTGATCACCGTCCCGTCCGTCAGCATCTCTTTGATCACCACGGTAACCAGGTCGTTACCGCTTATTTTTCCTTTACCCGGGTAATCGACGCGGCTGTAGACGCCCTCTTTAAAAACCACATCTTTTTTGCGCGCAAACGCCTGCTGATATTTCTTGCCGGCACTGATGTTTTTCTGCTCTATTTTATTCAGGTTCTGAAAAACCTGCTGCGACACATCAAACAGCGCCTTGTTACGTTCCTGCTCTCCGAGACGAAGCTGGCCGCGAAAGGCATCTTCGATGCCCTGCAGCACCAGGCCTGCGTCGACGGTAACTCCCTGAGTGCGACGGGTGGTAAGGACGTTGAGCGCCTCGCTTCCCATCGAGGCGCCGATCGCATAAGCCTGCTGTTCTCCCGATGCGCTGAGTTTGGCAGCGGCGCTCTCGCCGCTGCGCGTTTTGGACTGTACAGAAAGCTGCGTTCTCAGCAGTTCGATTTCATCTTCTTTCATCCGTAGCTGGGCGTTGTCTTTATCCGCCTGCAGGCGATAGGCTGCCACTATGGCCGCCATCTCTGGTGGCTCATTTTTTGGCGCAGCGGCGTCGTTAGCGGGGCCATGCGGCACTTTATCCGCGGCGGCCAGCCGGGTGGACAGAGATTGTTTATCGGCGTTAAGGGCTTTGACCTGATCGAGGGCAGCCTGCTGCGTCTTTTCCGCAGCGGCGAGGCGAATAGTCAGCGACTGCTTATCGGCGTTAAGGGCCTTAACCTGCTCGAGGGCGGCCTGTTTCTCTTTTTCCGCGGCGGCCAGCCGGGTCGCCAGCGGCTGTTTGTCAGCGTTAAGCGCTTTAGCCTGGTCAAGAGCGGCCTGCTGCGCCTTCTCCGCAGCGGCGAGGCGAATAGTCAGCGACTGCTTATCGGCGCTAAGGGCCTTAACCTGCTCGAGGACGGCCTGTTTCTCTTTTTCCGCGGCGGCCAGTCGGGTAGCCAGCGGCTGTTTGTCAGCGTTAAGCGCTTTGACCTGCTCAAGAGCGGCCTGTTTCTCTTTTTCCGTTGCGGCCAGTTGAGTCATTAGCGCGTGTTTATCTTTATTAAGCGTGGTAAAGCTGGCGCTGAGGCGTTTATTTTCAGCTTCGGCTTGCTGAATCTGCGTCGTTAATTGCTGGATCTGCTGACGCGCCGCGGCCTGGCTTTGCTGTAGATTATTATTCTGCACAACGCCTGCTTTTTTTATTAATGCCTCTTTTTCTGCAGTAGCGGCGCTTAAGGCGACCTGTAATTCATTAATTCTCTTATTCAACGCCGCTTGCTCATTCGCTCCGGCAGTATCCGTTTGCGGCGTAGCGGCAAGCTGTTTTTTTAATTGCTGTATAAGCTTATCTTTTTGTGCAATCGCCGCCTGCTGGCTGGTGATTCTTTTTTGTAATTGTGAGGTGCTGGTACCGGTTTTTTTATTATCTGCGCTCTGGCGGCTTTCTTGTGTTTGTTTTGCGCTTGCGGCATCGTTTTTTTCTTGCGCCTGAGATTGCTGGGTTTGCTGTTGGGCGTAATCAAGAAAGGCCGGCGCGGCGCCGGCGGTGAAGGGGGTTGAAAGCGCCAGCGCAGCGACGAGCATCAGCAGGGGCGCGTTGAGGGTCAGCGTGGCGGCTCTGTTCATGGCTGTTTGCTTTCACCACGCTGTACCAGGCTATCGATCAGCGTTTTCTGGATATCGGCGCACAGTTTGATGGATTTAAACTGATACATGGAGTCAATGCCAAGCCGGGTAGGATCCGCCACTTTCTCGCGCACGCTATTATATTGTGACGCCGCGCGCACTAAAGCGTTAAAGTCATTGCTGAGTTTAGTGGCTTGCTGTGGGTTAACCTCTTTTAGCGAATCCAACGCCTGGCGACAGGATTCAATGCGCGCTTGTTCGCTGGCCGCCCGCTCCTGCTCTGCCTGCTGCTGTGACGTCAGCGGCGTGGCGATCGGTTTAACCGGCTGGCGGGAAGAGGTATTGCTACAGCCGGCTACTAACAGCGCGGCGAGTGGGATAACACGAAGAGTCAGCGAGATATTCACAATTTCAGTCCATGAAGTAGATATATTTTTACCGGATTCTAGAAGGGTGCTTTTTATTTTGCAATATATGAATAATGATATTTTATTAGTTTTTTAGTCATTCTTCATT
>ENA-UEQJ01002718-UEQJ01002718.1-human-gut-metagenome-genome-assembly--contig:-NODE-2718-length-12237-cov-28.329112_pt1 | contig 12237 bp, 13 predicted proteins | sample MGYA00242937_ERZ507938 | MGnify/ENA primary metagenome ERZ507938 (study PRJEB26167, sample SAMN06115437) | human gut metagenome | host: Homo sapiens | place: China:Gansu | collected 2015-07-03...
TCCAATTTTTATCAGGCGCAAGGGCGCGGATGCTTTCCGCCCTGCACTTGCGGCTGGTGGCTCGTTGATGGCTTACAGGTGTCTGCTGTTATGCGGTCTTTTCTTCTTCAAGGGCTTCTGCAAGAGCCTTTTCCAGATAGGTTTCGATTTCAGTCAGGTAGTTAGCAGGTCGCTGCATTGCGAAGCGGAGAACCTTCTGCTTTTCCGGGTCAGTGAAATAGCTGGGATTGTTTTTGAGCGTTTTCTTCCATGAGTTTTTCATCATTTCGGTTGCACGGCTCAAATTCTCATAAATTCCATCGATGCCTTTCCTAATTTTAGAATCCAAGCTGTTAGGTGCATCATCACCGATTCTCTTCAAATTATATCGTCTGCCATTTACACCTTTCTTTAAACTCTCACTAGTCAACAAATTAAGGCAGGATTTCATCTCTCCATAATTACCCTTTTGCTTATTGCTCGGTTCGTCTTTGTTACCACTTTGCAACAAAGATTTAAACCGTTCTTCCTCTTTTTCTAATATTTGTTTCATCTGCTTCACTTGGGCATTGACAACAGCCAGTTCTGCATCTGATATTTTTAAAGAAGAATTTGCTGTAAAGTTAGTATTCTCTTGAAAAACTTCATTCTTTTCTATTTCGTTTTTGACAAAATTTTCTGCACTACTTTGGACTGTGGGGTCGCTCTCTTTCCACACCTTCTCCCTAACCTCCAGATTATTCCTTTTGATAATCCCCGGTGACAAATACAGCACCATCATCATCGGAGAGTTTCCTACACTCATATACTCTTCTATTTTCACACAGAAGCAGTCCCAGAACCGGAAAATGTCCGCAATCTCCACTTCGTTGTAGATGAAATGGATTTCCCCGTTGTGCATGGCTCCTTCGTTCAGCCAGTCATAGAAGAACTGTTCTTCACCCTTGCACTCAAACGCAAGCGTAATCAGGTCTCCCTCGACCGGCAGACACTCCCGATTACCGATTTCCTCGCATACTTGGATGTGGAGTTGTATGATTTTTCTCAGATTCGGGTCATCATAGTGCTGGATGTGGCACCGATAGTTATAATAGAGTATCGGCACCTCCATTCCTCTTATTTTCAGAATAGTTTCATAAATCATGATAATACAGTTTCAGGTGAATGACTATGGTAATAGGTCACGGCTGATCCAATAGTATGTCTGCCCGTTGGACTGAAACGACTTGCCGGCGGCTTCGTCCAGCAGTTTCTTCTTTTCCTTGAAATATTCAATCAGCATGTCCAGCTCCGCATCCGTAATCATTTTCTTTTTCCGCAAGTCCTTGACACGGTAAACTTCAAAGAAAGGATAGTCGGTCGGACAGGAGGTAAACCTTTGCAAGACCTCTGACAGGGGCATTCTCAGGAAAGTCTTTCTCCCTACCTTGCAATATCTGTCCCTGTTGCGCTCTGAAAGGAAATGTCTGACCAGTTTTCTTCTTACACGTCGGGTTGAGGCATATTCCGGTGCGTTTAGGCTGTCCGTCTTTACACGTACGGTAGATTCTTCGGCATCTGTCTGTAGATAGTCGTCCGGACAGTCGCAGATATCCACCTTCGCTTGCTTTTTCTTTTTGACCGCTTCGTATTTATAGTCAACAATCAGCTTGGAGGGTGCTTCCACATACTTTCTCAACCGTTTGAACTCCTCTTCGTTGACAAGCAGATAATAGTCCAGTGTGGAGGACAGCGAGTCCGGCAGTACGATTGGCTGTGCAGGCAGGCTCCAGGCAGGTTCGGTATCCGGAAGTACGGATAGCATGGGTTGTACCCCCGACTGGCGGATATGGTAATAAGCTGTCATTGTCGAATCTGTCCTATATCGGTGTGTACCCACTTCGTCGAATGCCCTTGCCAGGCTGTTGCTCAGCAGGGTATTGTCAAACTTCACTTGTATCAGCATGGAATCCACGGCGGTGGTCAGTCCTTCCAGTTCCAGCGATTCGTTCTTTTGCGGAAACACCAGCCATCCCTGTGTCATGCTCCGGTTTGGAAAGTCCAGACAATAGGTGTTATGGTTCACCTCCGCATATTCGTTTTCATTTCTGATTTGTTCGGGATATACAATCAGTTCCCGTTTTTTCCGGCTGATGCGTGGTGCCGAGCAGTCTATCATGTTCCCGATTTGCAGCACGAAGTTGTTGAAGTTGTCCGGTTCTCCTCCGTAGAGCTGGAAGCCGATCATGCGGCAGTTGTTTTTTACCAGCTTGTTCACCAAGGTGGAGTCTGCCCACTCGCTGTTGAACCCTTTATCGCCGATGACAACCAGGATATTGGTTTCATCCGGACATTTGTTGAATTGCTCCACTCCGATCCGAAGGCCGGACCAGCTGCCGAATCGTCCGTATGTAGGCTTCAGTTGCTCGGCATTACGTGCTTTGGCGGAAAGGAAATCAAGCAGCTCCATGTAGTCGGGAGTCAGTTTGCAGATGGGGTCTTTCCGGTTGTCCGGTTCGTTGAAGGTAAGCACGGCACCGAACCTGAAAGAAAAGCTGTCGTCATTCACCAGTTGCGATTGCAGTCCCTGGATGGCATTCACCACGGCTGGAAACCGTTGGATGGTGTTCTCTTTTCCTTCCAGGACAAACATGAGGTTTATTTTTTGCAGGTCCTTCTCTATCTTGTTTTTGAAAGTCCCGTAATAGATTGGATTGCCGTTGACATTCAGCACATAGCTTTCCCGTTTATCGATGACCGGCATCGGAAGCCGGGTTTTGAAGCAGAAGCTCGTGTCATAGTTCCGGTAGGACAGTACCGGGCTGTAGCGGATAGCAGGCTGGCTGGCCGAAAGTTGCAGTTTCCACTTCAGGTCGTTGGATGATAGCGGCAAGGTGTCTTTCCGTTCCCTGTCTTTAAAGACGAGCGTGCTGTCCGGCAGCGAGGTTAGGTCTATATGGAGCTGTTGTTCGGGGGCGGTCAGCAGGCGTCCGTCTATCCATCCGATGACAGCATGCCCTATGCTGTCTGCGTCAAGCTGCGGCTTGTCTGCCACGAGGGTGCATCCTTTGTCTTCCGATATTTGATAAGGATATACGACACTGTAAAATGGAATCTTGCCAGCCTCTTGTGTCAGGTCTGTATTTTTGAACAGTTTTACGGAGTCGTTGGCAAAATACGTTTTTGGGGTGGCCAATGCCACGCTGTCGTTCAGCATGACCACCTGTTTGTTTTTGAATCCGGTAACAATGTCGGTAAAGCCGCTCCGGGTCAGCAACAGGTCGTTTTGGTTGATCCATCCGCAGTATTTTGCCTGTTTCCATTCTTTCAGTTTCCCGTTTTTCAGAATGGCTGGGTCGTATTGAATGACTCTGAGCCAGTCTCCTTTTCGCTTGATGACGAGAAATGCGTCCATGTATTTCACAGACTGCATCTCGTTCTTTCCGCTCGGACTCAGATAGGTCGTTCCTGCTTCATTGGCAAAGACAATCCACGGGGTATGCTTGGGCAGTGTCTGGTTGCGGGGAGCCTTTACCCCTTCTATGGAATAGTTCCGCATATATTCACGGGGTACATTCTTTATCCGCGTAAAACGGTGTACCGGTCCGCAGGATGCCATACAGATGATGCACCCGCAAATCCATCCTCCTTTTATGAGTGTCGATATGCAATTCTTTTTCATGCCTCATTTGTTTTTTTGTTCGGAAAAGCGTTCGTGCTGTGTTACCATCAGCTGCATCACACATTCGTTGTTCAGGTTGTCTCCCATATCGACGAACACCTCGTCTATAAGGGTTTTCCTGCGTGCTATGATTTTCAGTCCTTGGCAATAGGAATAGAAATCATTCTTCTTGCTGTTGTTGACGGTTACCGCTATGTCCGGATTTCCGCAAAGGTATTTCTTCAGGATATAATTGTAATGGGTATTGAACGGCTTGCCGTCCACGATGGCTTGCAAGTGTTCACGGATGTCATTGCCGATGATGACAAGCACGTCTGTCGAGTCGTTCTCCGTATATTGGGGAAGGATTTCAATGGTGTGCCGGACCGGATATTGGGTATTCTCCGTAGTCAGCAGAACCTCGTATATGCCGGGTTCTGTATAGGCGTAGAGTGGGTTCTGCTCCCGCGAATCGACAATTCCGGATTCTCCGAACTGCCAGCGCCATTCTTTCGACGGACCGTATCCTTTGAAAGATACGATTTCTCCTTGAAAGGCGGTTGCCGGTGCTTTCATCCTGACAAGTTCGTCGCTTCCGTAATCATCCCGGCTCCTGTGTACTGTGATGATCTGTTTCCTTTCCAGTCCTCCGTCCACTTGAAGGCGTACTTGGTAGCGTCCCGGTTTCTTGAACACGTATTCTCCGCTCCGTTCGTGTGATATGTCTCCGTTGCCGAATTCCCAAAGCCAGGAGCGTGCGTTGCGGGTGCTGTCGGCATAATGGACCGTTTCTCCGGTTTCCACCTCTATGGGGGTCAGTGCCATACGCACGGTGCGGCTGGAAAAGAACAGCCGGATCAGTATGGCGACAAGGATGCACAGCAGCATGGCTGCGATTACGAACAGAATCTTTCTGGTATAAATTTTTCCCATGTCATTTGTTTTTAGTTCCTGAGCGCAAGTCTTCCTCCTTTTTCTGCAAGCCTATCTCGCACTCCTCCAGATTGGCTTTGAACAGACTTATGTTTTGTCCGATACTCCATAGCTGTTTCCTGTCGGACAGCCACATGGCATAAAAGTCGGCAATGTGCATGAACAGCTTGTATCGCTTGTCCCAGCTGTTCCTTTCGTATGTGTTCCGCAGGTTGTTTATCAGATAATGGATGTCGTCTTCTTCATACTGGGCGTAAACGCCCGGTTCAAATGTTTCTATTTTACGGAACAGGGAGTCCACCGGCAACTGGCTTTCCGCTTGTTCCTGCTGGAAATCCTTGATGCGGTTCATCTTGATCTTTACGAACTCTTTCTGCTCAAACATCTTGAAATCTGAGTTCCACATGAAGATTACCAGACAACACGCTACGGTTGTCAGGAAAAAGAACAGGAATACATAGGCATGTCCCATGAATATTTCCCGTTTGTTCATTGTCTTTCTGTTGTTGTCCATGGCTTTCCGTTTTATTGTTTGTTGCCGCCGGAACCCACATTCAGGTTACGCCGTGTTTTCCAGTTGTCCTGGATGCACTGCATCAGGTCTTTCTTCACCATCTCTTCCTGGATGTTCAGCAGACGGATGGAATCTTTTACCCCGAGGAAGATGTTGAGGTTTTCCAGCAGCTGCCTGTAAAGCCTGCAATCTTTGGTGTCCATGCCTTGGACATATTTGAGCAGGTTCATCTTGCGCGTACTGACTACGCTTTGCAGGAGCTTGTCGTTTATTTGCGGTGAAGTGTTCATCAGTTTCATGTACTGGTAGATGGAGTCCATGCTGTTCGACAGGGACAGCTCTTTGGCATAGATATGGTCATATTCCAGTGCCTGCTCCGTGATTCGCTTTACTTCTATGCCGGAGGTTTTCAGGAAACAGGCAAAGATGCTTACTGCAAGGATGGTGCAGCATGTCAGATAGCCCGCGAATCTCAGATAGGCTTTCCTTACTTCTGTGTTGTTTTTCGGTTTCATATAGGATGATGTTTTATATTCATAAATAGGTGCTGATACCCAGATAGGCGCCTTGTTCGGTTGGGGTTCCCAGCCTGAACCGGGCATCTTCCTGCTGGATGATGTAGCGGATCTGTATCTCCTTGTCCGAGGGGAGGAACAGTTCTGTCAGCGCATTCAGTATTTTACTGTCGGCGGCGCCGGGAAAGAAGCTTTCCATCCGTCGGGCGGACAGGGGACCGATTTCCACCAGCATCTGGTAGGTGCCGTCGGCAAAACTGTTTCCCAGAACCATGTCGTCTCCCAGAATGCAGCTCCCCAATTTGGGAATAAGGCAGGGATCCACTTCCACCACGCATTTGTCTCCTCTCTTGATATGCACGGGCACACCGGTCAGAATGGTCATGCACTCGCCGGTTTTGGAAAGGCTCGCTGTAATCTGTTCCATATAGGCCAGCATATGGACAAGCATGACCGCCAGATGGGTCGGCAGCAATTCCAGTACGGGCCATTGACCGGAAAAGATGCTTACGAAATCCGGATGTACGTTCATCTCGTCAATGCGGCGTTCCTTGTTCTGGAAGGCTACCAGCATATGGTCCAGGGAGATTTCGAAAGGCTTGAAGAAACGGCGGGCGAAAAATTCCTCTTCACGGTGGATGCGGATTTCGTCCAGCACCTGTTCCTTCGATATTTTCTCGGACTGGTAAAGGTTCTTGTGGAATATGCCTTCGGGCAGCTCGTCATAAAGGCTTCTCCTGTTCACATAAAGATACAGGTAATCCGTCAGGTCATAATGGGAATATTCCGGGTGGATGTCATGGATGTCTTTCGAGAATCCGCGCCGGATGTCTCCCCGTCTGAATATGAGGGTACGCTCTGCATCATACCCGGCCTCTTTCAGTCCGCTGACCACCACTTCCGCCTTGAAGTCGGTATCCGGCAGGTTGAATGAATGGGAATGTTCGTCAAACCGTACTATTTTATCTTGTTCTTCCGTCATGTCCGTTCGCTTATAGGGGATTAGTCCAGTATGTTCCAGCGTGACTCGCTCGATTCTTTCGGTTGTCTGGAGCGTTCGGCGACAACGATGTTTTCCTTGTGCTTGCCGATATATTCCAGACGGCTGAGGGTTGTCCACAGGTCATTGAACAGGTATAGGAAACGTTCCGCCGTAACCATCAGTTGGCGGATATTGTGGTGGTTGTACAGCAGCCCGCAGTTTTCCCTCAGCAGGCCTTCGTAGGCACCAGGAGTGATGCCGTTCCATTCGTTGAAGTATTTCAGCAGATCCTCCTTGTCTTCCTTGTCCATGAAACTCAGGCATACATACAGGCGGTGAGCCAATGTGGAGAATACATTCAGGAAGTGTAGCGGTGAATAGTATTGCCCCTCGTTGCGGAAGGAGAAGTAGATATCGGATATGAACAGCATGACATGGCGGCACAGCATACCGATGTTGGTGGCCAGGCTGGTCTGTTTTTCTGCATTCTCCACTTTGGCAAGGATGTCAAACGAGGCCTTTTCTATGGAATCCACAAGTTGCCCGAATTTGGTATAGTAGCCTTTCAGATCCGGATGGCTGGACATGCTTGTGCATGGCGGGATGAAGTTTCCGTCCACTTCACAGCGGTTTCCGTTCTTGCGCAGGCGTCCGATCAGCAGAAAGTGTCTTCCCAGCTCGCTTCCGTCGGTCTGTCCGCTCGGTAGCACGCTCAACGCATATTTGGGTAAGGCATTGGGCTGGCGTGGACTGATTTCCTTCTCGTTCGGAATGCCCGAAGGAAGATGTTCGAAAGGGTCTGCCATCAGTATGACATCCCACCGTTTGTCCTTTTCTTCTTCCTCTTCTGTAGGGATATGGAAACTGGCGGTGAGTTCGTCATCCTCACCGGCATCATAATCTATCAGGTAACCTCCGGAAGTAAGGGCGTGGCAACGTTTCAATCGGACTTCCAAGGTGCCTGTAACGAGTTCCGTAATGCTGAAATCGCCGGAAACCGGTTCTCCTTTCTTGAATGGCAGGAGTCCGTAGGTATTGCGGTTCAGATGAAATGACTGGTATTCGCACAACCGGTCCGTAAAGTGGTCTTCCTGTTGGGTGAAATGCCCTTTGTTGACAGGCATTCCGTCCGCCCAGTTTACCAGTGGATATTTTTTCTTTTGGCTCTGTTTTCCTATCATAATGTTTCTATTTAATATTCGTTATACTTTATAAGTTCGTTTGCCACACGCTTGGCTATGATTACATCGTGTCTTTTCAGCTTGTTGCCGGCAAGTGTAACGTCGGGGTCTATATAGCGCCGTCTCTTGAAAAAGGACGGTTTGGTATAGAATACCCATTCGTAATAGGCTCCTCCTTCATTCTTATATACGATGGGCGAAGACGGTGATTTGAGGTTGCAGTCGTCAATCATGCGCTGGAACCACTGCCCGAAGATGACATCCTCGGATGCCTTGCCGGTTATGCGTTCCGATGCGGGGTCATCCACCCTGCGGAATATGTCCACATCCATTACGATGCTCCGTTCACGGTTGATGTACAAGGTATCCGAGTCATATTCCTCCGAATATTTCCATACTTTATAAATTTCAATGGGTATGTCGAAATAGCTGTTCACCGTTTGGGAATACAGGAGTGGAAATGCAAAGGGCAGCAGGCAGGTGGAGGCCCAGATGCCGTACTGGAGTTCGTTGCAGAGGTTGAACACTACGGAAAAGAGACCGGCTCCCAGAAGCATGACCGTAACCGTCAGCAGGCATTGGATGCCGAAAGAAGGCATTTCCTTGCTTGATGCGAACACTTTGCGAAGGATGAGCCGGTTGTAATATCCGGCAGTCCAGTACAGGATGACCAGCAGGATATAGGCATAGGGCATGAAATTATAGTCCATGAATCCGGACAGGCCGGGCAGGGCAAGGATTATGCCGCACAGCAGCAGATACGCAATCAGTTTTTTGTTGTTGAGCAGCTTGTTCTTGCGTGCGATAAAATAGGCTGCGATTCCGAAAATCACGGTCAGCAGCGGCATCAGCAGGTACGATGAAATGAGATGTTGGGTAACTGGGTTCATAAGTATGGTATTTATGCTTTATTGTATTCTATGAATATCCGGTAATTGAATGTGTCCGGCGAACAGGCCGAGAGTTTGGTACGCAGGTTGTCTTTTATCTGTTTTTCCTGCGAAGGCTCATCCAGTTTCGTTCCAAGAATCAGATGGACTTCTTTGGTTCGGATCAGTCCTTCGTGCGGCATCGGGCTGATTTCCACTCCGTTCCGGATTTCTGTCCGCACCAGCAGTTCGCCGAGTTCTTTTTTGCAGAAGCTGGCTATGTCGTTCTGTGTCAGGACACGGCCGTGCGAAATGAAGGCGTATTTGTAGATGTCAATCCGTTCTCTGTTTTGGGGGGCTTGTTTCCCGCCGTAGGTGGTACTGACCAGAGCCAGTGTCTTCGGGTCCAGGTAAGTGGTGGCATTGGGGGACAGGTTTACGCCTGCCTGTATCCGGTTTCCTACCTCACAGTTGGTTGTCCAGTATTTGACGGTAATCTGCCCCTTGCCGGACAGTTCGTCAATCATAAGGTAATAAGGTGTTTCCCTGAACTCGTTCATGTTGTCTGCCGTCTGTTTCATTTGCGCCATCAGCTGCTCCATCTGGATGGTAAGTGCCTGTAGCTTGATGCTTGATACGGCATTGAAGGCATGGGTCTCGTCATCCAGCAGGTCGGACAGATAGCCGAGCAGCTCCTTGGCGGAACGGGAGTCGAAACGCTCGCATCCTCCTTTGCGGATGGAGTAGGTTCCATAGCTTTCCGTGGAATCCTTTGCGGGATAGAGGAGTTCATGGTAGTTCTTTCCGTCAGAATCCTTCACGCTGTGTACGGACAGAAGGGATTCGTAGCTGCCCGTGCGCAAGGGTATCACCCTGAAAGTTTCCTCAAGGGTGGTCGTCTGTTCGTGAAGCGTCTTGTTCTCTACAGGCACGATATTGATGCCGGCATGAAGTTCTTCAAGGACTTCCGCTGTGAAATGGGCGGGGAACTGTATCTTCACCCATACCAGCTTGTCCTGCATCTTCTCCAGAACGGCCTCTTTGAAACAGGACCGCAGGGTGTCCGGAAGGTTTTTCCTGCAGGAACCGTCGAGTGGAAAGGACTGCGATACCTTCAGAAAATGTTTGCTGTAAATATCCATGACTTCCTTGTCTATGACGGACATTACGTCATAGTCTTGGAAAAAGGCACGGGTTGGTTCTTTCTGTATGGTTGTCTTTTCATGGATTCCCCCTTCCATCACGACTGTTTTCCCTTCTACGGACCATTCCGTACAAGGGAGCAGGAGCAGATATTCATAGCTTTCCGTAAGGTTGGGAAAATCCAGATAGAACGAAAAGTCTTCAAGGTCGGAAATGGATTCATCCACCGCCATTCCTAACCAGACGGTACGCGGAGGCATCCTTGTCTCTGCACGGGCAATCATGGTCTTCTCCAAGGTAGGGGCTATCCGGTAGAGAAGGTCGTCGCAGACCATATATTTCACGTCGGCTTTGTGCAGCAGGGTATCGCAGGCGGGATAAAACGATACGCTTCCGGTCGATAGCTTCCGGGTAAGCGAGTCGCTCTCGTAATACATGCCCGATTCCCGGGTTATCAGGTAACACGGTTCTATGGGATAGGCGTGTACGATGCCGTGTGCGGGAAAGGGTGAGGTAAAGATGTCCGGAGTAAGGATTCGGGCGGTCTTTTCCAGCAGCCTTGTCTCGATGGCGGTAAAATCCTCTCCCAGCATATATATCTCGTTGGACAACGCTTCCAGCAGGAGCTTGACAACCGGGTCGAAGTTTTCCGCTTTTTTTATTCCCCAGAAAGCCGCAGCGTATTTCAGCATACGGTTTCTGATTTGCTCTTTATTGTATTTTTCTGTACTCATAATCCTTTCATCGGGTTGAAATCGGTCCTAAATAGATTACATAATAGAAACACCGTTTTTCTCCGGTATGTACCAGGGTTCCATATACATATACTTGTACACGTTTCTTTACGGCGGGAGCATCAAATACATTGTCCTGTCGGGTGGTATCATCAATGATGACACGTACATTTACACCCGTAAGCCGCTTCTCGTGCCGGGTAATTGCCTTGGTTATGTATTCCGAGAATTGTCCTTCCCAACGGGTGTGTGAAACAATGCTTTCAAAGTCGAGAAAAAAGATCTCACAGCCGAACTCCTTGTCAAAGGCATGTTCGCCGGGAGCCGTACTGATCAGCAGTTCGATAAACTGGTCGATGGACTCGATTTCCGAGCAGGATGCAAGACGGCTGTTTTCCACATCCTCGCTGAGCAGGGCTTCAAAATCCAGGGGCAATTTGCAAAACTTTGTTTCCATACTTGTCAGTGCCATTCGTTTTCAAATTCTTCGTCTATGAACTTCAGTGTTCTTGCGGCAAACAGAAGGACGATGCTGCTGGAATTGGATATACGGTCAACCTTGCGTTGCAGACGGATGCAGTTCCCATCCACAAAGCGCAAGGCAAATGCCGCTTGTTGGTCGGGTTGCTCCTTCTGGTAGATCCGTATTTCGCCGTCTTCACGGGAGTGGCTGTATGCGGCCCATCTCAACAGCTCGTCACCCGGCATACCGATAAGGGTACAGGTAATGAATCCGCCGTATGCCTCACCTTCAGGCAATCCGTCACGGTCTGTATTCCGCTTGAATTGCAGGTCGAATTCTTCAATGCTGTATGTCTCATGGCAGACGGACAGCCGCATCACGTAGCGGTCATCTGGCATTGAAGATTTTTTGTTTTTGAACAATGAAGTGAACCAGTTCATGATTATAAGTTTAAGTGACACGAATCGCCGGTCTCCATTTCCCGGAAGTGGATGAATAGTGATATACGGCTCTCTTTGGTTGTTGAATGCACATTGAAATCAAGGCATTTTGCTCCCTTGAAACGGATGATCTCTTTGGGAGTACCGGGCAGGCCGGAAGTGTTCATCACCTCTCCGTCCTTCAGGATTCTTGAATTGAACATCCATTCCAAGAGTTCCTCTGTAGGAAATCCGGCAATGCTTACCCGTATTTTACCTCCGTAGGTCTTCCCGGTTACCTTTCCGTTAGGAGTGGTTTCTTTCCGGAAGTCATACTCGTAGCCCAGCAGGTCGTATGCCTGCACTTCCTCATGCTCCGAGGGTTCGGCTGTCCAGAACTTGATATACGATTGTGCACTCATATCCTTATGTTTTTTATTCTTCTTCACTCATCAGATTGGTTTGCAGCATGGTTGTCAGAGTCCGTTCCTCGTTCATGCGTGATTCAACGAACAGTACCGTGTCCTGGCTGTCCAGATGCTTGCGCGAATAGGCTCGCAGGTAGGCTTTGAATGCCTGTACCTTTGTTCGGTATTCCTCTAAGGGAAGGACAAAGATGTCTTGCGTTCCTACCCGTTCCAGTCCGTATTTCTCCAGTTCTTCTTCCAATGACTTCTTTGATTGGTCATTGGAAATTGCATAAATAATTAATGTTTTATATTGTTTCATAACTATCAAATAACACTTTTTTTCCAGAAAGATAATACAACAAACAAAAACAGAGATAAAAACATATATATTATAATAATCAATAAATTTCCACTATGCAAACGTCTTTCATAATTTTCTATGATAGTTTTATATC
>ENA-UEQJ01002726-UEQJ01002726.1-human-gut-metagenome-genome-assembly--contig:-NODE-2726-length-12213-cov-5.809657_pt1 | contig 12213 bp, 11 predicted proteins | sample MGYA00242937_ERZ507938 | MGnify/ENA primary metagenome ERZ507938 (study PRJEB26167, sample SAMN06115437) | human gut metagenome | host: Homo sapiens | place: China:Gansu | collected 2015-07-03...
TGACCGGTGCAATCAGTCTTGCCAACAGCGTGACCGCACCCTCGAACAGAGGGTCTTTGGCATTGCCTGTTTTTTTTCTTTGGTAAAAAATCTGTTGAATACAGTGCCGGCCAGTCCGGCCACAGTAATGCCTGCGGTATTGATTATAGTTCCCAGTCCGATCATCTTATGTGCTATTTGCTATTCGAAAGCTTAAAGCGACTTACCTCTGAGCCTTAGAATAGTCTCCTTCTTATAATTATCAAAATAGAAAATTACAGACAAATTTCCAACAGTCAGTATAACTTACTTCCCATAAAAAATAAAAGAATCCCGGACACAGAATTTTCACAGAGTGAACACTTTATTAATACAAAATTCCCCTATACTTGAGAAAACAAGTAATTCTGAACGGAATCATAATCGGAGGTTTACCGTGAAAAATAAGAAGATCAAACAGCTGATAAACTCTGAGAGAGCAGAAAAAAAGGGTAAGAATGACCGTAAAGGACGTAAGAAGTGGATGGTTGTTGTCCTGATTCTGGTACTGGCGATAGGAGGCGGTTCGGTGACAGCAGTTGTGATACTGCGTAAAAACGGGAATGCGACAGCATTTTCCATGCCGGGGAATATGGCAGGACTCACACTGACGGAAGATATGGTGGCGGCTTCCGGTGTGACCAATGTGGGTATTACAGAGGAGACCTTCGATGTGGAGAATCTGACCACTGATCTGGAGATAGAGGAAGTATACGCTGTCTCCGGGGAAGAGGTAACTGCCGGGGATAAGATCCTGAAGCTGACGGAAGACAGTGTGGCGGAAGCGAGAAAAGAACTGGAGAGGACGCTTCGGGATGCAGAGCTTTCGTATCGTACCGGCAAGATCGAATATGAGCAGAATCTCATCACGGCAGAATACACAAAAGACAGCGCGATCCTCACCGGACAGCAGGCGAAAGAGGTCTATGACGAGACGGTGGCGAGTCTGCAAAGTGCTGTGACGAAAGCAGAGGAGGAACTGCAGGAAGCCGAGGATGACATTGCGGAGTATGAATCCTATGTGAATGACGGTTCCTATAAGAGCTATTTTAAAGTCGATGAGTATCAGGCAATCTATGATGAAAATCTGAAAGCGCTGACGGATAAGATGGACGAATGGGGTGTCAGCTGGTCGCAGGTCACCGGCGGTGGCGGCTCGGTACAGATCGGTGGCGGAGCCGGCAGTAATATGCAGAGCAGAGGAACGTCTAACGCAAGCATTTTAGCTTCCCTCTACAGTGTTCTGGAGCAGAACCTGAAGGATCTGGAAGAGGCACAGGAGAAATATGACGATGCCGTCACCAATGCTTCTTTTAACTTACAGACATTACAGTTAAAGCTTCCCAGCCTTCAACAGGCAGTCACGGAGGCAAAGGAAAATAAGGAAATCCAGCAGGCACAGGCGAAGCTGACCTACGAGACGGCACTGTCTACGGCGGATCGTGCAGAGAGCGACTACAATACAACGGTGGAAAAGGCAGAATCCGATCTGGCGGCACTGAAGAGCACTTATGAAGATGCAAAAGAAAATCTGGAACTGTTTGAAAGCAGTGTGGGCGATGGTTATTTTTATGCTTCCGAGGATGGAACCATCCTGCGGACTGTTGTGCGGGCAGATCAGAATCTGACTTCCGATGCGGTGGTATTCGTATACAGCAATCCGAGGGAACTGACCGTGACTGTATCTGTTGACCAGGCAGACATTGCGAAGCTGACCGTGAGTGACAGTGCGTATGTGCAGTCTTCCGCAAACGGCGGATTCACCGGTGAGATCACAGCCATCGATCCGGTATCTTCTTCCGACAGCCGCACCAGTGTTACTTACAGTGTGACCGTGAAAATCATGACAGAGGACGAAGAAAATGAAAATAGTAGCAGCCTGAGTGCGAACGAATCCGTGACGGTTATCTTCGGTATGACGGAAGAGGAGATCGCGAGGATGCAGGAACAAATGCAGCAGCGCATGCAGGGCGGTCCCGGGGATGTCTCCGGGGGTGATGCAATGTCGGAGGGCGGAACGGTGCCGGAAGGAAATTCCGGTGACAGAGAGCGCCCACAGGGTAGACCCGGTGATGAGAGTTCAGAAAGCGACAACACGACGGACGGTAATGTAGGTGATGATGTCAGGGGAGAGGAACAGCAGGGAGGACAGACACAGTCATGAAATTAAAAAGTCCACATTTTGAAAAACTGAAATCCCTCACAAAGAAGCAGAAAAAACTGATCCTGGCGGGGATTGCACTGCTTCTGCTGCTTTTGGCAGCCTGTTATACCGTGTTTATTGCACCGTTACTTCAGAAAGAACAGTGGATCTACAAGGAAGAGACGGTGGAGCGTGGTACTTTAAAGGTAGGTGTGACGGAGAGCGGTTCTCTGGAATACAACACAAAATCCGTAGATTACGATCTGGATCTGGACGTCAGTGACGATGACGAGGATGACAGTGAGGAAGATGACGATGATACCGTACAGAAATATCTGAAGATAGAGGAGATCTATGCTGCCAGCGGGCAGCGTGTCACCGAAGGCGAGGAACTGCTGAAATTCACGGAAGACAGCGTGGAGGCGGTTCGGGCGCTGTTGCAGAATGCGGTAGTGGAGGCGCAGGCAGACTATGCGGAGGCAGAGAGTACCTATGAATTGTCCCTGCTGGAAGCCCAGACCGACTACGATACCCAGAAGATCAGTGCTTCCTATGCGGCATCCATCCGCAATACTTCCGGGACCAGCGTGACGAACAAAGTGGCATCTCTGCAGGTACAGCTGGAGCAGAAGCAGGCGAATACAGCTTCTCTGCAGGAGAAGCTGACAGAAACTCAGGAAGATTATCAGGATGCATTGGAAGATTATGAAGCGGCAAAAGAAGGTTATGAAGGCGCCGGAACCGATAATACAGTGAATTTTATGACGATCCAGAATGGTTATCTCAGTGCCAGATCCAAATACCAGCAGGCAAAATCAGCGTTGACGCAGGCAGAGGATGCTTTATCGGAGAATGAAAGTGCTATTACCGATCTGCAGAACCAGCTGGCAGCGGCACAGGCAAAGCAAAAAATCGATAAGCTGGATACAGAAGAGACCTATCAGGAAGCGGTGATCACCGGGCAGAATGCCCAGACCACTTACAACGCTGCTGTGGAAGATCTGAAGGAGACCTTACAGGAAGCGGAAGAGACGAAAGAAAAACGGGAAGAACAGTTACAGGCGTTTGAGGATTTTGTCGGAAGTGATGGTATCCTGTATGCCACAGAAGATGGTGTGATCACAGAGGTCAGCTACGAAGCGGGAGACCGTCTGACGACGACAGGAGCTCTGTTTTCCTATGCAACGTCGGATGACATGAGAATCTCCGTGGATGTGACCCAGGAGGATATCGTGGACCTGCAGGTAGGAGATGCGGTAGATATCACCTTTACGGCATACCCGGAGGATTCCTATACCGGAAGCATTCTCTCCATCAATACCACGGCTACTTCCGATTACAGCAACACGGTAAGCTACACTGTGGAGATCAGCGTGGAAGGTGAACTGGAGCAGCTCTACGGCGGCATGACGGCAGATGTGATCTTCGTTACCGAAGAAAAAGAAGATGTCCTCTATGTATCCCGTAAGGCGATCGTAGAAGAGAACGGCAAGACCTATGTCTATCGTAAGACAGCACTGGGTGGAAGGGAACTGGCAGAGGTAGAGACCGGTATCACCAACGGTGTGGACATTGAGATCCTGTCAGGACTGGAAGAGGGCGATACCATCTACCTGGCAAGTAAGGTCAGCTCCGAGGCAGAAGTCAAGAGTACGGAGGAGACTGCCGATTCCGGCAGCAGTTCTGATACCGCAGTCGGCAGTGATATGGAGTTCGAGATGTCGGAGGATATGCAGATGCCGGGAGGCGGTGACATGCCCCAGGGTGGTCCCGGAGGCAGCGGTTCCGGCAGCTTCGGCGGCGGAATGCCGGGCGGTCCCGGAGGACAATAAATCAGGCTGATGGAGCAAATGTTGAGAAATAGACAGGAATGATTGGGAATAGTTATGAAGCAGAATGAAAATGGGAAAAAGATCAAAGAAAATATAAGAAATCAAATGCGCCGGATTGGATCATGGAAAAGCTGGTCGAAAAGACGCAAGCTCACCACAGGTGTCTGTGGTGTCTGTGTGATCGCTGTAGTGGCTGGTGCCATTGGTCTCTCCGGTAGTTCCGATACGGAAGTCATTTATAAAGAGACCACCGTAAAATACGGGACACTGGTCAAAGGTGTGACGGAGACCGGCTCCGTGGACATCGGTACGGTGGATCAGACCTTTGATCTGGATATGAGTGCCCTGCAGAGAACGGATACTTCCGGCAGCAGTTCCTCCGGCGGCTCCTCCGGTAGTACTGCCGGCAGCAACTCTGGATCCGGTGGATTTGGCGGCATGAGTTCTTCCGGTGGCGGAGCCCAGGGAGGCTTAGACATGTTTGGGCAGATCTTTAATATGGGCGGCAGCAGCTCCGGCAGCAATGGTGACGATTCTACCCTGACTGTGGCGGAGGTAGTGGTCTCCGTGGGGCAGCAGGTGTCCGAGGGAGATCCCCTGTACCTGCTGGAAGAAGACAGTGTCTCCGACCTGGAAGACGAACTGCAGTCTAACGTAGAGAAAGCAAAAGCGGATCTGGAGGCGGTGGAAGCCGACCAGACCCTGTCAAAACAGCAGGCAAAATACACTTATGACAGCAGCACTGCTTACGGCAGTTATATTGATACCGAGTACAGTACTACATTGCAGGAACTTCAAAATACGGTAGATTCTGCGGAGAGCACGCTGGAGCAGGCGAAGAGCAGTCTGGAAGATTACCGGGCACAGCTGGAAGAAGTAACGGCAGCCTATGAGGATGCGGCACAGGTATTGTCGAACTGTAAATACAGCCTGAACAGTACCGACGCAGCAGATGATACTTACGGATATGTCTATTATGCGCAGCTGACGGAGCAGGCACAGTCCACGGCAGATTCCCTGGAGCAGCAGAAGGAAGAGCTGGAACAGAGAGTAGAGCAGGCGGAGGAAAATGTAACTACTGCCGAAACCGCCTACAATAAGGCAAAACGGGAATTGGAGCAGGGAAAACTGACCGTAGCTGAGACAAAAAAACTGCGGACACTGGCTTACAATACCGCACAGGAGACCTATGACATTGCACTGGGGTATCTTGCGCAGGAATTGTCCGATCAGCAGGAAACCTATAATGAGACACTGGAAAAATGGAATGAGTTCAGCACTTATATCGATGGTAATGCAGTATGTGCAAGATACAACGGTGTCATCACCGGCGTGGAGCTGGAGGCCGGAGACAAGATCAGTACCGGAACCTCTCTGGTTACCTTATACGATATGGACGAAGTGACCATAACGGTGGATGAAGATGACATGACGGATATCTCTCTGGGATCTGCAGCGAATATTGCATTGACGGCATATCCGGAAGATATCTTTACGGCAAAGGTGACGGCTATCGGAGATGCGACATCGGATTCCAGTGGAAATATAACTTATGACGTAACTGTCACATTAGAAGGGGATGTCTCCGGACTGTTCCAGGGCATGACAGGAGATGTAACTTTCGTTACGGAACAAACGGAAGAAGTGCTGTATGTCTCACGCAGAGCCATTATCACAGAGGATGACAAGACTTATGTAAAAGTGAAGACAGCAGATGGCAGCATTGTGAAAAAGGAAATAACGACAGGACTGTCAGATAGTTCTAACGTGGAGATCTCCGGAGATATTGCAGAAGGAGATACCGTATTGATCGAAAGCAGCATTACGAAGTAGAGCGGAGACCTGTGGAAAAGTAAGGTCAATGGAAGGGAAGAAGTAAAATATGAGATTATCCGAAATATTGCATCTGGTGTGGCTGAACCTGTCACAGAATAAATTCAAAGTGATCCTGACTTCCATCGGTATCGTTGTAGGATCTGCCACTATTATGCTGGTATTGGCAATCGGTACCGGCGGAAAAGAAGAAGTGGCGGAGCAGTTCAAGAACCTGAATGCCGGAGCCATTGATATTTCCTGCGACAGCAGTGACAGCGGTGGTTTTAGCTTTGAAATGCCGGGCGGTGGAGGAAGCGTTACCGTCACAAATATGGGCGGAGGTCCCGGAGGAGGTTCCGGCGGCGGTATGTCCGGTGGTCCCGGCGGGGGAATGGATTTCGGCGGATTTTTCGGATTCGGACAGGAGGAAGAGAGCGAAGCCGTGACATTGACCAGTGAAGACGGTGATGATCTGGCGACTTTTGTATCGGGAATCTCTGCAACTACGATCTCTTATTCCACTACAGCATCGGTGGAGGGAGGCGATATGACCTCTGCTTCCTATTACACCATTGCCGGTGTGGAGGACAATTATGCCACCATCAGTAATCTGGAAATGGCCATCGGGGATTTCCTTACAGAAGAAAACAACGAGAGCAAGGAAAAGGTGTGCGTACTGGGTGCCACCGTGGCAAAGGAAATTTTTGGAAGCGCCTACGATGCCTATGACGGTACAGTTTATATTGATGGGCGCCCCTATATAGTGTCAGGGGTACTATCCGAGATGGGAACTGTGGCATCCGGCATCAGCCCGGATACGGCGATCTATGTACCTTACGAAAACGGCATCAAATACATTACCGGTACGAGCATTAGTCCAACCATTACCGTGGTCGCAGAAGATGTGAATCAGGTGGACACTGTAATGACAGGGGTGGAGAGTGCCTTAAAAGAAAGTTATCCCAACACCACATTTACCATCAGCGATGCCGGAAGCAAGATGGAGGCAGCCTCTGCTTCCAACGAGACACTGACATTACTGTTAATCTCCATGGCGGTGATCGTATTTATTGTCGGCGGTATCGGCATTATGAATGTATTGTTTGTATCCATCAAGGAGCGTACCAATGAGATCGGTATTCTGAAAGCACTGGGCTGCTCCCGAAAGGATATCCTGTTGGAGTTTTTATTGGAGGCAAGTTTTACCAGTCTGGTAGGAGCGGTACTGGGGGTGCTGGTGGCTCTTGGAATTACGCCATTCGTGCAGCTGTTCAACGTGAGAGTGTCCCTGTCGGTACAGGGTGCAGTATTGTCGCTGTTGTTTGGTGTCCTCACCGGAAGCATCTTCGGCTTCTATCCGGCATATAAGGCATCAAGACTGATCCCCGTAGAAGCTTTAAATCAGGAGTAGTGCGAAAGGTGTAAGGATTATGATGGAAAACGCAATGATCACCATGAAAAATATAAATAAAGGCTATATGCTGGGAGAGGAGCGTCTGCCGATCCTGAAGGACATCAATTTTCAGGTAAATAAGGGAGAATATGTGGCAATCTTAGGCTCTTCCGGTTCCGGTAAGACTACGTTAATGAATATGATCGGCTGTATGGATGTGATGGACAGTGGGGAATATTATCTGGAGGGCATGGCAATCCACGAGACCAAGGAGGACGATCTGACCATGGTACGCAACCAGAAGATCGGGTTCATTTTCCAGAACTATCAGCTGATCCCGACCTATAATGTCATGCAGAATATTATCATGCCCCTGCTGATGCGTGGCATGACGCATGAGGAAGCAGAGGAAAAGTGCAGGAATACGATCAAACTACTGGGACTGGATCACAGAATCGGGCATAAACCCAATGAACTCTCCGGTGGTCAGAAACAGAGAGTATCCATTGCCAGAGCACTGGTAGGCCAGCCGGCGATCCTGCTGGCGGATGAGCCTACCGGTGCTCTGGATCAGACCAGCGGCAAGGAAGTACTAAAGCTGTTCCGGGAACTGAACGATATGGGCAACACCATCGTCATGATCACCCACGACCTGGGCGTAGCACAGTCTGCGAAACGTATCGTGCGTATTGTGGACGGACAGTTACAGGAATAAGGGATAGTCACTCAGCCAACGGGAAAGAGGCTGGGACTGTTCCAGACCGGATTTCAGGGTACGGTCGGCATCCGATTTATTTTCTGCCGGTATTATCAGCAGAAATTCTTTCCCGTCCATAAGTACACCGCAGAATACGGTTTTCAGATCCCGGGAGATAAGAAACATATTTCCCGGGATATTTGTTACAGATTCGGTCAGGCAGGAGTAATAGGGTTCTTCATCGATAAAAGGTGCATAGAATCCCATGTCATCCGCACCTTCCACGAAAAGCCTCTCTCCGTTCATCCAGACATTTCCCGCTATGGCGCCTTCCTGATTCCCCCAGAGATAATGTAAGGCTTTCCCGTGGATCTCCACCGATACCTGTTCGAAGGTATCCGGTTCCGTCAGACTGACCAGCATTCCGGTTCCGGTATAGTCATAATCCTTTTTGATGGGAGTATGATAATAGCGGATCCCGTAGTCTCCAAGGCAAAATAAGGCAAATACGAGCAGAAAAATCAGAATGCCGCAGAAAACGGTTCTTAATTTTTTATTTCGCATCATGGTTCTTGCCTCCTTTTTATTTTATTATACAATCAGATATCCATACTGGCAATGAGCTGAAACATTTCCTCGGCGGTCATGTGATCTGCGGTGATCACGTATACATAATTGTCAGCTTCATAATAAGCCATGGCGTAACCATCCACATAAGTATATACCGTGGCAATGTGACCGCCGATGACATGTTCCTCTTCGGCATCGTATTCATTGTCTAATACGAGTGTCAGGGCATTATTTGCGGAAATTAGCATTTGCTCCCAGATGAGCTGTTCTCCGGCATTGTTTTCATAGAAAATTTCACAAAAAAGAGGACTGTCTCTTCGGTCTGTCTCTGTATAGCCCTCCGGGATGCAGGTCGGTATCGTGGGAGTGAGTACCGCATCTTTTTCCTCGGAAGAGTAGTTATACTGCGTAGTATCCTCGCGCAGGGTCTTTAGTGTCATGAAAAACTTATCCCGATAGGCATCCACACTTAACGTCAGAACCAGTCCGGCACATACGATACCGGTGAAAAAGATTGCCATGCGTTTTAGGAGCTGTTGTGCACCGGTCAGCACCGGATGGGCTTCCCGGCGGATCACTTTTTGCATTTTTTGTTCAAAACGTTTTGAAAATACATATTCCCGATCAACCTGATTTTCTAATGCTGTTATCATGGCATTGTCCACCACAGGCATATGCTGATAGAGCCATTCATCCGTTACTTCCATGGATCTCATTATTTTCCTCCCGTTTATTCAAAGCTTCCTGTATCATAATCTTTCCCCGGGATAATCGCTGCCGGGTCGTTCCTTCGGTGATGTTTAATACTTTTGCGATTTCATCGTTGTCCATATTGCCGGAGTATTTGAGGAGAAATACATCCCGGTATTTTACGGGCAGGCACCTAAGGATGTCCAGTATTCCGTCATCCACATCCGTCTCCGCATAAGTCACCGGGACATTACATTCTTCCAACTCATCCACATAGATTTCCCGTTGAAATTGATGGTTTCGCTTCCGGTAAATATCTATAGTCGCATTTTTCGTTATGGTAAGCAGGTAGCGTTTCGTCGCCGTGGCGTCGATTTCCCCTATTTTTTCCATGTTTTTTGCAATTTTTATAAACGACTCATGTACAGCATCTTCCGCAAGAAAAGTATCCTTCAGCACATTCAGAGCTACTTTCATCATAAGGTGCCGATAGGTTTCATAGAGAATCGCAAACTTTTGTTTGTCTTCTTCGGCGTCGATCATCATCAGATATATCATTTGTTGTTCCCAGGCCTTTCTATGAGTCATAACGAAGGTTCCTGTTCCTATTGTTACAAAAACGTAAAAATATTTCAATTGCAGGTTTATATGTTTGTCCCAATAGTATTTTTGGGGTAACCGGGGCACTTTATTGTGCCTGCTTTACGGATCCCGGCGATGGGGGATATAATGATTTCATTACAGGAGAGCGTAAAAAGAGCAGAAACGAGCATAGGAGAAGCAAAATGGGAGAACAGGGGCATGAGGAACCCACCGGACAGGCGAAGATCACGAAAGCCTGCAATCTGCCCTGCCGTTATGTCCTGCATACCGTAGGTCCTATTGTGCAGGGAAAGCTGACGGAGAAACATTGCGCATTGCTTCGGTCCTGTTACTTGTCCTGTCTGGAACTGGCATCGGCATACGGGCTGGAAAGTGTGGCGTTCTGCTGTATATCCACTGGGGTATTCTGCTTTCCGAACGACAAGGCGGTGCAGATTGCCGTACAGACGGTACAGGAGTATTTGGAGGAGACTCCTGACAGCAGTGTCAAAAATATGATCTTTAATGTGTTTAAGAATGAGGATTTGCAGATCTATGAGAGAATTCTTCGGTCGTAGATTTTCGATTACTCTAAATGCAGAGAAAAACTTGCACCCGGCAGATTGCTGTGATACATTGGCTGTAAAAGAAATACAAGAGAGGAAAAGAAAATGGCAGGATATCTGATTAAGGATACCACAAAAGAAGAGCGGGAGCAGATCGTTGCGGAGTCTCTGGGATATATGGAAGCCAACTGTGATGGCTGTACTTCGGGACTGGCGGAAATGTATCAGGCATACATCGACGGGAAGAAGGAGCTTCGGGACATCAACATGGAATTTCATGCAGGTTATGTATCCGGAGAGGAAGTGCCCGGCCGCAGGTCTTGTCCCATGTAATAATAGTGTGCGGGAAAGATGGATTTCCGGCATAAATAAAATGTTATCTGCAAAAACTCTTAGTAACAGAATGCGAAAGGCAGGAAAGAGAAATGCAGATGAGAGACGATCTTGGAATTACAACAAAACTGGAAAATGGCAAGGCTTATCTGGAATTTGCCCTGCCGGAAAAGATAGGGCGTTTGCTGTCCGCTTTACAGATTGAGATCTGGGAAGGTGCGGAGGGCGAACGCCTTGTTTTTCATGGGGAATACACATCAGAAGAAGCGGATTCCATGACGGCGTTGCTGTTGCGGCCGCATCTCTGGGATGGCATGCGGGATCCCTATGTCTATCTGGTGAAGGCGCAGGGAAGGTTCGGAACCGTGGAGTATGGAGAAAATATGGGGGGTATAAAGAACGAGGAAGAATCAGATCATGCTGAGGATATAACCGAGGCAGTGGAAGTGTACTGGCAGCAGGAACTGGCAATTTATGACGTGCATGTCATCGATAAAAAGGGAATCTTTCTCAATGAAAAAGAGTTTCTGCCACATGAAGTAGTCTACCGGCTTCCCCCGCAGATCAGTGATGCCGGGACGAGGGTGGAGCAGGTACGAAGAGATCTGGAACGGCTGGTCCGGATGGGGGTAAATGTGATCCGGCTGGAAGGAACCGGGACCGGGGCAGAGGGGGTGAACTGCTCCGAAGTGAGAGCGTTTTACAGCCTGTGCAGAAAGCGTGGATTCCTCACAGGTGACCTGTGGATAAGACCGGAAAAACTCCCGGTGTATCGTGGATTACCCGGAGAAACGGCAGAAGATGCACTTCTTTCGGCGAATGGCAGAACGCTGACGGAGCGGTATTACTATTATCAGGCGAAGTGGAGCAGCGAACCGGTGCTCTATCCGGCACTTTCCACCCTGCATCGTCAGAAGAACGGGCTGGTCTCCCTGACAATTTACAGCAATCAGAAAAAAGTGGTGCTCTATGTGGAGGGGGTACTTTTCTTATTCCAGTCGGCCGCATCCGGTGATCCGGAATTCATTTTTGAAGATATTCCTGTGGCGAAGCTGCCGCTGCATCTGGCGGCGGAGGCAGGAAATTTAAGCATTTCGCTGACCGTGACGAAGCTTTAAGGGTTGGGGCTTCACAGATTTTTCACAAATGTTTCACCTTTTCATGACATTTGAGACATATACTGATACAAGGGTGTAAAGGTTAACCGCTGTTCATGCTTGCATGATAAAGCGGTTGAATTTTACACCCGTAAAACATGAGGAAGTAGCGATTTGCGTAGCAAATCAGCGGATTCCGAATGTTTTTAGAATTGCGGGAGCAGCTTGCTGCGAAGCAATTCGGGGTATCAGTTCTGGGTACCTGTAGGTATCAGTTACGGGTACCCGTAGATATCAGGTGGGGGTATCACACCATGTCCGGGAGGCAAATATGATAGAAGTAACCAATCTTACAAAAAAATATGGTGACCATATTGCCGTAGATCATCTCTCTTTCCGTGTGGAAAAGGGACAGATTTACGGCTTTCTTGGTCCTAATGGCGCAGGTAAATCCACGACCATGAACATCATCACGGG
>ENA-UEQJ01002731-UEQJ01002731.1-human-gut-metagenome-genome-assembly--contig:-NODE-2731-length-12196-cov-18.699068_pt1 | contig 12196 bp, 10 predicted proteins | sample MGYA00242937_ERZ507938 | MGnify/ENA primary metagenome ERZ507938 (study PRJEB26167, sample SAMN06115437) | human gut metagenome | host: Homo sapiens | place: China:Gansu | collected 2015-07-03...
CGCATAAGCAGGGTTTGGGGAAGGCACTCCCCAACAAGATTCCCGCAGGGGCAAAATGAGCGATAAGCGAATTTTGGTACTGCGGTAGAATCTTGCTCTAAGTAAGCCGTAGATTTCCCCTTGCACTTACTACTCGTATAGCTGCCGCCTGTTTTGGCCGGATTTCTGCAAAAATCTTACGGCGTGGGGCGATTTTTACCCGCAGTTCTTTCTTTCCGCTAAAGATACATTTCAAAGGCCGCCAGCTACCCGCTTGCCGGGAATTTTCTCAAATTTTCCTTTGCCTTAGAAATACAGAAAATGCAGATTTGGCTACCGCCGCAGAAAATTTTTTGTTTCCGGCTTCACCTACCTACTACGGATGACTTTGCGATTTTGCCAAACGGATAAAGAAAAAAGCAGCAAATCTTTTTCAGACTTACTGCTTTCGCTGGCCGCCGATGGGCGGTGGATATTCAGTTTTGAAAGTTCAGGTCAGGTTGGCCCGATGATGGATAGCACAATAAATTCCTGTTTTCCCTTTAAGGCATTGTGCATTTTTTCTATTTCTCTTGATGATTATTTTTTTCATAATCAATCAATGTACCTATAACAATTCCAATCAACATTCCGATACCTGCACAAATAGAAATAGCAAAAAGATTTTGCAAAAACGCCCATGCCAACACACCTATGCAACCACCGACAATAAATCCTGTTAATAAGCCAATAGTTAAGTATTTATTACTTTTCATATTGCTATATCTCCCCTAAAAGTATATTTGTCGTTGGTTCTATTATACTATGACCTGCTTCCTTTAGGAATAGATGAATTGTAAACTGGCTGGAGTGAAACCGCTAATGACAGCCAGTGTTTGTTCTTTGTTTATCGGTCAAAGCGAAATTTGAACAGGGCGGCAATGAGCTGTTGCTTTATATGTTCCTCAACTTCGGCGTTGACTTTCCCGTGTACTTTGGAACAGTAGCGGATATATCCGGCATAGTGGGAAAGAATGGTGTCGATTGCGTCCGGGTCGCCCTCATGGGCTTTGACGATTGTTTCATAGGGGAGAAGTTTACTCATAGTCATTTCCCTCCATGAGCCGCCTTAACCGCTGCAAGGCAAGCCGGATATGCCGCCCCGCTGTGCTGCGTGTCCGGCCAATATGTACGCCGATCACTCGCTGCGGCTGGCGCAGGAAATAGTAACGAAAAATTTCTTCCTGCGTCTGCTCCGGCAAAGCGAGAAAATGCCGCTTTTTGCTGTCGGCAAGGGCGATGTCCTCCACCTTCTGTCCGTCCAGCACATGATCCCGGATGAACTGGTAGTGGGGCAGGATGCGGGTCTCGGTCAGGCCAAGGCCGTTCATCCAGCGGGAGTAGTGCGGGTCGGCGGCTTCGCCCGGTTCCTCGGGCGCGGCGTACACGATGTGGGCGGCGTTCATGCTGCCGGCACTCACGCCCAGCACGATGCCGTGGTAGTTGTGGAACAGCCCCGGCAGGCCCAGCTGAGCAAAAAAGTGGTTCTGGGTGGGCACGTGCCCGCCGCACAGCATCACAAAGCCGCTTTGGGGCAGAAGAGAACCGATCTCCTCGGCATTGCGGGCATCGCAGGGGATGAGCGCCGTCAGGGGCAGGTGGGCGTTCGCAAAGCTCTGGGCAAACACCCGGCACATCTCGTCGTTCTGCTCGTAGGCATAGGGGTCTGCCGCAATGGCAAGGCCCAGCACGGCGTGATCCGGCCAGACGGCCCGCAGGTTCGCCACAAAGTGGTTGCGCGTGTCCAGCACCGGAATATCCGGCCCCGGCTCAAAGGGGCAGCCGCTGGGGCTGCTGGTCAAAAACAATGTCATAATGATTCCTCATAAAAAGTGAATAAAGGCTGTGTCCATTTTAACACGATTTTGCTGCCAGCGGCAGAGCCAGAATCACCAAAAAAATCCCCCGCTTTTCGCCGTTTCGCAGAAAGCAGGGGATCTTATCATGCCTTTCGGTAATGGAATACCTTGTCCTTGGTGAGGAGCATGGCAGCGCTCACGGCCAGAGCCGCCAGCTCGGCGGCGGTGACGGCCAGCCAGATGCCGTCGATGCCCAGCAGCAGCGGCAGCAGGAGAATGGCGATCACCTGAAACGCCAGCGTGCGCAAAAAAGAGATCAGCGCGCTGGTCACGCCGTCGCCCAGCGCCGTGAAGAAGGAGGACGCGTACACGTTGAAGCCCATGATGAGGAAGCTCAGCGCATACAGCCGGAAGGCCCGGCTGGTCAGGGCCAGCAATTCCGCATCGTAGCCCACGAAAATGCGCGCCACACAGGGGATGATGAACATGGAAGCCAGCGTCAGGGTCACAGCCACCACGGCGATGAGCCGCAGGCTTTTCCGGTAGAGGTTGTGCACCTCGGTGTGGTTGCGGGCACCGTAGTGGAAGCTGACGATGGGTGCACTGCCCACGGCATAGCCCTCGAACACCGCCACGAACAGGAAGACCGCGGACATGATGACGCCGTAGGCGGCCACGCCGTTCTCACCGGCCAGACGCAGCAGCTGGTAGTTGTACAGGATATTGACCAGCGACATGGAAAGGTTGGTCATCAGCTCGGAAGAGCCGTTGATGCAGGCATCCCGCAGGACTTTGCTGTAAAAACTGGTCTTGCACAGGTGCAGGCGGCTGGAGTTGCTGCGGTCGATGAAGTAGAACACCGGCAGTACGCCGCCCACCAGCTGGCTGATAAAGGTGGCAATGGCCGCGCCCTCCACGCCCCAGCCCCAGATACCCACCATCAGCACATCCAGCACCATGTTGGTGCAGCCCGCTCCCACGGTGAACCAGAAGCCGAGGTGCGGCTTTTCGGCGGTGACGAAAAAGCTCTGGAACATATTCTGCAGCGCAAAGGTGGGCAGGGACACCATCAGGATGCGTCCATAGCGCACCGCGTAGTCCAAAAGCTCCCCCTTTGCGCCCAGCAGCACGGCAATGGGCCGCAGGAACACAATGCCCAGCACGGCCAGCACACTGACCGAGACCAGAGCCGCCAGCAGGAACAGGGTAAAATAGCGGTCGGCCTTTTTCTGGTCGCCCTCGCCCAGCGTGATGCCCACGATGGCGCTGCCGCCGGTGCCCAGCATAAAGCCGATGGTGCCCAGCAGCATGGGCAGCGGCATGATGAGGTTGACCGCCGCAAAGGCCGTCTTGCCCACAAAGTTGGAGACACACAGGCCGTCCACGATGCCGTAGATGGAGGTGAACAACATGGTACCGATGCAGGGCAGTACGAACCGCAAAAGGCGGGGATAGGTAAAGTGATCGGAAAGCTGGATCCGCTGCTTGGACATGGCGTCCTCCTTTCTGCACAAGGTGCAAAAAACGGGCCGGATAAATGTCCGTGAGTGCACGCCCGGCCTCGATCTGCTTCGTCACTACGGCAACGAAACCTCCGGCGGGGCGCTGTCTGCACGGCATCTTATCCGGCCCGTTTCAAATTACGTTGAAAACGGTCCTCCGATGAACCAAAAAAGAGCATATCAGAATTTATTTTTGTTGTCAAGGCAGAAAAATCAAAAAATCGGCATTCGAGGGTCAAAATTCATAAACTGTCTCTTTCCAACGTTTATCAAACCTGTTAAACTGATAAAAGTTTTTTTATGGATCCGGAAAGGAGAACTCCTGTTTTGATGAAACGTTTTTATACCGCCATCGTGCGCCGCCGCAGGCTGGTGCTGGCGGTGTTTGCACTGGCGGCTGTGCTGAGCGTGTTCGCTGTGCGTCAGGTAAAGGTGGATTACGATATCAACGACTATCTGCCGCCGGAATCCCCCTCCACCACCGCCATCGAGGTGATGAACGGTGCTTTCACCGGCGGCATCCCCAACATGCGGGTCATGGTGCGGGATGTCACGGTGCCGCAGGCGCTGGAGTACAAGGAAAAGCTTGCCGCCATCGATGGAGTGTCCTCCGTTGCATGGCTGGACGACAGTCTGGATGTGACGGTGCCTTTGCAGATGCAGGACACCGCCACGGTGGAGAGCTATTATAAGGATGGCTGCGCCCTGTTCACCGTGACGGTGGAGGACGAGAAGCGTCTGGAAGCCGTGGCTGCCGTGCGGGATCTGATCGGGGAGGGCAACGCGCTGGAGGGCGCGGCGGTCTCCACTGCCGTTGCCACCAACTCCACCGTGACCGAGGTGGCAAAGATCGCCGCCATCGCGGTGGTGTATGTGCTGTTCATCCTGATCCTGACCACCGATTCCTGGGCGGAGCCGCTGCTGGTGCTGACGGGCCTTGGCGCGGCTATCCTGCTCAACAACGGCACGAACCTCATCTTCGGCACCATCTCGTTTGTGACGAATGCGGCGGGCAGCATCCTGCAGCTGGCGGTGTCGCTGGACTACTCGGTGTTCCTGATCCACCGCTTTGCGGAGTGCCGGGCTGAAAACCCGGATGCCAGCCCGGAGGAGTGCATGGTGGATGCCCTGTGCAGATCCACCGGCTCCATCCTGTCCAGCGGCCTGACCACCGTCATCGGTTTTCTGGCACTGGTGCTCATGCAGTTCCAGATCGGCCCGGATCTGGGCCTTGCGCTGGCAAAGGGCGTGGTGCTGAGCCTTGTCACCGTGTTCACCTTTATGCCCGCGCTCACGCTGGCAGCGTATCAGTGGATGGATAAGACCCACCACAGGCCCCTGCTGCCCAGCTTTGACAAGTTTGGCCGCTTTGTGGCCCGCATCATGCTGCCCATGGCGCTGGTGCTGGTCATTCTGATGGTGCCCAGCTATCTGGCCTCCAACTCGAACCAGTATTACTACGGTGCCGCCCATATGTTTGGCGAAAACACCCGTCTGGGTGCGGACACCGCCGCCATTGAAGAGACTTTTGGACGCAGCGACACCTACGTTGTACTGGTGCCAGAGGGCGACACCGCCACGCAGCAAAAGCTTTCGGATGCATTGCACGCCATCCCGGAGGTGACCGGCATCCTTTCCTATGTGGACAACGCAGGCGCGTCCATTCCGCCGGAGTTCGTGCCCGGGGATACGCTGGGGCTGCTGGTCTCCGGCGGCTACACCCGCATGGTACTTACGGTGGATGCCGACACCGAGGGCGATGGGGCCTTTGCGCTGGTGGAGCGGGTGCGCGCTACGGTGCAGCAATATTACCCGGACAATTATTATCTGGCCGGTCAGGGCGTGAGCACCTATGACCTGATGGACACCATCACGGCCGACATGGTCAAGGTGAACCTGCTGGCCATCGGCGCGGTGTTCCTGATCCTGCTCCTCATGAAGCGGCAGCTGCTGCTGCCGGTGATCCTGGTGCTCAGCATCGAGACCGCCATCTGGATCAATCTGGCCATCCCGTACTTCCGGGGCCAGTACGTGTTCTACATTGCCTACCTCATCATCAGCTCGGTGCAGCTGGGTGCTACGGTGGATTACGCCATCCTCTTCTCCGACCGCTATCAGGAGTTCCGCGAGACGCTGGGCCGCAAAGAAGCCGTTGCGGCCACGGTGTCCGCCGTGACCACCTCGGTCAGCACCACAGGCAGCGCCATGGCGGTGGTGGGCTTTTTGATGGGAGCCATTTCCACAAACCAGCTGCTGGGCCAGCTGGGTAATTTCCTGGGCGTGGGCAGTCTGGTGTCACTGGCCATCGTGCTTTCGGCACTGCCGGGCTTTTTGTATCTGGCCGACCCGCTCATTATAAAAAAGAAAAAACAGCCGAAGGAGGCTTGACCGAGATGAAACATCGATTTGTGCGCCGGGTGTCGGCGCTGGCGCTGGCAGGCTGCCTGCTGGCGGGCAGCAGTCTGCCGGCTTTTGCAGCAGCCTCCACTGCCAAGGAAGAGGTCATTTATGCAAACCTTACGGCCTCCGGTGCTGTGACCGGCGTGTACGCCGTGAACAGCTTTTCCGTGCAGGCGGGGGACACCGTTGCGGACCACGGCAGCTACACTGCTGTGCGCAATATGACCACGAGCGATGCCGTGGAGCAGAGCGGCGATACGGTCACGGTGCATGTGACCGAGGACGGCAAGCTCTATTATGAGGGCACCATGGATGCTGCCACGGCCCTGCCGTGGGTGGTAAAGCTGACCTATACGCTGGACGGGGCAGAGATTCGCCCCGACGAGCTGGGCGGAAAAAGCGGTGCGCTTTCCATCCGGCTGCAGGTGAGCCGCAACCCGGACTGCACCGGCAGCTTTTTTGACGACTACGCGCTGCAGGTGACCATGAGTCTGGACACCGGCCTTGCCCGGAGCATCAGCGCGCCGGGCGCTACGGTGGCGAATGTGGGCAGCAAAAAGCAGCTCTCCTACATCCTGCTGCCGGGCGCGGACAGCGACGTGACCGTCACCGCCGATGTGACGGATTTTGCCATGGACGCCGTTTCCCTGAACGGCGTGCGGCTGAACCTGAACCTCGACCTCGGGGATATGGACCTGACCGGGATGCTGGAACAGCTGCAGAGCGGCTCCGTGCAGCTGGACGATGGTGCCAACGCGCTGGCAGACGGCATTGCGCAGGTGCAGGCGGGCATCGACACCCTGAACGGCAATTCCGGTGCCTTGACCGGCGGCTCAGCCCGGGTGCGTGCCGCCCTCACCCAGATGCAGACCGCGCTGAACGGCATCTCTGCCTCCACCGACGAGCTGAACACCCTGCTGGATGCCTCCACCCAGATCCGGGACGGCATTGCCCGGCTGGATGAGGGCGCGGCACAGCTGGAGCAGCAGGTGAGCTTTGAAGCCTACAAGGCCATCCTCCGGGAAAACGGCCTTGACCTTGACGTGGTAAAGGATGGCAATGCCAAGGCCATTGAGCAGCTGCAGGGCATGGTGTGGATGATGCCGCAGCTCAAGGATGTGATCCTGCTTTTGCAGGGGTCTACGGCCAACATCGATGCCATGCAGACCTATCTCGACACCGTGAACGGCGGAATTGCCCAGCTGCACGAGGGCAGCAGCACCCTGAACGGCAGCTACGGCGTGTTTGATGCCGGGGTGCGTCAGCTGGCCGGTGTGCTTACGGGGATGCTGGGCAATCTCTCGGTGCTCACCGACGGCGTGAACCAGCTTGCCGCCCAGTACGTCCAGCTGGACGACGGCCTGAACGCCTACACCGACGGCGTGGCCCAGCTGAAGGCGGGCGCTGCGCAGCTGGCGGAGGGTGCATCGCAGCTGACCGGCGGCACCGGCGAGCTGCGCAGCAGCGTTTCCGGCATCGACATGGGTGCCCAGCTGGACGGCCTGCTGAACAGTCTTTCCGGCGGCGGGGAGGTGCAGAGCTTCACCTCGGCAGAGAACACCGAGGTGGGCGCGGTGCAGTTTGCGTTGCAGACCACTGCCATCACGGCCCCGGCCCCGGCAGCCCAGCCGGAACCGGCGGCTGTGCCCCTGACCTTCTGGCAGAAGCTGCTCAAGCTGTTTGGGCTGTATAAAGGCTGATTTTTATGATACGGGGGATGCTTCCCGCACAGAGAGTGGTCGCGTGTTTAAAGTTTTATTCCTTTTGCAAAAGGCATCGCCGCCGGGTATGTTCTCTTTTGCGTGCCAAAAGAGAACCAGAAAGGACGGCGGTGCCCGCAGGGCATGAAAGCCCCAGTGGGGCTTTTAAGCCGCAGACCGGTTTGCGCAGCAAATGCCGCGTGTTCAGCGCGGCAAGGTCTCCGCTACTTTCGAGGCGCGGGAGGCGGCGGGTTGCGGCTCCCTGCGTCTGCTTCGTGCCTTGGACGGCACTCGCATTCTGCAGGCCGCTGCCCCAACAGCTCCTCCCTGTTTCGGCCACTGGCCGCGGTCGTCGCCGTTGCAAACTAGGGGCTACACGCCCCTAGTAACCCCAAAGAAGATGGGCTCCATACCAAAAATCCAAGTCGCTTCGCTAAAGGATTTTTTGTGTTACGCCGATTTCAAGGCCCCTCAGCCGCTGCTGCGGCAGCTCCCCGCAGGGGAGCGGGCGCGCTCGTAAGCTTTGTACTCGAGCCAGTAACTTTGCCGCTATGCCAAGGCCTCTCCCTTTGGGAGAGGTGGCAGTGAGTGTAACGAACTGACGGAGAGGGCTAGCCTGCTTTCTCCCGCGCTGCCGTTTGCCGTCCAGTCCTCTCCCGTGAAAAGCGAAAGCCGGAAAATCCGCAGATTTTCCGGCTTTCTTTCTATAATAATCGTTCCGCTAAAGATGCCCAGAGCGAAGCGGAGGGCATTTTAAATCGTCTGCTTCCCGCTGATATCACTCAAAATGATATTCCACCAGTTCGCAGTTTTTGATGCCCGCAGCTGCGTATTCCTCATTGGTCATATCGTAGAAATAGGACTGCACCACCCGGGCGATGCCGTTGTGGGCTACCAGCAGATAGGTCTTGCCGGTGTCGGCCTTCAGCTCGTCCAGCAGATTATAGATGCGCTGGGCCAGCTGCATCATGCTCTCGCCGCCGTCGTAGCGGTCGGCGAAGTGGGTTTTGGAAACGCGGAACTCGCCGCCGTTGCGGGGCGTGCCCTCGTATTTGCCAAAACACTGCTCCCGCAGGCGCGGCTCACACCGGGCGGGCAGGCCGGTGGCCTTGGCAATGGCCATGGCGGTGTCGGCGGCGCGGGACAGGGGAGAGTACAGGATCTCATCGATGTGCACCCCGCTGGCTTTGACGGCTTCGCCCAGCTTCCGGGCCTGCTGGCGGCCCCGCTCGGTGAGGGGGCTGTCGGTCATGCCGCAGATCTTGTTTTCAACGTTCCAGACGGTCTCTCCGTGGCGGGTGAAATAAAGCGTATGCATGGGTAGCTCCTTACTGGTCGTATCCCGCCTCGATCTCGCGGATGCGGGTGTAGAAAAAGTCGTTGGCAGGGGTGGGCATCCCGTACTTCTTGGCCCGCTGGCGCACCACACCGGCAAACTCCTCCACCTCGGTGGGGCGCTTTGCCAGCACATCCTGCCGCATGCTGGGCATGCCCTCGGGGTTAAAGGTGGGCATCATGGCATCGATGAACTGCACATCGTTGTCCGGCGGCGGGGGCACGCCCTCAAGGTTCGCCAGCCGGATGACCTCCTGCATGGCCGCGCGCATCATGTCCTGTGCTTCGCCGGGCTGGCGCAGGCCGCCGTAGGGCTGGTCAAAGGCGGCTGCGGCCTGATTCAGGCCGTCATTCACCATCAGCTTGTTCCACTGCTTGTAAAGGATATCCCCACAGGGCTCGTTGGCAATGCCGCACTCGTCCAGATAGTCAGCCACGGCCTGCACACGGTCGGTCATCTCGCCGCTGCGCTCACCGAACTGGATCTTGCCCGCCTGATTGAACACCAGCGTGCGCCCGGTGCGGGTGGCATCCATGCCGATGGCAACGCTCCACAGGGTGTGGCCGGGATAGGCTGCATCAATGTGCTCCTCGCTGGTGATGCCGTTCAGCACGCTGAGGATCACGGTGTCCGGCCCTACGAACTTTGCAATGTCCTGAATGGCCTGTTCCAGCACCGTAGCCTTGACGGCCACCAGAAGCAGGTCTACCGGTTTGCCCTCGGCAGGGGTGACGTAACGAAAGCTGCACGCTTCGCCGTTGCAGACGACCGGTTCGGCAGAGTAGCGGGCGATGCGGTCCTTGTCGGCAATGACCTGCACGCCGGGCATTTTGCGCCCGAACAGGATGCCCAGTGCGCCCAGACCGATCAGGGCCGAGGTTTTGATCTTTTTCATAAGTTCCTCCTGCATTTTATGCTTTTTTCAGTGTGCCGTCTGCGGTCAGGACGACCATGCTGCCCTCGTCGATGCCTAGGCGGGTGAGCTCTTTGTCCGGGTAGGGCAGGGTGCGCCGCTCCCCGGCGGGATCGGCCAGCGTGACATCGCACAGCACCGGCTGGCCGGCGGGCAGCTCCTCGCAGCCGTACATCTGCTCTTCAATGCGCAGAACGCGGTAGGTAGTCTCCATAGCAGCTAAACTCCTTTTTGTAAATACAGCATTTTTATTATAAAGCTCTGCGCGGGGCGCGTCAACCGCATTTGGCTTGACAGCCGGCCGCCCGGCTTGATAAAATAGGAATGATTTTTGGAACAGGGGGCAGTCACATGAATATTACGGAACTGCGTTATCTGGTGGCCATCCGCAAGTGGGGCTCCGTGAGCGCGGCGGCAAAGCAGCTGTATGCGGCCCAGCCCAATGTGAGCAAGGCGCTCAAGAACCTGGAAGAGGAATATGGCATCCGCATCTTTGAGCGCTCGTCCACCGGCATGATCCCCACCGAACAGGGACGGCATTTTATCCGGCAGGCAGAGCGGGTGCTGGACGAGGTGGACCGGCTGGATCTGGATGCCCGCAGCCGGCAGAGCAGCTGTGCGGAGCTGCGGGTGGTGCTGCCCCACGCTACCTACGCTTCCTACGCGACGGTGGATTTTTTGCAGCAGATGGCAGACAGCCAGCAGCTGCGGGTGCATATCCGGGAATCCGGCTCCATGGAAGCGCTGGACCATGTACTGCGGCGGGGCTATCATCTGGCCCTGCTGCGCTACGCGGAGGAGGATGAGGATTATTACCGCCGCTACTGCGACCGTCACGGCCTGCACCGGGAGCCGGTGATGGAGTTTGAATACCGGCTGCTGACCAACCGCGAAGGCCCGCTGGCAAAGTGCGAAGTGACCGACATCACCCAGCTGAACAGCTATATGGAAGTCCTGCACGGTGATTTCCAGCTGCCCGGCGGTGAGGACAGCGGCCTGCGCTGGCATACGAACCCCAACCGCCGCATCCATGTGTATGAGCGGTGCAGCCAGTTTTCCATCCTGCAGAACCTGCCCAATGCCTATATGTGGGCTTCGCCCATGCCAAAGCGGGCGCTGGAACAATACCATCTGGTGCTCAGGAAATGCCCGGCCCAGCGCCAGCGCATGAAGGATGTTCTGGTCTATCCGGACAGGGGGACCCTGCGCCCGGAAGAGCAGACCTTTGTGCAGCTGCTGCACAAGCAGGCGGCGCTGACCGTGAAATGACCGCCGAAACCGGTTAAGAACTGGCAAAACATCGGAATGCGGAAAAACCGGAAAGCAAAGGAATTTGGCCGACAGCCGCAGCGCTTTATGCGCTGCGGCTGTCTTTTTGCTGATAAATCGAGCGAAAAAGAGACGAAACATCGGCTAAAAAACTTTGCGGCTATATGGTCTTTGATATGCCCCCATACCAGAAGCATATTATCACTTTTATGAAAAATATGTTAACATAGACCTAGAAAGCTGGCCGGGATGGATGGAAAATATGGAAAATGTTTCCATAATTCCGGCACAAAGAAAAAGGAGGTTTCTGGTATGATCAGTTTCTTACTCTGTCTGGCGATCCTGATCGTGGGCTACTTTGTCTATGGTAAGATCGTGGACAACACCTTCGGCCCGGACGACCGCGAAACGCCTGCTGTGCGCATCAATGACGGTGTGGACTACGTTGTGATGCCCCAGTGGAAGCTGTTCCTCGTTCAGCTGCTGAACATCGCCGGCCTTGGCCCCATCTTTGGTGCCATGCAGGGCGCATTGTGGGGCCCGGTGGTCTTTTTGTGGATCACCTTCGGCACCATCTTTGCAGGCGGCGTGCACGACTACTTCTCCGGCATGATGAGCGAGCGCAACGACGGCGCTTCCATCGCCGAGATCACCGGCAAGTACTTAGGCCCTGTGATGCAGAACGTCATGCGCGTGTTCTCGGTGGTGCTGCTCATCATGGTGGGTACTGTGTTCGCGGTGGGTCCCGCAGGCCTGATCGTGGAGCTGTGCAGTCAGAGCGGCGCTTCCGGCGTGCTCACCTCGCTGCTGTTCTGGCTCATCATCATTCTGGTGTACTACTTTATTGCAACCTTTATCTCCATTGATGCCGTCATTGGCAAGATCTACCCCATCTTTGGCATCTGCCTGATCATCATGGCCATCGGTGTCATCTTCGGCATCTTCACCAATCCCGCCTACACCATCCCGGAGATCTGGGATCACTTTGGCAGCATGCATCCGTCGGGCACTCCCATCTGGAGCTTCATGTTCATCACGGTGGCCTGCGGTGCGATCTCCGGCTTCCACTCCACTCAGTCGCCTCTGATGGCACGCTGCATGAAGAGTGAGAAGCAGGGCCACTTCGTGTTCTACGGCGCAATGGTCTGCGAGGGCGTTATCGCTCTGATCTGGGCCGCTGCTGGCTGCAGCCTGTACGAGGTGACCGGCGGCCTGAACACCGGTCTGGCCGAAGCACTGGCCATGGGCCAGTCCAAGGC
>ENA-UEQJ01002734-UEQJ01002734.1-human-gut-metagenome-genome-assembly--contig:-NODE-2734-length-12186-cov-9.147659_pt1 | contig 12186 bp, 6 predicted proteins | sample MGYA00242937_ERZ507938 | MGnify/ENA primary metagenome ERZ507938 (study PRJEB26167, sample SAMN06115437) | human gut metagenome | host: Homo sapiens | place: China:Gansu | collected 2015-07-03 | study...
TCAAGGCTGATTTACTGTTCTTCCATCGTGGATTACAGGCATTGGTAGCTGTGGAACTGAAAAAGACAAAATTTCATCCGCGCGACCTCGGTCAGTTGGAATTTTATTTGGAAGCACTCGATAGGGATGTAAAGCGTTCCAATGAGAACCCCTCTATTGGCATTATCCTTTGTCCGGAAGCAGATAAGGTGGTAGTGGAATATGCCATAAGCAGAAGCATGAGTCCTACGATGATAGCAGAATACAAACGCATCCTTATTCCGCAGGAACGTATGCAACAGCAACTAAATGAATTTTGCAACCTTTTCTTAGATAAAGACTGATCGGTATGGATACAAAGAAATTACGTCAAAAGATACTCGACCTTGCCATTCGTGGCAAACTCGTTCCGCAAGACCCAAACGATGAGCCTGCATCTGTTCTCCTTGAACGAATCAAGGCTGAAAAAGAACGATTGATAAAAGAGGGGAAAATCAAGAAGAGCAAGAAGTCGGCAAAAACTTCCGATACGCCCCATTATCAGAACGTACCGTTTGAAATACCAGACAATTGGGTGTGGACAACACTCGAAGAAATAAGCAATTATGGCGACTGCTATAATGTTTCTGTAACAGATATTGCTGATAATGAATGGATATTAGAACTTGAAGATTTAGAAAAAGATACAGCTTCTATCATTCAGAAACTATCGAAAAAAGAAAGAAACATCAAAGGAGTGCGCCATAAATTCAAAAAAGGCGATGTGTTATATTCCAAATTGCGCACATACCTGAATAAGGTATTGGTTGCTCCCAAAGCAGGATACTGCACAACTGAAATTATTCCATTCAATTCATATTGTGATATTTCAACACATTATTTATGTCATGTGCTGCGGTCTGCATATTTCCTTGATTATACTCAGCAATGTGGTTATGGTGTAAAAATGCCGAGATTGAGTACAAATGATGCATGCAAAGGAATGGTACCATTACCTCCCCTTTCCGAGCAACAGCGTATTGTAATGGAAATAGATAAATGGCTTGCTTTAATTGACCAAATAGAGCAAGGCAAAGCTGATTTGCAAAACACAATCAAACAAACCAAAAGCAAAATCCTCGACCTCGCCATTCACGGCAAACTCGTACCACAAGACCCAAACGATGAACCTGCCTCAGAACTGCTCAAACGCATCAACTCGAAGGCAGAAATCACTTGTGATAACGGGCATTATACGCAGTTACCAATTGGATGGGAGGTTGTTCCTATGCAAATGTTATGTTCTTTGACGGATGGAAAGAAACTTGACGGTAAGGAAATGCCAAATCTTGACGTAAAATATCTAAGAGGAGAACGTGATTTTAAGACTTTGACCAATGGGCGATATATAGCAGCCAATAACCTGTTGATTTTAGTTGATGGAGAAAACTCTGGTGAAGTGTTCAGAACGCCGATTGAAGGTTATCAAGGCAGCACATTCAAGCAACTACATATCAATGAAAATATGCTTGCAGAGTACATCTTACACGTTATAAACCTGCATCGTAAAGCATTGCGTGAAAACAAAGTAGGTTCGGCAATACCTCATCTGGATAAGAAGCTATTTAAGGCAATAGAAGTACCCGTACCTCCTTATGATGAACAAGTAAGAATTGTAACTGTGATAAATTCAATGCATAGTAAATTGGATGCAATAATGGAGAATTTATAAACTCTCAATTATTGCCATTAGTGTCCCGTTAAAATGGGACGAGTTAAACAATTAATCAAATAGCCCCGGAATAAGGGGATTATTTAGATCTTTGACATCATTGAAATTAGTCTTATCGAACAGGTCACGCAAGTGGGTTTTGTCAGTCAATGATATGCTGAGAATTTGCAAAACTTCATAGGTTGAGCGTTTCAACTTCATATCATGTTGGACAATAGCCACAAGGCAGTATGTGATAATAGCCACACTGATTTGTATGCGAACAGCGTTCTCTGTTGTGCCCCAAAATTTCTTTATCTTGAGATGCTGCTTGAGCCATTTGAAGAACAGCTCGATTAACCATCTTTTCTTATAAAGATTGGCGATATCCAGTGCAGAAAGTTGTTTTGCATTTGTCAAAAAAGTGAACTCACGGTCATCTTCTTCATCGTAATATCGGACGAGTCTGAATGACTCAGGATATTTCTTCTCGGAGAGATAGCCGGTCAGTTTCACTTCCGCATCTGTCATTATATTCTTTGGCATTCTTCGCTTCCATTGGACTGTCTTATACTTTAAATTCGTCTTGGCTCTGACAACAAAGAAAGAGTCTGTAAGATGTATCTTATAGAGTTCTTTAAAGGAATCATAAGCCCTGTCGAAGATATAATAAGCATTTGGTTCATAATGGATTGAAGACAGTAATGTAGAATCATGCTTTGATGCAGTGGTTACGGTATAGAAGGCAGGAACTTGTGCTTCAATGTCATATAAGACATGAGCCTTAACTCCTCCTTTCTTGTTTCGGAACTTTGCCCATGGGAATGTTGCAAGACATAACGGAATCGTTGTTGAATCAAACGCATATTTCTTTCCGGAAATGTCAAGGATGTTGGTCGTCCGCTTCTCGCAGGCTTCCTTCATCATATAGAATGCAAAGTCTTCGAAGATTCTGTAATCACGGTTCTGGTTCGCTGTCGCAAGAGTTGTCTTGGCTATCGGTTCACGACCTAAACCAAGATGATATTGCTTGGCCCTGTGCGCCTCGAAAGCAACGATTAAGTCTCGCAGGCTCTCACGGTTACTCAGTTGTCCAAACATCATCGCGAGCATCTGATTCCAGCAAGTGAAATGTTTCACATATCTGTTGCCATCATACTTGCGAACATAGTTGTTGAACTGAGTCCTGTTCAGAAAAGCGGTTAATTGAGAGAATACGTATTTGTCTTGGAACATAGCAGCCATTTGTATTAGACTGCAAAGTTGCAAAATCAAGTCCGTTTCATTTCAAAAACCGTGTAATTGACTATATTTCAATAATTTCAAAGAACTATTTATCCACTTTTACGGGACAGTAGTGATGTAAAGTCATTTTATTCAAGGATATTCATCTGCCATGTCTGGAAACTTAACGAACCACATCGAACTGCAATCTTTCGATTTATATAATCGCATCGAACAAATTCACCGTCAACCTACAGCCGCTCCCGAAAATATCCGGGCCAAATATATTCTTTTATACAAAGTGCTCGAACAGGCATGTTACGAACTGACGGCAGGGGTTACGTTCTCTTTCGCAAATTTGTTTTCACGCCTCGACTATATCTGTAAAGAGAAACGGATGACTCCTTCGGACAAATATGCCATACAGACCATGCGACGCAACTGCAACGCTGCCATGCGCGACGATTTCCGTCCCGTAATGGAAGAATACCTGTACGACCTCCGTGCCATAGTCCGTTTCGTTTCCCTGGCTTTCGATGAAGATATTCCAGCTTCTTTAATTCCGGAAATTCCACATTCGAACCGTCCTTATCGCGGTACGCAGTACTCACGCATCCCCTATATACGCGCAGCCGTAAGCAGTTGGGATGATACAAAGATATTTGCGGCAACCGACAGTGATGAAGATCCTTTCATCATCATTGACTATGCAAAAGGAGGATATAACAGCGACATGCTTTACTTAAAAGACTTGCTTGCTGAAAATCTTCAGCTGAATCTGCTGGATGTACATGTGGATGAAGAGAATCATTATATACCGAACCTGATTGTCATCCATCCCGACTACCTGATAGATATCAGTTCGCTGGCTGCCTGTTTCCGCGAATACGGGCATCATCCTCTGAACTTTTTCATGAACAAGGTCAAGCCAAAGGCTAATACGGCTCCTATTCTGCTGGGTAACCTGGCCAGCCAGTTTCTGGATGATTATATAAACGAACGCGAAGATGCCCCGGTAGCCTATAGCACAACGGTCAAGAAGTTTTTTGCTTCAGCGGCTTTGGAGTTTTGTACCTGCCCTATTCCCGCCAACTTTCACGAGCAGGCGCAGGCACAAATGATGAACATCCGCTCGTTTGTACACGATGTACTGCCACATAATATTCAGGCTTTCGACAAACACAATACCTTGCTGGAGGCTTCTTTCATCTGCGAACAGCTTGGCTTGCAGGGACGTGTCGATATGCTTCAAAAGGATTTCAAGGTACTTGTGGAACAGAAATCGGGAAAACGGGATGAATACAACCGGCGTCATAAGGAGGATCATTTCATCCAGATGATGCTTTATCAGGGGGTACTGATGTATAACTTCGGACGGAAGACGGAGGACTTGCAGACTTTCCTGCTTTATTCCAAATATACCGATGGCCTCATGATAGAACATTTTGCCGAAACTTTGTTTCGTGAGAGCATACATCTGCGCAACCGGATAGCGGCACGCGAAATGGCTTTCGGTGACGGAGCTATCGCTTCTGTAACGGAAGAACTGAGCACCGACCTGCTGAACGAGCTACAGGTGAGCAACCGCTTATGGAATGATTTTCAAGAACCGCAGTTGCAGGAAACAATCAATACGCTGAAACGCTGTACGCCACTGGAACGGGCCTACTTCCAGCGGTTCTTCACCTTTGTATCGAAAGAGCAGATACTAAGCAAAACGGGAGGAAAGAATGATTCTTCGAACGGATTTGCCGGTCTTTGGCACACTCCTCTTGCCGAAAAAATCGAATCGGGAAATATTCTGCTCGGACTGACGGTCACCGAAAAGCGTCAAAGCGGACCGGGAAAAGGATATGATATTATCGAACTCCATATACCGCAACAGGGGGAAGACTTCCTGCCCAACTTCCGCACGGGGGATATCATCATTTTTTATGCATATCAAAAGGAGCCTGACGTACGCCAACAGATACTGATGAAAGGCAATATACTCGACATACAGGCTAACAGCCTTACTATATTGCTGCGTAACGGACAGCAGAACAAGGATATCATAGGTGGAGCCGATGAAGTATTTGCCGTAGAACATGACTCGTCTGACTCTTCGGCCATGAATGCCATGCGCGGACTATATGCGTTCCTGTCTGCCCGAACCGACCGTAAAGAACTGTTGCTGGGGCTACGTACTCCGGGGAAACATCCGGAACGTACACTGAACGGTTCGTACGGACGTTTTGACGAACTGATTCTGAAAGAAAAGCAGACAGACGATTACTTCCTGCTGGTAGGTCCTCCGGGAACCGGAAAGACATCGTGTGCCTTGCGGTATATGGTAGAAGAAGCTCTGACCGATCCGGAAGCTTCTCTCCTGCTTTTGTCGTACACCAACCGGGCTGTTGATGAGATCTGTAGCATGCTGGTCGACTCGGGCATCGCAGAAAGTACTCCTTTTATCCGGATAGGCAGTGAACTGTCATGCGATAAACGTTTCGCGCCTTACTTATTGAAAAACAGCCTTGCCGACTGCCCCAAGTTGACGGATATTCAGCAGAAAATAGCTCATACACGCATTTTCACTGGTACTACGACTGCAATAAACAGCCGTCTGCACCTGTTTAATCTGAAACATTTCACACTGGCTATCATCGATGAGGCTTCACAGATATTGGAACCGGACCTGGTCGGTATTTTATCGGCCCGTCACGACCGTAATAACGCAATCGACAAGTTTATATTGATAGGCGACTACAAGCAGTTGCCCGCCATCGCCCAGCAGGAAGAGGAAGAAGCTCGCGTAGATGATCCGCTGTTACAGTCTATCGGATTGAACGACTGCCGCAATTCGCTTTTCGAGCGTTTGTATAAACAGAGTAAGGAGGATTTCAGGAGTATTCTGCATAAACAGGGACGTATGCATCCTGCCATATCGGAATTTCCTAATCAGACATTTTACTATCGTGAGCAACTGGAGCCAGTCCCGTTGCCGCATCAGGAGGAGTGCTTGCCCTACGCCTCCGCACCTGCCCCACAGGATAATCTGGATAAATTAATACAAAGCCGCCGTATGGTGTTTATCCCCGCAGATGCTCCCGACAATCTCACTTATTCGGAGAAAACGAACATTAATGAAGCACGAATCGTCGCCGCTCTGCTCGAACGTATTTACCGGATGACTTCCGGCACTTTTGACGCCTACAAGACTGTGGGGGTGATTGTCCCGTACAGAAATCAGATAGCGATGATACGCAGAGAGATTGCCAGAAAAGGAATCCCGGAACTGGCACATATTTCCATTGATACGGTAGAACGCTATCAGGGAAGCCAGCGTGATGTAATCATCTATTCGTTTACCATACAGAATTTCAGTCAGCTGAATTTCCTGACGGCCAATACTTTTCAGGAAGATGAATATGTAATAGACCGAAAACTTAATGTGGCAATCACCCGCGCAAGAAAGCAGTTGTTTCTTACCGGAAACCCACAAATACTGGGGGCCAACATCACATTTTATAAACTGATGGAATATATCCGCATGAACAACGGATATATCCAGACTGATACCGACGCATTCTGCCGGGGAGATTTCACATTGCCTGAATATATGCCGGGATGGGATTTACAATCGGAAAACTATCCTCTTTCTGAAGCGTTCGACCATGCTTTCCGTCATATAGTAGAAGAAAACAGCAAAATAAACAAGGATGAAGCACGTAACCGTGAACTGACGGCTTACGGAAGATGTGATTTCCGGAACGGAACGGATACCGTTTCTGCATACGAGCAAATACAGCTCTACAACTGCTACTATATGAGACGTGCATACAGTGCAGCACGTGCTTTGTTCGAAAGCAACGGAGGCTGGCTGTTCAGTGCCGTCCGCAACTTATCGGGACGTGTAGTGTTCTGCGACTTAAGCTACGAAACAGGTGCTTCCGGGCTTGCCTTTATCGACGCATGCCGACGGCTCCCTCATCTGGATCTGACTTATATGGGTATTTACCCGACAAAAGAAATGGACGATATAGCCTTGCAGTTCTTCCAGTCGGAAGCGTATCGCCATGCAACTCACTGTTTCTATCCGAAAATATCGGCTGTACCGGCTTCATTCTGGGCAGCACATGCTGTCTTATCTGAATTGATTATTTTCAATGTTTCCAGTCTTTTCGACCGTATATCGGCTCGGGAAGCCCGCTCACTTGCCCTGGAAATCAACCAGCTTGTGCATGCCCGTCCGCTTAACCATTATGCCATCCTTTTCCGTGACGATGCCGGCGAACGCATGAATATCCATTCATACAAGACATTCTGTGCCCATCTTACACAAGAGCTCCGGCCCTTGAATGAACAAATGCCTTTTGCCGGTCAGTTCTTTTACAACTGTAAGGGTGCGGATATTCCAAACGCTGAAACATTCATATACGAAATACGTACAAACAAATAATTTACACACTATAACAACCACTGATATGGATTCACCGAAAACCAGACGTGCAGTCATCATAGGAGCAACCTCGGGCATAGGCTATGAGGTAGCACAGTTATTATTAGCCGAAGGATGGTATCTCGGCATAGCAGGAAGACGCCGGGAAAATCTGCTGGAATTTCAGAAGAAATCTCCCGACAGAATAAAAATCTGTGCACTCGACATCAGGAAAGAAGGGGCAGAAAATGAACTGGAGAAACTAATAGGGGAACTGGGAGGCATGGATTTGTTTCTGCAAAGTTCCGGTATCGGTTTCCAGAATTTTGAGCTTTCGCCCGACATCGAACTGAATACGCTTGAAACAAACGGTACAGGATTCGTACGTATGGTAGGATATGCTTTCCGGTACTTCCGCCAGCAGGGCAAAGGTCATATCGCAGTCATTAGTTCCATAGCCGGAACTAAAGGCTTGGGTATCGCACCGGCTTATTCGGCAACCAAGCGTTTCCAGAATACATATATCGATGCACTCGAACAATTATCGCGTATGCATCACCTGCATATCAGCTTCACAGACATCCGGCCGGGCTTTGTCGCTACCGGACTTCTGAACGACGGGAAACATTATCCCATGCTCATGTCGCCGAAAACAGTAGCCGCACATATCGTACGAGCCATACACAGGAAACAGCGCATTGCCGTTATTGACTGGAGATACCGTCTGCTAGTATTCTTCTGGAAGCTTATCCCTGCGGGAATCTGGAAACGGATGCCGGTGAAGAACTAACGTTCTTTGGCTACAATGACGTGCAAACGGCGATATACATAGATAAATGCGGGTATCAAGAAGAGATTGGCAAAAAGCCATGCGGTTGGGTCGCCCACACATACTCCTATAAATCCCCAAAGTGGAACAATAATCACACTTACCAGCACACGTGCTATCATCTCTGAAACGCCGGAAAACATGGCAAGCTTGGTATATCCCGCTCCCTGAATGGAATAGCGGAGTATGCTGAGCATGCCCAGCAAGGGGAAGAAAGAAACATTGAAGTGCAGAAATAAGGCTGTATCGGCTATGATTTCCGTTTCATCAGCAGAAATGAACAGCAAGGCAAACTTATCGGCAAATCCCCAGATAAGAGCTGCCACTACAGCTACATAGATTATCATCATCAGTGAAGCCGACTTAATGCCCTGCCAGATACGGCCTGGTTTGCCCGCACCGTAATTCTGCCCGCTGTACGTAGCCATCGCCATACCCAGACTGTCGAGCGCGCACATCACAAACATCTTGATACGCATAGCGGCTGTGAAGGCTGCCACGCATGCCGTACCCAGCGCATTATTCGCACTCTGAAGCATGATACTGCCAATAGCGGTTATGGAAAACTGAAGTCCCATAGGCACGCCAATGTACATCAGTTGCCTGGCAAGTTCCGGACGGAAGCGACGGTCTGAAGGTTCTGTTTTCAGAATATCAAACTTCCGGTACATATAAAAATAGCATAATACAGCCGAAACTCCCTGAGAAAATACCGTAGCGACAGCAGCGCCTGTTACCCCCCACCCCATAATCAGTATGCAGAAGAGGTCAAGTATAATATTCAAGATTGTTGAGAAAAGCAGAAACCAGAAAGGTGTCTTGCTATCGCCCAACGCACGTATGATGCTGGACAGCAGATTGTAGAAAAATGTACACGGCACTCCGATGAAAGTTACCAGCAGATAGCTGTATGCTCCTTGAAAAATATTCTCAGGCGTCTGCATCGTCCGGAGAATAAAGGCACACAGCAGGCTGGTAAGCAATGCGATGATGACCGACATGACTCCGGCTATTTTCAGACTGACAGAAACATAACGCCGCATCGTCACATAGTCGCGCGCACCAAATTTCTGAGCTACGGGAATAGCAAATCCTCCACAGCATCCGTTGCAGAAGCCTAATATAAGAAAGACCACCGAAGTGCTTGCTCCGACCGATGCCAGGGCATTTATCCCAAGAAATTTTCCGACAATAGCCGCATCAACCAATGAATAAGTCTGCTGCAACAAGTTACCCAGCAATAAAGGTAATGTGAAATTGAAGATCAACGGCAGTGAAGGGCCTGTTGTCATTTCTCTTAATTGTGCCATATCCGTGTCTGTTTCTGAAATAGGTTACAAAATTACGGAAACCCATGGATAATATTGCCGATTTAACAGTTTTCTCATTTTTTATCTTCAAAATCTTGTTATAAATCAAGACTTATTTCAGCGTCTTTCCCTTATCACGCAAATAGAGTAAATGTTTGGGAGTACCAACAACCTGCGACGTGTATATTCCTGTATGTCCGGAAAACAAATAGGCTACGACACAAGCTATGCCCAGATAAATTCCCGGCTCTATACCGAACAACTCGATTCCCATAAGGGTACAGGCTATCGGAGTATTGGTGGCTCCGGCAAAAACGGCTACAAATCCGAGTCCGGCCAATAGGCTCATGGGCAATGGAATGATAAAAGATAAGGCACTGCCTAAGGTAGCTCCGACAAAGAACAAAGGAGTAACTTCTCCTCCCTTAAAACCAACACCAATCGTAAATGTTGTAAAAATCAGTTTCAAGAGGAAATCATACCACATCTGCTGTTCCGAAAAAGAGGCTACGATGGTCGGCACACCCAGTCCGATGTACTTGGTCGTACCCAACAGCCAGACCGCCAAAGCAATTATTATACCTCCTGCTACCGGACGTAAAGGTGGATAGGATATAAACTTTTTTGCCACTCCTCCCCAGAAACCGATAGAACGTGAGAATGCCATTGCAACAACTCCAAATACAATGCCCGAAAGAGCAACCCACAAGATATTTGAAACGCCCAGTTCCGGAACTACAGGAGCCGGATAAAGCGTATGCTCTACGCCCCAGGTATGGCAAGTCAAATGTGCAAAGGCAGCCGACAAAAAGACCGGAAGAATAGATTCATAACGCATTCTTCCCACAATGATTACCTCCAGGCCAAATACAGCTCCTGCCAGCGGTGTACCGAAAATAGAAGCAAAGCCGGCACTGATACCTATTGCTACCATAACCCGATGGTCGCGTCTGGGCAAGCGGAAAAGCTTGGAAAAACGGTCGGCTATTGCCCCTCCCATCTGCACTCCAGTTCCTTCACGTCCGGCTGATCCGCCAAACAAATGTGTCAGAACTGTTCCTATATAAACAAGAGGAGCCATCCGAAAAGGAATTATGTCATGCGGAGAACGGATTTCTTCTATCAAAAAATTATTTCCCCGTGACGCCGTACCTGCCAGGTAATGATACATCAGTCCGATGACCAAACCGGCTACAGGAAGCAGGGCTATAATCCACAGATGGTGTTCACGATATTGGGTTGCCCATTCCAGCGAAACCAACAATAAGGCGGAAGCCGAACCGATACACGCTCCGGATATAGCAGAAAGAAAAAGCCACTTGAATAAATAAAAAAGTAAAGGAAACTGTTGCAGTTTCATCGCAATGTTTTGATTTTTCTGAATCTTCATCTCTTGTCTATATTTTGTCAAACAATAAAAATAACTTCTTCGAAAACGGAAGCCGGATTCTTTTTTTCAGACAAGCAGATATAGATTTTCCTGCCAGTCTTACTCCAAAGACCAACTCCGGCAGGAACTATCAGCTACTTTATTAGCGGTTTATAACAGGGAAGTCCCATTCCCCTGACTTTGAATCAGCCTGAACAGTCAGTAAAATCGGACAGAATTCAAAATCGGCTGCAAAGTTATACAAAATTCTGCAAACAAAAAACTGTTTCCCGACTCACGTCGAGAAACAGTCACAACACAAACACAAAATAAAACACGACAAAACTACTATGCATTAACGCTCCTTTTCCACTTCTGGAACAGGTAACACTTACACATATTCACATACATCCAAGTGTTTTAAGCGTCTGCATCAATAAAACATTTCTTCAAACGTTTTGGTTTTATGCATTAACGTTTTTTGTCATTTTTCATTCAACCGATTACTGAACTCCTTTTTCACGAAGTTTCAGCTGCCAGTTCCATGCTGAACGCAGTGTTTCTTCGATAGAAGTTTCAGCCTTCCAGCCCAATTCATTGTTAGCGTAAGAAGGATCGGCCCACACTTGTTCGATATCTCCGGCACGACGGCCTGCAATCTGATAATTCAGCTTCACTCCTGTTGACGATTCAAAAGCATGAATCAGTTCCAGAACAGAAAGACCTCTACCTGTACCAATATTGAATACTTCAACTTTGTCTTTCTGTTTGTTTTCCAGGATACGGTTCATGGCAATAACATGTGCCTTAGCCAAATCGACAACATAAATATAATCGCGGATACATGAACCATCAGGTGTATTATAATCATCACCAAATACACTCAATTTTTCACGGATGCCGATAGCTGTCTGAGTCAGATACGGAATAAGATTCTGCGGAACACCGTTAGGCAATTCACCGATGAGTGCTGTAGGATGAGCACCTATCGGATTGAAGTAACGCAACAGAATAGCATGAATCGGAGAGCCGGAAGCCACAGTATCACGAATAATTTCTTCGTTTATCTGTTTTGTATTTCCATAAGGTGATTCTGCTTTCTTAATCGGAGCCTCTTCTGTAACAGGAAGTTTGTCGGGCTGACCGTATACTGTACATGAAGATGAGAAGATAATGCCCGGAACGTTATGCTTAGGCATCAGCTCCAGCAAGTTAATCAATGAAACCAGATTGTTGCGATAATACAACAAAGGTTTCTGCACTGATTCACCTACAGCCTTGCTTGCTGCAAAATGGATAATTCCTTTAATACCTGGATATTTGGTAAACACAGCATCCATTCCTGCATAATCCAAGCAGTCTACC
>ENA-UEQJ01002738-UEQJ01002738.1-human-gut-metagenome-genome-assembly--contig:-NODE-2738-length-12169-cov-5.261743_pt1 | contig 12169 bp, 8 predicted proteins | sample MGYA00242937_ERZ507938 | MGnify/ENA primary metagenome ERZ507938 (study PRJEB26167, sample SAMN06115437) | human gut metagenome | host: Homo sapiens | place: China:Gansu | collected 2015-07-03 | study...
AGCCGTATTGACCTTCCAGCATGACATGCTGCGCCGTGTCTTGCAGGCTCATATTACCGAACGCCTCCCCAAAGCCCAGTTCCCGGTTGTAGGCGATAAAATCACCCGTCAAGATACGGTCGCCGGAAACCACCTGAGAACGATCCAATAGCAAAGAGGTATTATTCACGGTATCGTACCAACCTCTGGAAGAATAGATCGTGCCGCTATCCGACACGATAACAGAGGGCCCGAGGATCGTGGCGATCTTCGAGTCCGTATTATAATGCAAGGTATCGGAATACAACGTGAATTGCTCATTCTCCAGACGGACGCTATCATTGAAGACAGCCAATTTCGTACCAGGCGAATATTGCCCGTAAAAAGAAGAGAGCTGATTCAAGGAATCGACGATCAGACCTCCGTCGAAATAATATCCGATATCCGGGATTCGCTCATAGTTCAAGCTATCCGTAAACAAGGTAACCTGCCCATTCTCCATGCGGACATTCTCCCGCAAATAAGCGATCTGGGTATTTCCATCGTAAAACAGGTAATTTCCATACACGAACAAGGTATCCCCTTGTTCCATCCGGACATTACTAAACGCCTCCAAGGAATTGGTCTGCTCGAAGAAATACGCGCTATCACAATACATATACGAACTATCATGGCGAAAACAAACATCACCATTCAGTACTTGAGCCTCGGCGTTCCTCTCCTTATCGAACGAAAGCGTATTCGCATGCTCCAAAAAGACCTTCGTCTTCTTGGGAGCGACACTATCTTTGGCGGCTACCACCGTGCTATCTTGCGTTTGCGCAAATACGCCAACCGATAAAGCACACGATAAGAGCGCTAGAAATAACCTGTTAATTAGTCTCATTCCTTAATCCAACCCGGATATTTGAAATCACAGTTCCTCCAACCGTCGCTAATACGCACGTAGGTTGATTTTTGCTTCTTCGTGATCCAGTCGTTCAATAACTCCTCACGTTTCTTAGCCTCCACGATCGCTTTCAAAGCTTGGAAATCATCGGCCAGATTCGCCTTATGTCCTTCCGTCCGGGCTTTTAGCTTAACGATAGCTACCACCTCTTTCTGCTTGTTCGTCAACATGGTAAAAGGCTTGGAGATCTCTCCGACTTTCATGTCATATACCACCTTACCGATTTCCTGTGGAAGTTCTTGCATCTCGAACTTAGGGGTTCCCATATTGCTGCTCTCGTAATCTTGGTTTACCATCAAACCCTTATTATTACGCGTGTCCTTGTCGTAAGAGACGAATGTAGCGGCTTCCTCGAACGTGAATTTATTCGCTTGCAAATCATTGTACAATGAATCCAGACGAGTGGTAGCATCCACCAGCTCCTTATCGGAAACCTTCGGCTTCAACAAGATATGGCGGCAGTTGATACGGTCTCCACGCTTCTCGATCAATTGGATGATATGGTAACCATACTCCGTCTGTACGATCTGGGAGACACGTTTCGGGTCTTTCAAGTTGAACGCAACGTTCGCGAACTCCGGCAACAGCTGTGTCTTGCTCATGAAACCCAGCTCACCACCTCGAGACGCCGAACCCGGATCTTCCGAGTACAAACGAGCCAACGTAGAGAATTCCATCTTACCGGAATTAACTTGCTCCGTGAAATCACGTAAGCGGGCCTTGATAGCGTCCGTTTCCTCAAACGGAATCTTCGGTTCCAAGGTAACGATTTGCACCTCTACTGTCGTAGGGATGTTCGGCAGGCTATCCTGAGACAACTGGCTGAAATATTTACGCACCTCGGAAGGTGTCAGCTTGATCTCGCCGATCAATTGATGCTGCATCTGTTGCACTACCTGCTGCTCCCGCACCATCTCCTTACGCTCGTCCTTGATCTGGGAAAATTTCTTACCGAAATACTCCTCCAATTTCTCGCGAGAACCGATTTGGTTCACAGCCATGTTCATCCATTGATCCACGCTCTGGATCACTTGGTTCTCGTTCACGGTGATACTATCGATCTTTGCTTGATTCAGATATAGTTTCTGTATCGCCATCTGCTCCGGGATCACGCAATACGGGTCGCCATCCAAACGGACCCCCTCGTTTTGATTATACAAACGCTGCGTCTCAATATCCGAACGTAAAATAGCGTCATCTCCTACCACCCACACAATTTCATCGATCACATTGTCTTGCGCCATTACAAGGCAAGAACAACAGGCAAGAAAGAATACACTTAAAATCTTTTTCATCATGTCTACCCATTTATAAAATTAGAGATCACGGCTCGGAATGGAATTCCACGTCACCGCTCCGGATCGCATCGTTATATAACTCGTCTTCAAATTTTTTCAAGAATTCAACTTTTCGTTGGTTGACCAGCATTTCCGTGACGTGCGGACTGGCATAATCATATGGCTCCACACTGCCGGAAGGTAAATATTCCTTGATATTCAACAGATAACAATAACTGCTATCCGCCACCTCAACATACTTATTCGCCTTCAGAAACGCATTCGGATTCGACACATGGATCGGTATATTATCCATTACCTCATCGAAATCAACCCATTTGTCGTAAAAGTACTCATATTTCACCGCATTCTGCAAACTATATTTTTCAAGACTTTCAATAGCATCCTGTTTATCAGATTTATACCACCTGCGCACATTATTCAGTTGGGGAGCCGTCAACGGCACTTTGATAAACAACCCCTTAATCAACGGATTCTCCAATTTGAACAGTTCCTTGTTCTGTCCGTAATAATCCGTAATTTCTTGTTCGGAGATATCATTCGTCAACTTCTGGTTTATCAATTCTTGCTGATAAGTATGCATAATCAACGCTTTCCGATAATTTTCCACCAGTTTGTCCACATCGACATTGTCCGGAATATTGTTTGCCGCTTTTTCATACAATAAGATTTCTTCCGTCCAGCTACGAATATAATGCTCGGTGAAGAGAATACTATCATCTTTTGACAACCCGACAGGAAGCACGGACATCAAATCTTCTTTATACAAAAAGTTACCGTCCACCTCTACCAAAGGAGTCTTTCCTTTGTGGTCGCGCTGTTCCTTGCACGCCCCACAACCGAGAAGGGTAATCAGTAAGAGGACTAATATTCGCATTGTCAACTGAAATCTACTTATTTAAGGTACGAAGATAGTGAATAATCGGTTACATCAGTTATTATTAACTGTTTTTAAAACCTCTTGGTTTATTTCAACCTTACCAGACTCCCTCAATTCCCGCGTCCAGCACGTGTCAAGATAGGTTCTATAATCCTTCCGCACCCGGTCTATTACTTCCCGATAATCATCCGGACCTTTCTGCTTTTTGCCGACAAGTATAGTAAAAGGATAAGACAATAAAGGTTCAAAATCTCCGCTCTTAAAAACCAGTTTATTGACATATTTATTCTCTCCGTCGGCAAACGTTCCCTGTTCAATCTGTATCTTTTCCGCTCCGGATGTATTAAAAGTTTGCCGGAGCTTATCCATCCATTCATCGGCAGGTAACTTCTTCAACATCTTTTTTGCCCGCTTCGCAATCTTTTTATCGGCACAGTGAAGAACAACACCTTTGTAGCGAGGGTTATCCCAGTGGTAATCAGATGAATGAAATTTAAAGTAAGTAGCCAATCCGACCCGATCATTCATTGCAGGCAACTCCACTTTCTGCCGTGTCATTTCCTTTATAAGATAATCTTCATCCGCCTTTTGCAATGCGTACCGAGCCTCCGGATATTTTTTATCTAAATTTCTACTTTCATAGTCCAATAGAGACTTTGCTACAAATTCCTCAAGTTGACGTTTCACAGTCATAGGATGGGAAGCAGCAAATTGTTTGAACCGACCTCCTGTATACTCCTGCCCATCAATAGCAAACAATGTCCGTTCCGTATCTCCTTTTGTCAACAGTTCCTCTATACCTGTCTGATTCGGAGTATACCTCCACTCCCTTTTCAGTCGCTCTATTACTTTTCCGATCCCCTGATTCCGAATTTCCTTATGCAATATGCGCTGTACAATTCCATCGACTACGTCCTCATACACAGGCAACTCCTTCCTATCCATGACCTTCAGAATATGGATTCCCGCAGGAGTAAAAAACGGTTCGGAGATTTCTCCCTTCGACAAAGCAAAAGCAATATTTTCAAACTCAACAGTAGTTTGCAATCCTCCAATCCAACGGCTTTGCCTATCATCCGAATAACATTCCACCAAAGCAGAGAAATCCAATCCGGGCTGATTCCGGATAGCCTGATAAATAGAGTCCATCCGAGCTTTTTCTTCTTCCAAATGTCGGGAAGTTATTGTCTGTGGTAAATACTTAAAAATCTGCATTACTTGCACTTGCCCAGTACGTGCTTTCAGTGCCATTTTCTGATAGGAAACACGAACGCAGCTATCTACCGTCTGTTTATCAACCAGACAATCCTCCATCAACTTAATCCGATTCTCTTCGTGTTGTTTGCGAAAGGCAGCAGTTGTATCAAGTCTGATAGCCTTAGCAGCTTCAACTTTCTGTATTGCCTGAGAAAACAGCAGTGCATATTCTTTAGGGGAAAGATCCCTCCCCCCACCTGCCCTATAATGATGATACGAATATTCAAATTCCGAACGGGAAACCCCTCTCCCGTTAACACGCATCAGCACAGGATCTTCCTGCGCAAAAGCCAGAATTCCAAAGAGACAGGCACATAGCGGCAACAAACATCTTTTCATCATCAATTCTCATTTTACAAACAATAAACGGTGAGCAGCGAACATCTGCTGATTCATACAGCCTGTTCACCGTTCACCGTTAACAGTTCACCGTTTATATTTATTATTCCGGACGACTATAATTAGGCGATTCACTGGTAATCGTCACATCGTGCGGATGGCTTTCCATTACCCCTGCATTGGTAATACGGGTAAACTTCGCGTCATGAAGTTTTTCAATATTAGCAGCGCCACAGTATCCCATACCTGCACGTAAACCACCTGTCAATTGATAAACCACTTCGAAAAGCGTGCCTTTATAGGGAACACGGGCAGCAATGCCTTCCGGAACCAATTTCTTCACGTCAGCCGTTCCACTTTGGAAATAACGGTCTTTTGAGCCATTCTCCATTGCTTCCAATGAGCCCATGCCTCGATAGGATTTGAATTTACGACCATTGAAGATGATTGTATCACCTGGAGACTCTTCCGTTCCGGCAACCAATGATCCGATCATCACACAATATCCACCGGCAGCCAACGCTTTTACCACATCACCCGAATAACGCAAACCACCATCGGCAATCAAAGGAATACCTGTACCTTTCAAGGCTTTCGCTACATCATATACAGCCGACAACTGCGGAACGCCTACGCCTGCAACCACACGAGTAGTACAGATAGAACCCGGACCGATACCGACCTTCACCGCATCGGCACCTGCTTCCACCAATGCTTTCGCAGCTTCTCCGGTAGCAATATTACCTACTACAATATCAATATCAGGGAAGCGTTTCTTAGCTTCTTTCAGTTTCTCAATCACGTACATCGAATGTCCGTGAGCCGTATCAATGACAATAGCATCCGCACCTGCATCTACCAAAGCCTGCATACGGTCCAACGTATCGGCAGTAACACCCACACCGGCAGCTACACGCAAACGACCTTTGGCATCTTTACAAGCCATCGGTTTGTCTTTTGCTTTTGTAATGTCTTTATAAGTAACCAGACCGATCAACTTTCCATCCATTCCGACAATCGGAAGTTTCTCAATCTTATGCTTCTGAAGAATCTGGGCAGCAGACTCCAAGTCAGTAGACTGGTTAGTAGTCACCAATTTTTCTTTCGGAGTCATGACAAGATCGATATGCTTAGTCATATCTCTTTCGAAACGTAAGTCTCTGTTGGTAACAATACCTACCAAATAGCCTTCGTCATCTACCACAGGGATACCACCAATCTTGTATTCTGCCATAATGTCCAAAGCGTCTTGAACGGTAGAGCCTCTTTTAATCGTTACAGGGTCATAAATCATACCATTCTCGGCACGCTTCACAATGGCAACTTGTCTTGCCTGTTCTTCGATAGACATATTTTTGTGAATCACACCGATACCACCCTCACGAGCAATGGCAATAGCCATTTTCGCTTCGGTAACCGTATCCATGGCAGCCGTCACAAAAGGAATTTTTAACTCAATGTTTTTTGAAAACTTTGTCGAGAGATCGACAGTGCGCGGTAAAACTTCAGAATAAGCAGGGATCAACAATACGTCGTCGTAAGTCAACCCGTCCATTACAATCTTATCAGCAATAAATGACATAGGGCTATGCGTTTAAAATTTATTGCGTGCAAATATACGGTTTTTATTCAAAACCGCATACCTGCACGCCTATTTTTTCGTTTTTTTTAATTAGCCATTTCAGAGATGAACTTAATACGTACCAAACGGACTTCCTCTTCCGTGAAGTCATCGCCCAGTTCATCAAGCGCATCATCAATTTTATCCGTAGTAGATTCCTTGAAGTAATCGTAGATATCGAGCATATGGTCTTCGTCCATGATCTCTTCCAGGAAATAATCGATATTCAGTTTCGTTCCCGAATAAACAATCGCTTCCACTTCATCCAGCAATTCGCCGAACTCAATTCCTTTAGAAAGAGCGATATCATCCAACGCCACTTTACGGTCGATAGCCTGAATGATAGACACCTTCATCTTTGATTTATTGGCAACCGTACGTACACGTAAATCTTCGGGACGTTCTATCTCATTCTCTTCACAGTGACGCTTGATCAGTTTACAGAACTCCTCACCATAACGTTTTGCCTTTCCGGCACCCACACCGGGAATGTTCTGCAACTCATCCAATGTTACCGGATAGATAGTAGCCATCGCTTCCAAAGACGGATCCTGGAATATCACATAGGGCGGAACTTCCAGTTTTTTCGAGAGCTTCTTCCGCAAATCTTTCAACATTGAATAAAGAGCCGGATCCACCGCACAAGAGCCACCGCCACGTGCCGGTGCTTCCTCTTCAGTCTCTTCAAAGTCGTTATCTTCAGTAATCTTGAATGATTTCGGCTTCTTCAGAAATTTGTGTCCCTCTTCCGTTACCTTCAGAAGTCCATAATGTTCCACGTCTTTGCTCAAGTAACCTCCAATCAACGCCTGACGGATCACCGCATTCCACGTCTTATCCTCTTCGCCCATACCGGAACCGAACACCTCCAGGTCTTCATGCAAATGAGCCTGCACTTCTGAAGTTTCTCTACCTTGTAGTATGTCTATAATATAATCTGCTTTAAAATTTTCTTTCACCGCGATAATCGCTTCAATCACGGTACACAATAAATCTTGAGCCTCCACTTGTTTTTTAGGGTTTAAACAGTTGTCACAATTTCCACAATTTTCTTCCGTGTACTCCTCACCAAAATAATGTAGTAATGTCTTGCGTCGGCATACGGAAGATTCGGCATAAGCAGCGGTTTCCAACAGAAGCTGCTTGCCAATTTCCTGTTCTGCCACAGGTTTGCCTTGCATGAACTTTTCCAGTTTCTGCAAGTCTTTGTTTGTATAAAAGGTTATGCACTGGCCTTCTCCGCCATCTCTACCGGCACGTCCGGTTTCCTGATAATACCCTTCCAGACTCTTCGGAATATCGTAGTGAATCACAAACCTTACATCCGGTTTGTCTATTCCCATACCAAATGCGATAGTCGCCACAATAACGTCTACCTTTTCCATCAGAAAGTCATCCTGATTCTTGGTTCTCGTCACCGAGTCCATCCCTGCATGATAGGGGCGCGCATTGATACCGTTTGCTTGCAGGATTTCAGCAAGTTCTTCCACTCTTTTCCGGCTCAGGCAATAGATGATACCCGATTTCTCCGGATTGTTCTTGATAAACTTGATTATATCCCTGTCGATATTAGCGGTCTTCGCACGTACCTCATAATACAAGTTCGGACGGTTGAACGAGGATTTAAAGACTTGTGCATCTACCATCCCCAGATTCTTCTGGATATCATGTTGTACCTTCGGTGTTGCCGTTGCTGTAAGCGCAATCAGCGGCGCCTTTCCTATTTCATTGATAATCGGACGGATTCGTCGGTATTCAGGTCGGAAGTCATGTCCCCATTCCGAAATGCAGTGGGCTTCGTCCACCGCATAGAACGAGATCTTCACCGAACGCAAAAATTCCACGTTTTCCTCCTTTGTCAGCGACTCAGGTGCCACATATAGTAATTTTGTTTTTCCGGCAAGGATGTCAGACCTCACTTGTTCTATCGCGCCTTTATTCAATGAAGAATTGATGAAATGGGCGATGCCATCCTCTTCACTGAAATTACGCATTGCATCCACCTGGTTTTTCATCAACGCAATAAGCGGAGAAATTACAATTGCCGTACCTTCCATCAAGAGCGAAGGTAACTGATAGCATAAAGATTTCCCGCCACCGGTAGGCATCAGTACAAAGGTATCTTTGCCACTAAGCAAATTCTGAATGATTGCTTCCTGGTTTCCCTTGAACTTATTAAATCCGAAATACTTTTTCAGTTCATCTGTTAAATTAATCTTCCCTGCCATCTTAACTTAGGTTGTTTTATTCAGTTCATGGTTTAACTTCAAGTAAACCTCTCTTTTTCAAGAGAGCCAAACAAAGTTATAAACAACTTCGTAATTACCAAGCAAAAAGTGACTAATATTTTCAAGAAAAAACAGAAACAATCAATTTCAGTTACCTTACGTTCTGATTTTAAGCCGTTTGCAATCGTGCCATATTCGCTTTTTCCAGTTGGCTTTTTGCATATTCCAGCGTCACCTCATACGTTTTCTTGTTCTCTGAAGGGATTTCAAACATGACATCCATCATGATTGTTTCCACAATAGAGCGCAATCCGCGGGCACCCAACTTATATTCCACAGCCTTGTCGACGATATACTCGAAAACAGACTTCTCGAATGTAAGTTTAATACCATCCATCTCAAACAACTTGATATACTGTTTGATGATTGAGTTCTTGGGTTCGGTAAGGATAGCACGAAGCGCATCGCGATCCAACGGATTCAGATAAGTCAGCACCGGAAGACGTCCGATAATTTCGGGAATCAGTCCGAACGACTTCAAATCCTGCGGAGCGATATATTGCATCATGTTGTTCCTGTCTACCGTCGCTGTTTTTTGTGAAGCCGTATAACCTACGACGTGCGTATTCAACCGTTGAGCGATTTTCTTCTCAATACCGTCAAAAGCACCTCCACAGATAAAGAGGATATTCTTGGTATTTACCGGAATCATCTTCTGGTCGGGATGCTTACGGCCTCCCTGAGGAGGGACATTCACCACCGAACCCTCAAGCAATTTCAGTAATCCCTGCTGTACACCTTCACCACTCACATCGCGAGTAATAGAAGGGTTATCCCCTTTACGGGCTATCTTGTCAATCTCATCGATAAACACGATCCCCTGTTCCGCTTCGGGTACATTATAATCTGCCACCTGAAGCAGACGGGTTAAAATACTTTCAATATCTTCGCCCACATAACCGGCTTCCGTCAATACCGTAGCATCCACAATCGTAAACGGTACGTGCAACAACTTGGCAATGGTACGTGCCAGCAACGTCTTTCCTGTTCCTGTACTACCCACCATAATGATATTAGATTTTTCAATCTCCACATCATCTCCGCTATCTTTCTGTAGCAGGCGCTTATAATGGTTGTAGACTGACACGGAAAGGAAACGCTTCGCGTCATCCTGTCCAATCACATACTGGTCGATGAATTTCTTGATTTCTACCGGTTTGGGGAGTTCTTTTAAATTAAGTTTGGTAGCTCCGGCACTTTTTTTACTCTCTCCCAAAGCCTCCTGAGTTATCTCGTAAGCCTGAGTAGCGCAACTGTCGCAGATGTAGCCATTCATCCCGGTAATCAGGAATCCGACTTCATTCTCCGACCTGCCGCAAAAGCTACATCTTTTCTTTGTCTTTGAATCAGCCATTTCTATTTCTTAATCAATACCTCATCAATCATACCGTATTCTTTCGCTTCCTGAGCTGTCATCCAGTAGTCACGGTCTGAGTCCGCCCATACTTTATCGAAATCAGTATGCGAATGATCGGCGATGATCGTATAAAGTTCCTTCTTCAATTTCTGAATTTCACGAGCTGTGATTTCAATGTCCGAAGCCTGTCCCTGTGCGCCTCCCATCGGTTGATGAATCATTACGCGCGAATGGGGCAACGCAGAACGCTTGCCTTCGGCACCAGCTACCAGCAATACAGCTGCCATTGAAGCCGCCATACCCGTACAAATCGTAGCGACATCGCTTGAAATAAACTGCATGGTATCATAAATACCTAATCCGGCATATACACTTCCACCCGGTGAATTGATATAAATTGAAATATCCTTGCCCGGATCAACGGAATCCAAATACAGCAACTGTGCCTGAAGCGTATTGGCTGTATAATCATCCACTTGTGTACCTAAGAAAATGATGCGGTCCATCATCAAACGGGAGAAAACGTCGAGTTGAGTTACATTCAACTGTCTCTCCTCCAGAATATAAGGATTCAAATACCCGGCCTGCGATTTAATCACATCATCCAACACCATGCCATTCATTCCTAAATGCTTGGTTGCGTATTTTCTAAAATCATCCATATTAATTGTTCCTTTCTATAAATTTAAAATAAATGTAAGCGCAAAGAAACGAAAAAGAATACAGAGACACAAAAAAACACAGAGTTATAATTCTATAAAAACTCTGTGTTTCTGTGACTTTATGTTCGGTTCAACCGAATGATTATTCAAACATCTTATTGAATTCTTCGATAGAAACGCTCTTGTTTTCCAAAGTTACCTGTGCTTTCAAGGCAGCAGCCAACTTCACTTCCACAACGCGGCTCACCAGATTGTTTACGGTTTCTTTCTTCTTCAACATTTCCTGTACGTAGTTGTCGAGTACATCATCAGGAACAGACAACATGCCATATTGGGCGAACTGTGCCTTCGTTGTGTCTTTTGCCACTTTCAGAACATCTTCCTGCTCTACCTTGATATCATTAGCCTCTACCAACTGTTCCTTAATCAAATGCCAAGTCAACTCCTCAATGCTCTTATCATAGTTCTCAGCAACATATTCTTCTCCCTTTTCTTCGTTGTTCAGCAACATGATGCGTTTCAGCAGTGCATCCGGGAATTCCAGCTTACCCACTTTCTCCATCATCATCTTGCGAACATCGATCAAGAACTTATAATCGCTGTCAGCAACAAATCTTGCTGCGATTTCTTCCTTAATCTTAGCACGGAATTCTTCTTCTGTCTTCACAACACCTTCACCGAAAGCCTGATCGAACAGTTCCTGATTCAATTCACCAGCAACAAAGCGAGTGATTTCTTCTACCTGGAAGCTGAAGTTGGATTTCACATCCTTAGCAATATTCTTGTCGATTTTCAGCAAAGAACCCAGTTCCGTCTCGTTTCCGTCAAAAGCAACGTTCGGATTGAATACCAATACATCGTTTACTTTTGCATTAGCGAAGATAGCTTTCTGTTCGTCATTCTTCATATAAGAAGGCATCATAACCGCACCTTCTACCTGAATGCCGCCTTCTTTCGTATTGCCTTCTTCGTCCAACTGAGCCAACAGACCTTTCAGCATATCATTATCCTGATAAGTATCTACTGTATCGTATTTACCGGTGCGTTGAGTATACATCTTCACCTGGTTGTCGATCATCTCGTCAGATACTTCAATCGTATAATAATCTACCTTATCCTTATCACTTACTTCTGCCTTGAATTCAGGTGCCAAAGCAATGTCGAACACGAAATCGAATTCATCCATTGTATCAAAATCAATATTCTGTTGCTTTTCTTCGTTAGGCAACGGTTCGCCCAACATATTCACCTTATTTTCTTTGATATAATTGTAAATAGCCTCTTGCAGTGCCTTATTCACTACCTCGGCAATTACAGACTTGCCATACATCTTTTTAACAAGACTTGCAGGAACCATACCTTTACGGAATCCCGGCATATCTACCTTTTGGCGGAGCGTTTTCAACTCTTTGTCTACTTTCTCCTGATAGTCGGCTTTCTCAAGCTTCACAGTAAGCTCAGCGCTTACTTTGTCAATGTTTTGTAATGAAACGTTCATTCTGACAATTATTTATTTGATTTATACTTTGTTCTATGCTT
>ENA-UEQJ01002740-UEQJ01002740.1-human-gut-metagenome-genome-assembly--contig:-NODE-2740-length-12167-cov-8.601902_pt1 | contig 12167 bp, 9 predicted proteins | sample MGYA00242937_ERZ507938 | MGnify/ENA primary metagenome ERZ507938 (study PRJEB26167, sample SAMN06115437) | human gut metagenome | host: Homo sapiens | place: China:Gansu | collected 2015-07-03 | study...
GAGTTCTGCCTGCAGATCCTGCGCACCTATCCCCGCAAGGATGCCGAGGGCAAGGACGGCACCGTGGAGTTCAAGAACGTCAACAGCGGTGACCTGGGCCTTGAGACCGAGGAAGAGAAAAAGGCCGCCGAGGATGCCACCGCCGAGAACAAGGACCTGTTCGACGCCATGAAGACTGCTCTGGACGGCAAGGTGAAGGAAGTCAAGGTCTCCACCCGCCTGAAGGATCACCCGGTGTGCCTGAGCGCCGACGGCCCGCTGTCCATCGAGATGGAAAAGGTGCTGTCCAAGCAGCCCGGCAGCGAGGGCGTGAAGAGCGACAAGGTGCTGGAGCTGAACGCCAACCACCCCGTGTTCGCCGTGCTCAAGGCCGCCCAGGAGGCCGGTGACACCGACAAGATCAACCAGTACAGCGCCCTGCTGTACGCACAGGCCCAGCTCATCGAGGGCCTGCCCGTGGACGACCCCACCGCTTACGCTGAGGCCGTGTGCAGCCTGATGAAGTAAGTTTTTCACGCACAGAAATACCCCCTTAACAAAAAGGCCGCGCTCCGCTATAATAGAGTGGAACGCGGTCTTATTTTTATCTTTCTGTGAAAGGAATCCTGTTTCATGGAGCCGAGAAAACATTATTTTGCAAAGATCCCCACCATTGCCATCTTTATCGTGATGGCGATGTCCGGGCCGTTGGGGGTGCTGCTGTTCATCCTGAAGGGCATCGACCAGAAGGTGCAGAAGGAAGAGCAGGAAGCCGCCCGCGCCCGGGGCGACTACCGCGCCGACCTTGGGCCGGAGCCCGACCGGAAGAGTGAGCCTGTTTACGGACACGATGTGCCTACCGAGGCGCAGAAAAGCGCCAAGCAATGGCACAAGAATATTGCCACCCTCTGCACCATCATGGGTGCGGTCTTTCTGCTTGCCGGCGTGACGAATGCGGTGGACGTCCTGGAGATCTGGCGGTTTTACCCGGGCTTCAGCGGCCTGTTCTCGAATATCGCCATGGTCATTGGCGGCGGCGGTGCACTGCTGACCGGCCTGCGGATGAAGAGCACCCGCAAGCTGGAGCGGCTGCTGGATAAGGTGGTAGGCGAGCGGGATAACATCCCCCTGCCGGAACTGTTTGCTGCCGCCGGGGTGGATGCCACCCGGGGACGTCCTGCCGTGAAAAGCGCCATCGAGCACGGATACTTCGGCGCAGACGCCTACATTGACAACCGCACCGACACGCTGGTGGTGCGGGGCGCAGCACCGCAGCCGAAAAAGCCCGCACCCGCTCCGGCACCCAAGCCCCAGCCCGCCGCAGAGGACGAGTACGCTGCACTGCTGCGCCAGCTGCGGGAAGTGAACGATGCCATTCCTGACCCGGTGATGAGCCAGAAGATCTCCCGGCTGGAGGAGGTCAGCGAGCGTATCTTTGCGCTGGCACAGAAGGACCCGGACAAAAAGGCGCAGCTGCAAAAGTTTATGAACTACTATCTGCCCACGGCGCTCAAGCTGCTGAACACCTACGCCAGCCTTTCCCGGCAGGCGGTGGAGGGCACGAACATTACCGAGGCAAAGCACAGCATTGAGCGCAGCATGGACCTGCTGGTGACCGCCTTTGAAAACCAGCTGGACAAGCTGTTCCAGTCCGATGCGCTGGACGTGACCACCGACATCGCCGCGCTGGAAGGCATGCTGAACATGGACGGCCTGACCGACAGCGCGTTCGGCAAATAATTCCATCCACAAAAACGAGGGAAAGCCCGCGGGCCTTCCCTCGTTTTGTTCTGTTCAGGTTTCTGCCAGCGCGGCCAGCACCGCCTTCTGCAGGTCGGTGACCGAGATGGTGCACAGGGCTTTCAGGTCGGCGTCGGAGCCGTCGGTGGGCTGGGCGGCGATCTCCGCCATGGTCTTGCCCTTCAGGGTGCTGCAATAGCCCTCGGCGTGCTCGTACCACTCCTTGTGCAGGGCACTGGCCTCCCGCAGGCCGTACTTGTCGCCCTGCTCGTTCTTAGTGTACACCGGCTCTTCCGGCCCGGAGACCGTGCCGTCCGCGCTGACGGTCAGCTGCGGCTGGGTCATGTCCCCGATGGCGCTGGTCACCCGGCCATTGCTGTCCACGGTCAGGGCCGCCAGCGTGATGTCTGCCTGGACGTGGGCGTCCTGGTCATCCGTGGCGGCAAGGTCCTGGGGCAGGTCTGCCGCGATCAGGCTCAGGGTCGCCCGGTCCCCCTGGGCGGCTCCCAGTGCTTTGGCCTGTTCGCAGGCGCGCACCACGGCGTCCCGGTAGCGGTCCACCGCGATGGTGCAGCCGGACACAAGGTCGGCGTCCTGCGGCTTGCCGTTTTCATCCGTTTTCAGCTTTTTTACCTCGTCCGGGGTCCTGCCGGTCAGATAGTCGGCAAACCAGTCGGCCTGCTCGGCCCACCCTTTGCCGAGGGAGGATGCCGCCGCCAGCGGGTAGTCCTCCCCTTTTGTGCGCTTGGACCGCACATCCTCCGGAGTGGTCACGCTGCCGGTGCTCCCGCCGGAGACCGAAAGTTCCAGCTCGTCCAGCATCACGTCGGCCAGTTTGCCGTCGGCGTCCAGCACCACAGCCGCAGCGGCAGTGGTGATCTTGCCGGCCCGGTCGCTGCCTGCGGCCTCGGTCACAACGCCAAGACCGGTGCGCCAGGCCTGCTCCTGCCCGGCTGTGCCGCCGCTCATGGCACCGGACCCACTGCCGCTCATGGACCCGGCTCCGCTGCTGCCCGGAGCGCCGCCCCGGCCGCAGCCGGTCAGCGCCAGCGCCGCGGCCAGCGTACAGCCCCAAAAAACCCGAAAAACCTGCTTCATGGTACACTTGCTCCTTTTGCTCCCGCGCAGCCGCACGGGCTTTGGAGCTAGTGTGCCCCCTGCCGGGGCAATTATGAGCGCGCCCTTACATCAACGGGCTGAGCAGGCGCAGCACGCTGTCCAGCAGGGTGCCGGGGATGCTGGTGCGGCAGTCCGAAATATGGATCTCGCGGCACTGCGGCAGGGTGGCCCGCACATCGTCCCGCAGGGCAGCCACCTGACTGTTGTGCTGCAGCAGCACGCCGCACTCAAAGTGCAAAAACAGGCTGCGGTAATCCATGTTGATGCTGCCCACCACGGCTGCCCGGTCGTCGCTCACCCAGCACTTGGCATGCAGGAAGCCCGGGGTGTACTCGTAGATGCGCACCCCCGCCTGCAAAAGCGGCAGGTAGTAGGAGCGGCTCAGGCGGAACACCAGCTTCTTGTCCGGGATGCCCGGCAGCACCAGCCGCACATCCACCCCGCGCTTGGCGGCGTTTTTCAGCGCATCCAGCATCTCTTCGCCCACAGCCAGATAGGGCGTGTAGATATACACATACTGCTCGGCCCGGGCCAGCAGGTTCAGGTACACCGTCTCCGCCACCGGCTCTTCGTCCAGCGGGCTGTCGGCGTAAGGCTGCACGATGCCGTCCTGCACCGGGTGTGCACTGTGCTGGGGGCGGAAGGCGCTGTAGTCCGTCTCACTGGGGCGGAAAGCGTTCCAGAAGTTGAGGAACATCACGGTGAAATTCCACGCAGCATCGCCCTCGATGCGCAGGGCGGCGTCCTTCCAGTAGCCGAAGCGCTGCTCCGCGTTGATATACTCGTCGGCCAGGTTCACGCCGCCGGTGTAGGCGATGCGCCCGTCGATGACCACGATCTTGCGGTGGTCGCGGTGGTTCATCACCAGCGAGAGCACCGGCACCACCGGGTTGAAGGGGATGCACCGGATGTGCGCCCGCTCCATGCGCACCACAAAGTCGGTGGGCAGGCCCAGCAGGCTGCCAAAGTCGTCGTAGATCAGGCGCACGTCCACCCCCTGCGCGGCCTTGCGCCGGAGGATGGCTTCCACACCGTCCCACATTTTGCCGGTGTGCACGATGAAATATTCCACAAAAATCGTGTGCTCGGCCCGCTCCAGATCCCGCAGCAGCTGGGGGTACATGGCTTCGCCGCAGGCAAAATACTGCGCGGCGGTGTTCTTCCAGGCCGGGTAGCGGCCGTACCGTGCCAGATAGCGGCTCATGCCGAGGCCGGAAGCATCCAGTCCGGCCACCTGGTCCGGCTGCTGGACAAGATCAGCCCTGTGGGCCTCGTCCACCGCCTGCAGCTTGCTGCGCAGCTGCTTGGCCGGGCGCTTGTTGCCAAAGGAGAGGTACAGTGCCCCGCCCAGCAGCGGCAGCACCCCCATGAGCGCGATCCAGCCGATCTTGTAGGCGCTGTTCTCATCCTTGCGCACGAGGTACAGCATCATAAGCAGACTGAGCAGCTGCAAGCCGACGTTGACCCACACGCGGCCGGTGGTGAGGGAGAAAAACGCCCACAGCACCCATGCCACCTGCAGGGCCACCAGCACCACCGTGATGGTGATCCGATTGAGAATGCGGCTGAAAAATTTTACGATCGGCAGCCGGAACATCAGGCTCCCTCCTTTCGCTCTGCATGATAATATATGTCAGTATAGCGCGGTTTGTGCGGTTTTGCAAGGGATGCAAAAAAAAGCCAGCCGACAAAGCCTTTGCAGGCGGTGCCGGTTGGCATGGTTTGCGGGGTGCGGCTGCTTATTCTGCCGTTTTGCGGCGCAGCAGGCTCATGGGCGGCAGCTCCGGGGTGGGCATGGTGTATTTTTCCATGGCGTGAGGGGTGCTGTCCACCCGTTCCCCGGCCTCGTTCTCGATCCACTCCGGCGTCAGCGGGATGCTGCGGCCGTCCGGGCAGAGGGCTTCCAGCGTATCGCCCAGGCTCCACTTGCCGCGCTGCTGGCAGTGGGCCACGCCGTTCTCCCAGCGGTCCACCGTGCCCACGAACTCCCATTCGCGGATGTAGGTGGCGCTGTCGGTGGCCTGTTTGGCCTGCTCGCGGCCAAAGTAGAAGCCCGGCGAGTAGTGGCGGTGGCTGGTGCGGGTGAGCTCCTCGTAGACCTCAGCCGGCAGCTCAAAGTTGTCATTGGCGGGGTCGGCCAGATAGGCGTCCAGCGCCTTGCGGTAAGCGGCGGTCACACTGGCCACATAATAGAAGGTCTTGGCGCGGCCCTCGATCTTCAGGCTGTCCACACCGGCCTTGCAGATCAGGTCGATGAAGGGCGCGGTGCACAGGTCGTTGGCGTTGAGGATGTAGCTGCCGTTCTCGTTCTCGCCGATCTCGTACAGCTGGCCGGGGCGGGTCTCCTCGCTCAGGTAGTACTTCCAGCGGCAGGGCTGGGCGCACTGGCCCCGGTTGGCGTCGCGGCCTGCCATGTAATTGGACAGCAGGCACCGGCCGGACACGCTCATGCACATGGCACCGTGCACAAAGGCTTCGATCTCCAGTTCCGGCGGGGTCTTGTCGCGCAGGATGGCGATGTCCTGCAGGGACATCTCGCGGGCCAGCACCACGCGCTTGGCACCCAGGTTATAGGCGGCGCGGGCGGCGGCCCAGTTGGTGATGCCGGTCTGGGTGGACATGTGCACGTCGATGTCCGGGGCAACGGTCTTGCAGGCATCCAGCACGCCCAGGTCGGCCACGATGAAGGCATCCACACCGGCCTTGGCGGCCTCCTTGATGGCGTCCGGCAGGCGGTCGGCTTCCTCATTGGTGGGCAGGGTGTTCATGGTCAGGTAGACCTTGCGGCCCCGGGCATGGGCATAGATGACGCCCTCGGTGAGCTGCTCCGGCGTAAAGTTGGCCGGTGCAGACCGCATGCCGAACTCCGGCAGGCTGCAGTAAACGGCATCGGCACCGTAGTTGATGGCATAACGCAGGCGCTCCAGATCGCCCGCCGGGGCGAGCAGTTCCGGGATTTGCAGCATAGTTGATATTCCTCTCTTTTTTCAGAAAATGACGGTAGAGTTCCCTCACCCCACCGTTTTGTTCACGTCCGCTGCGGTCTGGCAGTTGGCGTTGTGTTCGCTGAGGGTGCGGGCATAGTAGTAGTTGCCCTTGAGGTCGGTGACAAAGAAATAGGCGTCCTTTGCTTCCTCGTCCGGCTCCGGGCTCAGCGCCGCCCGGATGGCAGCGATGCCGGGGTTGGAGATGGGGCCGGGGGTCAGGCCCGCCGTATGGTAGGTATCATACGCAGAGACGATGTTTTCCGGGATATTGTCCCACCCGCCGTAGTAGGGGGCCACCCAGTTCCAGAGGTAGTTGTTGTCGGCGTCGCTCTGGATGTAGCTGGACGTGTTGCTCTGCAGGCGCGGATAGGGCGAGCCCTCGGCCAGACGGTTGCGGAACACCTGCGCCACGTTGGAGTCCTGGCTGTTGCCCGCTTCCTCCTGCACAAAGGAGGCCAGCGTGACCAGCTCGTTCAGGGTCATGCCCTGCTCCTTGAGCTTCGCATACATCGCATCGGTGATCTGCGCGTCGAACTGAGCATAGAACGTTGCCACATAGTTGTGCACGGTGTCGTCCTTCAAAAACTCGTAGGTCTCCGGGAAGAGATAGCCCTCGCACTTCATGAAGCGGTCCGGGGCGTCCTTGTCCTCCGGAACGTACCGCCAGAAGGTGTACGCGCTGAAATCGCCCTCGTTGGCTTCCTTCAGAAAGTCCTCGGCGCTGCACAGACCGGCTTCCTCCATTTTCCGGGCAATGGCGATGGCTGTGGTGCCCTCCGGGATGGTGACCCGCACGGTCTCTGCCTTGGCGTACTGGGAAAGGACAGCGATGATGGCATCGTAGGCGTTGGCCCCGGTCTGCAGGGTAAAATCACCGTACTGCAGCTTTGCCGCGGCCCCCTTGTGCCCCACATACCAGCGGAACAGGTAGGCCGAGCGGATGACGCCCGCGTCCTTGAGCTCCTGCGCGATGGCGGCAACGCCGCTGCCCTGGGGGATGCTGACGGTGACCTCGGTGCCGGGCTTTCCATTGCCGTGGATCTCGTTGTAGGCAAACACCCCTGCTGCTCCTGCGGCCAGCACCAGCAGCAGGACCACTGCCAGCAAAATCTTCACGGCACCGCCTTTTTTCTTTGGGGCGGTGTGTCTCTCCTTGTGTGCCATACGCACCTTCCTTTGTTGTTTTTCTGCGTCTCAGCCTTCCAGCATCAGACGCATATAGCTTTCCGATACGTCAAAGGGCTCCCCGTCAAAACGGATCATGCCGTACTCCTGCCGGGTGCCCTCCCCCAGGAACAGCGTCTGGGCGGCACCCACCGTGATGACGGCCTTTTCCACGATGACTTCCTTCTCGCGGGCGGCTTCCATGAGCACCTCGGCGGCGCGGTCATCCTCGGCCATGAGCTCCACGAAATACAGGGTGTCCTCCTTGCGGAAGTACACGCCGTAGCCCCGCTCGTTGGCCACGATGGTGGCCCCGCGGGAATACAGGTCCCCCAGCACCACGGCCATGCGCTCCGGGGTGAACTGCACCGTATCGGGCCAGAACTTCTCCCGCAGCTCGCACAGCTTCTTGGCGGTAACGCTGTCAAACTCGGCCTGGCTCCACAGGTTGCGGGCCACCTCCCGCGGCAGGCAGCGCAATGCAAAGGCGCGGGCAAAGCCCTTGTCCTGCAGCAGAGCGGCCTGCTCCGGGGTGGCGGGCACGGCCACGGTAAAGCCTGCGCCCCGCAGCTTCTGCTGCGCGCACAGGTAGTCCAGCAGGCCGGCCAGGATCAAACTGCCCTGTCCGCACAGGCCGTAGAGGTAACTGCCCTGCCGCCCCTGCAGCGTGACCGGCACCGCCAGTGCCACAGCGGCAATGGCGTCATTTTCCTCGGCCACATAGACATTCTGCTGCCCTGCAAAACGCTCCACGGCGTTGGCCGCAAATTCTTCCGACTCGCCGCGCTCGCGCTGCCACAGCGCCAGCACAGCCGCCTTGTCGGATGGCTGCATCAAACGATACATCTGTCAGGATGCCCCCTCTTATCGTATTTTATGTGCGTGTCCGGCCAGCACGATGCCCTGCACCTCAGCCTGGATGTCCTCGATGCTGCGCATGGCGTCGCTGTGGGTGCAGTGCACCGTGGTCCAGCCCAGATGCTCCGCGCAATACTCGGCGGCGCGGCGGCTGCGGGCCAGATACTCGGTATCTTTCTCGTGCACGTCCTTTTTGCTCTCGTCACCGTGGTAGCGGGCGGTCATCAGCCGCTGGCTGACCGCCGGGTCCACCTGCAGGTAGATGACGCTGTCCGGTGCGGGCAGGCCCAGCAGATGGAACTCGTAATCGAACAGCCAGTGCAAAAACGCCTCCCACTGCTCCGGCGGGAGCTTGGAGCACTGGTGCACCGCGTTGGAGGTGGTGTAGCGGTCGGCAATGACCACGCCGCCCTCCTCGTAAAAGCGGCCCCAGTCGGTCTTGTAGCTGGCATAGCGGTCCACCGCAAAAAAGCTGGAGGCCGCATAGGCGTTCACATCGTCCGGTTTTGAGCCGAACTGCCCGGCCAGATACATTTTGATCAGGGCGCTGGAATCGCTGGCGTAATCCGGGAAGGTGACCTCCCGCACCGGCAGGCCCTGGCTGGCCAGGTGCTGGGCCAGCAGCTTTGCCTGTGTGGCCTTGCCGCTGCCGTCCAGCCCCTCGATGACGATCAGCTTGCCCTTGCTCATACGGCGGCACCTTCCTTGATGGCGGCATATTTTGCACGCACCTCGGCGGTTTTGCCGCAGCACATCTTGCCCTCTGGGCAGGGGCCGCTCACGCAGGCCGGGCCGGATTTTGCAAAGATGTGGGGTGCCACCGGGTACACCAGTTTGAACATCTCTTCGGCAAGCTGGCGGATCTCCCACTGGGCGCGGCTGCAGCAGCGCAGGTGGAAAAAGTTCTGCAGGCTGCGGGCGTTCATGGTGACCACCATTTTCGTCTCGCAGGCGTTGGGCAGCACAAAGCGGGCGTCCTCATTGGCCTGCTTGCCGGCCTTGGCGCGGGCTGCCTTTTCCGTCATGCCCTCGGCCATCAGGCGGGCGGTGTGGCCCTCTTCCAGCTTGTGGGCAAGGTCAAGGTAGCGTTTGGCGTCCTCGTTCATGCTCTCAAGGAAAGCCGCCTTTGCCTCCGGGATGGCTTCGATCTCCGGCGGCACCACATAGCGGAAATCGTCCAGGCGCACATAGCGCTGGCTCTGCACGCTGAAGGATGCGATGCGGTGGCGGGTGATCTGGGCCAGCAAGGTACGGCTGACCCCCTCGATGCCAAAGGTGAAGCTGGCGTGCTCGATGGGGCTGGCGTGGCCCAGGTCGCTGAGCATGGTCAGGAACTTTGCCGTCTTTTCCTCGGTCAGGCCGTCCAGCAGGTCGGTGATGTGGGCGTCGGAGTAGCACAGCTTGGCGGCAGCCGCCACCACCTTTTCCGGCTCCGGGGTATGGGCGATCAAACGAACTGTCATCATTTTGTGTCATTCCTCCGTTGTGATTTTGGTCAGCGGCGCAAAATTGGCCATGGTCTTTTTGATGCCGACCTTTTCAAAGTTGATCTCCACGATCTGGTCTCCGGCCGCAGGCTTGACCTTGAGCACGGTGCCCCGGCCAAAGACCTTGTGCTCCACGATGTCGCCCGGCTCGTAGTGCTTGGAGCCTGCGGGCGCTGCCTTTGCCGCCGGTGCACCGGTAAAGCTGATCTTTGCGGCCGGGGTCTTTGCGCCCGTGCCGGAATACCCGGCACCGAACCCGCCCGAACGCACCTTGGGCTGGGTGGAACTGTTGCCGTAGGCGGCACCGTAGCCGGAAGAGGAAGTGCCCCGCCCGGCATAACCGGAGCCGAACCCGCTGCGCTCCCCGGCGTTGTACTCGCGGTTCAGGTAACCGCCGCCGGAGCGGGAACCATAGCCGCCGGAACCGTAGCCCCCGGCGCTGCGGCCCCAGCCGGAAGGCCCGGAGTACCCGGACGCGCCGCCGGGCACGGTGTCGCTGTAGCTGCTGCCCCAGCCGCCCAGACGGGAACGCTGTTCCAGCACCGGGCTGCGGGTCTCTTCGATGTACTCCGGCTCGATCTCGCGCAAAAAGCGGCTGGGCTCGTTGCGCTGGGTGCGGCCGTAGAGCATGCGGGTGACGCTGTTGGAGATGTACAGTTCCTTTTTGGCGCGGGTGATGCCGACGTAAGCAAGGCGGCGCTCTTCTTCCAGGTCCGCCTCGGAATACTTGCTCATCTCGCTGGGGAACACGCCCTCTTCCATCCCGATGAGGAACACATAGGGGAACTCCAGCCCCTTGGCCGAATGGATGGTCATCAGCACCACCTGGTCGGCGCTCTCGTTGTAGCTGTCGATGTCGCTGATGAGGGCGATATCTTCCAGATAGCCCTCCAGCGTGGCGTCCTCGCCGTGCTGGTCGCAGTAGTTCTTGACGTTGTTCACCAGCTGGCCCAGGTTCTGCAGGCGGTCGGCGGCGTCCTCGTGGCCCTTGGCGGCGTCGGCTTCCAGCATGGCCTTGTAGCCGGTCCGCTCAATGACGTCGGCGGCAAAGGCGTCCAGCGTCTTGGTCTCCAGCGAATCCTGCAGGTTCTGGTAGATCTGCCAGAACTTGAGCAGCGGCATCACAGCCCGGCTGAGCTTGGCGTACTGGTCGGCGTGGCCGATGATCTCCAGCATGCTCACCCCCTGCTGGGCGGCAAGGTCTGCAATGACCTCCACCGTGGTGTTGCCGATCTTGCGGGCAGGCTCGTTGATGATGCGGCGCAGGCGCACGTCATCGCGGGGGTTGGCCACGATGGACATATAGGAGTGGATGTCCTTGACCTCTTTGCGGTCGTTGAAGCGCTGGCCGCCCACGATCTTGTGGGGGATGCCCGCGCGGGTGAAGTAGCTTTCGATGGGGGCCGACTGGGCGTTCATGCGGTAGAGGATGGCGTGGTCGGCCAGATGGCCGCCCGCCTTGAGGTGCTGGCCAATGACGTCCGCAATGTGCATCGCTTCGTCCTGCTCGTTCTCGGCGGTGTACACCTGCACCTTGTCGCCCTCGCCGTTGTCGGTCCACAGGGTCTTGCCCTTGCGCTCCGTGTTGTGCTGGATGACGCAGTTGGCGGCGTTCAGGATGTTGGAGGTGGAACGGTAGTTCTGCTCCAGCCGGATGGTCTTTGCCCCAGGGTAGCACTTTTCAAAGTTGAGGATGTTTTCAATGGTAGCCCCGCGGAAGCGGTAGATGCTCTGGTCATCGTCGCCCACCACGCAGATGTTGCGCTCCGGGCCGGTGAGCAGGCTCACCAGACGGAACTGCGCCACACTGGTGTCCTGATACTCGTCCACCAGCAGGTATTTGTATTTGGTCTGGTAGAAGTCCCGCACGTCCGGGTGCTCTGCCAGCAGCTGCACGGTCTGGTAGATGAGGTCGTCGAAGTCGAAGGCACCGGCCTCCTTCAGCCGCTTTTCGTAGGCGGCGTAGATGCGGGCCGCCAGTGCGCCCTTGGTGTCCTTGGCGGGGTTGGCAAGGGCCTGTTCCGGGCTGACCAGCTGATCCTTCCAGCGGCTCATCTGGTTGATGGCGCTCTTGATGGGGAAGAACTTGTCATCCACATTCAGGTCCTTGTACACCGCCTTCATCACCCGCTGGGCGTCGTCGGTGTCGTAGATGGTAAAGCTGCGGGGGTAGCCGATCTCCTCCGCCCAGCGGCGCAGGATGCGCACACAGGCCGAGTGGAAGGTGGAGGCAAACACCTCGTCGCCCTCTTCCCCGCCCAGCATCCGGCGCAGGCGCTCCTTCATCTCTCCGGCCGCCTTGTTGGTAAAGGTGATGGCCATCACGTTCCAGCTGCGCACGGCGTTCTGCCGCAGCATACCGTCCAGCCAGCCGGGCGCGGCGGTGCCGGTCATGATGGCACTGCGCAGGGCCTTGACGTCCTCTTCGGTGGCGGGGCGGGGCAGCTGCTTTGAGCCGTGGGCCGCGCCAAACCGGATGAGGTTGGCAATGCGGTTGACCAGCACGGTGGTCTTGCCGCTGCCGGCTCCGGCCAGGATGAGCAGCGGGCCGTCGGTGGTGAACACCGCCTGCCGCTGCATCTCGTTCAGGCGGCCGAATTGCTTTTCAATATAGGTATCGCGCAGAGCGCAGAATTCTTGTGTCAGATCTGTTGCCATGGGTTCCCCTGTCTCCTTTTATTGTCAAAGAACAGTATACCACATTTTCAGGAAATTGAGAATAGCCGGTGCGATTGCAGGCGGCATTTGCGGGGAAATTTTGTGACACTTCTCCCGCGCAAATGCCTCAGGATCCACCTCCACCCGATCCCGGATCTACAATTGCTTTTACCGG
>ENA-UEQJ01002743-UEQJ01002743.1-human-gut-metagenome-genome-assembly--contig:-NODE-2743-length-12158-cov-4.014403_pt1 | contig 12158 bp, 5 predicted proteins | sample MGYA00242937_ERZ507938 | MGnify/ENA primary metagenome ERZ507938 (study PRJEB26167, sample SAMN06115437) | human gut metagenome | host: Homo sapiens | place: China:Gansu | collected 2015-07-03 | study...
CATTTTCATCTTCTTGTTCTGGATTTTGCGGAAGTCCAGTATCTGATTGACAAGGCGAAGCATGCGGTTCGTGTTACGTTCCACTAACATCAATTGTTCCCTTTCTTCATTATCTAGCTTACCATGTTGCAATACGTGCTCTATGGGACCGGCAATCAGGGTCAACGGGGTACGCAGTTCATGAGAGATGTTCGTAAAGAAACGTAGCTTGATATCTGAAATCTCTTGCTCGACAGAGACTTTATGCTTAAGCCTGAAAATGGTAAAGAGAATATAGGCGGCTGTGAAAATGACTAACAGGATGAAGAGTACATAGAGAAGATACGCCCAAGGGGTTTCCCAGAAAGAGGGGAGCACAGTGATATGCAATGTGCGTGTATTTTCTACCCATACGCCGTCACTGTTGGTGGAGCGAACTTTCAGGGTATAATGTCCTTTGGGAAGATTGGTGTAAGTGGCGGTGCGCTGGTTCCCTATATCATTCCAGTTTTTTTCGAACCCTTCCAGTTGGTAGGAGTAAGAAATGTTATCAGGGTATTTCATGTCCAACGCTGCAAACTGAATACTGAATCCATTCTTGTCATGTGGCAATGTCAGGAGTTGGGTATCATCAATGTGGGTGATTAGTATGCCGCCTTCTTCGGGTGTTACCGTCTTTTCCGCTTGCTGCAGGCGGGTAAAAATGATTGGCGGAGTATAAGTGCTGGTGTGGATTGAATCTGGAAAGAAATAAAGGATACCTTTCACAGTGTTGAACATCAGATAGTCGGAATGTGTGCGTAGCGCAGCTCCTTCGCTGAAATTAATCCGTCTCGGAAAAACTCTGGAAGGGTAGTTTGTGATCTTCTCCGTATCCGGTATAAACTTGCAAAGCTCTTCTTCGGTGGCGCACCACAAATTGCCGTCTGCATCTTCTTCGATGGATAATAACACGTCTGAGGGAAGCCCATTCTTCATGGTATAGGCTTTAAATGTGGCCTGCTCTTTGTTGAGTGATAGTAATCTGTTCAGCCCACCTCCAAAAGTAGCCACATACATTTCTCCTTTTTGAGTGAAAAAGATATTGTGCACATCATTATTGCTGAGGCTTTGCGGGTTACCCGGTATGCGGCTATAGCGATGGAAAGTGATCTTCTCCGGTTCGCTGAAATCTCCTTCGCACATCAGCAATCCTGTGGCACTACCTATCCAGATATTGCCTTGGGTATCAGAAGTTATGAAGCGCGTGCGGTTACACTGGGTAATGGGGTAGTTTTTTAACCGGTTCCGGTAGTTAATGAACCGGGCGGATTCTTCATTCACTCCTTTTTCCAGATAGTTTACTCCGCCCTCAAATGTTGCAATCCAAATTCGTTGCTGTTTATCTTCATACAAACTATAGATTTCATTACCACTCAGACTGTATATGTTGTCAGTATCGGCTGTGTATTGCTTCAGGCGATAGGTCAATGGTTTGTTTTGGGGAGTGGCTGCAAATAGCCCGTTGCCTTTGGTACCAATCCAGATAGTTCCTTCATGGTCCTGCGTGATGGCATAGGCAATGCCCAACTCATCTGTGGCGTGGGGAGAAATGGTTCCTTGTGCTGTAAGATTACCTATGTAGCGTTGTTCTTTGTCGTAAACCCGCACTATCTTATCTTTGTTTCCGGTCCATAGATATCCGTCACGGTCTTGATAGATAGCACGAATGTTGCTGCCGGGAAATTCCGGATCATCCGGAGCGGCTGTTAAAAGATGGAAGTGGTTGGTATTGAAAGATACTTTTTCCAGCCCGTTTCCATATGACCCCAACCATAGATTACCTTGTTTATCAGTGAAAATAGCGGTGACTTTATTGTCGGAGCTCCATCCGGATTGTAAAGCTGGGTTATAAAAGGGCTTTATCCGATTGTTTTTACGGTCATACCAGGCAAATCCACCGCCGGAGGGGTGCAGCCATAAAGCTCCGTTTATATCTTCATAGATATACATCTCGGGGCGGGAATCAACTATATCTTTCCCATATTTATCTTTTAGAATGAAGAAATCGAATTGTTCGTTTTCCGGGTTGAAATGTGTTACTCCTTTAGTTTGCAGGCGTATCCAGATTTCTCCGTTGGAGTCTACATATGCTTCCTTTATCTGATTATCCCTTAATGAAGAGCAGGTGGAGGTGTTGTAATGGCGAAAACTTTTGTTCTTGAGGTCGTGAATGAAGAAGCCGTCGGATGCTGTACCGATAAATAGTTTATCGTGCTTTAGTTGCCGGACAGACTTTATAGAGGAGTGGGTGGTGAATTCTTGTCGTGAAAACTGACCGTTATCGGGGTGGTATTCGTACATCCAACCTCGTTTGGAGGTAAAGTAAATGGCATGCTCATTCTCTAATGCATCGTAAAAGGGTTGCTTATCCTTGGCTGAGGGAGAGACGAAGTAGGAGGATAGTTGCTCTTCCTCCTTATCCTTGCTCAACCTGTATAACCCGTTTTCTGTAAGTATCCACTGGTTTTGTTGCTTATCTTGAAAGATAGAGTTAATTCGTTCTGAAGATGAGATTTGATGAGACTTGAAGAAATTGGTAGCTTTCATTTCCCGGGTGTCGGGCTGAATGGTTATGCGGATTAATTCATTGAGTGCAGTAACTACCCATACATCTCCACATGAAAGCACATATATGTCCTGAGACAGATAGTTTTCATAAGGAATTGCCTGAAATTGTTCGGTTCTTGGATTAAACCGATAAACCTGGTGGTCATAGCTTCGCACCCAGATATAGCCGTATTTGTCCTCTTTTATGTTGTCCAGGCGGTTGTTGCTTAGTCCGATACTATCTCCCGGTTGTGCTTTATAGTTCTTGAAGGTATATCCGTCAAATTTATAAAGTCCATCCCATGTGGCGAACCACATAATTCCTTTATGGTCTTGCATAATTCCCTGTATGGTTTTCTGTGCAAGTCCATCCTTAGAAGTATATTGTGTAAAGGTGTGTGGCAATTGCGCTAGACATACAGTGATGCTGAGTATACAAAAAGTGAATAGTATTCCGATTCGTTTCATGATTGGATTCCAAACGAGATTTATTTCAACCATTTATTAAAGAACTCCAAAGTTTCCCGTTGCATCTCTTTATTGAAAAAGTGCTTCTCTTCCCATATTTTAGTAACCAGACGGTCGGAGACTTCCTGGCTCTGCCAAACAGACTGCATGATGCTATAGGCATCTTTTACTCCTTCTACAGGGAATAGTTTGTCTTGGGTACCATTGAAGAATAAGGTTGGTTTGGGACATGCAATGCTTGCCACGTGCGGGTAATCGAGGTAGCGGCGTAGGCCGGGTATCAGCATTGAAAAGGCGGAACCGCCTTTATTCTGATTATTAGTCAGCGTCATCAGATGCTTTGTAGTATTCATCCAGCAGATGGAAGCGGATGCTTTTATACAATCAGTCAGCGCAGCCAGCATCCAGGAACGGTAGGCTCCCATCGAGAATCCCAAACAACCGACCCTGTTTTTATCTACCATTGGCAGTGAAGCCAGAAACTCGGCACTACGCACATCATCCATGTTGATAAAAGCCCCCCAGGATGCCCCCATTTGCATGAAATTGGAAGCCAGTGCCTGCTGTCCGTCATAACTTACTCCTTCCTTTCGTCCGCGTTCTCCCCAAAACAGGGCGTCGATAGACAGTACTACGTAACCGTTTTGTGCAAAGTAATCTCCGGTATATTGTCCGTCATAACAACGGACCACCCAATCTTCAGCATCAGCCGATATTTCCGGAGAGACTCCGAAAGGACGTACCATTTTCTCTTTGCCGATGGAAAAGTGTGCTCCATGATCGTGCAGCATTATCACAGCCGGAAAAGGCCCCTTTCCGTCAGGAACCAATAAATAAGCCGGTATGCGGGACCATTCCGAAACATTAAACCATATCTTGCGGGCTTCATATCCCGCCCGCTGCTCTGTTCCGACGACAGACATATCGTATTTCGAGGGAGCAGGTGGCAGATTCTGCATGCACTCCATCACTATATTTCGTGTTTCGATTCTCCATTTCCCAAAGTCTTTTGTGGTAGACTTTCCCCATGCTGCGGGATAGGTAAGTTGCTGTTTCAGTTGCTCGTAGAAAACGGGCATGTTTTTTGTCACTTCATAACTTACCGTATCAACTTGTTGAGCCTTTATACCCAGACTTACGGTAAGGAAAACAGCATAAAGTATAACGCTTGGTTTCATAGTGGTATTTAAAATAATGACAAATATACGATATTTTCGGCGAAATGCGTATCTTTACCCCACAGAACGAATATGTTATGAGAAAACTTCTATATCTGGTCATAGGCTTATTGTTTGTATTTGCATTACCGTCCGGAGCACAGCCGGAGTGTGTCTTTACCCATTATTCGTCCGAAGAGGGACTTTCGCAGAATACTGTCATGAATATTCTGCAAGACAGAAAGGGAAATATGTGGTTTGCCACTTGGGATGGCATCAATAAATTCGATGGGTATGATTTCAGGACTTATAAGGCAAAGTTTGATAACCGCATTAACCTGACAAACAACCGGGTGGACTATATGTACGAAGACCGGTACGGCTTTCTGTGGCTGCTCACTTACGACAATCAGGCTTGGCGTTTTAATCCCCGTACCGAAGTATTTGAACATGTTCCTGCCATGAAAGAAGAAGGAAGCCGGTTTGTGGTAACTTCAATCAAGGTATTGCCTTGCGGTTCGGTCTGGTTGCTTTCGGAGGAAGAAGGGGCTATCCGCATCAAGACCGATCCGGAGAGTTTTCGCCTTTCGCCAGAGATGTATTCAGTTGATAACGGTTTGTTCCCGGCCGCACGCGTATATGATGTTTATGAGGATGCTTCCGGAAATGAGTGGATGCTGACTGACAACGGGCTGGGGATGCTTGCTGCCGGAAGTGGTGCCCTTACGTCCTTTTTCGTAGAGAAAACATTGAAGAAAGAGAAAGGCGGCCAAATTTTTTATACAGCCCAGGAATGTGGAAATGAAATCTTTTTCGGGTCGGATAGCGGACGCGTATGGCGTTATCAGAAGAAAAACGGCCGGTTTCTGTTATTGCAGTTGCCTTGTGCCTCACATATCGTGGCTGTAGGAAAGATTGACGAACATAATCTGATAATGGTTACAGAGACAGACGGATTTTTTACTTACAATACGCCCGCTAAGACAACTGTTCATTATCCGGCTTCCCGTCTGCCGGGTGCTCCTGTTCACTCCATTTATATAGACAGAAACTCGGAAGTATGGTTCGGGCAGGATATTGCGGGAACCGTTGCACATTTTAATGCAAGGACAAAAGTGCTGAAAACGGAAGTAATCCCGGTAGAGCCTACATCTACCGACCGTTCCCGTCCGGCTTTTCACGTGCATGAAGATATTTTCGGTTCTGTTTGGGTGCATCCCTATGGCGGAGGTTTTTCGCGTTTCGATAAGGCTGCTAATTGCCTGCGTCCCTTCTATAACGGCTTTTCGGATACCGACTGGCGTTTTTCCAATAAAATCCATTCTGCTTTTTCCGACAGGCAAGGCAATCTGTGGATGTGCACCCATTCCAAGGGACTGGAGAAAATCACTTTCCGCTCTTCCTTTTTCAGTATGATGACGCCGGAACCTCATCGGTATGAATCATTGAGCAATGAGGTGCGTGCTCTTTGCGAAGACACGGAGCATAATCTTTGGGTGGGACTGAAAGACGGCAAAATAAGGATTTACGATAAGAATCGCACGGAACTGGGATACTTCACGGAGACAGGTACGATATCACATACGGGGATACCGTTAAAGGGAAATACTTATTGCATATTTCAAGACAGTAAGCACAACATTTGGATTGCCACCAAGGGTGAGGGATTGGTAAAAGCCCGGCCTCAGGGTGGAGGACATTATAAACTGACCCGCTATTGCCATAGTAGGGATGATATCTACAGCCTGAGTGACAACAATGTATATTGTGTCTATGAGGACGTGAAAGGCCGTATCTGGGTTGCCACTTTTGGAGGAGGAATCAACTACCTCACCCATAACCGTGGCGGACGGGAGATATTTGTTAACCACCGTAACAACCTGAAAGGTTTCCCTATAGATAATTGCCATAAAGTACGCTTCGTTACAGGTGACCATCGCGGAAATATATGGATTGCCACTACAGTCGGCGCATTAATGGTAAACAGTGATTTTAAGAAGCCCGAAGATGCAGTGTTTCATCACTATGTACGTGTGCAGAACGATGTAAACAGCTTGAGTAATAACGATGTGCACTATATTCTGTCTACCCGGAAGAACGAACTTTATCTGGTTACTTTCGGCGGCGGGCTGAATAAGTTGCAGACTATAGATGCTGCCGGCAACGCAATATTCAAGTCGTATGGCGTGGCCGAGGGATTGCCTTCGGATATATTGCTCTCCATACGTGAGGATAATAGGGGCAATCTTTGGATGAGTACGGAGAATGGCATCAGCAAATTTATTCCTGAAGAAGAACGTTTTGAAAACTATGCAGACGGTCATGTCTCGCCTCATGTCCGCTTCAGCGAAGCGGCATCGGCCTATACTTCGTGGGGAGACTTGCTGTTTGGTACGAGCAACGGCGTCTTGCTGTTCAATCCCGATTCTATCAGGAAGAGCACATATGTACCGCCGTTAGTGTTTTCCAAATTGCTTATAGCCAATGAAGACGTTGTGCCGGATGAAAAAAATATATTGAAAGAGAGTTTGGATGATACCCGTGAATTGAAACTCTCGCACGAGGAAAACATTTTCACGATTCGTTTTGCCGCACTTGACTATACGGAACCTGCCGGAATACAGTATGCCTATATTCTGGAGGGATTTGAGAAATCTTGGAACTATGTCGGCAAGCAGCGTACCGCCACCTATACCAACCTGCCCAAAGGGCATTATGTGTTTAAGGTACGTGCCACCAATGCCGATGGAGTATGGACGGATAACATGCGCTTGCTTGATATTGAAGTGCTTCCTTCCTTTTGGGAAACTCCTTTTGCCTATTTCCTGTATGTCCTGTTTGTTCTGTTGATTATAATAACGGCTGTTTATATCTTGTTTACGATTTATCGTCTGAAGCACGAAGTTGTTGTGGAACAGCATATGACAGATATGAAATTGCGTTTCTTTACAGATATTTCCCATGAACTGCGTACTCCTTTAACCCTGATTTCAGGTCCGGTGGAATACGTGCTGGAGCATACGCAACTGCCGGCGGATGCCCGTGAACAGTTACAGGTTGTGGAGCGCAACACAAATCGTATGTTGCGTCTCATCAATCAGATACTCGACTTCCGTAAGATTCAGAACAAAAAAATGAAGATGCAGGTGCAGCGTGTCAATGTAGTGGCCTTTACCCGCAAGATAATGGAGAATTTCGATTCAGTGGCCGAGGAGCATCACATTGACTTTTTGTTCGAAACGGAAAAGCCCGAACTTTATCTGTGGGTGGATGTCGATAAATATGAAAAGATTATTTTCAACTTGCTCTCCAATGCTTTCAAATATACTCCGAATGGAAAAATGATAAAGGTTTTTATCCATGAGGACGAGGAAACCGTTTCTATTGGCGTGCAGGACCAGGGTATCGGTATTGCCGAGAACAAGAAGAAATCTATTTTTGTCCGTTTTGAGAATCTGGTAGACCGTAATTTGTTCAATCCAAGCACCGGCATCGGTTTGTCATTGGTAAAAGAACTGGTGGAGATGCACAAAGCTTTGATTACGGTAGATAGTAAGTTGGGAGAAGGCAGTTGCTTCAAGATTGACTTTATGAAAGGCAAGGAGCAGTATGACGAATCGGTGGAATTTATGCAGGACGATATAACAGTTGGTCTGGAGGCTTATCACCGGCAAACGGCGGATACGGAAGATGTGCAGTCTTCACAACCGGAAACGGGTTCTCAGGAAAAAGGCGGTGGAGATGCATCCAAAGATTTGATGCTGCTGGTAGAAGATAACTCCGAACTGCGTGTTTTCCTGCGCAGCATCTTCGCTTCCGAGTATCGCATTGTAGAGGCTGCCAATGGTATGGAGGGGCTGAATAAGGCGTTGAAGTTTCTGCCGGATATTATTATCAGCGACGTGATGATGCCGGAAAAAGACGGTATCGCCATGACCCGTGAATTGCGTGCTGATATGACTACCAGCCATATTCCCATTGTGTTGCTTACGGCGAAGTCGTCCATCGAAAGTAAGTTGGAAGGATTGGAGTACGGTGCTGATGATTATATAACCAAACCTTTCAGCGCCACCTATTTAAAAGCACGTGTAAAGAACTTGCTTGCCCAGCGGCAGAAACTGCAAACTTTGTACCGCCAGAACTTGATGCAGGCAGGCGCGGTTGCAGCTGTTGCCGAGCGCGAGGATCACCCCGGCGGCCCGGATGGCGTAGAAGGTGCCGTCGAGCACGTTGTACCCGGCCGCGCCGACCACCCGCCCGTCCTTTTTGAGGAGCTTCGTGATCATTACATGGTCGAGCACGTCCGCGCCCATTGAGCGTATCTTGCGGGCTATGAGGCGTTTGATCATCTGCCCGTCGGCGATGTTGATGTACCACGCGGGTTCGCCGCGCCCCGCCGTGCGCAGGTAGCTGCCGTCCGGGTTGTGGAGCAGCTTCACCCCTTCGCCTTCGAGGAAGTCCACCATGGCGGGCATGACTTCGCCCCAGTCGCGGATCTGCTTTTCCGAATAGCCGCTGCTCGGCTTGAGGTAGGCCTTCACCAGATCGTCGATGGTGTCCTGCGGCTCGTCCGTATTGAGCACGGCGATGAAGTGGTCGTTGCCGCCGCCGAGGCAGCCGGAGCTTTCGAGTTTGCCCTTATCCACCATGAGAGTACGGATGCCCGCCTGCCGGGCCGCGAGGGCCGCCCCGCAGCCCGCGGCCCCGGTTCCGAGGATAAGGAGTTCGGTTTCAAGCCGGATGGTCTGTGATGCCTTCATAATCATTCCCCTTGGGGCTGCGCGAGGCAGACCGGATCAGGATTGTTCTTGCGGATAGCGTATTGATGGGCCGTGACCGCGCCGAGGATGGCGAAGCCGGTAAGGTCGGCCCACGTGTCGGGCCATACGAAGACCACGCCCGCCGCCATGAGCGCCAGCCGGAGCGGGAAGCGCAGGCATCCGTGGAGATAGCCTTCAAGGCCGCTGGCGAAACTGTAGACCGCCGCTGTGGCGACCACCGCCGTCCAGAGGATTTCGGAGAGCGAGCCGTCGAGGATGAGCGCGGGCCGGTACATGAACACAAAGGGAACGATGTAGGCCGCGACGGCCAGCCTGACGGCCTGCACCCCCGTCGCGTTGGGGTCACCCTCCGAAATGCCCGCGGCGGCGTAGGCGGCCACAGCTACGGGAGGCGTAATGGCGGAAATAGCCGAGAAGTACACAATGAACAGATGTGCGCTCATGAGTGAGAACTTGAATTCCAGCAGGGCCGGGGCCGCCAGCGTAGCGGTGAGCACATAGGCCGCCGGGACGGGCATACCCATGCCGAGGATGATGCAGACGATGGCCACCATGCTGAGGCACAGGCCGCTCTGGCCGCCCGTCGCCGCGAATACGAGGCTGGTAAACTTCCCGCCGAGGCCGGTGAGCATGATCCCGCCGATGACCATGCCGGCGGCGGCCGAGGCGTTGGCCACGGTCAGGATGCCGAGCCCGGTCTTACGGATGACTTCGTATAGTTCCTTGATGCCCATGCGGTGGCCGGGAATGAGCCAGCTGATGACGACTACGGACGCGGTGGCGAGAAGGCCGACGACCGTGGGGTTCACGCGCTGGATGATCAGGGTCACGAGCAGCGCGATGGGAATGATGTAGAGCCAGTTTTCCTTGAGGACGGTCCACGCGCTTTCGTGGTCGGTATCTTCGGAAATGGGGCGCATCCCCTTGAGCACGGCGCGGTAATGGACCTGCATCATGAGGCCGAAATAGTAGATGATGGCCGGAAGGGTGGCGGCGATGGCGATCTCGATGTAGGGGATGCCCGCCACGTCCACCATGAGGAAGGCCGCAGTGCCCATGATCGGGGGCAGGATGGAAGCGCCGGAACAGGCCGATGCCGCCACGGCCCCGGAGAACGTCTCGCCGTAGCCGAGGCGCTTCATGAGCGGGATGGTGATGCTGCCGGTGGTGACGACGTCGGACACGGGGCTGCCGGACAGCGTGCCGTACAGGGCGCTGGCGATGACGCATATCTTGGCCGGTCCGCCGCGCATACGTCCGGCGATGGAAGCCGCGAGCCTGAAGAAGAAGTTGCCGCCGCCCGCCGCGTTGAAGACCTGCCCGAACAGCACGAACATGAACACGTAGGTACAGGCCACGCCGACCGGGGTGCCGAAGATGCCGTCGTAGGTGTAGACCATGCGGTCAAGGAAGACTTCCATCGTGGAGCCGCGATGTCCGAAATAGCCGGGCAGGTATTCGCCCACGAAGTTATAGACGATGAACACGAGGATGATCCCGAGCAGAACCGGGCCCACCGTGCGCCGCGTGACTTCCAGCGTCAGCAGCACGAAGGTCGCCGTGACCGCCCAGTCGGCGGGCGTCAGGGGATCGACGCCGGTCCAGCGGGTGACGAGTTCCGCCCCGTTCAGCACCATGTAGGCACCCGCCGCGAGGCTGATACAGGCCAGCAGGATGTCGGGCACGGGGACGTTTTCGGACTGTCCGGGCTCGGTGCGGATCGGGGTGTAGCAGATGAACGTCAGCGTTATCGCGAACGAGACGAACAGCGAGCGCAGGATGAACGAGTCAATGAACCCGAACGGCGCTCCATACAGTTCCACCGCCGCAAAAAGGACGACGAGCACGCCGACGATCCTGCTCCATAGGGGGGACAGCTTTCTGCGTCTGCCTTCCTTGAAGAACAATCCTAGCCTCATAACCATACTCCTTGGGGCGAACCCCCTCCGCGCGGCGCCGCCTGCGGAGTTTCCCCGCCCGCGCGGGGGATTGGCGTTTTCCCTATGGGCCGTTTTTCAGGGACGAGTCGAGCCCTGCGGGGAAAATCCCCGCACATGGGGGCCGGTGAAGGCCCCCGGGCAGGATGCGACAGTTACTTCTTGAGTTCGCGGAAGAACTTTTCCGCTGCGGGATGCATGGGGATGGATGTGTTGGCCGACATCGTTTCGGGCGAGAGGTCGCGCAGGTTCGCGTGGACGCTGTGCAGGTAGTCGATGTTCGCCGTCATGGCCTTGAGGACGCCCGTGATCACTTCGTCGGGCTGATCCGCGCTGGTGATGAGCAGGAGCTGCGAGGAGACGGTGGGACAGTCTTCCTTCTGGAAGGAATAGGTGCCGGCGGGGATGGTCAGGGAAGAGGTGCCGAGTTCCTTGTTCAGCTTTTCCTGATTGGCCGGATCGATGGGCAGCATGATCAGGTCATGCTTCTGGCCCAGTTCGTAAAAGCGGCTGGTGGGGAACTGGGAAACTTCGACGATGGCGTCCATCTGCCCGGCGTCCCAGAGGTCGGTCGCTTCGGGTCCGGGGATCTTGTGGACCTTGCCGCCCCACTTGGCGATGTCGCTGTAGGTGATGCCGTAGGTCTTGAGCAGCTCTTCCGTTGCTACGTCGATGAGCGTGCCCTGACGGTTGACGGTGATGCGCAAGGGAATCTTCTTGTCCTTGATGTCCTGAATGGACTTGGCCCCGGTTTTGGCGTCCACGAAGAACTGGAGCGCATTGATGGGGTTCATCACCGCGACGAGGCGGAGATTGTCGAGCTTGCGACCCTTGAACGGGGCTTCGCCCTTGATGGCCTTGAGGGTCAGGACGTCGGTCGCCAGCGCGAACTGGACTTCGCCCCGGCTGGTCATGACCTGATTGGGGCCGTCCTTGCCGGGTTCGGTGGTCACGCGGACATTGGGCATACTCCGCCGCAGGGTTTCGCCCACGCCTTCTGAAATGATGGCCCACAGGCCTCCCGAGCCGCCGCCGAGGATCGTGAGGTTGTGGGTGTCCGCCGCCAGTGCGGCTTGCCGGACGCCCGGACCGAACGCCATCATCCCTGCCAGAGCCAGTGCACATGCGAGACTTTTACGCCATTCCATAAGATTCTCCTCCGGGGGGGGCGGTTTTGTCCCCTCCTCTTGCTTGTGTTTTTTAGAACATTTTGTGTATTCTGAGAAATATCTTTTTAGTCTGCATTG
>ENA-UEQJ01002755-UEQJ01002755.1-human-gut-metagenome-genome-assembly--contig:-NODE-2755-length-12113-cov-24.490778_pt1 | contig 12113 bp, 9 predicted proteins | sample MGYA00242937_ERZ507938 | MGnify/ENA primary metagenome ERZ507938 (study PRJEB26167, sample SAMN06115437) | human gut metagenome | host: Homo sapiens | place: China:Gansu | collected 2015-07-03...
GAAAAGTAATAGAATATACGAAAAATATACATAAAGTACTATAAAGTTTATATTTTGTATCAAATTGTTTGCTAAAAAATTGTTTAATTAGCAAAAAGTATGTATCTTTGCACCCGATATTTGTAAGTTGTTTAATTTTTAAGAGAGAGAATTATGGTAAAAAGATTGACCATGCTCATGGGGGGGCTCGTTCTTTCAACAGGAATGGCTCTCGCTCAAACTACTGTTACAGGTAAGGTTGTTTCTCAGGAAGATGGTGAGCCGGTGATTGGCGCATCTGTAAGAATTGTAGGAACTAAGACTGGAACAGCGACTGATGTCGATGGTAATTTTACGCTTCCTAATGCCAGCAAGGATGCTGTCTTGGAAATCAGTTACCTCGGCATGCAGACTAAAACAATGAAAGCATCTGCTAAGATGAAGATTATTTTGGCTTCTGATGCAAGAAATCTTGACGAGGTAGTTGTTACTGCCTTGGGTATGAAACGTTCAGAGAAAACTTTGGGTTATGCTGCCAGTACAGCCAACGCTTCTGAGTTGACTGTTGCTAAGTCTGGTTCCCTGATGAGTGGTCTTCAGGGTAAGATGGCTGGTGTGCAGATTTCTGGTGGTGGTGTTACAGGTACCTCTCAGAAAGTCGTAATTCGTGGTATTTCTTCTGTTTCCAGCAACAACCCATTGTATATTGTTGATGGTGTGCCTATCAACAATGACCGTTTGGGTGATAACTCTGTTGACTTTGGTAGTGGTGCAGGCGACATTAACCCAGAGGATATTGAATCGGTAACTGTATTGAAGGGTGCTTCTGCTACTGCTCTTTATGGTTCCCGTGCAGCCAATGGTGTTATCATGATTACTACAAAGAAGCCACAGGGTAACAAGAAGGCTTCTATCACTTACGATGGTTCTTTGACATTTACTGATGTGCTCCGTGTGCCAATGACTCAGAATCTCTTTGGTCAAGGTTGGGGTTCCTGGTCTAATGAGGAGAATGGTTCTTGGGGACCTCGCCTCGATGGTCGTGAGCACTGGTATGGTTCCACCGGTCTTTCTAACGGCGAGACTTTAACCAAGCCTTTTTCTTATGTTAAGAACAATATCCGTGACTTCTATCAGGTAGGTAAGGAATGGAACAACAACGTATCTCTCCGCTATGGTGATGAGAAAGTAGGTATTGTTGCATCTTACGGTAATGTAAGTTCTAATGGAATTACTCCTAATGATGGTGATACATATCATCGTAATACCTTCTCACTCCGTGGTTATGCCAATATCGACAGATTCCATCTGGACATGTCCCTGAACTATGTTCGCAAGGATATGCGCCGTTCTCGTGATATGTATATGGAGTTGCTTCAGGGTGCTTCTGATGTTCGTTTCACCGATATGAAGGATTACAACCTTGAGCGTAACAATGTAGATAACTACTATACATTGTATGCTACCAACCCATATTATATGGTAGATAACTTCTATTCTACTTATCAGGACGACCGTATTTATGGTAAGCTGGAGTTGTCATACGATATTACCAAGGATATCAAGGTAATTGGCCGTTTCGGTGGTGATTATACCAATTATAAGACCGAGCGCATCGAACCACGTATTATTTATACCGAAGGTTCTTATCAGGCAACTGGTAATGGTACAACTGTAGGTAACCAGGGTTACTATTCTAAGTATCGTTCTCAGCGTGGACAGATTGATGCCAGCCTCTTATTGACCGGTAATCATACTTTCGGTGATTTCTCGGTAGGTGCAACCTTAGGTTGGAACTTGAACCAGAGAAACTATGATAATGTAGGTGGTTATAATGAGCAGTTGGATATTCCAGGTTGGAATTCCTTGAGTAATACATCTTCCTATTCGATTACTGATACTGACTCATGGAATAGAAGATTATTGGGTCTCTTGGGACAGGTTGAATTGGGTTATAAGGATTGGGCTTTCCTGAACCTTTCTGCCCGTAACGACTGGTCTTCTACTCTTCCTATGGGTGATAACAGCTTCTTCTATGGCGGTGCCAATGTGTCTGTGCTTCTGAATCAGGCTATTCCTGCTTTGAAGAATGTCAAGCAAATCGACTTGTTGAAGGTTCGTGCAGCTATAGGTCAGACAGGTAATGATGCTGATGTATATATGACTAATTCATATTATCGTCCATTCCAGTCTTATTATACATATTTGCCAATTTCCGGTGTTTCTGGTTTGACAGAGTATAACCGTTTGCCAAATAAGTCATTGAAGCCTGAGATTACAACTGAGTATGAGCTTGGTTTGAGCGGTACATTCTTTGGCAACCGTTTGAGCTTCGATGTGGCTTACTATGATCGTACAACCAAGAATCAGATTATCTCAGCTACTTTGGCTCCTGAGACAGGTTATACTTCTAACACCCGTAATGTAGGTAAACTTCAGAACAAGGGTATTGAGGCGATGGTTAATTTTACTCCTATCCGTACTAAGGATTGGGAGTGGAGTGTAGGTGCTACATACGCTAAGAACTGGAGTAAAGTGAAGGAACTTTGGGATGGTCTTGATGAATATACCATTCCTGTAGGTACTACAAGTACTGGTTTGTATTCTTCTATGCGTGGTGTATCTTACGTATTGAAGGTTGGTGAGCCTATCGGTATCTTCAAGTTGCCAGCAACACAGAAGGTAACAGATAAAAACAGTCCATATTATGGTTATAGAATCGTAAATGGTAATGGTTTCTTGCAGTCTAGTACTACAGATTATGATTATCTCGGTTCTTCTCAGCCAGATTTCGTAATGGGCTTCACCACACATCTGAAGTGGAAGAACTTGAGTCTTGCTGCAACGGGCGACTGGCATAAGGGTGGATTGATGTATTCTGAGACATCTTATATTACTCACTTCAATGGTAACTCTACAGAGACCGTATTCAATGAGCGTGATGCTTTTGTTTATCCTCATTCTGTAAAGATTGTTGGTGGAGAGTATGTCGAGAATAATATTCCAGTTGCTTCCAACTATATGAATTATGTTCAGGGTAACTATAGCTACAACCCGGAGGTGCGTCGTGATTTCGTTGTAAGCCGTTCTTACTTCAAACTCCGTGAGTTGGCTTTGACATACGATTTCCCTAAGACAATCACAAGTGCATTGAAGATGCAGAAGTTGTCTTTGAGTCTCGTTGGCCACAACTTGTTGCTCATCACTCCAAAGCATCAGAATTATATCGACCCAGAGTCTTCTAACTTTGGTAATGATATCAGCTCTGAGTTTGGTGAAACTATGGGTTCTGTGTCAACTCGCAACTATGGTATTAACTTGAAGGTTGTATTTTAATTAAAGGAGATTTCTTATATGAAAAGATATAAATTTTTAAGCGCAGCATTGCTGGGAGCCCTCTTGACAATGGGCACTGTTACTTCTTGTAGCGATTCCGGTTATTTGGATATCAACTACAACCCAAACTATCCTTCTACAGCTTCCTACAAGCAGTTGCTTCCGGCTGCCGAAGGTTCTATCGTAGCTGTCAGTGGTCTTTATCAGCAAATTACTGGTGACTTTTGGTGCCAGTATGTAACACAGGGTAATAGTACAAACCAGTATAATACATTGTCTAATTATGCTGTAACAACATCAGGTTCAATTCCTCCTGTTACTACGATTTGGCAGAATACATATGCCAACAGTTTGGAAGATTTAAAGCTGGCTTTGGCTTCTGCTGAAGAAAGTAAGGCTTGGAACTATTGGATGGTTGCCAAGATTCTTCAGGCCTATAATTTCTTGGTATTGACTGATACTTATGGTGATATTCCGTTTACAGGTGCTCTTGATGTCGAAAACAATCCACATGCTGCATTTGATGATAGCAAAACCGTAGTATATCCGGGTATTCTGGAGATGCTGGATGCTGCCATTGCCAAACTCGATGATGCTAAAGCTGCAGAAAAAGCTTCACCTTTAGGAACTGCTGACTGTTTCTTGGGAGGCAGTATGGATAGCTGGGCAGGCTTTGCAAAGAGTTTGAAGTTGAAGATGTATCTCAAAGACTTCGACGCTCATAAATCTGATATTCAGGCTTTACTTAGTGCAGGTGGTCTTTTGGAGCAGGATTGTGCTTGGGTAAATTGGGAAGATGGCGCTAATAAGGGTAATCCTCTTTATGAATTTAATATCCGTCAGTTGAATACTACTGAGAATATTCGTGCTTGTCATACTTTCTTGGAGTATCTTTTGGATAAGAAGGATCCTCGTATCATCAAGTTGTATGAGGTAACTGCTAATGCCAAAAAAACTCTCGGCTATTCTTCTGATGAGGAACTGGTTGCTCACATGGATGAATGCTACGAGGGCCTTCCTTGCGGAGATAAGCCAACTACTGATGAAACTACAGAGGGTGGTATTGCAATCTCTAAATCTTCTCGTATGAAACAGGCTTATGATGATGCTGTCTATCTGATGAACGAGGCTGAATGCGAATTGATGATTGCTGAGGCTTATGCTCGTTTGGGTGATGCTGAAAAGGCTGAGGAATATTATAATAGGGGTGTTCTTGCCGGCTTCAGCCGTTGGGGATTTGATGGTACAGCATTCGTTGATGGTGCTTACAAGTTCGATAAGGCTGATATGCTTCATAGTATCGCCATGCAGTATTGGGTAACTTATGCTGGAGCGAATGCTTATGATGGCTGGATGACCCGTAACCGTTTGGGTATTCCTGAGGTGCAGGCTAATATTACTGTTCGTAAATCAACAACTGCTTTGCAGCGTGAATTGTCTGATGGTTATGTGTTAGGCAATTTGGTTGATCCAGGTGCTAGCAATATGAATGCCGGTGAGTATCCTATGCGATTGCTTTATCCTACAGCTACTACATTGTATAACTCTGCTGCTGCCAAGTATGTAGAAGAGAATGGAAACTCGCTGACCAAGAAACTTTGGTGGGAGAAGTAATGATTATTAATGTAATAAACGAAAAGTCATGAAGAAAATATTATATTTTTTGAGCTTTGTTTTCGTAGCATTGTTTACTGCATGCTCTGAGGGAGACGATTTCGATATCGATTATACTCCTATTGCTCCTGTTGGTGGTGAGTATAGAATCAATGTGGAGAGAGGTTATGATGCTTCTAAGACAGATGCAGAGTATTGGGCTTCTAATCCAACAGATGCTGAATTCATCTTTAAGACTGATGGTACAGGAACCACTTCGGGTGTTCTCTATGCCTATCTCAGCAATACTACCGATTATGATAAGGATAAGGCATGGATTCGTGTAGGCTCAACTGCCTCTAAGGCAGCTTACGCCATCAATGCTAAGGTATCTATTGATATGAGTGCTTATACTTTCGGTGGTGAGAATGTGGATGATTTCATTGGTAACTCTGCTACAGCTACCGACAAGGTAACTGTTAGCGGTAAGTGTGGTCACAATACTTATACTACTGTATCTGGTACTGTGACAGATGAAATCAGTTTCACCTATTCCCGTTCTGACCAGCCTGGATATCATTACAGAGTAACAGGCTTTAAGTCTACGGGTTGGGCTGAGGATAACAAGTAATATACTTTTGCTATACATGAATTATTCCTAGATGATGTTTCTAATGATATTGTCTAGGAATAATATTAAAGATATAAGGCAAAGTGATTTGCCTCGTTGTTGACAAAGTCAACACTTATATCTCTCTCGTCTTGGGGACTGGCGGTGGCCAGTCCCCTTTTTGAATTTATAAGAGAGATTTCTTGGTTAATGAGGGTGTGTCATAAGTCTGGATAATAGTTGGTGTATAACAGTTGGCTACCGCATGCACAACAGGTGTTGTGCATGCGCATATCAGCTGTTATGCAAGCGCACAACAGCTGTTGTGCGATCGAAGATACTGACTGTCTCAACAACATATCCTATCTCTTCCAACAACATATCCTATCTCTTTCAGCGTCATATCCTATCTCTTTCAACAAATAGAAGAGGGTGAATCATAAACTTATGACACATCCTCATCTTGCTTAATATTCCATCGAGAAGGTGATACCTCTTCGCAGACATTTTACTTAAATGCCTGAATATACTGCTTTAAAGCATCACGTAATATCTCTTCACAACTCTTTTTTGTCTTAATCTTAGTTCATAGTCTTCATCAGACAAATAAGTCTGAACACCATGCATAGTGGCTCTTTTCTCTGCAAGAGACATCTTCTGTTTCTTAACAACAGTATGCTGTAGCGGTACTGATGGCATGGATTGAAAAACAGGTTTAAAAAACATGAAGTTTTAGCAGTAAAGTTTAAATTAATTATCCATTGTTGTCAATTTTGCAGAATCTTTAGTCAAAATTGGCAAAAACTGTTTATTCCAAATCTACAAACCGGGTTGGCACGTAACTTGCTCCTACATAGAGTGAAAGCCGAAGCCGAAAGGGCAAGGGGAACGACAAGAACCCTAAGTAATGACAGTTGAGGGTTTCTAGAAATCCTTGAGCCTCGTAAGCCGAAGCAATCGTTATTAAAAAGGATAAATTAAAAACAATGAGAAATCCCGACTGAGCCGGAAGGCGAAGAGAGGACGAGAAAAATAGAATTTGGAGGTTTTACATTATGTTGTTAGCTCGTAGAAATAACAGTGTTTCAAATTGGTTGAACAGTTGGTTTAATGACAACTTCTTTGATACAAACTTGATGCCACGCATGAACGCAACAGCTCCTGCAGTCAACGTCAAGGAAAGTGCTACAGCTTATACGATGGAGGTTGCAGCTCCTGGTTTGAAGAAAGATATGGTCAAGATGAACATCGATAAGGATGGCTATCTGAATGTATCCATCGAGAACAAGGATGAGAAGAAGGAGGAGAAGGAAGAGCATTACTTGCGTCGTGAGTTCTCTTACAGCAGCTACTCTCAGAGTTATGCTTTGCCAGAGGATGCTGATCAGGAGAAGATTTCCGCTGAGGTCAGTGACGGTGTCTTGAAGATTGAGATTCCTAAGATAGCCAAGGAGGAGAAGAAAGACGATGTTAAGCACATTGAGGTTAAGTAATCTTTCTTGAAGTGCTATGCAGCTTTCAAGATACATTCATTGCATTGAGAAAATAATTAAAATTGGGGGCTAGTCCTGATTATGGGGCTAGCCCTTTTTTGAATATATGAATTTAATTTTGGAAAGGATCTAGGATGATAAGAATATTTATTTCACTTGTTTTCTGTCTGATGTCTGCCTTTGCCTGTGCGCAGTCAAACCAGTCAGATAATAGGTATCAATGGGGAAAAAACAAGGCCAGCGAGCAGTTGGTCAATGGTCTGAAGTCACGTCAGAAAACTCTCTGGAAAGAACAGCGCGATTTGCAAAACCGGATAGATAGTGTATATTGGGATGAAGCATTGGACGCTATTAAGGATACAACCTTTACTTTGGAAGCCGACAAGGTAGTTTTCCCGTATGGTCAGATTGCTTATGTTAATTCCAACACCAATTTCGTTTCCGTCAATAAGGACGATGCTGTTGTGCAGGTTGCCTTCAATGTACCCTTCTCCGGACCTAATGGCATTGGTGGAGTTACGGTTCAGGGAAGCGTAAGTGGATACAAAATTCAAACAGACAAGAAAGGGACTACACAAGTAAGTATGAGTGTTACTGGTATTGGTATCTCTGCCCAAATCTGGATTACCATGTATAAGGGAAGCCATGAAGCCAGTGTGGAAATTCTGCCTAACTTCAACTCTCGTAGGCTCACCCTTAATGGAGTCATACTACCTCTTCACAAGAGTACTGTATTTCAAGGGCGAACATTATAACAAAGAAGCCTGCTGACAATTATAGCCAGCAGGCTTTTTGCTTTCTTCGTCTTTCTGTCCCAAAAACTATGATTTCATGTCCAAAACTCTTCTTCGCCAGTGGGTTGCATCTTGCCCCCGCACTTTGGGCAAGTATGCATATCCCACCTGTGAATCCTGTCAGAACCACATCTTAGACATAGATTCCCAATGACGGCAAGCAGACGCCGATAATCATGTGCTTTATGATGTATGTACGCAAACAGATTGCATAAAGCGTGCAATCGTTTGCACAAAGAAATGTAACCTTTTTGAAACTTTTTCTTGCTTCATATTGGATTTCCTCTTAAATTTGCAGCCGAAAATAGATACCAACTAACAAACGAAGGCTAAGTTTAATATAAACGAAACCAAATATAAAAGTAAAAATATGATGAAGCAAACATTCATAAAATCAGCTATGTTGCTGCTGCTGATTCTTTCAATGGCAACGACGCGAGCGCAGGAGGTCGCTCTGAAGACCAACTTACTGGGATGGGCTTCCACATCTGCCAACGCCGGCATCGAAATCGGCACAGGCAAGAAAACAACCTTCCAACTCTTCGGCACCCTGAACCCCTGGAAGTTCTCGGGCGACAAGAAGATGAGATTCTGGAATGTTATGCCAGAATACAGATGGTACACCTGCCAGAAGTTTGGAGGCCATTTCTTCGGAATCCATGCCCTAGGCGGTGAATACAACATTAAAAACATTGACATGCCCTTCGGCATCCTGCCGAAAACTCTGGAGGGCAGGCACTATGAAGGCTGGTATGTTGGTGGAGGCCTCACCTACGGCTATCAGTGGTTGCTTAATAAGCACCTCAATTTCGAAGGGTCTATCGGTTTGGGATATGCCTACAGTCCTTACAAGCTTTACGGACGATGCGAAAAATGTCTCGACAAAGACCACCGCAACTATGTGGGTCCTACAAAAGCCGCACTATCTCTCATATACGTGTTCTAAGAATTTAACTTAACTGTGGTTTTAAACTGACAATATAAACACGTAATAACTAGACAGAATACAAAAAATTTTAGGGAAATCATAATATGGATAAGATGAAGCTTTATGCGGTCATTTCGCCCCTCTACATACTCCTTTCTCAGGGCATCATGCCTGCTCAGGCTCAACAGCTGGCAGGGGGTAAGATTCAGGTAGAAAGCGTCTTGGCACGCAAGAACGGCAACCGGATGGACGTTGCCTTCCGTATGAATCTGAACGATTTGAAGATGAAATCAGAGCAGCAGATTGTTTTCACACCGGTAATGGTAGGAACTGATTCTATCGCTCTCAACCCTATCATCATCCAGGGTAGAAACCAGGCTGTAAGATACCGGCGACTTGCCGACAGCAAGAAGAATCCGCAGGCACAGGTTCTTACCCGCAAGAACAAGACCAGTCAGCAGGTTTACTTCGCCCAGTCTGTTCCTTACCAGAAATGGATGAAGAAGTTCAAACTCTCGGTGAAAGAAGATCTCTGCGGATGCGGCAACCTGATAGAACAGGACAATACGCCGATTGCGGATATCGACCGTACACCGAAGATTACGAAGGATTTCTTTGTGCAGCCGAAGGCGGAAGCCAAGAAGGTGAGAGCCGAAAAGGGTGAAGCTTATCTCAGCTTTGTAGTTAACAAGAGTTATATTCTTGCCAACTTCCGTGAGAATGCTACTGAACTGAAGAAGATTACTTCCACCATCGACCTGGTGAAGAACGACAAGAACGTTGAAATCACAGATATTGATATCCATGGTTTTGCTTCGCCTGATGGTTCGTATGCCAACAACAAGCGCCTTGCCAACGAGCGTGCAGCTGCCCTCCGTAAATATGTGAGCAGCCTCTACACCTTAAACAGCAAGCTCTTTACCTATCAGGCTACACCGGAAGACTGGGAAGGATTCAAGAAGAAGATTCAGGCTAGTCATCTGGCTGATAAGGAAGCAATTCTCGAGATAGCTAACTCCTCGCTGGCTCCCGACGATAAGGACCTGAAGATCAGAAAGCTCCATCCGGCAAGTTACCGCTACATCCTGGATCATATCTATCCTCGTCTCCGTCATAGCGACTATACGGTAACTTACACGGTTCGTCCGTTCAGCATCGAAGAGGCCAAGGAGATATTGAAGACCAAACCACAGCAGCTTTCTTTGCAGGAGATGTTCCTGGTGGCACAGACTTACGAGCCGGGTTCGCCAGAGTTTAACGAGGTATTCGACATTGCTGTCCGTCTCTTCCCAGATGATGAGACTGCGAATCTCAATGCCGCCTGCACCGATTTGCAGAAAGGTGATCTTACTTCTGCCGAAAAGCATCTTGCCAAGGCTGGCAACTCGAAAGAGGCAGAACGTGTAAGAGATGTCTTCAAGCAGATAAAGGAATTGGAATAACAGAAAATTAGAGAATAACGATTATAAACAAGCTTAACTTTCAAAAATTATGAAGATTAAACATTTATTTGGCTTGGCTGTCATCGCAGCTATGACAGCAAGCTGTTCAAGCAATGAGGACCTGGGAAACGCAGGTACTGGTACTAATGAATCAGGTGTTGGTTATGCAACTTTCACCATCAACTTGCCTTCGGTAAGTGGAACTCGTGCAGCAGATACTGGTGGTGCTGAAATGAATGAAGGCACAGAAGAAGAGTATGCTGTAAAAAGCGCAACTGCCCTCATCTTCCAGAAGTATGGTTCAGATGAAGGCTCTTACAAGTTTGTTGAGAGCGTAACTTTACCTATAGATGGATGGACAGACGATACCACACCTGGTATCACAACTACTGCTAAAAAGCTGGTAGCAAAGCTTACCAATGTGGATACCAAGAATGATTATAGTGTTTTGATTTTGCTTAACAATACAAAGGTTGCTTTGCCTACTGTAGGTCAAAGTTATAATGATTGGAATAGCAAAAATATTTTGACTCTTTCAGCTACTGATTGGGCTGGTTCTGATGGCTTCTATATGGCTAATGCTCCGTTGAAAGGAAGTGCTGCCTCACCTGCAACTTTGGTTCCTATTAACAAAAAAAACATATATGCCAGCGTGGCAGAAGCAAATGATCCTACTAAAGATTGTGCCGCAACAGTTTTTGTAGAGCGTGGAGTAGCAAAGATGACTGTTGCTACGCCTGGAACAACTGGAACAATAATTGTTAAGGACAAGGCAAACCCAACAGCTACTACAAAGAAGAGTGAGGTAAAATTTAGCAATTGGGCTTTGGATATCACAAACAAGAAGACATACGCTGTTCATAATATTGATGGTTTGAACACAGATTTCCCTGATATTTGGACTACAGCACGTTTCACTGGTACTAACAATCGAGTTTATTGGGGTACGGATCCTAACTACAATTTGGCTGGACTCAATACTGCAGATGAAGCTAATGATACCAAAAGAGAAGGAGAATTCAATTTTATCACAGCTACAAGTGATATTAATAAAGCCTTCGACAAGCCGGTATATTGTTTAGAGAACACCTTCAACTTGGCAAACATGTATCAGGGTCAGACAACCCGCGTTATCTTCAAGGCAACATATACTCCTAAAAATGCTACTGGTGATAGCCTTGCAGAGAAAGATGGAACTTTCTACACCATCGGTAATATGACAACTATCCTGAAAGAAACAGACTTGAAGAAAGCTGTAGATGCAGCAGCAACTTCAGTTCTCTCAGGTTGTACAGTTGACTATACAAATCTCAAGAAGGAAGGCTCTCATGTGATTACATTGACAGATGTCACGGATAGTATTTCTGGTAAAGTTCTCGAAGCCAATACGACTTATGGCACAAAGAAAGGTGCAGAAATCGTTAAAGAGATTAATGATAAACTCGGCTTGAAAGCTGGTCGTCCAGAAGAGATGGTTGGTATCAATACCTATTATAAGGGTGTTACATATTATATCGCTCGTGTTAAGCACTTCGGCTCATTGACTCCATGGAACTCAGGTGAATCTTATGGAGACAACAACGACAAGTATCTTGGCCGTTATGGTATGCTCCGTAACAACTGGTACGAATTGAAAGTTGGCAACGTCTATGGTCCTGGCTACCCTGGTGTGCCTCCAGTAGACCCAACTCAGCCAGATGATGAGAACGAGAAGTATCTTAGCGTCAGCGTGAAGATCCTTTCTTGGGCTAAGCGTTCAGACACAGTCGATTTGTAATCCATTACACATTATTATATATAGCTCAGCCGCTCTAGCGCTAAGGAGCGGCTGGCTATATCGGAAGAATAAGAATCTATTTATTAGGGTGTCCAGTTCTCTGTTCTTAAAAACAAGCTGGAAACATCCCTGTTAATTGTTAATATTACGCTCTGATATTT
>ENA-UEQJ01002776-UEQJ01002776.1-human-gut-metagenome-genome-assembly--contig:-NODE-2776-length-12047-cov-4.285464_pt1 | contig 12047 bp, 9 predicted proteins | sample MGYA00242937_ERZ507938 | MGnify/ENA primary metagenome ERZ507938 (study PRJEB26167, sample SAMN06115437) | human gut metagenome | host: Homo sapiens | place: China:Gansu | collected 2015-07-03 | study...
ACCGCCAATGCGTCAAAAGCGTATTCAATGGCGCTGGGAGCAAGTAGCGTCGCATCTGAAGAAAACGCAATTGCCCTGGGCGTAGCAGTGTAGCTAGCGGTACTGACAGCCTCGCATTTGGCAGACAATCACTTGCCAGCGCAGCGAACGCTATTGCGATAGGTGCTGAGACCGAAGCCGCTGAAAATGCAACTGCTATTGGCAATAATGCGAAGGCAAAAGGGACTAATAGCATGGCAATGGGGTTCGGAAGCCTTGCCGATAAAGTCAATACTATCGCATTAGGAAATGGCAGCCAGGCTCTGGCAGATAATGCAATCGCCATAGGCCAGGGCAACAAAGCTGATGGCGTGGATGCCATCGCTCTGGGTAATGGTAGCCAGTCGAGAGGCTTAAACACCATTGCCTTAGGCACAGCCAGTAATGCAACTGGTGATAAGAGTCTTGCGCTTGGTAGTAATAGCAGTGCCAACGGTATTAACTCTGTCGCACTGGGCGCAGATTCCATTGCAGATTTAGACAATACCGTCTCTGTCGGCAATAGTTCATTAAAACGCAAGATCGTTAATGTGAAAAATGGCGCGATCAAGTCTGACAGTTACGATGCCATTAATGGTTCACAGCTTTATGCCATTAGCGACTCGGTAGCAAAAAGGCTTGGAGGAGGGGCTGCAGTAGATGTTGATGACGGTACTGTTACAGCACCAACCTACAATTTAAAAAATGGTAGCAAAAATAACGTAGGGGCTGCGCTCGCTGTACTTGATGAAAACACCCTGCAATGGGACCAAACCAAAGGCAAATACAGCGCTGCTCATGGTACTAGTAGCCCAACTGCCAGCGTAATCACCGATGTTGCGGATGGCACGATTTCAGCCTCCAGTAAGGATGCGGTTAACGGTTCCCAACTGAAAGCTACCAATGACGATGTCGAAGCCAACACCGCCAATATCGCTACTAATACCAGCAACATTGCCACGAATATAGCAAGTATTGCCACCAATACCACCAATATCACCAACCTGACGGATTCCGTTGGTGACCTTCAGGCTGATGCCCTGCTCTGGAACGAAACTAAAAAGGCATTCAGTGCCGCTCACGGCCAGGATACCACCAGCAAAATCACCAACGTTAAAGATGCCGACCTGACGGCTGACAGCACTGATGCTGTTAACGGCTCTCAGCTGAAAACCACCAACGATGCTGTGGCGACGAATACCACCAATATCGCCAATAACACTTCCAATATTGCCACTAACACCACCAACATCTCTAACCTGACTGAGACGGTGACTAATCTTGGTGAGGATGCGCTGAAATGGGATAAGGACAATGGTGTCTTCACTGCAGCTCATGGCAACAATACCGCCAGCAAAATCACCAATATCCTGGACGGCACAGTCACTGCAACCAGTTCCGATGCCATTAACGGTAGCCAGCTTTATGACTTAAGCAGCAATATCGCCACCTACTTCGGCGGCAATGCTTCTGTGAATACTGACGGTGTGTTTACCGGTCCAACCTACAAAATCGGTGAAACAAATTATTATAACGTCGGCGATGCACTGGCTGCGATTAACTCCTCATTTAGCACGTCTCTCGGCGATGCTCTGCTTTGGGATGCCACCGCAGGTAAATTCAGTGCCAAACACGGTACTAATGGTGACGCAAGCGTGATCACTGATGTCGCAGATGGTGAAATTTCAGACTCCAGTTCTGACGCAGTAAACGGCTCACAACTCCACGGCGTGAGCAGTTATGTTGTTGATGCGCTGGGGGGTGGTGCCGAAGTCAATGCAGACGGCACCATCACTGCGCCGACGTACACCATTGCTAATGCTGATTACGATAATGTCGGTGATGCCCTGAATGCTATCGATACCACTCTTGACGACGCTCTGCTCTGGGATGCGGACGCCGGTGAAAATGGTGCATTTAGCGCCGCTCACGGAAAAGATAAAACTGCCAGTGTAATCACTAACGTCGCTAACGGTGCAATCTCTGCTGCCAGCAGCGACGCGATTAACGGCTCACAACTCTATACCACCAATAAGTACATCGCTGATGCGCTGGGTGGTGACGCAGAAGTCAACGCTGACGGCACCATCACCGCACCGACTTACACCATTGCGAACGCCGAGTACAACAACGTCGGTGACGCCCTGGATGCGCTTGATGATAACGCCTTGCTGTGGGATGAGACTGCCAATGGCGGTGCTGGAGCCTACAATGCCAGCCATGACGGTAAAGCCAGCATCATCACTAATGTCGCTAATGGCAGTATTAGTGAGGACAGTACCGATGCAGTGAACGGTTCTCAGTTGAATGCGACGAATATGATGATTGAGCAGAACACCCAAATTATCAATCAGCTCGCTGGTAACACCGACGCAACCTATATCCAAGAAAACGGTGCGGGTATTAACTATGTGCGTACTAACGACGACGGCTTAGCGTTCAACGACGCCAGCGCACAGGGTGTTGGCGCTACAGCTATAGGTTATAACTCTGTCGCCAAAGGCGATAGCAGCGTAGCTATTGGTCAGGGCAGCTACAGCGACGTTGATACGGGTATCGCCCTGGGTAGCAGCTCTGTTTCCAGCCGAGTGATTGCCAAAGGCTCCCGTGACACCAGCATAACGGAAAATGGCGTTGTTATTGGTTACGACACCACGGATGGCGAACTGCTCGGTGCATTGTCTATCGGTGATGACGGTAAATATCGTCAAATCATCAACGTAGCCGATGGTTCCGAAGCCCATGACGCCGTTACGGTTCGTCAATTGCAGAATGCGATTGGTGCGGTCGCAACCACGCCGACTAAATACTTCCACGCTAATTCAACGGAAGAAGATTCACTGGCTGTCGGTGAAGACTCACTGGCAATGGGTGCGAAAACCATTGTTAATGGTGATGCCGGGATCGGTATTGGCCTGAACACTCTGGTGTTAACTGATGCAATCAACGGTATTGCTATCGGTAGCAACGCGAGTGCAAATCATGCAAACAGTATTGCGATGGGTAGTGGTTCCCAGACCACCCGTGGTGCGCAGACTGACTACACCGCCTACAACATGGACGCACCGCAGAACTCTGTCGGTGAATTCTCTGTCGGCAGCGAAGACGGTCAACGTCAGATCACCAACGTCGCGGCTGGTTCAGCGGATACCGATGCGGTTAACGTAGGTCAGTTGAAAGTCACTGATGAGCGCGTAGCGCAAAATACCCAGAGCATTACTAACCTGAACAATCAGGTCACTAATCTGGATACTCGCGTTACTAATATCGAAAACGGTATTGGCGACATTGTCACCTCCGGTAGCACCAAGTACTTCAAGACCAACACCGATGGCGTAGATGCCAACGCCCAGGGTAAAGATAGCGTTGCTATTGGTTCTGGTTCCATTGCTGCCGCTGACAACAGCGTCGCACTGGGTACCGGTTCCGTTGCAGATGAAGAAAATACAATCTCTGTAGGTTCTTCTACTAACCAACGCCGTATCACCAACGTAGCTGCCGGTGTTAATGCCACCGATGCGGTTAACGTGTCGCAGCTGAAATCTTCTGAAGCAGGCGGCGTGCGCTACGACACCAAAGCTGATGGTTCTATCGACTATAGCAATATCACCCTCGGTGGTGGCAACGGCAGTACGACTCGTATCAGCAACGTCTCCGCTGGCGTCAACAACAACGACGCGGTGAACTACGCGCAGTTGAAGCAAAGCGTGCAGGAAACGAAGCAATACACCGATCAGCGGATGGTTGAGATGGATAACAAACTGTCTAAAACTGAAAGCAAGTTGAGCGGTGGTATCGCTTCTGCAATGGCAATGACCGGTCTGCCGCAGGCTTATACACCGGGTGCCAGCATGGCTTCTATTGGTGGCGGTACTTACAACGGTGAATCGGCAGTTGCTTTAGGTGTATCGATGGTGAGCGCCAATGGTCGTTGGGTCTACAAATTACAAGGTAGTACCAATAGCCAGGGTGAATACTCCGCCGCACTCGGTGCCGGTATTCAGTGGTAATGATCCATTAAGTTAGTGTGACTAAGGGCAAACGCCAAATTGCCTGATGCGCTACGCTTATCAGGCCTACAGGGTGATTCTGCACATTCCTATAGGCCGAGTAAGGTGTTCACGCCGCATCTGGCAAGATAAGGCGCTCCGGGTCAACAATCTAAGGGCAATTCTCTGATGAGGATTGCCCTTTTCTTTACCAGACATCTCCCCCCACAAGAATTGGCCCTACCAATTCTTCGCTTATCTGACCTCTGGTTCACAATTCCCCAATTAAAACTCACATCAATATTGCCAATACATAACATTTAGTTAACCATTCATTGTCATTATCCCTACACAACACAATTGGCAGTGCCACTTTTACACAACGTGTGACAAGGAGATGAGCAACAGACTCATTACACGATGTGCGTGGACTCCAGGAGACCTGCAATGAATCTCTGGCAACAAAACTACGATCCCGCCGGGAATATCTGGCTTTCCAGTCTGATAGCATCGCTTCCCATCCTGTTTTTCTTCTTTGCGCTGATTAAGCTCAAACTGAAAGGATACGTCGCCGCCTCGTGGACGGTGGCAATCGCCCTTGCCGTGGCTTTGCTGTTCTATAAAATGCCGGTCGCTAACGCGCTGGCCTCGGTGGTTTATGGTTTCTTCTACGGGTTGTGGCCCATCGCGTGGATCATTATTGCAGCGGTGTTCGTCTATAAGATCTCGGTGAAAACCGGGCAGTTTGACATCATTCGCTCGTCTATTCTTTCGATAACCCCTGACCAGCGTCTGCAAATGCTGATCGTCGGTTTCTGTTTCGGCGCGTTCCTTGAAGGAGCCGCAGGCTTTGGCGCACCGGTAGCAATTACCGCCGCATTGCTGGTCGGCCTGGGTTTTAAACCGCTGTACGCCGCCGGGCTGTGCCTGATTGTTAACACCGCGCCAGTGGCATTTGGTGCGATGGGCATTCCAATCCTGGTTGCCGGACAGGTAACAGGTATCGACAGCTTTGAGATTGGTCAGATGGTGGGGCGGCAGCTACCGTTTATGACCATTATCGTGCTGTTCTGGATCATGGCGATTATGGACGGCTGGCGCGGTATCAAAGAGACGTGGCCTGCGGTCGTGGTTGCGGGCGGCTCGTTTGCCATCGCTCAGTACCTTAGCTCTAACTTCATTGGGCCGGAGCTGCCGGACATTATCTCTTCGCTGGTATCACTGCTCTGCCTGACGCTGTTCCTCAAACGCTGGCAGCCAGTGCGTGTATTCCGTTTTGGTGATTTGGGGGCGTCACAGGTTGATATGACGCTGGCCCACACCGGTTACACTGCGGGTCAGGTGTTACGTGCCTGGACACCGTTCCTGTTCCTGACAGCTACCGTAACACTGTGGAGTATCCCGCCGTTTAAAGCCCTGTTCGCATCGGGTGGCGCGCTGTATGAGTGGGTGATCAATATTCCGGTGCCGTACCTCGATAAACTGGTTGCCCGTATGCCGCCAGTGGTCAGCGAGGCTACAGCCTATGCCGCCGTGTTTAAGTTTGACTGGTTCTCTGCCACCGGCACCGCCATTCTGTTTGCTGCACTGCTCTCGATTGTCTGGCTGAAGATGAAACCGTCTGACGCTATCAGCACCTTCGGCAGCACGCTGAAAGAACTGGCTCTGCCCATCTACTCCATCGGTATGGTGCTGGCATTCGCCTTTATTTCGAACTATTCCGGACTGTCATCAACACTGGCGCTGGCACTGGCGCACACCGGTCATGCATTCACCTTCTTCTCGCCGTTCCTCGGCTGGCTGGGGGTATTCCTGACCGGGTCGGATACCTCATCTAACGCCCTGTTCGCCGCGCTGCAAGCCACCGCAGCACAACAAATTGGCGTCTCTGATCTGTTGCTGGTTGCCGCCAATACCACCGGTGGCGTCACCGGTAAGATGATCTCCCCGCAATCTATCGCTATCGCCTGTGCGGCGGTAGGCCTGGTGGGCAAAGAGTCTGATTTGTTCCGCTTTACTGTCAAACACAGCCTGATCTTCACCTGTATAGTGGGCGTGATCACCACGCTTCAGGCTTATGTCTTAACGTGGATGATTCCTTAATGATTGTTTTACCCAGACGCCTGTCAGACGAGGTTGCCGATCGTGTGCGGGCGCTGATTGATGAAAAAAACCTGGAAGCGGGCATGAAGTTGCCCGCTGAGCGCCAACTGGCGATGCAACTCGGCGTATCACGTAATTCACTGCGCGAGGCGCTGGCAAAACTGGTGAGCGAAGGCGTGCTGCTCAGTCGACGCGGCGGCGGGACGTTTATTCGCTGGCGTCATGACACATGGTCGGAGCAAAACATCGTCCAGCCGCTAAAAACACTGATGGCCGATGATCCGGATTACAGTTTCGATATTCTGGAAGCCCGCTACGCCATTGAAGCCAGCACCGCATGGCATGCGGCAATGCGCGCCACACCTGGCGACAAAGAAAAGATTCAGCTTTGCTTTGAAGCAACGCTAAGTGAAGACCCGGATATCGCCTCACAAGCGGACGTTCGTTTTCATCTGGCGATTGCCGAAGCCTCACATAACATCGTGCTGCTGCAAACCATGCGCGGTTTCTTCGATGTCCTGCAATCCTCAGTGAAGCATAGCCGTCAGCGGATGTATCTGGTGCCACCGGTTTTTTCACAACTGACCGAACAACATCAGGCTGTCATTGACGCCATTTTTGCCGGTGATGCTGACGGGGCGCGTAAAGCAATGATGGCGCACCTTAGTTTTGTTCACACCACCATGAAACGATTCGATGAAGATCAGGCTCGCCACGCACGGATTACCCGCCTGCCCGGTGAGCATAATGAGCATTCGAGGGAGAAAAACGCATGATTATTTCCGCAGCCAGCGATTATCGCGCCGCAGCGCAACGCATTCTGCCGCCGTTCCTGTTCCACTATATGGATGGTGGTGCATATTCTGAATACACGCTGCGCCGCAACGTGGAAGATTTGTCAGAAGTGGCGCTGCGCCAGCGTATTCTGAAAAACATGTCCGACTTAAGCCTGGAAACGACGCTGTTTAATGAGAAATTGTCGATGCCGGTGGCACTGGCTCCGGTGGGTTTGTGTGGCATGTATGCGCGTCGTGGCGAAGTTCAGGCAGCCAAAGCGGCGGACGCGCATGGTATTCCGTTTACTCTCTCGACGGTTTCCGTTTGCCCGATTGAAGAAGTCGCGCCAGCCATCAAGCGCCCAATGTGGTTCCAGCTTTATGTACTGCGCGATCGCGGCTTTATGCGTAACGCGCTGGAGCGAGCAAAAGCAGCGGGTTGTTCGACGCTGGTTTTCACCGTGGATATGCCGACACCGGGCGCACGCTACCGTGATGCGCATTCAGGTATGAGCGGCCCGAACGCGGCAATGCGCCGCTACTTGCAAGCGGTGACACATCCGCAATGGGCGTGGGATGTGGGCCTGAACGGTCGTCCACATGATTTAGGTAATATCTCAGCTTATCTCGGCAAACCGACCGGACTGGAAGATTACATCGGCTGGCTGGGGAATAACTTCGATCCGTCCATCTCATGGAAAGACCTTGAATGGATCCGCGATTTCTGGGATGGCCCGATGGTGATCAAAGGGATCCTCGATCCGGAAGATGCGCGCGATGCAGTACGTTTTGGTGCTGATGGAATTGTGGTTTCTAACCACGGTGGCCGCCAGCTGGACGGTGTACTCTCTTCCGCCCGTGCACTGCCTGCTATTGCAGATGCGGTGAAAGGTGATATAGCCATTCTGGCGGATAGCGGAATTCGTAACGGGCTTGATGTCGTGCGTATGATTGCGCTCGGTGCCGACACCGTACTGCTGGGTCGTGCTTTCTTGTATGCGCTGGCAACAGCGGGCCAGGCGGGTGTAGCTAACCTGCTAAATCTGATCGAAAAAGAGATGAAAGTGGCGATGACGCTGACTGGCGCGAAATCGATCAGCGAAATTACGCAAGATTCGCTGGTGCAGGGGCTGGGTAAAGAGTTGCCTGCGGCACTGGCCCCGATGGCGAAAGGGAATGCGGCATAGTCGTTTGCGCCCCCTCCCCCTAACCCTCTCCCTCAGGGAGCTGTCTCTTGATCAGATCTCCTGATCAAGAGACAGGGGGAGGCCGGGGTGAGGGGAAAAGGCCGCACTGCTCACCAATTTTCTGCTATCCTGCCCCCGCACTAAGGGGGCAGTATGCTAAACATCGTACTTTACGAACCAGAAATTCCGCCAAATACTGGCAACATCATCCGTCTTTGCGCTAATACCGGCTTTCGTCTGCATATCATCGAACCGATGGGATTTGCCTGGGACGATAAGCGCCTGCGCCGCGCGGGGCTGGACTATCACGAGTTTACCGCCGTTACGCGTCATCATGACTTTCGCGCGTTCCTCGAAGCAGAAAATCCCCAGCGCCTGTTTGCCCTCACCACGAAAGGTACGCCTGCTCACAGCGCCGTAAGCTATCAGGATGGCGATTATCTGATGTTCGGCCCGGAAACACGCGGCCTGCCAGCGAGCATTCTTGATGCCCTGCCCGCTGAACAAAAAATTCGCATTCCGATGGTGCCGGACAGCCGCAGCATGAACCTGTCCAATGCGGTGTCAGTTGTGGTGTATGAAGCCTGGCGGCAGCTGGGATATCCGGGAGCGTTGTTGAGAGATTAGTTACTGTATGCCGGATAGATGATTACATCGCATCCGGCACGATCACAGGACATTAGATCCCATCCCCATACTCAAATGTATGGTTAATACCGTTGAAATGCTGGTCCATATCCATTGATGGCTTATCGCTGTCTGGTTTACCGACAATACGAGCCGGAACGCCAGCGGCGGTTGTATGCGGCGGCACCGGTTGCAGCACCACGGAACCTGCGCCAATCTTCGCGCCGCGACCAACTTCAATATTGCCGAGGATTTTCGCGCCCGCGCCAATCATCACACCTTCACGAATTTTCGGGTGACGGTCACCACCAGATTTACCCGTACCGCCAAGCGTCACAGATTGCAGAATCGATACGTCGTTTTCAATTACCGCCGTTTCACCCACAACGATGCCCGTGGCGTGGTCGAGCATAATGCCACGGCCAATTTTTGCTGCCGGGTGAATATCGACCTGGAACGTCACAGAAACCTGGTTTTGCAGAAAGATTGCCAATGCGCGACGCCCCTGATTCCACAACCAGTGACCGATGCGATAGGCCTGCAAGGCATGAAAACCCTTCAGGTATAACAACGGGGTTGAGTATTTATCGACTGCCGGGTCGCGGGTACGCACCGCCTGAATATCACAGGCCGCAGAGGCGATCATTTCCGGGTCAGCGGCGTAGGCTTCTTCCACCACTTCACGGATAGCAATAGCAGGCATAATTGGCGATGACAGCTTGTTCGCCAGCATGTAGCTCAGTGCACTTCCAAGGTTTTCGTGCTTGAGTAGCGTCGCGTGGTAAAAACTGGCCAGCATTGGCTCACAGTCCGCCAGCGTTCTGGCTTCGGCTTTAATATTGTTCCAGACAATTTCCAGTTCTTCACACGACATTGCTTACTCCACACGATGAAATAATGACCGGCCCGTTCTGCGCGGGCCGGGTCATAGCGGTAACAAAGGTTCCCTGGGGTTAGTGGCTGCTGCGCTCGTCCTTGCGTGCACGACCTAATAACGTCAATGCTGCCTCGCGCGCGTTTTTTCCGCAATATAATACTTGATAAATTTCCTCGGTTATTGGCATTTCAACGCCGAAGCGATGCGCCAGTTCGCGGACTTCTTTCGTATTGCGGTAGCCTTCCACCACCTGACCAATCTTCTCCTGCGCGCTTTGTACATCCATGCCCTGACCGAGCATCATGCCAAAACGGCGGTTACGCGACTGGTTGTCGGTACAGGTAAGCACCAGATCGCCAAGCCCCGCCATGCCCATAAAGGTGGCAGGATCGGCACCCAGCGCCGCACCAAGACGCGACATTTCAGCCAGCCCACGGGTGATCAGCGCCGTACGCGCATTCGCACCAAAACCGATACCGTCGGACATCCCCGCGCCAATGGCAATGACGTTTTTCACCGCACCGCCAAGCTGCACACCGATGAAATCCGGGTTGCTGTAAACGCGGAAACTTTTGCCACAGTGCAGCAATTGTTGGAGATCATCGGCAAAGGTCTGGTCGGTAGAGGCCAACGAAATAGCCGTCGGTAAACCTGCCGCCAGTTCTTTCGCAAACGTTGGGCCAGAGATAACCGCCAGCGGAATTTGATCGCCTAAGGCCTCACGCGCCACGTCCTGTAACAGACGTCCGGTTTCCGCTTCCAGCCCTTTGGTCGCCCACACCAGACGCGCATCAGGACGCATCAGCGGTTTAATCTGGCGCAGCACTTCACCAAAGACATGGCTGGGTACGACGACGAGAATATTACGGCTGGCTGCCAGCGCAATGGCGAGATCGCTTTCAAGATGGAGCGTATCGGGAAAAGGCACATCGGGGAGAAACGCGGCGTTACAGCGGTCGCGTTCAAGCGTTGCGATATGTTCAGGGTCATGGCCCCAGAGGACAACCTCGTGGCCATTTCTTGCCAGGGTAATGGCAAGAGCGGTGCCGTACGAGCCGGCACCGATCACAGTCATTGAAGCATTACGTTGGTTCATCAGGCATCCTGATGTTCTTCAGTACCTTCGCCAGCCTGCTGCTGCAAATAGTTCATGAACAGCGCATCGAAGTTAACCGGCGCAAGGTTCAGTTGCGGGAATGTACCGCGGGATACCATGCTGGTGATGCACTCACGAGCATACGGGAACAGAATGTTCGGGCAGTATGCGCCCAGGCAATGTGCCATCTGGGTGCCTTCGATACCCGCGATGGAGAAAATACCGCCCTGCTGAACTTCACACAGGAACGCGGTTTCTTCGCCCAGGGAGGCCGTTACGGTAACACGCAGTACCACTTCGTATACGTCATCTGCCAGTTGGGAAGATGCCGTATCCAGATCAAGTTTAACTTCTGGTTGCCAATCTTTCTGGAAAACGTGCGGCGCGTTCGGCGCTTCGAAAGAGATATCCTTGGTATAAATACGTTGGATCTGGAAAGTCATTTCAGTGTTGTTTTGTTCTGACATGTGTAGAAAACCCTTAAGTGTTGTCCTTAAATACTGCGCAATGTAATGCCAACGTTCACACGTTATTTCAGCAGGGGATCCAGTCCACCACGTGCATCCAATGCATACAAGTCATCACAGCCGCCAATGTGCTGTGCGTCAATAAAAATCTGGGGAACCGTGGTGCGACCGCTGCGTTTGATCATCTCTTCACGCTTGGCGGCATTGCCATCGATCGGCAACTCCTGAAAACTCACGCCCTTGCTGCTCAGCAGTGCTTTTGCACGATGGCAATACGGGCAGGTTTCTTTGGTATAGATTTCAACATTGGCCATAATTTAGCTCCTGTTTTTTTACCCTGAAATTTCATGTTGCAGGGCGGCTGCAAAATGGAGTGTCCCCAGAAGCTTATAACAATAAGTCGCTGGGGGCCTAATTGCAGCTAACGGCCTGCATCATGAAAGACGACAGGTAAATTATTTGCCGCGCACCAGAGGCAAGTTTTCGCCAGCCCAGCCAGCAACGCCCTCTTTCAGCACGAATACTTGCGCAAAACCAGCTTTCGTCAGCGCGTTTGCAGGCTCCTGGCACTGCATGCCAGAACCGTCTACCACGATAACCGGTTTGTCTTTGTGCTTCTCAAGCTCACCAACATTGTTGACTTTGATTTCGCTCGGCAACAGATTGATAGAACCTGCGATATGGCCTTTACGGAAGTCATCACGCTGACGTAAATCCACAACCACAGCGTCTTCTTTGTTGATCAGACGCGTAGCTTCACCACGAGTAATCACCTTCACTTTCGAGGTCAGGCTCTTAAACGTAGTCACAAGAACCGCCACCAGTAACGCGATCCAGGCGATACTCAGTATGGGATGACGGCCAACAAATTGCATAATTTCTTGCATGGGGGGTTACAACTCCCGAC
>ENA-UEQJ01002778-UEQJ01002778.1-human-gut-metagenome-genome-assembly--contig:-NODE-2778-length-12041-cov-4.937228_pt1 | contig 12041 bp, 8 predicted proteins | sample MGYA00242937_ERZ507938 | MGnify/ENA primary metagenome ERZ507938 (study PRJEB26167, sample SAMN06115437) | human gut metagenome | host: Homo sapiens | place: China:Gansu | collected 2015-07-03 | study...
AATAAATCACATATAAAACAGATAACTAAACAACAATCTTTGTTTTTTGAAGACCACCGCAAGTGTTCGTCTGGCTTCACATGGCATCTTCTTCTTAGAAAAAGATCGACATATTTTGTGACACGAATTGCAAATCTGGTTTTGTTGTATGGATTGCGTGATTTTTGATCTGGTATAACAGGTATAAAGGTATATCGTTTATCAGACAAGCATCACTTCAGAGGTATTTATGGCAACGAATTTACGTGGCGTAATGGCTGCACTCCTGACTCCTTTTGACCAACAACAAGCACTGGATAAAGCGAGTCTGCGTCGCCTGGTTCAGTTCAATATTCAGCAGGGCATCGACGGTTTATACGTGGGTGGTTCGACCGGCGAGGCCTTTGTACAAAGCCTTTCCGAGCGTGAACAGGTACTGGAAATCGTCGCCGAAGAGGCGAAAGGTAAGATTAAACTCATCGCCCACGTCGGTTGCGTCAGCACCGCCGAAAGCCAACAACTTGCGGCATCGGCTAAACGTTATGGCTTCGATGCCGTCTCCGCCGTCACGCCGTTCTACTATCCTTTCAGCTTTGAAGAACACTGCGATCACTATCGGGCAATTATTGATTCGGCGGATGGTTTGCCGATGGTGGTGTACAACATTCCAGCCCTGAGTGGGGTAAAACTGACCCTGGATCAGATCAACACACTTGTTACATTGCCTGGCGTAGGTGCGCTGAAACAGACCTCTGGCGATCTCTATCAGATGGAGCAGATCCGTCGTGAACATCCTGATCTTGTGCTCTATAACGGTTACGACGAAATCTTCGCCTCTGGTCTGCTGGCGGGCGCTGATGGTGGTATCGGTAGTACCTACAACATCATGGGCTGGCGCTATCAGGGGATCGTTAAGGCGCTGAAAGAAGGCGATATCCAGACCGCGCAGAAACTGCAAACTGAATGCAATAAAGTCATTGATTTACTGATCAAAACGGGCGTATTCCGCGGCCTGAAAACTGTCCTCCATTATATGGATGTCGTTTCTGTGCCGCTGTGCCGCAAACCGTTTGGACCGGTAGATGAAAAATATCTGCCAGAACTGAAGGCGCTGGCCCAGCAGTTGATGCAAGAGCGCGGGTGAGTTGTTTCCCCTCGCTCGCCCCTACCGGGTGAGGGGAAATAAACGCATCTGTACCCTACAATTTTCATACCAAAGCGTGTGGGCATCGCCCACCGCGGGAGACTCACAATGAGTACTACAACCCAGAATATCCCGTGGTATCGCCATCTCAACCGTGCACAATGGCGCGCATTTTCCGCTGCCTGGTTGGGATATCTGCTTGACGGTTTTGATTTCGTTTTAATCGCCCTGGTACTCACCGAAGTACAGGGTGAATTCGGGCTGACGACGGTGCAGGCGGCAAGTCTGATCTCCGCAGCCTTTATCTCTCGCTGGTTCGGCGGCCTGATGCTCGGCGCTATGGGTGACCGCTACGGGCGTCGTCTGGCAATGGTCACCAGCATCGTTCTCTTCTCGGCCGGGACGCTGGCCTGCGGCTTTGCGCCAGGCTACATCACCATGTTTATCGCGCGTCTGGTCATCGGCATGGGGATGGCGGGTGAATACGGTTCCAGCGCCACCTATGTCATTGAAAGCTGGCCAAAACATCTGCGTAACAAAGCCAGTGGTTTTCTGATTTCAGGCTTCTCTGTGGGGGCCGTCGTTGCCGCTCAGGTCTATAGCCTGGTGGTTCCGGTCTGGGGCTGGCGTGCGCTGTTCTTTATCGGCATTTTGCCAATCATCTTTGCTCTCTGGCTGCGTAAAAACATCCCGGAAGCGGAAGACTGGAAAGAGAAACACGCAGGTAAAGCACCAGTACGCACAATGGTGGATATTCTCTACCGTGGTGAACATCGCATTGCCAATATCGTAATGACACTGGCGGCGGCTACTGCGCTGTGGTTCTGCTTCGCCGGTAACCTGCAAAATGCCGCGATCGTCGCTGTTCTTGGGCTGTTATGCGCCGCAATCTTTATCAGCTTTATGGTGCAGAGTACAGGCAAACGCTGGCCAACGGGCGTAATGCTGATGGTGGTCGTGTTGTTTGCTTTCCTCTACTCATGGCCGATTCAGGCGCTGCTGCCAACGTATCTGAAAACCGATCTGGCTTATAACCCGCATACTGTAGCCAATGTGCTGTTCTTTAGTGGCTTTGGCGCGGCGGTGGGATGCTGCGTAGGTGGCTTCCTCGGTGACTGGCTGGGAACCCGCAAAGCGTACGTTTGTAGCCTGCTGGCCTCGCAGCTGCTGATTATTCCGGTATTTGCGATTGGCGGCGCAAACGTCTGGGTGCTCGGTCTGTTACTGTTCTTCCAGCAAATGCTTGGACAAGGGATCGCCGGGATCTTACCAAAACTGATTGGCGGTTATTTCGATACCGACCAGCGTGCAGCGGGCCTGGGCTTTACCTACAACGTTGGCGCATTGGGCGGTGCACTGGCCCCAATCATCGGCGCGTTGATCGCTCAACGTCTGGATCTGGGTACTGCGCTGGCATCGCTCTCGTTCAGTCTGACGTTCGTGGTGATCCTGCTGATTGGGCTGGATATGCCTTCTCGCGTTCAGCGTTGGTTGCGCCCGGAAGCGTTGCGTACTCATGACGCTATCGACGGTAAACCATTCAGCGGTGCCGTGCCGTTTGGCAGCGCCAAAAACGATTTAGTCAAAACCAAAAGTTAATCCTGTTGCCCGGTCTCTGTACCGGGCCTTTCGCTAAGGGAAGATGTATGTCGTTACTTGCACAACTGGATCAAAAAATCGCTGCTAACGGTGGCCTGATTGTCTCCTGCCAGCCGGTTCCGGACAGCCCGCTCGATAAACCCGAAATCGTCGCCGCCATGGCATTAGCGGCAGAACAGGCGGGCGCGGTTGCCATTCGCATTGAAGGTGTGGCAAATCTGCAAGCCACGCGTGCGGTGGTGAGCGTGCCGATTATTGGAATTGTGAAACGCGATCTGGAGGATTCTCCGGTACGCATCACGGCCTATATTGAAGATGTCGATGCGCTGGCGCAGGCGGGCGCGGACATTATCGCCATTGACGGCACCGACCGCCCGCGTCCGGTGCCTGTTGAAACGCTGCTGGCACGTATTCACCATCACGGTTTACTGGCGATGACCGACTGCTCAACGCCGGAAGACGGCCTGGCATGCCAAAAGCTGGGAGCCGAAATTATTGGCACTACGCTTTCTGGCTATACCACGCCTGAAACGCCAGAAGAGCCGGATCTGGCGCTGGTGAAAACGTTGAGCGACGCCGGATGTCGGGTGATTGCCGAAGGGCGTTACAACACGCCTGCTCAGGCGGCAGATGCGATGCGCCACGGCGCGTGGGCGGTGACGGTCGGTTCTGCCATTACGCGTCTTGAACACATTTGTCAGTGGTACAACACAGCGATGAAAAAGGCGGTGCTATGACCACACTGGCGATTGATATCGGCGGTACTAAACTTGCCGCCGCGCTGATTGGCGCTGACGGGCAGATCCGCGATCGTCGTGAACTTCCTACGCCAGCCAGCCAGACACCAGAAGCCTTGCGTGATGCCTTATCCGCATTAGTCTCTCCGTTGCAAGCTCATGCGCAGCGGGTTGCCATCGCTTCAACCGGAATTATTCGCGACGGCAGTTTGCTGGCGCTGAATCCGCATAATCTCGGTGGATTGCTACACTTTCCGTTAGTCAAAACGCTGGAACAACTTACCAATTTGCCGACCATTGCCATTAACGACGCGCAGGCCGCAGCATGGGCAGAGTATCAGGCGCTGGAAGGCGATATAACCGATATGGTCTTTATCACCGTTTCCACTGGCGTCGGCGGCGGTGTAGTGAGCGGCGGTAAACTGCTTACCGGCCCTGGCGGTCTGGCGGGGCATATCGGGCATACGCTTGCCGATCCGCATGGTCCAGTCTGCGGCTGTGGACGCACAGGTTGCGTGGAAGCGATTGCTTCTGGTCGCGGCATTGCGGCGGCAGCGCAGGGTGAACTGGCGGGCGCGGATGCGAGAACTATTTTTACACGCGCCGGGCAGGGCGACGAACAAGCGCAATGGCTGATCCATCGCTCCGCACGTACGCTTGCAAGGCTGATCGCTGATATTAAAGCCACAACTGATTGCCAGTGCGTGGTGGTCGGTGGCAGCGTTGGTCTGGCAGAAGGGTATCTGGCGCTGGTGGAAACGTATCTGGCGCAGGAGCCAGCGGCATTTCATGTTGATTTACTGGCGGCGCACTACCGCCATGATGCAGGTTTACTTGGGGCTGCGCTGTTGGCCCAGGGAGAAAAATTATGATGATGGGTGAAGTACAGTCATTACCGTCTGCTGGGTTACATCCTGCGTTACAGGACGCGTTAACGCTGGCATTAGCCGCCAGGCCGCAAGAAAAAGCGCCGGGTCGTTACGAATTACAGGGCGACAATATTTTTATGAATGTCATGACGTTTAACACTCAATCGCCCGTCGAGAAAAAAGCGGAATTGCACGAGCAATACATTGATATCCAACTGTTATTAAACGGTGAGGAACGGATTCTGTTTGGCATGGCAGGCACTGCGCGCCAGTGTGAAGAGTTCCACCATGAGGATGATTATCAGCTTTGCAGCACCATTGAAAACGAGCAAACCATCATCTTAAAACCGGGAATGTTCGCCGTGTTTATGCCAGGTGAACCGCATAAACCAGGATGCGTTGTCGGCGAGCCTGGAGAGATTAAAAAGGTTGTGGTGAAGGTTAAGGCTGATTTAATGGCTTAAAACTTAGTTCGTTTTAAAGATTCTGCAGACACTGTCTGCAGAATTCGAAACCGCTGAAATTAACGGCGTCTATAGCCTTCCTCTAGCACCGCCTGTGTTCGAACGAGTTCATCTGCGAGTCGTTTCTCATCAGGTAGTTGCATCTTATATTCGCTTGCCAGAACGGTGTTAGGCAAACCTGCCAGAGCATAATGTGCTTCTCCGGCTCCTTTCTCTGCACAGAGAACCAGACCGATGGGCGGATTTTCATCCGGTAGCGTCCAGTGCTCTTTGGCGTAGTTGAGATACATATTCATCTGTCCGGCATCGCTATAGCTGAATTTGCCCACTTTTAGATCGACGATTAGTAGGCAGCGTAAACGGCGGTGGAAAAACAGCAGATCGACACGAAACCAGTTGTCATCAATGCGTAACCTTCGCTGTCGACCAACAAAGGCAAAATCATCCCCAAGTTCCAGCATGAAATCCATCAGGTGGTTGATCAGCGCCTCCTCAAAATCGGATTCTGAATATTCATCTTTCAATTCCAGAAATTCGAGCACAAAGGGATCGCGTATCGCCTGTTGCGGAAGAATATGCGTCTCGGTAGGAGCGTGTTGTTGCAGCATGGCTGATTTGTCATGTGACAGTAGTGTTCGCTCATAAAATTGGGTCGCAATTTGCCGTTCTAGCTGGCGAACAGACCAGCCACAGCGGAGCGTCTCTTTTTCATAAAAGCTGCGGGCGTCAGCGTTTTTAACGGAAAGTAAACGGACGTAGGTGGACCAGAGCAGGGGGAAAGATTTGGCAGACAGCGTCTGCCAAATCTTTGCCGATGGGAATTCTGCAGATGGTGTCTGCGGAATTCCCAATGGTGTTAATTCGCCAGACACTGTCTGGCGAATTTCAACATGTTGAAAAAAGAGGTAAAAAAGCCTCATTTGGCGTAAGTTTTTTGCAGAGAACCCACGCTTATACCTTAGACTTAAATCCTTTGATAGTCGCTTGATTAGCTGCGCACCATACGCAGCCCTGGCCTCGCCACCTTGTTCAAATTCGACAATTCGTCGGCCAATTTCCCAGTATGTCGCGGTCATCAGCGCTTAACGCTACGTACCGTTTCCGTCCGGGCGCTATCGACCAGATGAATAATACCGTCGTGGATTTGCTGGTAGCCTGTTGAGGTTCTCTCTGAGAGCGATTCCATTATCTGTCCCTTTATATGGCGCTGCGTTGAATAATGGAATCAGCTATACGCCGGGCATCTACCGGTAACAATCCAGATGAGCGTATTACATTGGTTTTCTTCAGATTATGCGAGGCGCTTTCCAGAAAGAAAGGAGAATTTCAGCGCCGACTCTTTTCTGAGGAGGCGGCGCTGGGACAGAGCTTAAACTTCCAGCCAGTTCATAATACCGTCTGCCGCCTTACGACCTTCGGCAATAGCGGTCACCACCAGATCGGAACCACGGACGATATCGCCGCCAGCAAAGATTTTCGGGTTGCTGGTCTGGAAGGCGTTGTCGCTGCCTTCCGGGGCGATGATGCGGCCTTGTGAATCCAGCTCGACGCTGTGTTTTGCCAGCCATTCCATGTTGTGTGGACGGAAACCAAACGCCATGATCACCGCATCTGCCGGAACGATATGTTCGGAACCTGCAACGATCTCCGCGCGGCGACGGCCTTTGGCATCCGGTTCGCCCATTTCGGTACGTACCATTTTTACGCCGCTGACTTTGCCGTTACCGTTCACTTCAATCCCCAGTGGCTGGACGTTGAATTTGAACTCTACGCCTTCTTCCCGCGCGTTTTTCACTTCGCGGCGGGAACCCGGCATGTTCTCTTCATCACGACGATAGGCACAGGTAACGTGCTTCGCTCCCTGGCGCACGGACGTACGCACGCAGTCCATCGCAGTGTCGCCACCGCCAAGGACCACCACGCGTTTGCCTTCCATGCTGACGAACGGTTCGTCGCGGGTTTCACCAAAGCCCATTAACTGTTTGGTGTTGGCGATAAGGAACGGCAGCGCTGCGTACACGCCATCGGCGTCTTCGTTTTCCAGCCCGCCGCGCATTGACTGATAAGTCCCGACGCCAAGGAAGACGGCATCGTAATCACTCAGCAGATCGTCCAGCTGCACGTCGCGGCCCACTTCGGTATTGAGTTTGAATTCAATACCCATGCCGGTGAAGATTTCACGGCGACGCGTCATTACCTCTTTTTCCAGCTTGAAGGCCGGAATACCGAAGGTCAGCAGCCCGCCAATTTCTGGATGACGGTCGAAGACAACGGCTTTTACGCCGTTACGCGTCAGGACATCCGCACACGCCAGACCTGCCGGGCCTGCGCCGATAATCGCCACTTTTTTACCGGTCTGTTTCACGCCGGACATATCCGGACGCCAGCCCATCTCGAACGCTTTATCGTTGATATAGCGCTCAATGTTGCCGATGGTCACCGCGCCAAACTCATCGTTCAGAGTGCAGGAACCTTCGCACAGACGGTCTTGCGGGCAGACTCGTCCGCAAACTTCCGGCAGGGTGTTGGTCTGGTGCGACAGTTCCGCCGCTTCAAAAATACGCCCCTCGTTGGCGAGCTTCAGCCAGTTCGGGATGTAGTTGTGTACCGGACATTTCCACTCGCAGTATGGGTTGCCGCACGACAGGCAGCGGTCAGCCTGCGCTTTGGCCTGGCCTTCGGAAAACGGCTCGTAAATTTCAACAAACTCAATTTTGCGGATCTTCAGCGGTTTCTTTGGCGGATCAACGCGCTGCAGGTCGATAAATTGATAAACATTCTGACTCATTGTTGCTACCCCTTACTGCGCCTGCACGCGCAACTCAGCTGCGCTACGACTACGGTGACCCAGCAGTGCTTTTACATCACTGGACTTCGGTTTAACCAGCGCAAATTTAGTGGCGAAGGTTGACCAGTTCGCCAGAATCTCTTCACCGCGCTGAGAGCCGGTATGCTGCACATGCTCGGTGATAAGACCACGCAGATGCTCTTCATGGATCGCCAGAGCGTCAACGCTTAAGACCTCGACCAGTTCCGGGTTAACGCGTTTGCGGAAATCGCCGCTTTCATCGAGAACGTAAGCGAAACCGCCGGTCATGCCCGCACCGAAGTTAACGCCGGTTTTACCCAGAATACAGACAATACCGCCCGTCATATATTCACAGCCGTTGTCGCCAATGCCTTCTACCACGGTGATAGCACCGGAGTTCCGCACGCCGAAACGTTCACCCGCGCGGCCTGCGGCATACAGACGACCACCGGTCGCGCCATACAGGCAGGTGTTGCCGATAATACTTGCTTCATGGCTGCGGAAGGCGGAACCAACCGGAGGACGAATGGCGATTAAGCCGCCCGCCATGCCTTTACCGACATAGTCGTTGGCATCACCGGTCAGGTACAGTTCCACGCCGCCCGCGTTCCACACACCGAAACTCTGGCCTGCGGTGCCGTTGAAGTACGCTTTGATAGGATCGGCTGCCAGCCCCTGATCGCCGTGCGTCTGGGCGATATAGCCTGAAAGCGACGCGCCGACAGAACGGTCGGTGTTGCGAATATCGAACCAGAAGGTTTTGCTCTGGCGCTCATCGACAAACGGTTTCGCCTGTTGCAGCAACTGCGCGTTCAGCAGGCCGTTATCAAACGGCGGGTTGTTTTCGGTGCAGTAGAGTGCCTTACCTGGATGCGGTTCGGCGGTCTCCAGCAGCTTCGACAGCGCCAGTTTTTGCTGTTTGGCGGTGAAACCGTCCAGTTCTTTCAGCAGGTCGGTGCGACCAATCAGATCCACCAGACGCGTTACGCCCAGCTGTGCCATCAGCTCGCGGGTTTCACGGGCGATAAACTCAAAGTAATTCGTCACCTTGAATGGCAGGCCGTGATAGTGGTTCTTACGCAGTTTGTCATCCTGAGTTGCTACACCCGTTGCGCAGTTGTTCAGATGGCAAATACGTAGATATTTACAGCCGAGCGCCACCATCGGGCCAGTGCCGAAGCCGAAGCTTTCTGCGCCGAGAATCGCCGCTTTGATGATATCAACACCGGTTTTCAGGCCGCCATCGACCTGCAAACGGATCTTATGACGCAGACCGTTGGCAACCAGCGCCTGCTGGGTTTCAACAAGCCCCAGCTCCCACGGGCAACCTGCGTATTTCACTGACGACAGCGGGCTTGCGCCGGTGCCACCGTCATAGCCTGCGATGGTGATTAAATCGGCATAAGCTTTTGCCACGCCAGTCGCGATGGTGCCTACGCCCGGTTCGGAAACCAGCTTCACGGAGATCATCGCTTTCGGGTTAACCTGCTTGAGGTCGAAAATGAGCTGCGCTAAGTCCTCGATAGAGTAGATATCGTGGTGCGGCGGCGGGGAGATCAGCGTCACTCCGGGCACCGAATAGCGCAGTTTGGCGATGTAAGGAGTGACTTTGTCGCCCGGCAACTGACCGCCTTCGCCCGGCTTCGCGCCCTGGGCGACTTTAATCTGAATGACGTCGGCATTGACCAGATACGCCGGAGTAACGCCGAAGCGACCAGAAGCCACCTGCTTGATGCGCGACACTTTGTTAGTGCCATAGCGCGCCGGGTCTTCGCCGCCTTCACCGGAGTTCGAATTACCGCCGATGCTGTTCATCGCTTCCGCCAGCGCCTCGTGGGCTTCCGGGCTTAACGCGCCGATAGACATCGCGGCGGTATCAAAGCGTTTAAACAGTTCGCTTGCCGGTTCAACATCAGCAATGTTGACCGCGTTTTCACCCGGCGTAATTGCCAGCAGATCGCGCAGCGTGGTTGCCGGACGCTCATTAACCAGCTTCGCGTATTCCTGATAGTCGCTGTACTCGCCGCTTTGTACCGCTTGTTGCAGCGTGCGCACCACGTCCGGGTTGTAGGCGTGGTATTCGCCGCCGTGGACGTATTTCAGCAGGCCGCCCTGGCTGATGGGCTTACGCGCCAGCCAGGCACGTTTCGACAGATTCAGCAGATCCTGCTGGAAGTCTTCAAAGCTTGCCCCACCAATGCGGCTGACCGCCCCCTGGAAGCACAGGCCCACTACATCATCGTGTAGACCGACCGCTTCAAACAGTTTCGAGCAGCGGTAAGAGGCGATGGTGGAGATGCCCATTTTGGACATGATTTTGTACAAGCCTTTGTTGATGCCGTTACGGTAGTTGAGCATCACGGTACGATAATCTTTGGCAATCGCATGGGTGTCTACCAGGCGGCCCAGCGTTTCATAGGCAAGGTATGGATAAATAGCCGTCGCGCCGAAGCCCAGCAACACGGCGAAGTGGTGCGGATCGCGGGCGCTGGCGGTTTCGACGATGATGTTGGCATCGCAACGCAGGCTTTGATCGACCAGACGGGTCTGGATCGCGCCAACCGCCATCGGGGCTGGAACCGGCAGGCGATCTTTAGCGATATTCCGGTCGGAGAGCACCAGCAGCACGGTGCCGCTACGTACCATTTTTTCGGCTTTGTCGCACAGCTCTTTGACTGTCGCTTCGAGCGTGGTTTTAGTGACGTCAAAGGTGATATCCAGCGTATCTGCGCGGTAGTGCTCCTCTTTCATCGTCGTGAGCTGTTTGAAATCGGAGTAGAGCAGAATCGGCGATTTAAAGCTTAAACGGTGCGCCTGGCCCTCTGCTTCGCAAAAGACGTTCATTTCACGACCGATACTGGTGGCGAGCGACATAACATGCGCTTCACGCAGCGGGTCGATTGGCGGGTTAGTCACCTGGGCAAACTGCTGGCGGAAGTAGTCGTAAATAATGCGCGGCTGACTGGAGAGCACGGCGAATGGGGTATCATCGCCCATCGAACCGACCGCTTCCTGACCGTTTTCGCCCAGTACGCGAATTACGGAGTCCAGCTCTTCCGCGCTGTAGTTAAACTGTTTCTGGTAGCTGGCAAGCGTGTCGTCGTCCAGTTCGCGGCTACCCACTTCTTCATCGGGCAGATCTTCAAACGGTACCAGTCGGCGGACGTTTTTCTCCATCCACTCTTTATATGGATGGCGGCTTTTCAGATCGTCATCGGTTTCTGCCGAGTGCAGAATACGCCCACTGCGGGTGTCGATAACCATCAGTTCGCCTGGCCCGACGCGGCCTTTTTCGACCACTTCGTCAGGCTGATAATCCCAGATACCGACTTCAGAGGCGCAGGTGATGAGCTTGTCTTTGGTAATGACGTAGCGTGCCGGACGCAGACCGTTACGGTCGAGGTTACAGGCAGCGAAGCGACCATCGGACATCACGATGCCCGCCGGGCCATCCCACGGCTCCATATGCATGGAGTTAAAGTCAAAGAAGGCACGCAGTTCCGGGTCCATATCCGGGTTGTTCTGCCAGGCGGGTGGTACTAATAGACGCATGGCGCGGATGATATCCATCCCGCCTGCCAGCAGCAGTTCCAGCATGTTATCCATCGAACTGGAGTCAGAACCGGTTTCGTTGACGAACGGTGCGGCGTCGTGCAGATCAGGGATCAGCGGCGTCTGGAATTTATAGGTACGCGCACGCGCCCATTGGCGGTTACCGGTGATGGTGTTGATTTCACCGTTATGCGCCAGATAGCGGAACGGTTGCGCCAGCGGCCAGCGCGGTACGGTGTTAGTGGAGAAGCGCTGGTGGAACAGGCAAATGGCCGATTCCAGACGCAGGTCCGCAAGATCCAGATAAAAGCGCGGCAGATCCGTCGGCATACACAGACCTTTATAGATGTTCACCAGATTCGACAGGCTACAGACGTAGAAGTCTTTGTCGGCTTCGAGACGCTTTTCAATGCGGCGGCGGGCGATAAACAGACGGCGCTCCATATCGCGCGGACGCCAGCCTGCCGGAGCGTTAACGAAAATTTGCTCAATGTGGGGCAGAGAGGAGAGGGCGATTTCACCCAGCACGCCTTCGTTAGTGGGGACATCACGCCAGCCCACAATCGACAAGGTTTCGCGTTGCAGTTCTTCTTCAACGATGCGGCGTGCGGCAGCGGCGAGTTCAGGATCTTTATTCAGGAAGAGCATCCCGACAGCGTAGTTTTTTGCTAAACGCCAGCCGCGCTCCTGCGCAACGATGCGAAAAAAGCGATCCGGTTTTTGTAACAGCAAGCCGCAACCGTCGCCGGTTTTACCATCGGCGAGAATCGCGCCACGGTGCTGCATGCGGGCCAGTGCGTGTATTGCAGTACGCACTACCTTGTGGCTAGGTTCGCCTTCTATGTGGGCGATCAGGCCGAAACCACAGTTATCCCTCTCAAGGGATTT